>WNGC01000337.1_pt1 | contig 26628 bp, 32 predicted proteins | sample 5400051 | NCBI WGS metagenome assembly WNGC01 (sample SAMN13153368, study PRJNA577476) | soil metagenome | isolation source: 20 cm soil or saprolite under grassland replicate 2 | place: USA:California | collected 2016-06-15
ACTGAGACCGTCAAGTGGGCGGTTGCAGCTGAGGGTCACTCGCTTTGCTTACGAACCTTTGATGGTGACTAGAGCACTCCGTCGAGGTTCTGTTCAGGACATCGGATTGGTCACACTGCGGGGCGGAGTTCAACCGGTCGACGATTCTCAGATTCGCGGCCATCCTCCAGATACATCTCCCGTTCGCAAGCAGAAAAGCTCCACGCCGACGACGCCGGATTAGGGCTGCTGCCTAACATGCACCTGAAGCTGCCGGCGCCCGCCGCTTATGGTAGAATGGCGTTTGTGAACGTGAAAATGTGGCGCCGCAGCTTAGGCGCACTCCGTTAGGCGGCACCGAAGGGTTCCCGCGTGTTCGAGACGCAAAGTTCTCCGAAAGTCCGCGGCTGGGTCCTCTACGACGGATCCTGTGGCATCTGCAGTCGCTGGGTGCCTTTTTGGGCTTCCACGTTACGCCATTTGGGTCTCGACCTGGCCCCGCTTCAAAGCGCCTGGGTCCTCGAGCGGACGGGCCTCCCGCTCGCCGTTTTGCTCGAGGACCTGCGGCTCCTGCACGCCGACGGTCGGTTGACGTCGGGCGCTGATGTCTATCGTTTCGTCATGCAGCGGCGTTGGTGGGCTTACCCTCTCTATCTGTTGAGCGTCATGCCTGGGGGGCGTCAAGTCTTCGACCGGACGTATCGCGCGTTCGCTCGCCACCGCCTTCAGATATCAGTCGTTTGCCGGCTCGTACCACCGGCAGCTCATGGCAGGTGACAGCGCGCGCACCTTCCTTGCCGCTGAGTGGCGCTACTTAGCCATGCTGACTTTCGAAACGGAGGCGGCTCTCTTACGACCATTCGTGCCCCGTGGAACGGAACTCGATACGCACGACGGTCGCGCACTCCTGAGCCTTGTTGGCTTTCGCTTCCTGCGCACGCGTGTCCTGGGTTGTCGCGTGCCCTTCCATCAGGACTTCGACGAAGTGAACCTCCGGCTCTACGTTCGCAGAGAGGTGCAGGGGGAACCTCGGCGTGGGGTGACCTTCATCCGCGAGATTGTTCCACGGCACCTCATTACGTTTGTCGCGCGCTCCGCCTACAACGAGCCTTACCTCACGCTTCGCATGCACAGCGACGCGCCAGCCTCTCCTGTGGCCGCACCGGGTCGCATTCGGTACGCATGGAGGGATTCGGCGGGATGGCAATCTCTGGCCCTCACTGCGGTAGGTGCGCCGAGGCTGCCTGACCACGGGACCGAACACGCCTTCATCAGCGAGCATCACTGGGGCTACACGCGCCAGCGAGATGGTAGTACGCTGGAGTATCGCGTCGAACACGCTCCGTGGCGCGTGTGGGTTGGTGCCGATGCGGTGGTGCCTGGGGACACGACGGCGTTGCACGGCAGCGTATTTGCCCGCTCGCTCAGCGCCGCGCCCACTTCGGTGTTCCTGGCAGAGGGATCGTCGGTAACGGTGACTCGGCCGGAGCAGTTGGGGTCGGCGTCGGACCTTGCGTCCCTCCGGGGTGCCGCCTAACAAGCGCTTGAAGCTGCCGGCGCGCGTAGATTGTGGAATGAGTCTTTCTTCAGCGCGCCGGAGCTTAAGCGCGATCCGTTAGGCGGCTAGACGAGGTCCTTATGACACGAACTGAGACTAGAAGGGCGACGCAACACCGGACAGAAGAGTTCGTCTTCGCGATCGCCGCCGTCGATGGCTCGACTCGCGTTGGCCGAACTCGTCCCGATCTCGAAATGGCCTCGGTCCTCTCAGAGTATTACGCCCTGGCCGCTGAAAGCCTGAGTTCCAGCCAGGGCCGGATAGTCAAAGTGATTGGCGATGGCATTCTGGTGGTCTTTCCGGTTTCGAGGGCGCGCGAGGCAGTCGCCGCGCTTCGTCGGTTTCAGTCGTCGGCGACCGCGCTCTGGTCTGAGATCGATCCCAGCTGCCGAACGCAGGTAAAGGTCGGAGTCGGTACGCTCGCGACGGGGCCGTTCGGCCCGCCAGGGGGCGAGCGGTTTGATGTTTATGGCAATGCCCTTAACCAGCTCTTCAAGGTGCCAGCGGTTGAGTTTTTCGTCACGCCGGAGCTCGCTGCATTACTTACGTAGTCTCATTGGCCAGCCGCCTAACAAGCGCTTGAAGCTGGCGGCGCGTTGACGCAGAACCAACCTCCAGCAAGACAAACCGGGTCGTTTCTATCCTCGCCGGTCGGATTGATTTTGCAGGCCATCATGGGCCTCGGTTTCACCGCCTGGATGGCCTACCTCGTCGATGGGGGATTTACGCGCGCCTGGACACCTTGGGCACAGGCTGCCTGGTTCGTCACAATGCTCTTCACGCTCGCGATGGGGAGCAGAGCGATTATCGCCCTACTAGGAGGGGACACTCGCTTTGCGTGGCTCCCGTTCATTCTTCTCTCTTGGCTGCTAGTCGCCGCTGCGGTGGGAGCAATCCTCCAGTTTGCGTTCGGCTTGCCCTTCGTCTCCGGGTTCCTCGGCGCTCTGGCGGCGGTGGAAGCATGGTGGACTTGGCGGTTACCTTGGTGGTTCTGGGAAGGTTGGCGCGCCCGCAGACTCCGGGCGGCGATCGGTGATCGCGCAACGCGAATCGTTTGTGGCTTGGTCGCCCTCGTCTTTGCAATTGCCGCCGTGGCGCTCGCGTGAGCCTAATTACGCGCCGCTGCACTGATTCTTCTCCCTCCAGCAGTCTTTGTTGCATTCGATTATTGGCGTCGAGGCGGCGGTGAACGAGCCGCCTAACAAGCGCCTGAAGCTGACGACGGCCGTCGTCTATGCTAGAATTGCATTTGTGATCATTCTTACTGGGCGCCGCAGCTTAGGCGCGATCCGTTAGACAGCAACAAGGTCACGTGTCATGCCCAAGTTCCGCATCGAGGGTGTCGCGACGATCCGCGGGCGATCGATGTTCTTCTGCCATGGGGATGTCGTGAGCGGTAGCGTTGCGGTCGGTCAGCGCGTCGTTACGCCCGTTGGACTGCCCCCGGTGGCGGCGATCGAGTTCGTACTGTTCAGCCAGCCGACGCGTCATGAGAAGCCAGCGCTCGGCTTCCAGTTCGAGAATGAAGATCACCTGGCGCGTCTGCAGCACCTGCTACCGATAGGCACGGAAGTGGTGCTCGCCGAGGACGGAGGCGTTGCTGTCTAACCAGCGCTTGAAGCTGCCGGCGCGCGATCGAGCGCGGAATTACTGATGCGTACTTTCGCCCTTGTGGTGATTCTCTGCTTCTTCGGTGTCGCGTGTAACAACGAATGTCTTTCCCCGCCTTGCCCGCTACCACTCGCGCTGACTGTGACACTTGTCTCGGCAGCTTCAGGAACTGAGGTCTCGGGCGCGGCCCTGGCAGTGTCTGGACCAATCACGACGACGGTTCCCTGCGACTCGAGCTGTAGAATCTGGGGGTACGCTGGTACTTACACCGTTACCGTGACGGCCCCGGGGTATCAGACGGCACAACGGACAGTGCTCGTTCACGGCTCAAGCCCCGCCGCGTGCGGGTGCGGCTCCGTGCAAGCCGAAGACGTCAACATTTCACTCACCCCGACGTAGCGAGTGCTGCCTAACAAGCGCCTGAAGCTGGCGGCGCCGTTTTGGTGTGGAGGCCATCGGTTTGTGAAAACGTCGAGCGCGCGCCGCAGCCTAGGCGCATCCCGTTAGGCAGCAGCCCAATGCCCCTGCGATCTGCCGCGTTGCTGCTTCTCGCGTTGCTTGCTCCGATTCCGTGCGCCGCTCAGAGTTCGCACGGGCTTCCGATGATCGTAGTTCGGGGACGAATTGTGGACTCTGCAGGTCAGCCGATTAGAAACGCTGTGGTGAGAACTGCTGAGGGCGGTCGGGCTGCCTATTCCGACTCGACAGGAGCGTTCGTGCTTCGAGCACTGAGACCGTCAAGCGGGCGGTTGCAGCTGAGGGTCACTCACTTCGCTTACGAACCTTTGATCGTCACTAGAACACTGCGTCGAGATTCTGTTCAGGAAATCGGATTGGTCACACTGCGGGGCGGAGTACTACCGGTGCACGATTCTCAGATTCGCGGCCATCCTCCGGATACATCCCCCGTTCGCAAGCAGAAAAGCTCCACGCCGACGACGCCGGATTAGGGCGGCTGCCTAACATGCGCCTGAAGCTGCCGGCGCCCGGCGCTTATGGTAGAATTGCGTTTGTGAACGTGAAAATGTGGCGCCGCAGCTTAGGCGCACTCCGTTAGGCCGCTCATGAGAACACCTCGCGCTCGCCCGGCTCTGTCGCTTTCCACTCGGTTACGCCTCGTTCTGCTAGTTGGGCTCTTGGCACCGTCCAAGCAGGCTGCAGGTCAGTCACCGCCATGTCCTCCCCTCGACACAACCGCCGCCTGGGCACGGACGAACCGGACCTGGTCCAATGAATCGGGTTTGCACTGGAGCAACGATTCTCTCCGCCGCGTGTTGCTCAGGCTCGGCGAGCGAGATCAGGCGCCCCGAGCGGAGTTCGGTGCCCGTGTCGCGGACACACTCTATGCCCGACAACTCATGAGGCTGGACTCGACTTTGGCCGCCGAGATGGTCCTCATTCTAGACCGGTTTGGTCTGCCGACAAGGTCCATGGTTGGTCCGGCAGGATCGGATGCGGCCATGCTGATCATCCAGCACAGCTGGCCATTGCAGGAGCGGGTTCTGGCGTCCGCCAAGGCCATCCCTTCAGGCCAGCTCTCACCTGAAAAACTGGGTATGCTCGAAGACCGCGTTCTGGTGCATCAAGGCAAGCCGCAACATTTCGGCACGCAGTTCAATGCAGGGCCCGACGGCGTCTTTCGGTTCGCCGCTGCGTCCGACACCGCGGGTCTCGAGGCCCGGCGGTCCGCGGCGGGGATGCCGCCGATGGGTCAGTACGTCTGTTTGCTCGAAGAAGCGGGTATGCGCGTGGACCGCGCGTCGCTGCCGCCCGCCTTCCGGCCGTGAGCGGCCTAACACGCGCCTGAAGCTGACGGCGCGCGTCCTCGAGGGTAGAATTGCGTTGTGAAAATGACACTGTGGCGCCGCAGCGTAGGCGCACCCCGTTAGGCCGCCCCAACGTGCGGCCGTTGCTCGTTTGCCTCTTCCTGCTGGCATGCGGACGGAAGGTCGACCAACAAAGCGGCTCGGCAGCATTGTCCACCTCCACGTTGGCGAAGGACTCTCCGGCCTCAAAGGAATCTCCAGCGTCAAGTCGCCCCGACACCTTGCCGCACATAATTCCCGAGACTCTTGAAGTCTCACCAAGAGACGCTGCTGCGATCACCCAGGTTTCTCAAACGGAGTCGTATCGGGTTATGGTCGATTCGATACTCAGATCACCAGCAGAAGGGCTCCGCTTCTTTGCGAGACTCGGCAAGGAAGGCGAGGGCGAGTGTATCGAGCGTACCGATAGCATCGTCACAGTGCGCGATCCGAAACATTGGCCGGACAACACAGAGACAAGCTTCATTCTCTTGGTTGATAACGGCCATGTGCTCGCCACTTACGAGTCGCCTGTCAGCTGCTCGGGGGATTGGAACAACACTTACACACACGTTTTCGATACCGCTGGTAACACGGTGAGCTTCCAGCGGTTCTCCGGGTTCTTCAACGGGTGTCCCTTTACTGCCCATGAGGTCTCGACGTATTACTTTGAGCCCGTCACGGGCAGACTGCTAGCGAAGAAGTACCTAATGACCGACCATGAGGGAAAGCCGTTCTCGCCGAGCCGCTGCGATGATTTCTACTATCGTCACGACTATCCGATTTTTGCGAACTGGCGGAGCGCTGCTAAGGCCTTTCACCTGCCTGTGGCCATTCCGTAGGGCGGCTACCAAGCGCTTGAAGCTGACGGCGCGCGTAGATTATGGAATCAGTCTTTCTTCAGCGCGCCGCAGCTTAAGCGCAATCCGTTAGGCGCCCCGGAACCTTTCGTTCGGAGAAGGAGTTTGGCTGAGCTACTTAGATACATCCAAAGCGAATGGGCGACCCTCGTGTCTGCGCCCCTCACGTTCATGCTGTTCGGGATTCTGGCATTCGGAGCCGCCTTCTTTATCGCTCGGTGGCGGTACGAAGGCATTGGCGAGAGCTTGCGCGAGCGCATCGAAACATTAAAGGACCGCATACAGGGCAAGGACGAGCAGATCAATGAGTATCGGGAACGATTGCACCTAATCCCTGCAGATGCCACATCATACTCCCGTCTCACGAATAGCGAATTGCAGCAACGTGCCCTCAAGGTTGTTACTGAGATCCGCGAGTTCCTTCGAGAACGCGGCGAGCGCCAGTACCGCAGCCTATTCTCTGGTTGGCGGCGTGGTATGACTGAAATGACTGAAGACCAGAAGCGGCGGGCATGGGAGGAAGAGACCAACGCACTCATGCAGGATAGCCTGCAAACAAGCACGGCATTCGATGCGAGATTCAAGGTCGACACGATACTGCTTCGAGACGAATTGCTCTCTCGTCTTCCATCCACCGCGAAAAATCAGCGCGAGTACAGCACGTACGAGCACCCTACGAATCCAATTGGCATGGCAATGGTCGCCGATGACTTAGAGCGGCTCGCAAAAAGTATTCCATTAGCGGCCATCTCTGCTCGGGGCGCCTAACGAGCGCTTGAAGCTGGCGGCGCGCGCAGGATATTGAATGACTACTCTCTCACCAGCGCGCCGCAGCTTAAGCGCGATCCGTCAGACAGCGTTCATTGGGTCTTGGCTGTTTTGGTCTCTCTTTCCTAGATTGCTCCCATGACGAACAAGCTCAAGAAGGCGTTCGATGCGACTGCCAAGCTCCCACCGGCTGAGCAGGACGCGTTGGCGGCGGCGATTCTCGAAGAGGTCAAGGTCGATGGCCTTTGGGACGCGTCGTTCGCCAAGAAGCCGGGAGCGCTCGAGGGCCTGGCCGAGGAAGCGCTTGAGGAGCACCGGTCCGGCCGGACGCGGCCGCTTGATCCCGACCAGCTCTGAACTCGCACACGACCAAGCGGTTTCGCGAGGCCTTCGCTTGAAAAGCACAGCACGGCGGCGCAGCTCAGCCGCATCTCGTTAGGCTGCACTTCTTTGGTCCAGGAGGCCACATGGTCCCTGACACTGGCTTGCTGGTTTCGGTCTCGGTCGCCGTCGCCCTAGGCGCGGGTACCTTGCGACTTCTATGGGCCTTCGCCTCTCGTATTCAGCGTGGCCCCGTCGCTAACCCGGTGCTTCCGGACCGCGAAGCGTATGAAGAGGAGATCGCACGGCGCGACGTCCAAATTTATCAGCTTGAGGAACGGCTCGATTTTTTGGAGCGCGCTCTTGCTACGCGTTCCAAACACAGAGAGGCGGAACCCGGACGCCTGCTGAAAGAGACGACTCCTGTTTGATGAGCGCACGCAGGCCACGTGCTGCCTAACACGCGCTTGAAGCTGCCGGCGCGGGTAGATTAAGGAATGAATCTTTCTTCAGCGCGCCGCAGCTTAAGCGCGATCCGTTAGGCTGCACGACATGTTACGAACCTGTCTCCTGCTCCTTCTGTCCGTCGAACCAATCGCTTCGGTGCTCGTCGCGCAGGATAGCGCAACGGCGCGCGTGTTGGCAGCTGACGATCAGCGCTTCGCAGCAATGATGCGCGCCGACACCGCCGCGCTTCGTACCAAGTTGACCGAGGATCTTGCCTACACGCACACCACCGGCGCTCGGCAGGACAAGGCGGAGTTTCTACGGACTTTGGCCAGTGGCCAGCTGCGCTACCGGAACATCACGCCCACCGAACGCACGGTCCGGTTTCTGGGCGCCGAAGGTGCAGTGGTCGTTGGCCGCTCGAACATGCAGGTGGAGTCTGGCGGCCAGGTACTCGCCTTCGCGATCCGATACCTGGCCGTTTACCGAAGGGTCGCGGGCGAGTGGCAGCTCGTGGCGTGGCAATCCACTCGTCTTCCGGATTGATTCATTCGTGCAGCCTAACACGCGCCTGAAAGCTGGCGGCGCCGCCTTGCTGGGGAGGCCATCGGTTTGTGAAATCGTCAAGCTCGCGCCGCAGCTTAGGCGCAATTCGTTAGGCGGCGTCCGCCTATGGCTACTCGCTCCCTTCGAGAAGTGGCGAGACTCGTCCTTCTCGATGCGAATGGCTCGATCCTTCTGGTTCGCTACCGCGACGAGCGTCCGGAACGACCGTCGTCCTACTGGGCGGCACCGGGTGGCGCGTTGGAGCAGAGCGAAACGCATCGCGCAGCGGCGGCCCGCGAACTCCGTGAGGAAACCGGCCTCAACGCTGATATCGGGCCGGAGCTGTGGCAACGATCGTTCGATATGGATTTGGGTCAAGGGCCGGTCCATCAGGTCGAGCGTTACTTCCTTGTGCGCCTTGATGTCGTGACGCCACGCGTCGCGAATTCCTCTCCGGAGGCCATCCGTGAGCATCGTTGGTGGTCGCTCGCCGAGTTGGAAGCAACGCCGGAAGTTGTTTTTCCCGAGGGTCTCGCCGCGTCTCTGGCCAGCATGCCGATCATGGCCGATGGGGACGTTGAATAACTCGAGGTCTTCCTTGCGCTCAGCGTTGCTGACGACCGTTCTGCTGTTGCTAGGTCACCGGCCAGTGTTCGGACAAGAAACTGTCCAGGCTTTCGGTCAAGACACGTTTAGCGTGAGGCTACCCGCAGGATACCGACTCGTCGGACAGCGCAGCGGTGGACCTGGTGTGACGGCATTCGGTTTTGTCTCTGATCCGAGGAGCGATGGAACCCGAAGCCTCATCGAGGTGACCCTGATTGACCTGGACAAAGTCTCTGCCGGAACGGCGCCGAGCTTGGACGAGATCGCAGCCGCGATGATCGGAGGCGTTCGTCAGCGGAGGGATCACTGGCAACAATCTGACAGCCCTATACAGGTCGACGGTGTGAACGCGAAGCTCATCAGATGGTCGGGGACGAATGGGCCTTCACCAGAGCGCCCATCGGGGCAAGCCGTGTCCGCCATGCATGGCGTGATGATCGTTGGGATCAAGGCAGCGGTTGCGTTTACGCTTCACGCACAGGATGTCGACGCGTTTGGGCCGGCGACGCTACCGGCGAGTGAGAAGGCCCTCATGACTTTTAGGTTGACTCCTCACAGGTGAATGCCGCCGTCTAACACGCGCCTGAAGCTGACGGCGCCCGTCGTCTATGGTAGAATTCCGTTTGTGAACGTGAAAGCTCGGCGCCGCAGCTTAAGCCGATCCGTTAGGCCGCCCTCCAGGGAGACTCAGATGAAATCGTACCACGTACTCCTTGTGGTTCCTATCGCCGTCGCGATGCTCGGAGCCTGCAGAGGGCGACAGGATCGGTCGCCTGCCTCCCCGCCGATTGTCAGTCGGCTTATGGCAGCGGATTCTTCTGTCCGCTGGATTGTCGACTCGGCTGTCGTCGCTGACTTTAGCTGTGACTCCGTCGCCGATTCTGCTTTCATCGGCCGTGCAGCTGAGAAGATCACGGTTGCAATCGCTGTAACGAGAACGCCGCAGCCATACGTCGCAGTCTTTGGAGTGCACGGGTCGGCTGTTCAAGAGGCCGTATGCAGTCCGAACGTCCGACTTACGGTGGAGAGTCTCGACTTCAACCCGTCCGAGGAACTGGGGGCGCTCGAGGGGTTTGTCCGCTCCATTTCGTGCAAGGGCCTCAACCTCGGCGAGGCGGATTGTGATGCATTGCACATGTACTGGAACCATAAAACCAACGCACCCAGCTGGTGGCGCCTGTAGCGGCGGCCGCAGCTTACGCGCACCCCGTTAGGCGGCTCGTCCGCCTGTATTTCTTGTTGGAGACATAATGGCCCACGGCAAGATCTGTTATCTGGAAATACCAGCGAAGACCGCCGAAGCGTCCGCGGACTTCTACAGCACGATTTTCGGCTGGAAGGTCAGGCAACGTGGAGATGGCGAGTTGGCGTTCGATGACGCTGGTGGGGTGAGCGGGACCTGGGTAAAGGAGAGCGATCGGACCCCCGACGAACGCACCCGGACCTACATCATGGTCGACGCGATTGCGGACACACTCCAGCGGATTGAGGCGGCAGGCGGCCGAGTCCTCACGCCGCGCACGGATATCGGCGCGGGCATGGGCGCATTTGCAGTGTTCGCGGATCCGGTCGGGAACGAGTTCGGACTTTATGAGGAACCGCGCCGATGAGCGGCGCGAATGAGCTGCAGCGCCGCCTAACACGCGCTTGAAGCTGGCGGCGCGTGTAGGATATTGAATGACCACTCCTTCTTCAGCGCGCCGCAGCTTAAGCGCGATCCGTTAGACGCCATTGGATTCGCTCTGAAGAGGTGCGCCTGGAAAGGACGTCGCGATGAATGCGTTCCGACCTGCCGGCGCGATCTGCCTGCTGTTGTGCGCCGCAGCTCCTCTGCAAGCGCAAACCGAGCCTGGGCCAATCCCGGAACAGGGACACCCGGCCAAGCTGCCCCGGGCACTTCAATATGACTTCACTTCCCGGATTACGGGACGGCCCTACAGGCTGACGATTACTCCTCCGGTCAACCCCGATCCATCGCTGCTATACCCGGCGCTGTATGTGCTGGACGGTAGTGCGTGGTTTGCAACATCATCCGAAGTGGCCACTGTCTTTGGTGCGACCGGCCAAACCGGAACCGGCTACGTAATCGCGTTAGGCTATCAGACAGAGGATGTGATGGTGGCCAGCGAGCTACGCAATCTCGACATGACCCCGTTCCGCTCGCCGAATCCCCGTTATGCAAGCGTGACTGGCGATGGTGACGCGTTTCTACGTGCGATATATGAGGAGGTGCAGCCATTCGTATTGAGCCATTTACGCGTCGATCCCAATCGCCAAGCCATCTGGGGCCACTCGATTGGCGGCTTACTCGTACTTCGATCCATGTTTCGGGACCCCGGCAGGTTTTCGACGTATCTGATGGCCAGTCCCACCATCAACCCAAACGTGCTGGCAGACGAACCTGCCTTTTTCGAGCGGCTTGCCCGGAACCACATGGTTCTTCGGGTCCTCATCACCGTGGGCGGTGACGAGCAGCCCCCAGGAGCGGCGATGGCATACAAGACGATTGATGATGCGTCGAATCTCGCCGATCGTCTGCGGGCAGGTGCGCCGCAGCTGGAGGTCGAGTGCACCATCTTCTCCGGTGAAGGACACTTGACCGCTGGTCTGCTATCCCTGATCCGAAGTATTCAGTTCGCTTGGCCAAGGCGCCCCTGAGCGTGGTGGCAGCGAACCCAACGGCGTCGAACAAGCGCTTGAAGCTGGCGGCGCGGGTAGGATATTGAATGACGACTCTTTCACCGGCGCCCCGCAGCTCAAGCGCGATCCGTTAGGCGGCTAGATAGGTAGGAGGGCAACGATGGCGAAGATTACCGGAGTCGGCGCTGCTCTCGGCATTGTTCCGTAGCATGTGACGGAGGCACGCCTCTACGCCCGCGTCACCCGGCGCCTGATCCCGCTGCTGTTCGCCTGCTACGTCGCGGCCTATCTCGATCGGGTGAACGTCGGCTTCGCGAAACTGCAGATGCTGAGCGATCTGCGGTTCAGCGAGACGGTCTACGGCCTGGGCGCCGGCATTTTCTTCATCGGATACTTCCTCTTCGAAATCCCGAGCAACATCATGCTGCACCGCGTCGGGGCGCGCCTGTGGATCGCGCGCGTCATGCTGACCTGGGCGGTGATCTCGGCCGCGATGCTGTTCGTGACTTCGGCGACGGGATTCTACATCCTGCGCTTTCTGCTGGGTGTCGCGGAGGCGGGTTTTTTCCCCGGGGTGATCCTGTATTTGACCTACTGGTACCCGTCCGACCGACGGGCCCGGATCTTGGCGCTGTTCATGACCGGGATTCCCGTCGCAGGGGTGATCGGTGGGCCGATCTCCGGTTGGATCCTGAAGGCGATGGCAGGAGTGCACGGGCTCGCGGGCTGGCAATGGCTCTTCCTGCTCGAGGCGCTCCCCTCACTCGTCCTCGGCGTGGCCGTGCTGGCCTACCTCGATGACGGGATCGCCAGGGCCCGCTGGTTGGCCGCCGACGAGAAGGAGATCCTCGCGGGTCGCATCGCCGAGGACCAGCTGCACGCCGCGACCCACGCACTGTGGGATAGCTTCACGAAGCCCCAAGTCTGGTTCCTGGGGGTCATCTACTTCTGCCTGATCGCGGGGCTGTACGGCGCTGGATTCTGGCTGCCGACACTGATCCGGCGAACCGGCGTCGAGAGCCCGCTGGCGATCGGCATGCTCACGGTTCTGCCCAACGCCGTCGCTGCGGTCGCGATGGTCACGACCAGCCGCCGGTCGGACCGGACGCGCGAGCGGCGGTGGCACCTCGTCACTCCCGCATTGGTTGGAGCCGCGGGCTGGCTCGTGACGGTCCGCTACGGTCGGGACTTGGGCCTCGCTCTGTCAGGGATGTCCCTCGCGATGGCCGGCGTGACGACCTCGCTCGCGCAGTTCTGGTGCCTGCCCACCGCCATTCTCGCCGGGGCGGCCGCTGCGACTGGAATTGCCCTCATCAACTCGATCGGCAATCTCGCTGGGTTTGTCGGCCCATCGCTGATCGGCTGGCTCGTCGATCGCACGGGGTCGACAGACTTCGGCGTCTACGCGCTCGCGGGCGTCTTGGGCCTAGGCAGCATGCTGGTCCTCACGATCCCCGCGCGGATCGTCAACCGCTGAACGGACGTGATGGGCCCCTAGACCGCCAACGTCACCTGTAACGGCGTGGCATTTCCGGCCTTCTGCGTGTCATCGGGGATTTCAGTGGGATATTCGCCCGAGAAGCAGGCATGGCAGAATTCGGTCGAATCGCCGCCGGCGGCGCGTTTCATCCCATCCAGCGACAGATACCCCAGCGTTTCGACGCCCAGATGGAGGCGGATCTCCTCGAGGGAATGGCTCGAGGCTATCAGCTCGGACTTGGTCGGCGTGTCGATGCCGTAATAGCAGGGACCTGTGATCGGCGCCGAAGCGACGCGGAAATGGACTTCTTTCGCACCGGCTTGCCGAATCATCTGCACGAGCTCGCGGCTCGTGGTCCCCCGGACGAGCGAGTCGTCGACGACGACGACCTTCTTTCCTGCCAGCACCTCACGCACCGGATTGAACTTGATCTTTACCTTGGCGTTGCGGGCGGCTTGCGTGGGGTTGATGAACGTGCGGCCCACGTAGTGGTTGCGGATCAGCGCGTGCTCGAGCTTCAGCCCCGACTGCTCCGCGAATCCGAGCGCCATGGCATTGGACGAGTCTGGCACCGAGAACACGCAGTCGGCGTCCGGCGCGGGATGCTCCTTCGCCAGCTCGCGGCCGAGCGCGCGGCGCACGCGATCGACCGAACGACCGAAGATCGTGCTGTCTGGTCGCGAGAAGTACACCAGCTCGAAGATGCAGCGCTGCTGCGGCTTCGCGGGAAGTGAGGGCAGCTTGTCCAGCTCCGGCGGTGAGCCCTGAATGCGCAGGAACTCGCCGGGCTCGAGCTCGCGCACGGTCGCGGCGCCGATCAGATCGAACGCGCACGTTTCGGACGCGACGACGTAGCCGGTCCCCAGCCGTCCCAGCCAGAGCGGCCGGAAGCCTCTGGGGTCCACGATGGCGTAGAGCGTCCGGCCGATCGTCACCACGAGCGAATATGCGCCTTCGACACGCTCCAGCGCGTCGAGCAACTGGTCTTCGGGCTCGCGCGCTTCAGAACGGGCAATCAGATGGATCAGGACTTCACTGTCGGAGGATGTCTGGAAAATCGAACCTTTGGCGACGAGGTCGCCGCGCAAGGCTTCGGCGTTGGTAAGATTGCCATTGTGCGCGAGCGCCAGCGGGCCCTCGTGATAGCCCGCCACGATCGGCTGCGCGTTCGCGAGCACCGAAGAGCCGGCAGTCGAGTAGCGCGTGTGGCCGATCGCCACGTCACCAGGCAGCCCAGCCAGTACGCCCTCGCCGAAGACGTCGGAGACGAGTCCCATGCCACGGTGCGAGCGTGCCACACCGGCCCCATCCACCGCGACGACACCAGCCGACTCCTGGCCGCGGTGCTGGAGGCTGTAGAGCCCCAGATAGGTGACGCGCGATGCGTCGGGGACGCCTGCTACGCCGATGATGCCGCACATTCCGGGATCAGTCTCCCATGCGTCGAGGAATTGCGCTGAAATATACGTCGCGCAGCCGCATGACAGACTCCTCGATCTGTCCGTCTCGCAGCCGAATGCGGAAAGCTCCGTGCGCCGGCCCGACGGTGCCCGCGCGCTGGAGCGGCACGCCAAGCTCACCGGCCAGCGCCTGAACCGCTCCCGCGCGCTCCGGTGCGCACGTGATTACGGCGCGGCCGTGCGACTCGCTGAACAACATCTGGTGCGTGGGGAGTGGTGCGTGGTACGTGGTCAAGTCAACGTCCAATCCGAATCCATGTTGCTGATAGGGACCGCCCATCGCGACTTCGGCCAACGCTACACCCAGCCCTCCGTGCGAGCAGTCGTGTGCTGACCGGAAGAGACCCCGCTCGGCACCGGTCACGAGCAGATCGACGAGCCGTTTCTCAGCTTCGAGATCCACGCGCGGTGGTTGGCCACCCACGAACCCATAGCACACTTCCCAATACGCCGAGGCGCCCAGCTCGGCGCGGGTGTCGCCCAACACGAAAATGACATCGCCCGGGGAGCGCGCATGACTCGGCACGGCGCGATCGGCGTGCGAGAGCAATCCGATCATGCCGACGACTGGCGTGGGATCGACGGCGCCCGTGGGACTCTCATTATAGAACGAGACATTTCCGCCGGTCACCGGCGTACCGAGCGCGCGACAGGCGTCCGCGATGCCGCGACAGGCCTCGCGGAATTGATAGAAGATTTCAGGACGTTCCGGGCTGCCGAAGTTCAGGCAGTCGGTGATGCCGAGTGGCCGCGCGCCGGTGCACGCGACGTTGCGGGCGGCCTCGGCGACCGTCGCCTTGCCACCTTCGTAGGGCTCGAGCCGCACGTAGCGGCTATTACAGTCGGTCTTCACCGCGATGCCGAACTCTTCGTGACGCACCCGCAACACGCCCGCGTCGCCGCCCGGCGGGATCACGGTACCGGCTTGGACCGTTGAGTCGTACTGCTCGAAGACCCACTTCTTACTCGCCACTGACGGTGCATCCAAAAGCTGTAGCAGCGCGTCTGTCGGCGTGCGTGGTGCGTGGCGCGTGGGAGATGCGGCCCGAAGTTCGGCGATTCCAGGGTCTTCCTTGGCTTCCGGATAATAGACGGGGGCGTCGTCGACCAGCTTCTGTCCCGGAATCTCGACGACCACTTTGCCCTGCCACGTACAACGATACATCCCGTCGTCCGTGACCTTGCCAATGGGCGTTGCGGCAAGCTCCCACTTCGCGGCGATCGCCTGGACCTCTTTCACCCGGTCGCTCTTCGCCACGACGAGCATGCGCTCCTGTGATTCGGACAGCAGAATCTCGTACGGCGTCATGTCGGGCTCGCGGGTCGGGACTTTCGACAGGTCGAGCTCCACGCCGACGCCGCCGCGCGCGGCCATCTCGGCCGACGACGACGTCAGCCCGGCGGCGCCCATGTCCTGGATCGCCACGATGTGGCCCGACGCGATCAGCTCGAGGCTCGCCTCCAGCAAGAGCTTTTCGGTGAAGGGATCGCCGACCTGCACCTGAGGGCGCCGCCGCTCGCTCTCGTGCGTCAGCTCCTCGGACGCGAACGAGGCCCCGTGGATTCCGTCGCGACCTGTGCTCGAGCCGACGGCCAACAGGACGTTGCCCACGCCACGTGCGGCCGCCTTGATCAGGTCCTTCTCCTTGAGCACGCCGACGCACATGGCATTGACGAGCGGGTTCCCCGCGTAGCTCGGCGCGAAGTCAACCTCACCGCCAAGCGTCGGGACCCCAACGCAGTTCCCGTAATCGCCGATCCCGCGCACCACGCCGGCAAACAGATAGCGATTGCGCGCGTCGCCCGTCGGGCCGAACCGCAGGCTGTTGAGCAGCGCGACCGGGCGAGCGCCCATCGTGAACACGTCACGCAGGATGCCGCCCGCCCCGGTCGCTGCACCTTGGTACGGTTCGACCGCCGATGGATGGTTATGCGACTCGATTTTGAACGCGACCGCCCAGCCGCCGGGGAGGCGCAACACGCCGGCATTTTCTCCCGGCCCCTGAACCACCTGCGGCCCGGTGGTCGGAAACGTCTTCAGGATAGGTCGCGAATGTTTGTAGGAGCAGTGCTCGCTCCAGAGCGCGGAGAAGATGCCGAGCTCGGGAAACGTCGGCGTCCGGCCAAGCATCGCGACGATGCGCGCGTATTCATCGGAGGTGAGATTGTGTTGCTGCACCAGCTCTGGGGTGATCTGCGGATCGGTCACTTCCTCGTCACGCCCTTCGCAACCGCACGGAACACGCGCGCCAGGATGTTCGGCGCCGATTTTTTCATCAAGGACTGGGCCTCATCGGCGTCGAACCAAACACCGTGGCAATGCGTGCATTGATCGATCTGAATGCCGTCCCATTCGTGCGTGATGAGATCGTACCCGCACTTGGGGCACTTCATGTAGTGCGTCTTGCGCTCGCTCACCGCCGCGGCCTGCTGCGCCGCTGCGCGCTGTTGGCGCAGGAGCTCGGCGTCGCGGCGCGCGAAGTATTCGTCCTCGTTCTTGCTGTGCGTCATTGACGCGGCGGCACCGGAGGCGGGGCGGGAGGAGGCGCAATGTGCAAGGTGTCGCCGCCCGGATTGGGAAACGGCACGCGTCCGGGTGGGGAAGACGACTCGCCTGAGTAGCGATGCCCGTCCCAGCGCACGATCGCATCGACCACACGCCCGTCTTTCAGCGTGACGACGTCCATCGTGCCGCAGGTGTACTCGCAGCCGTTCTGGTAGAAGAGATAGGTGTATTGGCCCACGCGCCGCACGGCCGCCGGTGCCGCCCACAGCTCGTAGATCTCGCGCTCGCTCATGCCTGGATTGACCGTGCCCGTGTCGTTGGAGTTGTAAGGCACGTCGCGCGTGAGCGCCTGGCCCTGCGGAGCCGCGGGGGGTTTCGGATGCTGCGCGCCAGTCCGTCCCGCCGGCGCTCCGCCCCCACCAGGCCGCTCCTGGGGAGCGACCACACGCGTGCCGGCGGTATCGGTCGCGGGACGCACGGGCGGTGGCGGCGGGGCCTGGGCTGTCGTGCGGCCTCGGAGCTTGTCCCACGCCAGCCTCAGCTTCGCCTTCGCGGTGTCGACCTGGTCACACCCTAAGGTGGCGACCGTCAACAGCGCGCAAATCGCCAGCGTGCTGCGTCGCATTGCGAGCCTCCAGAGAGAGGAAGACGCGGGCGCCATCCTGACCGCCTAGGACCTGCGCGTTGCGGCGCTCCGGATGCGGCATGATTCCGACGACGTTGCGACCGGCGTTGCATACGCCGGCGATATCGTGCAGCGACCCGTTCGGATTCTCTGTGACGTAGCGCAAGACCACTTGGCCGTTGGCCTCGAGCTCGGCCGCCGTCTGGACATCAGCGACATACCGGCCGTCGCCATGCGCGATGGGCAATGTCAACTCTTCGCCCTGATCGTAGCTGGCGGTAAAGGGCGTGTCGGTCGCCTCGACGCGCACCCGCACCGGCCGCGACAGAAACTTGAGACGTGCGTTGCGCATCAGCGCACCGGGCAAGAGACCCGCCTCACACAGAATCTGGAACCCATTGCAGATGCCGAGCACGGCGCCGCCCGCGCGCGCATGGGCCGACACCGCGCGCAACACTGGTGAGAAGCGAGCGATCGCACCGGAGCGAAGGTAATCGCCGTAGCTGAAGCCGCCCGGCAGGATCACCGCGTCGGCCCGCTTCAGATCCGTATCCTTGTGCCAGACGAAGTAGGCATCCGAACCCGCGGCGCGGGCCGCGTCGAGCGTGTCCGCGTCACAATTCGAGCCGGGGAAGACGACTACGGCGACACGCTGCATTCATAATCCTCGGTTACGGGATTGGCGAGCAGCCGGTCGCACATCGTGCGCGCCTTCGCGGCCGCCTCCTCGCGCGTTGCGGCTTGGACCTGCAACACGAGGTGTTTGCCGGCGCGGACGCTGGCGACCTCACCGAAGCCGAGCGCCTGTAGCGCGTGCTGGACTGCCTGGCCCTGCGGGTCGAGGAGCGAGGCGCGAGGCATCACCCGGATTTCCACCGTATATGCCTCCCTCCCCCCTCCGCTCATGCCACCCCTCCCGCCCCCGTGCCGGGACGCCTCGGTCCGCGGTAGTTCGCTTCGCTCTCGTCAATCTCAATCGGGCCCGCGATCTCGGCCTCCTCGTCCTCGGCGGCGGCCTTGAAGAAGCCGAGCAGAATCGCCCGGCCCACGCCGTAGGTCATGTAGGCGATGCCCAGTGGGAAGAGGAACGTATCGTGCTTCCAGATTCCGAATACCAGGATAACAACAATCAGCGTGAGCCCCAATAGTCCGCTGACCGTTCGGAAGCCGGCGCGGGGCAGTGTGGCATAATGGACGTTGCTGACCATCAGGATCGTCAAGGCGATCATCAAGAAAGTGAGCAGCAGATGCCACGGCAGGCCGTGCAGCGACGCGTACAACGGCGTCTGGGAGAACGGGAAATACGTCGCCAGCGTCATCCCGGCCGCCGGGGACGGCAGTCCGATGAAGTACGTTTTGGCGCGACCCGCCTGCGTCACGTTGAACCGCGCCAGCCGGATCGCGGCCGCCATTACGTAGAAGTAGCAGAAGATCCACGAGGCCCCACCACTCCCCCCGCCCGCGGAGCCGGCGGCGAATTCAACCTGATACATAAGGAAAGCGGGCGCGACACCGAAGCTGACGATGTCGACGAGACTGTCCAGCTCGGCGCCGAACCGCGTCCCCGTGCCCGAGATCCGGGCGACCCGGCCATCGAGCGTATCGAGAATCCCCGCGAAGACGATGAACCACCCGGCGCGGTAGAATTCGCCGCGCGTGGCGAGCACCATCGCCCAGATGCCGAAGAACAGATTGAACAGCGTGAAGAGACTCGGCACCACGATCACGACGCGGCGCAGCGGCAGTGGCGGCGGTCTCACGCGTACTCCGCCAGGACGGTCCCGCCCACGCGGACACGGTCGCCGGGCTTGACCTTGACCACCGGATGCGCGGAAACGGGAAGGTACACGTCGGTACGCGAACCGAACCGGATCAACCCCAGGCGATCGCCCTGCGTCACGCGGGCTCCGGGCTTCGCGTCCGTCACGATGCGCCGCGCGATCAGGCCGGCGATCTGCCGGACGAGCACGCGGCCGCGCGGGCCGCGCAACCCGATCGACGACTGCTCATTGTCGAGACTCGCTTTCTCGTCTGCCGCGTGCAGGAACTTGCCCCTGTTGTAGTTCACCAGCTCCACGGTCCCGTCGACGGGGTAACGATTCACGTGCACGTCGAAGACCGATAGGAAAATGGAGATGCGCACCGCCCGCTCTTTCACGTACATGGGCTCCTCGGTCTCGATGACGTGGACCACATGCCCCTCGGCCGCGGCGAGGACGTAGCGCTCACCGCGCGGGCCAGCGCGAAGCGGATCGCGAAAAAACGCGACGACCCAGACGGCGAGAATCCCGAGCAGGATGGCGACCGGCCACCACAGCCAGGCGGCCACTGCTGTCAGGATCCAGGCCGCTGCGATGAAGGGCCATCCCTCGGGTGCGATCCTCACCCCAATTCTTTCCCCGTGATGCGTCGATACGCATCGCGATACCGTTCGCTCGTCGCCTGGACGACTTCCGGTGGGAGGGGAGGTGGCGGCGCTTCACCGTTCCACTTGCCTCGCTTCTTCAGATCCGCCAGGTAGTCGCGCAGCGGCTGCTTGTCGAAACTTGGCTGGCTGCGGCCCGGCTGGTACCGATCGGCGGGCCAGAAACGCGACGAGTCGGGCGTCAGGATCTCGTCGATGACGATCAGCTCGCCTTGCGGCGTCGTTCCGAACTCGAACTTGGTGTCGGCGATGATGATGCCGCGCTTCGCCGCGTAATCGCGGCCGGCCTCGTACAGCGCCAGACTGGCGCCGCGCAGTCGCTCGGCGGTCAGTCGCCCGAGTGCATTCACGACGTGATCGAATGTGACGTTCTCGTCGTGACCCTGTTCAGCCTTGGTCGCCGGCGAGAAAATCGGGGGATCGAGCTGGGCGCTTTCAACGAGCCCTTGCGGCAGCGGCTCACCGGCCAGCGTACCGGACTGCTGGTACTCCGCCCAGGCAGACCCCGAGATGTAGCCACGCACGACGCACTCGAACGGCACGGTCGTGGCGCGACGCGTCAACATCGCGCGCCCGTGTAACTCATCACGGTGCGGAGCGAGAACTGGAACGCGCGCGACAATCTCTTCGACATCGGCCGTCAACAGGTGATGCGGCATGACCGATGTGAGACGCGCGAACCAGAAGGCACTCATCTGGGTGAGCACGGCGCCTTTGTGCGGTACCGCTTCGCGCATCACGACATCGAACGCGCTCACCCGATCGCTCGCGACGAGCAGCAGCGTCATCTCATCCACCTCGTAGACTTCGCGCACCTTCCCGCGCCGCAGCAGCGGCAGCGGCAGTTGGCTCTGTACCAGCACACCAGTCATACCTGAACCTCCGCTGCAGCAGCCGCCGGAGCGGCGGCCTGAATGGCACGCATCAGATCGGGGAGGACCCGATCAAGGAACTCGTCGACTTGCTGTGGCGCGCGGCCCACATACGCCGCGGGATCGAGCTCGTCCGGGGTCGCGCGCACCTTGAGGCGCTGGAACTCGGGAGCGCGGGCGAGGTGGTCGAGCAGCTGGTCCGTTCCCTGGAGGCTGTGGGTGCGGATCACCTCGTGGAGCTGCTGACGGTCACCTCCCGCCTTCACGCCGCGCATCAAGAGTCGCTCGGTGGCGAGAAACGGCATCGCCTTGGCGACATGCTGTGTGATCGTGTCTTCCCGCACTTCCAGGCCCGCCGCGACGTTGATCGCGAGCACGAGAATCGCGTCGGCGGTGAGGAAGGCCTCGGGAATCACGAGCCGGCGATTCGCGCTGTCATCGAGGGTCCGCTCGAGCCACTGCGCTGCCGCCGTATGCCAGGCGTTGCCTTCCAACTCGATCACGAATCGGGCGAGGCTGGTGATCCGCTCGGCGCGCATCGGGTTGCGTTTGTACGGCATCGCGGATGAGCCGACCTGTTCGCTCTCGAACGGCTCGAGCAGCTCGCCCTCATGCTGCAGCAGCCGCAAGTCGGTCGCGAACTTGGCGGCCGACTGCGCAATGCCGGAGAGAACGGCCATCACCTGTGCGTCGAGCTTGCGGGTGTACGTCTGGCCGGTGATCGGGAGAGCGTGCTCGAACCCCATCGCGCGGGTCACGCGACTGTCGAGCTCGGTGACCTTCGCATGATCCCCGTCGAACAGCTCGAGAAAGCTCGCCTGCGTGCCCGTCGTGCCCTTGACGCCGCGGAAGCGGAGCGTCGTGATCCGGTTCAACAGCTCCTCGGCGTCCAGCGCGAACTCCTGCATCCACAGCGTCATCCGTTTGCCGACGGTCGTGAGCTGCGCGGGCTGAAAATGCGTGTACGCCAGACAGGGAAGCGCCCGATAGCGACGAGCCACCGTTCCCATGGCGACCAGGAGCGCGCCGATCCGTCCCAACAACAGCTGCATCGCCTCGCGCATGAGCACGAGGTCGGCATTGTCCGTGACGTAGGCGCTCGTCGCGCCCAGATGAATGAAGGGGCGGGCGGCCGGCGCTTGATCGCCCAGGTGGTGGATGTGTGCCATCACGTCATGCCGCAGCCGCCGTTCGTACTCAGCCGCCTTGTCGAGATCCGCATCGTCGAGATGCGAACGAAGCTGATTCACCGCTTCATCCGAAATCCTGACTCCCAGATCCTTTTCCGCTTCCATCAGCGCCAGCCACAGCCGGCGCCACAAACCGATGCGGCGGCGCTCGCCCCAGAGCGCCTGCATGGCGGGAGAGGCGTAGCGCGCGGAGAGCGGCGAGACCCAGCTCAAACCGCGGCCTTCGCCCGCGCGACCAGTTTGTTCCAGTCGGCGAGGAACTGCTCGAGGCCCCGATCGGTGAGCGGATGCATGAGCAGCTTCTTGAGCACGTCGGGCGGCAGGGTCGCGACGTCGGCCCCGATCATCGCCGCTTCGACGACATGGCGGGGATGGCGGATCGAAGCCGCGAGAATCTCGGTCTCGATGTTGTAGTTGTCGAAAATGGTACGGGCTTCGCGGATGACGTCCATGCCTTCCTGCCCGACATCATCGAGACGGCCAATGAACGGGCTCACGTACGAGGCGCCCGCCTTCGCCGCGATCAAGCACTGTACACTCGAGAAGCACAGCGTGACGTTCGTCCGAATGCCGTCTGCGGCGAGCCGGCGCACCGCGACCATCCCGGCCTCGATCATCGGAATCTTTACCACGATGTTCTCGGCGATCTTCGCGAGCTCCTTGCCTTCCGTAACCATCCCGTCCGTATCCACGGCGACGACTTCCGCCGATACCGGTCCGTCCACGAGCGAGCAGATCTCTTTCAACACGTCGCGGGGATCGAGATCGCCGGCCTGCTTGGACAGCAAGGACGGATTGGTGGTGATGCCATCGATCAGACCGGCCTGCGCCGCCCAGCTGATGTCCTTGAGGCTCGCGGTGTCGAGGAAAAACTTCATGACGTAGACTCCTCGGCGTAGAGGTCCGGAGGATAGTGCACCGCTTCCAGATACAAGCCCTGGGGCGGGGCAGGCGGGCTGGCCGCCAGATTGTCAGTTGCAGCGAGCAAACGGGGGAAGTCCGCCGGCGGGCGCCGGCCGAGGGCGATGTCGACCATGGTGCCGACGATGAAGCGCACCATGTGATGCAGAAATCGATCGGCCTCGACCGTGAACGCCATCCCGACTCCGTCCGCTCGCGGCGCCCATTGCGCAAGCGCCACGCGGCATCGGTAGTGAGTGGTGTTCGCACCGGCCGCGGCCAGGCCGCGAAAGCTGTGCTCTCCAACGAGTGCCGCCGCCGCACTCCCCAACGCGCCGACGTCGAGCGCTTGACCAAGCGCCCATTCATAGGGCCGGCGGAACGGCGACGCCGCAGCCTCGTCGGTGCCGATCAGGTACCGGTAGCGCCGCGCCGTCGCGCTGCGGCGAGCATCGAACCCCGGCGTCATCACATGCACCTGCTGCACCCAGATCTCGCGCGGCAACAGCGCATTCATGGCGCGCCGCAACTCGGCCGGCTGCCACCCCTCAATACCCAGGAAACTGACACCCTGGCCGAGCGCGTGGACGCCGGTATCCGTTCGCCCAGCGCCGGTCGCGGCGGTCTTGCGACCCATGATCCGCTCGAGCACGGCTTCGAACTCGGCCTGCACCGTGCGATCTGCCGGCTGCCGCTGCCACCCTGCGAAGCCACCCCCGTCGTACTGGATCACCGCTAGAAAGGGGCGGCTTGTCACGCGGGGAAAGATGCAACTCGTTGTCACTATTTGACAAGGGTGATAGCCTTAATCCTTCATGGATTCTCCGCTGAAGCATGCATTGAGCGCCCTCGCCAATCGCCAATCGCTCTCCGCAGAGGAGACGGCGGAGGTGTTCGGCGTGGTGATGAACGGCGACGCGACACCGGCGCAGATCGGCGGGCTACTGCTGGGGCTGCGCGCAAAAGGCGAGACCGCCGACGAGCTCGCCGGCGCGGCGCGGGCGCTGCGCAACGCGATGGTCCGCGTCGACGCCACGCACGCACACCTGGTCGATACCTGCGGCACCGGTGGCGGTAATGTCTCGACGTTCAACATTTCGACCGTGGCCGCCTTCGTGGCCAGCGGGGCCGGCGCTGTTGTCCCCAAGCATGGCAATCGCTCGTACACCTCACGTTGCGGCTCCGCCGATGTGCTCGAGGCGCTGGGCATTCGCATTGTGCTGGATGCCGCGAGCGCGAGTCGTGTGTTGCGCGAAGCGGGCGTCGTGTTCTTGTTCGCCCCGAGTTTTCACCCTGCGATGAAGCACGTGGGCCCCGTTCGTCGTGAGCTCGGCACGCCCACGCTGATGAATTTGGTCGGTCCGTTGGCGAATCCCGCGAGCGTCAAGCGGCAGGTCATCGGGGTCGCCGAGCCAGAGCGGGCACCGATCGTCGCCGAGGCACTGGTTCGCCTGGGCGCCGAGCATGCGCTGGTGGTCCACGGCCGCGTGGGTATGGACGAGATCTCACCGCACGGCGTGACCGATGTCTGGGAAGTGAAGGATGGGGCCGTGCGGACCTGGGAAATCGATCCCGAGCGCTTCCGGCTCGCCATCACCGATGTGTCGCAACTGCAGGGCGGGGAACCCGCGGTAAATGCGGAGCGAGTCGAGCGGATTCTCGGAAACGGTGCGTCCACCGGGGGGGCGGGGAGGCCGCTCGATCAGGTGGGGCTCGCGGCGGTGCTCCTCAATGCCGGGGCGGCGATCTACGTGGCGGGTATTGCCGCGACGCTGGCCGAAGGCATCGGACGCGCGCGCGAAGTCGTGGCGTCGGGCGCCGCGCGTGCGGCGCTCGAGCGGCTCCGCAAGGCAACCGCTAGTATTTCCTGATGACGCCGACGACGACTCCCTGCACAATCACGTCGCGCTCGTTGAGGCGGAGCGGCTGCACGTTCTCATTGGCTGGCTGCAGCCTGATCCAGCCGCCGGGTTCGCGATAGAAGCGCTTGACCGTGGCGCCCTCTCCATGGACCAGCGCGATCACCGTCTGGCCGGCGTCGGCCTGGTTCCGCTCCTGGACCACGACGTAATCCCCGTCCTTGATGTGCTCGTCGATCATCGAGTCGCCGCGAACCTTCAGGACATAGCTGCGTCCGCGCCTCGGCAGCAGCTCGTCTGGCACCGCGATGGTTTCGTCGCCGGTCATTGCCTCGATCGGCGCTCCCGCCGCGACGAGTCCCAACAGCGGTACCTCCGTCGCGCCCGTCTGACCCTTGGGCGGAACGATCTCGATCGCGCGGCTCTCGTTGTGGGTGCGCCGGATGTACCCTTTGCGCTCGAGGTTGGTGAGGTGCTCGTGGACCGTGGCCAGGGATTGAAAGCCAAACTGGCGGGCGATCTCCTCGAAGCTCGGAGCGTACCCCTTTTCTTCGATGTGTTTCGAGATGTAATCGAGGATCTCGCGCTGGCGCCGCGTGACCGGCATACTGGCTCCCGAAGATTTACCGAACGATTAATCTACCCGAATAACGACCGAATGCAAGGATGCCGGATAACCCGCGCGCCACCTCGCTAAACGGTATTCTCGCCGTCACTCGATCGCGCGTCGCGGCTCTTCAGGGCAGGGCCAAGCAGCTCGAGCGGGCGGCGGCGGCGGTACCCGCGCCCCGGCCATTTCCGCAGCCCGGGCCCACCGTCGGTGTGATTGCGGAAGTGAAGCGTCGCTCCCCTTCTCAAGGCGCGATTCGCGAGGACCTCGACCCAGTCGCCCACGCCGACGCGTACGAGCGCGGGGGCGCCATCGCGGTGTCGGTACTGACGGACGAAGCGCACTTTGGAGGATCGATTGACGACCTCAGGCGCGTTTCAGCAAGCATCAGCGTGCCGGTGCTCCGAAAGGACTTCGTGATCCATAAGGTGCAGATTCCCGAGGCGAGAGCGGCGGGTGCGAGCGCCGTCCTGTTGATCGCGCGGGTGTTGAAAGCGGCGGAGCTGAAAACGCTTGCGACCGCCGTGCGTGAGTGGCAGATGGTGCCCTTGATCGAAGTGCATACCGCGAATGAACTGGAAGCGGCCCTCGACGCAGGGCCGAGCGTGCTCGGCGTCAACGCGCGCGACCTCGACTCGTTCGTGGTGGACCTCGGAGCTGCTGAGAAGCTGCTTGCTCGTGTCCCCGCGAGCGTCCCGGTGGTCGCCGAGAGCGGGGTCGAGACGCGGACAGATGTCGAGCGCCTGGCGGCAGCGGGGGCGGACTTCGTCCTCGTCGGCACGAGCGTCGCGCGGCAGGTTGATCCCGAGAGTGCGGTGCGCGGGCTGGTGGGGGTGAAACGGCATGCTGGAGTGCGCACATGATATTTGTACGAAGCACGTCGGCACGACTGCACGTCGGCACGACACTCGTGCCAACGTGCCGACGTGAGACCCGTGACTAACATCGCGACCGGTCGGTTTGGTCCTTATGGCGGCCGCTATGTCCCCGAGACGCTGATGCACGCGCTCGAGGAGCTGGCAGGCGTGTACGACACGGCTCGCAACGACTCGCGATTCTGGGCCGAGCTCGAAGCGCTGCTCAAGAACTACGTCGGCCGCCCGACGCCGATCACAACGGTTCCCCGGCTGTCCGCGCAGGTTGGTGCCTCCGTCATACTGAAGCGCGAGGATCTCAACCACACCGGCGCGCACAAGATCAACAATACGCTGGGACAGGTGCTGCTGGCGCAGCGGATGAACAAGCGCCGCATCATCGCGGAAACCGGGGCCGGCCAGCACGGCGTCGCGACCGCGACGGTGTGCGCGCGGTTTGGCCTCGAGTGTGTCGTGTACATGGGCGAGGAAGACATGCGGCGGCAACGGCTCAACGTCTACCGCATGGAGTTGATGGGCGCGACCGTGGTGCCGGTCACGTCGGGAACGCGGACGCTCAAGGATGCGACGAACGAAGCGTTACGCGATTGGGTCACGAACGTGACGACCACGCATTACATCATCGGCTCCGTGGTGGGGCCCGACCCTTTTCCGCGACTGGTTCGCGATTTCCAATCCGTGATTG
>WNGC01000338.1_pt1 | contig 26610 bp, 23 predicted proteins | sample 5400051 | NCBI WGS metagenome assembly WNGC01 (sample SAMN13153368, study PRJNA577476) | soil metagenome | isolation source: 20 cm soil or saprolite under grassland replicate 2 | place: USA:California | collected 2016-06-15
CGCCCGATCCCCGGCCAGAAGAAGATCGTCTCGGTGATGAAGGCACCTTCGATGATCGCTCCGACCTGGATGCCGATGAGGGTGACGACCGGGATGAGCGCGTTCTTGAGGGCATGCCGGGTGATGACCGTACGTTCGTGAAGGCCCTTGGCGCGGGCGGTGCGCATGTAGTCCAGCCCGAAGACATCGAGGAGGCTGGAGCGAACCTGGCGCAGATTGATCGCGAGGCTCGCGGTCGCGAGCGTGACGGCGGGGAGGACCAGACGGCGAAGATTGTCCCCCGCATCCTGGGCGAGTGGCACGTACCCGCCCGGCGGGAAGATCTTCCCGGGTATGACGTAGGCGAACAGGAGGATGAGCACGATCCCCAGGAAGAAGCTCGGGAACGAGACGCCGGCGAGCGTGATGCTGGTTGAGAGGAGATCGACGATCGAGTTCCTCTTGACTGCGGAGAGGATTCCCACGACGAGCGCGACGGAGACCGAGAAGAAGAGAGCGGCAAGCCCGAGCTCGACGGTCGCGGGGAGGCGCTCCCAGACCGCTTCGAGCACGCGCTGGTGCGTCTCGAACGATCGTCCGAGATCGCCTCGGACGAGGTGGCTGAGCCATACCACGTATTGCACCGGCAGCGGTTTGTCGAGCCCCATCTGGATGCGCGTTTGCTCGATCGCGACGGGGTCGCGCTCTTCGCCGAGAAATACAAGCGCCGGATCCGCCGGCGAGAGACGCACGAGAATGAACACGCCCACGGTCACGAGGAACGCGACGGGTGCCATCAGCACGAGGCGACGGAGGATGTACCTGATCACTCCGCCGCCTCGTTTCTCACGTCACTGGGGACGTTCTATCGCTGGATCTGGGCCGCTTGGAAGCGCGGGATCCGGTCGGGGTAGGAGTCCATCCCAACGACGGATCTCACGCTCGTCAGCGCTGACACGGTAAATCCGAACCACACGCGTGAAGGATCATCGACCGTGAAGATCTGCTGCGCCTGGCGGAGGAGCGTCGTGCGCTTCGCTGGGTCGGGCTCGGCCCGTTGCTGCTTCATGAGCGTGTCCACCTGGGGATTGGAGTACGAGGAGTCGTTGTTGGGCTGGCCCGTGACTACGAAGTCATACGTGTTGCCGTCGGGATCGAGCCGGCCGCTCCAGCCCACGAACGTCATGCCCAGGTGCTTGTGCTGCTGTTGCAGCGTCACGATATCCGCCAGCGTCCCTGACTTGAGGTCCATCGTGATGTCGGCCTTGAGCAGCTCCGACTGGATGAGCTGGGCGAGCTGGAGTGTCGCCGCGTCTCCCGACGGAACGAGCAGCTCGAATTTGAGCGGACCCTTGCCGACGTCAGCGATGAGCTTTTTTGCTCCATCCGGATCGGCCTTCGGCCACGGCTTGAAGCTCGGGTCGTACGCGAAGTGCGCCGGCGAGATCGGCCCGTAGCCGACGAGGCCGACTCCCTGAGCCGGGCCTCGGTTCAAGATCTCGTCGCGATCGATCGCCATGGCGACCGCCTTCACGTAGCGCTTCTCGTTGAAGATATAACCCTGCGCCTCGTTCGGGACCATGCTGTTGAACGCGAACGATCCGACCTCCTGGTAGTTGAGCGTCGTGTCCGCCTTCACGGCGGGCACATCCTTGCCGTTGATCAGGTTCACGAGCTGAACGTTGCCGGTGCGGAGGTTCGTGAGACGCACGTCAGCGTCCGTGATGATCTTGACGGTCACCTTGTCGAGGTACGGGAGCTTGTTCTGGTTCGCGTCCTTGCCCCACCAGTCGGGGTTCTTCTCGAGCGTGTAGTGGTCGTTCTTGACCGCCTCGGTGAGGATGAACGGTCCGGTGCCGGCCTTGAACGGCTTGAGGGTAAAGTCGGCGCCGACGGCCTCGACCACCTTGCGCGAGACCATCATCCCCGCGCGGTCGACGAGGGCCCCGAGGAGCGGCGCGAACGCCGACTTCAGGTTGAACTTCACGGTCTTCGGATCGACGACCGTGACGGTGTCGACAGACGAAAGGTCTCCCGTCCGAAGCGACCCCTGCGTCGTCTTGTATCGCTCGATGTTCCACTTCACAGCGTCGGCATCGAAGGTCGTGCCGTCGTGGAACTTCACGTCGGTCCGCAGAGTGAACGTGATCGTCTTCCCGTCGCTCGAGGTCTCCCACTTCTCCGCGAGCCAGGGGATGATGTTCCCCTTGGGGTCGACGCGGACGAGCGAGTCGTACATCGCGTAATGGATGTTCCGATCGACGAAGAGACCGGAGAGCATTGGGTCGAGGTTCGCTGGGTCGTTCTCCAGCGCGAATGTCAGGGTGCCCCCGTACGTCGCCTTCGCGCCTGCGCTGGGCGACGCGCTCCCGCCCCCGGCGGGCTGCTGCCCTCCGGAGCAGGCGGTAAAAAGGACCGCGAACGACGCGAGAAATGCCACGAGATAGCGGGCGGAACGCATAGACATCCCCCTCCCGAACCGACCGGGTTTCAGGGAGGATACGTCCGCCCGCTAGGTCTGGTTCAGCGCCCTAGGTTCTATCGACCTCAGATTCGCGACGCTCTTCGACCACGCGCTCTTCCTGGACCCGTTCCCCGCCCTTCCTTCCGAGTGACGGAATGAGTGGAGGCCGCCGGATCACGGCCTCGCGCTTCACGCTGCGGGAGCCGACGGGTCCGACACCGACGGCGCGGCCCGGGACCGGTCCGGCTTCCCGGGCGACGTAAGGAGCCCTCACCGGCACGACAGCGTGCGACGGGGCGAGGACGCCGCCGAGCCACCCGCCGAGGATCGCGGCGGCAAAGCCGAGCAGCGCGCCGAACGTGAGCGCGTTGCCGAGGCTGTCCACGTTCAGTCCGGTCGCGCCGGGGGACAAGGGGAGGTTGTTCACGCCGATACCCGCAAACGCGCCGCGGGAGGCCGCGTAGCTCGCGAGCACGATGACGAGAAGCACGAAGAGGCTGAAGAAGGCGGTGAGCATGCCGTGCCAGCTCGTCCGATAACCCGCCATCCGGCCGGCAACGTAACCGCCGATCAGGTACGAGATGAAGATCCCGATGACGACCGGGACCGCGGGCGCGATGTCGTTGTTGCCGATGTTGGCGCCCACGAGCACGCCGGCGACCGCCGGCGCGACGAGCGCCATGGCGCCGATCGTCGCGATCCAGCCTCCGAGCACCGACATCCACGAGGTGCTTGGACGTACAAGGACTTGATTCACGATCACCCTCCTATGAAGAAAAGTTCGGTGGTGGTCGTGCACAACGCTGGCCAGCCCGTCGCCTGGCGGTCGGCTAGACGAGCGCTCCCTTCGCGCCCGCGGCTTTCGCGAAGGTATCCGCGAGATCGGTCCTTTCCCACGGTAGGTCTGGCCTGCCGAAGTGGCCGTACGCGGCCGTCTGCCTGTAGATCGGGCGCCGAAGCCCAAAGCGCTCGATGATCGCGCCGGGTCGGAAGTCGACGTGCTCGCCGATGAGCTTGCGGATGGTCTCGTCCGCGACCTTGCCTGTGCCGAACGTCTCGACGTTGAGCGAGATCGGCTGTGCACCGCCGATCACGTACGCGAGCTGGAGCTCGAAGCGATCCGCGAGTCCCGCCTTGACGACGTTCTTCGCGACGTATCGCGCGGCATACGCGGCGGACCGGTCGACCTTCGTCGCGTCCTTGCCGCTGAATGCGCCGCCGCCGTGCCGGGCGTAGCCGCCGTACGTGTCCACGATGATCTTGCGTCCGGTGAGGCCCGCGTCGCCCATGGGCCCGCCGATCGTGAACGCGCCGGTCCCGTTCACCAGGTACTTCGTCTTCTGCAGCCATGAGTCGCCGATCGCCGGCCGGATGACCTGCTCGCGTATCTCGTTGCACAAGCGCTGGTATTCGATGCCGGGATCGTGCTGTGCCGCGACGACCACGGTGTGCACGCGCTTCGGCACGCCCTTCTCGTACTCGACCGTCACCTGGGTCTTGCCGTCGGGACGCAGGTACGGGAGCGTGCCGTCCTTGCGCGCCTTCGCGAGCTGACGCGCGACGGCGTGCGCCAGTGTGATGGGGAGTGGCATGAGCTCGGCCGTTTCGCGCACGGCGAAGCCGAACATCATCCCCTGGTCTCCCGCGCCGAGCTCCATCGGATCCGTGCCGTCGCGAGCCTCGATCGACTCGTTGACGCCCTGAGCGATCTCCGGCGACTGCTCCTTGATGGCGGTGAGGACACCACAGGTCCGGTAATCAAAGCCGTAATCGGCGTTCGTGTAGCCGATGTCCTGCACGACGCTGCGCACCAGACGCGGGACGTCGACGTAGGCGTGCGTCGTGATCTCGCCCGCGACGAGGATGACGCCCGTGGTGGTCGCGGTCTCGCACGCCACGCGCGAGTTGGGATCCTGGCGGAGGCACTCGTCGAGCATCGCGTCCGACACCTGGTCGCAGAGCTTGTCGGGGTGCCCCTCGGTGACGGACTCGCTCGTAAAGAGGACGCGATCCGCCGACTTGAACGACTCCGCCATCACGTTCCCGCCTTCCACGACCGCGCGTACTCGGCCTGGGCCGCGGACATGGTGTCGATGTTCATGCCCATGGCCTCGAGCTTGCGGCGCGCGATCTCCTCATCCAGCTCGCGAGGCACAGGGTAGACCCGCGGGGCGAGCTCCTTGCCGTGCTTCAATAAATATTCGATCGAGAGCGCCTGGTTCGCGAAGCTCATGTCCATGACGGCCGCGGGGTTCGCTTCGGCAGCCGCGTGGTTCAGAAGCCGGCCCTCCGCGAGGACGAACACCTTCTTCCCCGGGAGCTGGAACTCCTCCACGAACGGCCGGATCTCGCGCCGTCCCTTGGCCATCTGGGCCAGTGCTCCGAGCTCGATCTCGTCGTTGAAGTGGCCCACGTTCGCAAGGATCGCGCCGTCCTTGAGGAGGCCGAAGTGCTCGCGGCCGATCACGTTCAGATTCCCGGTCGCGGTGAAGAACACGTCGCCGCGCTTTGCGGCTTCCGAGACCGTCGCGACCTGGAAGCCATCCATCGCAGCCTCGAGTCCGCGGAGCGGGTCGACCTCGCACACCGTGACGATCGCGCCCATTCCTCGGAGGCGGCTGGCGACTCCGCGGCCCACCCAGCCGTAGCCGCACACGACGGCGCTCTTGCCCGCCAGCAGGAGGTTCGTCGCCCGGAGCAGCCCGTCGATGGCCGACTGGCCGGTGCCGTACTGGTTGTCGAACATGTGCTTGGTCTGCGCCTCGTTGACGGCGACGACCGGATACTTCAGCACGCCCTCCTCGGCCATCGCGCGCAGTCGGATCACCCCGGTCGTCGTCTCCTCGGTCCCGCCCCGCACTCCCGCGAGAAGCTCGCGGCGCTCGGTGTGGAGGAGCGTCACAACGTCGGCGCCGTCGTCCATGGTGATGTGAGGCTTCGTCTCGAGTACGGCGTTGATGTGCCGGTAATAGGTGTCGCGGTCCTCGCCCTTCCGCGCGAAGACGGAGATGCCTTCGCGGGCAACGAGCGCTGCGGCCGCATCGTCCTGCGTCGAGAGCGGATTCGACGCGCAAAGCGCAACCTCGGCGCCACCATCGCGAAGCGCCAGCGCGAGGTTCGCGGTCTCCGTCGTGACGTGGAGGCACGCCGCGATGCGGATCCCGGCGAAAGGGCGCTCCTTCGAGACGCGCGCGCGGATCTGGCCGAGGACGGGCATCTCTCGTGCGGCCCACTCGGTCCGGCGCATCCCCGCGTCGGCCAGGTCGAGATCGGTGACGTCGTACTTCGGAACCTTCGTCGCGACCGCCATCTATTTCCTCTCCTTTAACGACCCAAAGAGTCGCTCCCAGCCCGGACGCCGCACGGCGGGCCCTTCGATGAAAAGACCGTGTGTCTGGAAGCCGAGACGCTCGTAGACGGCGATCGCGGGCAAGTTGTCCTCACGCACGTTGAGGACCACGTCGCGATGCTGCTCGAGCGCGGTCTCGGTGACCGCCGAGGTGCACGAGCGCGCCATGCCGCGGCCGCGGTAGGCGAGTCGCGTGAGGACGTTGCCGACCGCCGCGATGCCCGACTTGGTCGAGTGAACGTGGGTGCCCGCGGCCGAGACGAGCACGTCATTCTGGAAGACGCCGAAGTAGATCTCGCGGCGCATCCGCTCCGGCGTGAAGTACGTACGCGATGCATGTCCGTAGAGGTCGATGACAGAGCCGAGATCATTCGCGCCCAGACGCGTGACCTGTTGATTCATGCGCGGCCGGAACCGGCCGATGTTCACGTTCATCCGCCGCATGTGATCGACGCGCTCGAAGCGATACGTCACCTCGATCGCGCCGCGGGACCGTGGCGGAGTCGCGAGGAGTACGCGGGGCTCCCGAATCGCGTCGCGGAAGAGCGCCGCAAGACCGTCCGACGCACCCGTCGCGAAGCACGGACGGAAGGGAAGGCCCTCGACGACCATCACGACGGCCGCGATCTCGCCGTCGCGGCGCGCGATCCACCAGCGCGCCCCCTCGATCTCGGGCTGATCGATGTCCGCGAGGGCGTACGCCGCCATGAGGCGATCGCGCTCGAGGAATGCGCGCGCCTCGTCGGCGGATGCATGCGCATCGATCTTGATCTCGGGAAGTGACGGCGCCGCGGTCATCGGTCCTCCCTTGCTGGAGTCCCTATCTCTTGAGGGGCCCCTACTCCTGGGTCCGGACCAAAGCGGGCCTCCGCTGGTCGCTCGTGAGGCGCCGATTGTACCGCGCCGCTCGTGAGCAGGGTGGCGAGCGCGGCGCATCGGGCCGCGGTCGCAGGTAAAGCGGCGAGCGAAAGGAGACGCAGCGGCCAGGGCGAAAGAGAACCGACGAGCACGGCCATCTGGGCGATGCCGCTCACGCGGTCCACGAAGCGCTCCCGCGGGTTGTATGTCCGGGGATCGCGGGCCGCGACAACGGCATAACGGAGGAGCGGAGCGACGAGCAACGAGATCCCACCTCCACGGCGAGTCGCCGCGATCGCGGCGCCGAGGGTGAGAGCGGAGTCGGCCTCGAGGTCGAAGCGCGCGCCGTAACGGCTCCCCTCGCCCCGTCTGGCGATCGATCCATCGATCCAATCGGTCGCAATACCAAAGAGGACCAGGCCGACCCTCGGCTGCACGGCGAGAGCAACACCGGCGATGACGCGCAACGCCGTGAGGGCATCGGCAACGATTCGATATGCGTTCAGCGCCAACGCTCCGAGAGCTCGCGCAGCGCGCGGTCCGCGCGTTCGAGTGGCGGACGGTGGGCGAATAAGACAGTGCCGATCGCGAGCCCTCCAAGTCTATCGAGCGAACGGCGCGCACTGCGGAGGTCCTCGCTCCAATACGGGTTCGGCGGATGGACCGCGCCGTCGTCGTCGCGCCACAGCGCGTCCCCAACGACAAGGAGTCCCTCGCGCTCCGCGTAGAGGCACACACTCCCCGGCGTGTGTCCGGGCGTATGGATCACCCGGAGACCGCCCAGCACGGGCAGGACGTCACCGTCGGCCAGGTCGACCGTCGCCGGTAGCCGGCTGAAGCGACGAGCGATCGCGCCGGCGTTGAGACGGAGCGAGCGCGCACGGTCCGCCGGGTGGAGCAGGATATCGGCGCCCGCGGCGCCGCCGATGTGATCGGGGTGCGCATGGGTGATGACGAAGCGCCGGACCTCGCGCGGCGAACGGCCGACCGATGTGATCCAAGCGTGAAGGCGTGAGAGCGAGCCCCGCAGGCCCGCGTCGATCACGGTGATCTCGTCTTCGAGGATGACGTATGCGGTCGCGCCGATGAGGCGAAGGCGGTGGACCCGACTGGCTACCTCAGTACTTGATGAGCGTTGCGATGTCATAACCGGATAGCTTGTCGCGGCCTTTGAGCGCGGCGAGCTCGATGAGAAAGGCGAGACCGACGATCTCGCCTTTGAGCTGCTTCACGAGCTCGATGGTGCCGGCCACCGTGCCGCCGGTTGCGAGGAGATCGTCGACGATCAGGACCCGAGCGCCCGGTTTGATCGCGTCCTTGTGCATCTCGAGGGTCGCCGAGCCGTATTCCAGGTCGTACTCGACGCTGACAACGTCGCCCGGGAGCTTGCCGAGCTTGCGCACGGGGACGAACCCGACGCCGAGCTTGTACGCGATCGGCGCCGCGAAGATGAAGCCCCGCGACTCCATGCCGACGACGGCGTCGATCTTCTTCGCGCCGATCTTCGCGAGCAGTCCGTCGATCGCCGCCGCGAACGCGTCGCCGTCCTTGAGCAGCGTCGTAATGTCTTTGAACAGGATCCCAGGCTTGGGAAAGTCGGGGACGTCACGGATCCGGCTCGCGAGCGCGTCTGTTTGTACCGGCACGACACAGAGAGTAGTCGAGGGGCGAATACAAAGTGGTCCTGATGATCGCCGGACGGCTCATCCGAGGGGCGCGATCGGCCGCCCTCCTGCTCGCGCTCGTGGCGCTCGCCGGATGCGACGTTCAGGTCCCGTCGTCGGGCGGGAGCGTCTCGCTGCCAAAGGAGTTTCCGTCTGACTTTCCGATCCCACCGAATGCGAAGCTCGTGATGGCGACCGGCCCGCTCCCATTCCTGCCGGCGGAGATGCGCGGGATGACCGCGCAGTGGTCGTCCACTTTGTCTCGGCCGGAGCTCGAGAGCTTCTATGGAAGCCCCCATCCGGCGTGGCGATTGACCGGCGCACCGATCACCGGGCCGAGTGCGGGTCCCGTTTCTCTCGGCACGATCTTCCTGCTGCTGCACGACGGGGATGGCATCGGCGCGAGCGTCAGCGTCGGTGCGTCGAACGTGATCGACAACGGAGTCCTCGTGCAGGCCACGATCATCCCGGCTCGGCTTTCGTCCCCGCGGCCGTAACCGCGCGGTCTGCGAGACTGCGGCCATGCGATTCGATCTTCACACGCACTACTACCCACCTGCGTACTTCGAGCGGATCGAGCGCAGCGGCGGCGACTTCTCGTTTGGGACGAGCCCGACCGGGCAGCGGATCATCCGGTACAAGGGCGCGCGCTTCTTTGGCGTGACCGCGCCGATGACCGACGTCGCGAAGCGCCTCGAGGACATGCACCGCGTCGGCATCGACACGGAGGTCCTCTCCCTCTCGACACCGAACGTGTACTTCGTCGACGGAAAAGCGCAGGCCGAGGTCGCACGATTGGCCAACGATGCGTACGCCGAGCTCGCCGCGAAGCACGCCGGACGGTTCCTCGGCTTCGCCTCGATCCCGATGGACGATCCCGACGCGGCGCTCCGCGAGCTCGAGCGCGCGCTGGACGAGCTGCGTATGCAGGGCGTCGTCGTGCTCTCGAACATCCGCGGCCGCGCCCTCGCGGATCCGGTCTATCGGCCATTCTTCGAGGAGGCCGATCGCCGGAAGGTTTGCGTGTTCGTCCATCCGATGATCCCGGCCGCGGCGGACGCGTTCACCGAGTACGTCCTCGGACCGATCGTGGGATTTCCGTTCGACACGACGGTCGCGATCGCGAGGCTTTGCTACGCGGGCGTGTTCAAACAGCTCCCCAACATCCGCTGGCTCGTCGGCCACGCGGGTGGCGCGGTCCCGTACCTCATGGAGCGCATGGACTCCGGTTGGCGCGATTTCGCCGAATGCCGCGTCAACATCGACCAGCCGCCGTCCTTCTATCTGAAGAACCTCTACTACGACACGGTCACCTTCTCCCCGCACAACCTGCGCATGCTGCGCGACATCGTCGGCGCCGATCACATGGCGATAGGAAGCGACTACCCGCACCTGCTCGGATCGATCGAGAAAGCGGTGAGCTCGATCGAAGCGATGGACTTCTCCGCCACCGAGAAGGACCGCATCCAGAGCGGCACGGCGCTCTCGATCATGAACAACGTGTCGCAGACAGCACGCCGCTAGTGGGATTCATCGGCCGGATGTTCCGGCGCGGGGACGACGAGCCGCCCGAGGAAGGACTGCGCCTTCCCGGCACCGAGCCCCGCTTCCTTCCCGCGGGCGAGGAGCGGATCTTTCGGGAGATGCGCACGCTCCCGGCGACCGATCCACGCACCGGAAAGCGCCTGTTCCGCTCCGGCGTCGGGATCTCGACCATGTCCGCCGCCGACGCCCGCCAGATCGCCGAGGACCAGGCGCGGCGCGCGCTCGAGGACCTCCTTGCGGGACGAAGCGCTGCGCTCAGCGGTTACGCCTATCTAGCGAACCGGCGCGCGGAGGCGCTCGTCGATGTTCTTCGCGGTCCCGCCGGCGAGACCGCTCGTATCACCGTGAACGGCTACGGCGCCATCGTGATGAACACGACCGCCGCTTTGTTCGCCGACGTCGACACGGATGACCTCGGACCGCAGCCGCGTGCAGAGCCGCCGCCCGCGAGTCTTTCGACCGTTCTGGCCGGCCGCCCCGAGGTGGCTATGCGCGCGTACCGGACTCGGGCTGGCTGGCGCTACCTCTGCACCAACCGCACCTTTGATCCGGCGGGTGAGGACACTCGTGCGTTTCTCGGCGAGCTCGGCGCCGACGCGAGATTCGTTTTGCTTTGCCGTGCCCAACGATCGTTCCGCGCCCGGCTGACACCGAAGCCATGGCGCGCGGAAGAGCGCACGCTCCCGGTGTTTCCGGCTCGCGCGATCGCGCGTGAGGACCTCCAGCGCCACGTCGATCGGACGTGGAAATACGCGACAGCGCGATTCGTGGAACGTGTCGGCCCGGATGAGACGCTCCCGGAGCTGCGGGATCTCGTCGAGTACCACGATCGTTGGACGCAGGCGATGACCACCAAGCCTCTCGCCTAGGGGTGCGCGCGCGTGCAGTGAATCAATAGCTTGACCGACCGTTCGTGTCCTGGGCGCGCATGGAACCAGTTACATGAACGTTGCTTGCTTTGCACGAGCCGCGTGCTTTCATGCGCTCGTGCGGATGGTGCTCGGCGGTCTTACAGCCGTCGCCCTCACGCTCGTGATTGCGTTCACGGCGGTCGAGCTCGCATCACAGGTCGGCGAGATCCGCGGCGGTGGGCAGGGAGCGGTTCCCGCGTCGAACGACGATCTCGCGGAGCTTGCCGCACGCCTCATCGCTCCGCCCTATCCGCAGCCTGACGGATCGACGCAGACCGCGACGCTGCACCCGGGGGCGCTTCCCCCGAACGCGGGTTTCGACCTGCCGATCCCGCCGGGTGCGCATCTCGTCGGCAGCGTGCTTCGGCAGCGAACCAATGCGAACCCTTCCTTCGATACGGTGCTCGACGTCCCGGGTAATGCCGACGACGTCACATCCTTCTATGAGCGCGAGCTCGGTAAGAAGGGACTCACGCCGCCGCCCGTCCCCCAGCAGGTGCAGCCCGGAGGATTCCAGGGATCGGTCGGTCCGGCGAAAGGGAGCATGTTCTGCAAGGGCGATGGACTTCCGTACGTCTCGTTGACGGTGTTCGCGCGTCCGAGCGCGGCGAACGATGTCCGGCTCCACTTCGAGCCGGCGCAGTCCGCGAGCGCGCAGCAGTTCGTTGGCTCGCCCTGTGCGCAGAAGGGCGGTCCTCCGCCGGGCATGCCCACGCAACGCCTCCCCGCGCTTCGCGCGCCGGACGGTGTGCTGCTGCAGTCCTCGGGATCGAGCTTCGGTGGTCCACGTCAGCAATCCGATGCCGTCGCGACCACGCCCAAAACCAGTGCTGAGCTCGAGTCGTTCTTCGCGCAGCAGCTCGCCGCAGCAGGATGGACTCGCGTCGCCGGTGGCGCGAACGCGCCGCTCGCGTTCAGCACCTGGAAGGTCCCCGGTGATGGCGACTGGCAGGGCGTCCTCATCGTGATCGAGATGCCGACGAAAGACCGCCGCTCGCTGATGCTGCGCGCGGAGTCGCCGACCGGGCAGGGCTTCTAGAAGAGGTCAGCGGACTCGGAGCACGAATGACAGTGCGTCGTGGCCGTCGAGCGTGTAGGTCACCTCCCAGCAACCCACCGTCGGAAACGCAGGGCCGCCCGCTGCAAAGCCGATGTCGCCGTATGCATCCACACCGATCGGCTGCCGCGGCACTCTGCTCGCGCCGTCGATTTGACGAGCCTCGTACTGGACCCGGCCTCGCTTCAAACGATATGGCGGAATTTTGTCGTCGAGTCGCCCGACCAGCTCGCCTTCGTCAGGGAGCACGACCCACATCGCATCGTTGCCGTACCAATTGGCAGTTCTGAGCTTCTCGCGGGCCGCGTCCGGCTCGCTCGAGCCGCGGGCGAAGAATTCGATTGCCTCGGCCGGAGGATCCATTTGAACCACGGTCGGTCGGCAATCGGACGGATTGGATCTCGCTGAGGAAGGCGCGGAGGGTTCGCAGCCGATCATCACGAGGATGGCGATGGCCAGGGCGACCAATTCCGGGCAGCGACGCCAGTCCCTGGTCATCTCCTTCTCTACAGCGAGCGGCGGACGGCGGTTCCCAAGGGTTTAGCGTCTTGCGAATGAACTGGCGCTCGGTCATGCCCGCAGCCGTTACGGCTGCCTTCCTCGTCGTCGTTGCCGGCGTCGCGGTCATCCGTGGCGGGCCCGTCGCGTCGCCGAGCTCGTCGCCGTCGATCTCGGTTCCGGTACCGGGCACCTCGGCCGCGCCGTTCGAGTGCGGCCTTCCCAGCTATTTGGCTCTTGCACGTCACGTCACCGGCAGCTCGCTGGTTACGTCGCTCGAGACGGTGCAGCCGGCCGGCCTACAGACAGATGAGGTCCTGTGGGTCGTTCGCTTCCTGCTCGATCGCGGCGCACCGGGCGCGGCAACAATCGAGGTGATGACGGAGGTCAGGGTGCTGAGTCCAGCGGCCGGAGCCCTCCCGGTCGTCGGCTATGAGGAGTTCGAGCCGGAGCGGCGCGTTCTCAAAGAGGGTGAAGCGCTGACCCTTTCGCCCTGCAAGGCGCTGACAGTACAGATCCGCACCGCCGGTCCCATCCGCGATGGCCAGAACACCTACGACATCGCGATCCACAAGCTGGGACTGCCAGAGGGCGACGTCATCGAAGAGCATCTGACCGTCGATCTGTCCTGCAGCTCCCGCACGGCCACCTGCGACCGCGTACCTGGAGGCATCCGACGATCGCCGGCGCCGACGGCGGACGCGGCGCTTCTCAAACCGAGCTTCGGGATCATCTACTCCGGCGTCCGTGCCGGTTCGTCGCTGCAGGTCCGACGCGAGGGCGAGACGAAGATTGCCGTCGCGGAGCTCGCGCCCAGCTACTACAACGAGTGGAATGGTGCGGTCGCTCCGGACGGCCGCCGCGCGGCCTATTTCGCGCAGACGGGGAGCGAGCCCTGGACGCTCTTCATGTTCGACGGCGCAAGGAACCAGCAGCGCGCGCTCCTGACCCTGCCGGGTGAGGTCCCGTTCCAACCGGTTTGGTCGGCCGATGGTCTCGGCGTGGCGTTCACCGTCATCGACCAGATGGGCAGCGGGGCGACGCCTGCGTACTCGGCGATCCGGACTCTGGATCTCGGCAGCGGCGCGGTCACCGAGCGCGCGCGGATCAGCGATGGCAGCACGTACACGCTCGTCGGCTGGGACCGCGCGAGTGGCACGCTCGCCGCGACGATCGTGCCGCACGCGAGCCAGCCCACCACGTACCTCGTGCTGTCCGGCAACAGGCAGCGCACGTGGGCGTTCGATGGCTTCTACTCCGCGATCGCGTCGCCTGATGCCCGCGACGTCGTCGGCATCAAGTGCGAGGGCATCGAAATCGGCTGCTCGCTGTGGACATGGAAGCTTGCCGACTTCGACAGCCGCGCCGATCGGCAGCTCGGTAACGCCCTGAGCCTGGCGATCATCGGTTGGCGGCCTGGCACGAACGAGATCGGGCTCGCGGTGAGCAGCATCAAGCCACCGGCCGGGCTCATCACGATCGCTCTGTGGTCCACGAGCGGCGGGCCCCTCAACGTCGTGTACGGGCCGAGCGCCTCTTCCGGCCCCGGGAGCTTCTTCCGCGCCGACGGCACCGCACTCGTCGTCGTGCCGGCACCCGATGCTGCCGTGCTCGTGGATCTGATCGCCGGGCGCACGACGCCGCTGCCGTTGCCGCCTCCGGACGGCGGGCTCGAGTTCGCGCGACCGACCGCGTCCATCCGTCTCGGTCCGTGAGGCGGTTCGTTCGAAGCTTCTAGCGCAGCTGGTCGATCTCCGCGGCGGTCTTCAGCTGCCCGTCGCCGGTCACATACGCCAGGGTTCCATCGCGGGAGGTCAGACGCCACATCGGATAGAACTCCTCGCAGAGGAATCCCGCGATCGGTGGGACGAGCATCCAGACGAGGTCGGCCGCGGTCACGTCGGTGATGGCGGCCGACGCGATCGATCTGGCGCGAAGCTCGCTGATCGGCGGCACGTCGATGCCGGGCGGGCCGCTGTCTCCTCCGACCCTGGTCCCGGCCGCGCCAAGACCATCCGCGTCGATCGTCACCACGATGACGGCCGAGTTGTACGGCTTGGGGCCGCCAATGCCACCGAGGACTGGAACGAGCCACACGTCGCGATCCCTCGGGCGAAGCGCACGCACGAAGAGCGGCGTACCGAGCGTTGCCGGATTGAACCCGGCAGGGATGCCGGGCAAGCTTCCTGTAACGAAGGGATCGTTCGGCATACCTCGCAGCACTTCCTCCGCGGTCCCCACCGGATAACGGAAGGGTGTGGGCTGAGGAGTGCGCACCGGAGGAGCTGCCTCGAGCTTGCCATCGACGACGACCGCGGCCAGCGGCTGACGGATCAAGATCGGCGCGCGCGAAAGCGTCGCGATCTGAACGAGATCGCCGGACCAGGTGCCATCACTCCCGCGCCGCAGCAGCGACGCCGCCGAGCCGTCCGCGCGCAGGAGCATTCCAGGATCGGCGATTGATCCTCCGCTCCACTGAACCGTGACCGCGGCGAGCTCGCGCTTCTGGCCGTGGCCGAGGTCAGGCCATAGCTCCAGCGCAAACGTGATCCCGTTCATGTCGCTCGCCTTTTCCAACTGGACCAGCAGGTCGGACGAGCGAGGCCGAAACGTGACGCCCCATCCTCCCCGCTGCGGCAAAGGGGATTCGCTCAGCGGTTGATAGGACACGAGATCGTGGACGATGACCGCACGGCACGCGGGGCCTGACGTGCAGGGCCCGACCGAGGCGACGTAGCGACCCGACCAATCGACGGCGACCGCAACATCGCTTGTCGACATGATGTTCAAGCCGCCACCGCCGACCTCGTCGAGGGTTGCGTACTGCGCTGGGCCAACGGGGCGAACCGGGTCGGGCCGCTGCACCGCCAGCGCGATCGTGCGCCTCTCCCGATTCCACCCGAGCAGCGCGAGGCCGAGACTCGTGCTGACAAGGACGTTGGCGGCAGCGGTTCGCCGATCGATCGCGCGGACCGCGATCACGGATCCGCTCGCGCCCGCGCGGACAACCGATGCGGTCGCGATCGCGACCGCTGAGCTGTCATTCGCCCAGACGATGCCGCGCTCAACCAGACGATCCGTCGTGGTGAACACCGGAGCGCCGACAACGAGGGGGCGGAGGACGGTGTCGAAAAAGCGAAGCTCGGACACGCCTTGCGGCGAGACGACCCACAGAGCGACGACGCGACCGTTGGGACTGGTCACCGCCGCGCTCACGCCTTCGATCGGATCCGAAAGCGTCTGTCCGGTCTCGTCGACGAGGATCACGCTGCTCCCCGGACCGGGCCGCGTCGCGACGAGCCACCCGTACCGTCCATCGAGACCGAGCGACGGTGCGCTCGACGCGCCCGCCGAATCGGCCTGCGGCGCGGCGGTACAAGACGCAATGACCAGCGCAAGCGTGATCAGGAGCACCGTTCCACGCGTCGCGCCAGCGATCACGACCGAGATGATCCGCACTGCTGAACTCCTGGGCGACTGAGTTGGCCGCAACGACGTACGAGTTAAGGCGAACCGGGTCTCGTAGCTCAGGGGCGCAGACCGTGGCAGTTCAGGTCCACGTTCGCACTCACCGGCGCGGGATCATCCCGAGCGACCCCTGCAATAACCCGATCGAGAACGTCGCGGTACGACTGAGTCGCGAACGGTCCGTAGTAGGACCGCCAACCTGGTATCCCAAGAATGACGGCTCGATCGGCGAGCTCCCGCGCGACATCGTTCGATTGGTGCGCGTCGAGCCAGTCGAGCTGCCACAGGCAGATCGCCACATATTCGACTCGTACGTATCCGCCGTCCCGGCTGTACACGTTGCCATCCTCGATGCGGAGCGTCGTGGGCCATGTGTAACCCGGAGGTATCGGGGTCACTGCCTTCGCTGCCTCGACCTCCCGGCGGAACTCAGCGCTCCCGGCAAGTCCGAAGGGTGTCTCACTCCCGGGATAGAACAACGCTGCGCTGACCGCGAAAAGTGAAGGGATCACGACGAGGATGAGGACGGCAGCGAGTAGGGTGGTCCGGGTCGTCAACCTGCGCCAGCCACGTGCCGGAGCCAGGCCGGCTCGCGCGAGCGCCGCCCTCACCCGAGCATCAACGATGGCTCGCTGCGTTGCGGTCATCGGGTCGCCGAACGCGATCTCGAGCCGGCGGACAAGTTCATCGTGGGTCACGTCGATAGGCCTCCCTTAGCTCGGCGAGCGCGCGCGAGATGATCTTCTGCGTCGCTTCTTCGCTCTTTCCCACCACGGCACCGATCTCTCGAGCCGTGAGTCCCGCGGAATACCGGAGCGCCAGCGCATCGCGCTCGGTCTCGGCGAGCATCCGAACAAGTTCGCGAAGGCGGCGGCTCTCATCCGAGGCGATTGCCGCCACGAGGGGATCGTCTCCCGCCGATGCGCCCTCTGCCTCCCTGAGCGGGACCGGGGCGGGACGAGCTCGAAGCCGGCGGTCGTGGTCGATCGCAGCGTTGCGCGCGATGCGCAGCAACCACGCCGCAAATCCGGCCCCGGATGGGCGGTAGCGCGCAATCGCCGCGAGGGCTCGCTCGAAAGTCCCCGCCGTGAGGTCGAGAGCATCATCGTCATTGCGGCAACGCGCGCGCAAATAGCGGAAGACGCGCTCGCGATGCCGCGCGTAGAGCGCAGCGAACGCGTTGACATCGGAACGAGCAATTAGCGCGAGCCGATCGTCATCGACTAGGGGAACCGTCGGGTCCGGCTCGCCCGTCGTTGCCGACAGCGAAGTCGCGTCCAATGCTCCCTCCTGATCGCCGCTGTACTCCAATAACGCGAAGGGTGAGCATCGCCGGACATCCGCAAGCGACCGCTTGATACTTGAAACAGGTGTGGCAACGCCAGGCGGACCGAGCCCTGGCCGCTTGGCCCGTGCTTACATGCAGCACTGACCGATTTGCCCCCGGCCGTGCGTCATTGAGGTGTGATCCGTGATCGGGCTTGTCCCGTGAGCGAAGCCACGTCGTTGGAGGCTCGGTGGGCAGCGCTCTACGAGGGTTCGCGGCCGCTCCTCTATCGCGCGGCGGCGCTCATGGTCGGCGCCGCCGAGGCCGAGGAGGTCGTCCAGGAGGCCTTCGAGCGCGCGATGCGCAGTCGCAACTTCTTCGACGAGGTGCGCGAGCCGATCGCCTGGCTCCGAACGGTCTGCGCGCGACAGGCACTGGGACGGCTGCGGCGCCGGCGGGTGTGGGAGCGTGTACGGGTCCGACTCACGGTCGTCGAATCGACCGAGCCGTGGGAGCGGGCGGCGCTCGCGATCGCGCTACGAAAGCTGCCGGCGCGCGACCGCGTCGCGCTCGTCCTCCGCTACTACCAGGACGCGAGCTATGAGGAGATCAGCAGCGCGCTGGGGGTCTCCCCGGCGAGCGTGGGACCGATGCTCACCCGCGCGCGTGCGAAGGTTCGGGAGGCGATGACATGAAGAGCTTCGAAGATCGCGAGCTCGCGCGCGAGCTGCAGGCCCTTGCGGTTCAGATCACCGTCCCCGCGGGCCGCCTGCACGCGCGCAGGGGAACCGCCCTCGGCCGCGCTCTAACCGTCGCAGGTGCCGTTGCGGTGTTGATTGCCGCGGTCGTCGTCGGTGCGGCGATCAACAACGCGCGTTCGGCAAAGGACAACGCGGGTGTGGCCGCGACGCCAACCCCTGCCGTGACATCCACGGCCAGCCCGTCGGCCGCGATCCCCTTTCCCGATTATTCGCTCATCGCTGGGACGATCAACGGACTCGTCTACAAGGTCGAGGGCGGCCAGGTCCGCGGATCGGCGGCCGACGTGTGTCACGGGCCACCGGTCCTCGCGATGCACCTGTCTTCAAGCGCGCGGTCGGTCCTCGTCATCTGTGGTGGCGCGACCGAGGGGAAGGCGGTGGTCCTCGACACGGCCACTTTGGCGCAACGTTGGGGTCCCATCGCGGTCATGCCCCGCATGGATGTCGGTGCCTGGGCTCCGGACGAACGCTCGATCGCTCTCCTCCAGCAGGGAGTCTGCGATCCGTTGGCACCGGTGTGCTCGGTGCACGTGCTTCTTTGGGATCTCGCCAGCGGAACCACGCGAGTCGTCCGACCCGACGAGCCGCTCACATACAACGTCCAGTGGACTGCCCTCGGGCTGTCGGTTTCTTTCCCGCAACCCCCCCACCTGGGAACGTACGTCTGGGACGGTCAGACGTGGACTCGGTATTCGGAGCATGCGCTCGCGCTCGCCGATGCAACCGGCCGGGCTCTTCTCGTCGACGGTCCGCTCGGCAGCCTTGGCGGCCGAGTCTGGGAGCGGGAGAACGGACAAGAGCGTCAGCTGACAGCGTCGCTCACCGATAGCGAATTCCCTCTCGCCCTGGTCGACGCCAGCGCCGTCGTCTGGCGTGACGGCCCTGGCCTTGGCCCTAACGGCCCCTTCGTGACGTACCAGGGCCAGCAGGTCACGCACACCGTTCCTTCGCAAGGCTTCTGCCTGAGCGCCCAGCAGGTCGATAGGTGGCTGATCTGCACTAACTCGGGCTCGCCCGCGCTCGCCTATTCCGTCGACGCGAACGCGATCGCGCTGCAGCCCATCACCGGGCTGGCTCGGTTCAACGTGTTGGTCGCGTTGCCGAAGAACGGCCAGGGATCGACGCCGACCGCGCCGGCCAAGGCTGTCGAGACCCCGGCATCGACCGCCGCGGGACAGGGCTGGAGCCTGGTGCGCGACTCGATGCCATCGAGCGTTAGCGTCCTCCGTCCGGACTGGCTGCCGGACCGCTACGCGGCAGATCGCGTGGTCGTCGAGTACGCGCACAACGTGAACGGCTGGCGTTATCGCGTGGGCTACGGAGCCGGTAATACGTCGATCCTCTTCGCGCTCGGTTCGGTCAACAGCGCTCGCCCGAATTCCACCGAGACCATCACGGCCCGCGGAATCTCCGTGACCATCTCGACCGCGAGTGCCTTCCCCGCGATCCAGGCGGTCTGGGACGAAGCCGGCGGGACCTACAGCATCCAGTCGAACGATCTCACGCGCGATGAGCTCATCCGCATCATCGAAAATCTGCAGGCGGTCACCGGCAGCTGATCGACAGCCGAACGCACTCAACAGGCGACCAAGTGGCCGATCAGGAGAGCGCCTCGTGCATCAAGTTTGATAAACCATGCGTCGATGCCGTCGCTTGCCTTCACAGGCGACGCGAAGTTCGTGTTCGCCGTCTCCGTTGGACTCGCGCTCGTCGTCATCGCGCGATGGGCATCGCAGACCCGTGGCAGCAAGCGCGACACGTGGGTCGCGCTGCGGATCGGAGACGTGCTCTTCACGGAGATCGTCGGTGCGTTCCTCCTTGGGTACGGCCTCGGCGGTCTCATCTCGCAACCGGAGGTCGCGGGCCCGGGCGGTCCGCCGGTCCGGATCGGGCCGGCCGGACGTCTGGGTGGCGGGCTCGGTTCGAGCCTGCCGTACACCCTCGCGATCGTCGGTGCGGCTCTCGCGATCCTTACCCGACTCGACCTGAGCGCGTTCTTCGTTCGCGGTTCGGCTCCGCGCGGTGGACTGTCGACGTACGTCGGCTGGGACGGGCAGGTCATCGCGCCGATCCAGGCCGGCGGATACGGTCAGATCACGATGCGCGACGCCATGGGATACCCCTTGTCGGCAGGTGCGACGGCGGATACCGACATCGCGCCCGGAACTCCGGTGCGTGTCGTCGGCACAAAGGGCCTGGAGCTCGTCGTCGCACCGATACCGCCGGCGGGCTCGACCGACCCGAACGCAATGGAGCCGACGAGCCGCTAGCGTCCGACGCGATAAGAAGCGTCGTCCGATTTAGCGGCGGCGAAGTGCTACGCGGGTGATTCGGGCCGCATCACGTGATCAACCGCGAAGAGGCGCTCGACGGTATGCGTCTTCCCGTCGGTGTGGACGACGCTGATGCTCGTATTCCCACCGGGGGTGCGGTCGAGCTTCGGCAGAATCCCGAGGAAATGGGAAAGGAGGATCCGATTCACCCCGCCGTGGCCGACGATGAGGATCGTCTTGCCGGGACTCTCCTGCGTGAGGCGCTCGATCGCGCCAAGCGTGCGCGCCAGGACCTGATCGAGCGTCTCACCGCCCGGCCAGGAGACGAAGCCGTCGTCGCTCCAGTTCGGCAGGCCGCGAGCCTCGTCGAACGGCGTCCCGGTGCGGTCGCCGACGTTGATCTCGCGGAGCTCAGCCCAGGTCTCGATGGGCATTCCACGCCGTTTCGCGATGATCTGCGCGGTGTCGCGGGTTCGCGAGAGATCGCTCGAGACGATCCGGTCGAACTTCACCTTGGCCAACTCGTCGGCCACCGTCTCCGCCTGCTGCCGACCCCGCTCACTGAGCGGCGAATCGGTCTGTCCGGTGAAGATGCGGGCGGCGTTGCCCACGCTCTCACCGTGTCGGACGAAATAGAAGGTCGTCGGCTTCACGACAGCTCGAGATGTTGGGCGAGGTCCGTCCAACCTGCCACGCGCGTGATCCGGTCGCCCTTCACCTCGCGGTTCCAGGGCTGGTCGAACAGGAACACGCGCACGCCGGACCGCGCCAGCGTCTGCGAGATGACGACGTCGTCCTCGCAGAACGCATCGAGCTCGAGCTCCTTCGCAAGACGCACCTTGTACTCGGCGGACCCGGCCGGGTCGTAGCGGCCGCGCGGATATTCCGGCCGAAAATCGCCCATCGGCTTGAGGTGGACCGCCTTGGCGTGGTCGAAGATTCCCTTCTCGCGGAGCCAGGTTTCGGTGATGTAGCGACGACGCTCGGCGCGCGCGGTGATGAAGTACAGCTCGTGACCGGCGGCCACGAGGCGCTCGAGGATCGCGGGGCAGTCCTTGTAGACCTCGAGCTCGGCGAAGAACCTGCTGTCGTAGAGACGGATCCGGAACTGGTCGCGCTGCTCGGGTGTCACGCGCTCGAGCCCGGGCACGACGGTGTCGTACTCGGTGCCGCTCTCCTTCTGCGAGAGAAGATGCCACCCGATCTGGCTCTCGTCGGGGAGCTCAACGTTGAACTCTTGCGCGAATCGGCGCAGATACGGAACGGAGCAGATCGCCATGACGTCGTCGAGGTCGATTCCGATCTTCACGGGACGGCCCGATCCGTCCAGAGACCGACCAGGATCACCGCGTTGAAGACCCAGTGCGCCGCGACGCTGGTCGCGAGCGTACCCGTCGCCACGCGCAAGCCCGCCATGATGAGACCGCCGGCGAAGACGACGACGAGCGCGCCCAGGGCCGCGGGAATGATCAGCACGGCCGGCAGCGCTGTGTTCATGACGGTGAACCACGCGACCGTGCCGTGCCACAGGGCGAACGCGAGCGCGGAGGCCACCACCGCGGTCCGGACGCGACTTCTCGCAAGCAGTCCGCCGAGCAACGTGCCGCGGAACGCGAGCTCTTCCGGTACGACCGCGCCGAGCGGGAGGAAGAGCGCGATGTGCCGAGCGAGCTCGTCTCCCGAGACACGCGCGAGCGGCGCATAGCCAACGGGCTGGCCGATGACCGATGGCGCGAGCCGGAGGACCACGACGCCGGCGGCCGCGATCGCTCCGGCGGCGAGCGCTCCGATCGCGGCACCGCGCGCGGCGCCTGCGCGCCGGAGCCCGAGCGACTCGCCACTCAGCCCGATCATCCGAGCGGCGATGAGAGACGCGCCGATCAAAACGGCGCCCGCGACCACGAACTGCCAGCTCCCACCGGGCAGCAGCGCGCTCGAACCGATGACCGGATGGAGAAGGTTGCCCCAGAGGATGAGAAAGGCCGCGAAGATCCAGGTCTTCACGAGGTCGCCGCGGACGGATCTAGCGGATCGTCAGCCCTGCGATAACGGTCGGCAACAACGCCAGCACCGCGAGAGCGATCGTGCGAAGTGCTGTCGTCATGGTGAATCGGGACGATGACAGAACGCTGCCGCAAGTGGTCGCAGGCGAGTCTCATCAGGCTGCGAGTCGATCGAGCAAACCGGTGAGCGCATCGCGCCAGTCGGCCTTCACGTCGAGCACCGACAACCGGATCTGGCGCTGCCCGGCCTGCGCTTTGGGGAACGATCGGAGGACGCGTATGCGTTCGTCTGGCTGGATGTCCCGGCCCATAACGACGCGAAGCTCCGGCCCGCGCGCGCGCACCTCGGTCGCTCCGGCTTTGACCGCCCGCAGCTTCACCTCGACGCCGTAAAGGAGGTTTCGTACCGGTTCCGGCGGCGCACCGTAACGATCGCGAAGCTCCTCCCGCAGACCGGCGAGGTCGTCCAGCACGCTGAGCCCGGCGATCCGGCGGTACAGCTCGAGCTTGCGCTGGCGGCTGGGGACGTAGTCGTCCGGGATAGCCGTCGAAAGCGCCAGGTCGATCGTGATCTCGGGCAGGGCCGCGGCCCGCGGGGCCCCCCGCTGCTCGTTGACGGCCTCCTCGAGAAGCTGGGTGTAGAGCTCGAAACCGACGGCGGCGACGTGGCCATGTTGCTCGGCGCCGAGGATGTTCCCGGCCCCGCGGATCTCGAGGTCGTGCATGGCGATCTTGAAGCCGGCGCCAAGCTCGCTCGCCTCGAAGACCGCTTGCAGGCGCTTGCGTGCCTGCTCGGTGAGGTGCTGCTCCTTGGTATAGAGAAGGTAGGCGTAAGCCTTTTCTGCACTTCGCCCGACCCGGCCTCGGAGCTGGTAGAGCTGCGCCAGCCCGAGGGTGCCCGCGCGGTTGATCACGATCGTGTTGACGTTCGGGATGTCGAGGCCCGACTCGATGATCGTCGTACATACGAGGACGTCGTGCTCGGCGTCGGCGAACTCGACCATCACGCGCTCGAGCTTTCGATCGTCCATCTGACCGTGAGCGACAACGTATCGGGCGCTCGGCACGAGCTCGCGGAGGCGATGCGCCTCCTGCTCGATGCCCTGCACGCGGTTGTGCACGTAATAGACCTGCCCGCCGCGGTCGATCTCGCGCACGATCGCCTCGCGCAGGACGTCGTCGCTTCGCTCGACCACGTGTGTCTCGATGGGCTGTCTATTTTCCGGCGGCGTCTCGATCACGCTGATATCGCGCACTCCGGAGAGGGCCATGTGGAGCGTTCGCGGGATCGGCGTCGCGGTCATCGACAGCACGTCGACCTCGGTGCGCATCTGCTTCAGCCGCTCCTTGTGCTTGACGCCGAAGCGGTGCTCCTCGTCGATCACCAGGAGTCCGAGATCGCGGAACTGCACGTCCTTTTGAAGGACGCGGTGCGTGCCCACGACGATGTCGACCTCGCCCGTGCCGATCCCTTCCGCGACCGCCCGCTGCTCGGCCGGGGAACGGAAGCGCGAAAGCATCTCGACGTTCACGGGGAACGTCGCAAGACGTTCGGCGAACGTCTCGTAGTGCTGCTGTGCGAGAACCGTCGTGGGCACGACGATCGCGACCTGCTTGCCGTCCTGGACCGCTTTGAAGGCGGCGCGCAACGCGACCTCGGTCTTTCCGTATCCGACGTCGCCGACGATCAGCCTGTCCATCGGCCGGCCGCGCTCCATGTCGCGCTTGGTGTCCTCGATCGCCTGGAGCTGGTCGGGCGTCTCGGTGTACGGGAATGCATTTTCCATCTCGATCTGCCAGGGCGTGTCGCGTCCGAACCCGAACCCCTGCGTTGCCTCGCGGGCCGCGTAGAGCCGCAGAAGCTCCCGCGCGATCTCCTCGGCGGCCTTTTTCGCGCGGCGTTTGGTGATTCCCCACTCGCGGCCGCCGAGCGCGGACAGCGCCGGAGGCGTGCCGCCGACGTAGCGCGTCACCTTGTCGACCCGCTCGGTGGGGAGGGAGACGACGTCCGTGCCCGCGAACTGCAGCTCGAGGTACTCGCGCACGACGCCCGCGACCTCGCGGGTGATGAACCGCTCGAACCGGCCGATGCCGTGGTCCTCATGCACGACGTGGTCGCCAGGTTTCAGGTCCGAGAGGAACGAGCCGATCTGGACGCGCCTGCGCCGGCGCTCAGGGTGCCGAGGCTTCCGGAACCCGAAGACCTCTGCGTCCGTGAACACGCGCAGCCCGAGCTCGGGCACCGCGAACCCTTCGGCAAGCGGGACCCGCGCGACCACCAGCGAACCCGGCGCGGGCGTGTCCGCGACCATCTCCTGGGCGACGGCGGTCACGTCGCGGTCGGCGAGGAGCTCGGATAGGCGGGCGGCCTGCGGCGTCGCGATGAGCGTGATGCCGTCGACCGGAAGCGACGAGAGCTGGCCGATGAACTCGCTCAGCCGGCCGGCGTAGCTTGTCGTCCCGCCCCACCCGAGGCGCACGGCGTCAGGCCCCGAACCCATGCGCGCGACGCCATGCTCGGCCGCGAGCGAGTCGATGCGCGACCGCGGGACGTACGGCGGAGGGAAGACCGATACCGGCAGACCCTGGGCAGCGAGCTCGTCGCGCCGCTCCTCCGCCTGCGCCTCGAGGGCATCGTGAGCGAGGTCGAGCTCGACGGTGTCTTCGAAGACCACCGTGGCCCGGTCGCCGAGGTGATCGAGGAGCGACGCCGTGGCACCGAGAGCGGGCGCGAACGCGTCCACGCCGGGCGCGTAGCCGCCCTCGCGGAGCGCATCGGTGAGCCGCCCGTACGGCGAGAGGTCGGCACCCTCGTCGCCGTCGGGACTCGCAAGCCGCTCCCAACCGGCGCGGTTGAGACGCTCCGCGAGCGCGGGCGCGGCCTCGAGCGCGAACTCCCGCGCGGGCAGAACGATCAGCTCTTCGAGGGGCGCCTGGGACCGCTGCGTCACCGGATCGAACGCCCGCAGGGTCTCGATCTCGTCGCCGAAGAGCTCCACGCGCGCGGGCTGCTCCGCGGACGCGGGATAGATATCGATGATCCCGCCGCGGCGCGAGAACGTGCCGGGCTCGCTGACCTCGGTCACCGGCTCGTAGCCGAGATCGAAGAGCCACGCCGCGGTCTCCGCCCACGAGAGCCGGTCGCCAGCGCGAAGCGTGCGGCCGCGCCGCGCGAGCTCCTCCGGTGGGATCGTGTGCTCGAGAAGAGCGCGCAAGCTCGTGACGACGGCGACCGGAGCTTGGGCCGTCGCAAGTCGCCACAGCGTGAGAAGCCGCTGATGCACCGCGGTCCCGGATGGAGCGCTCGCCTCGAACGGCATCGTCTCGCGCTCTGGGAATGCGAGCACCCGCTCCTCGCCGAGCCATCCGGCCAGCTCGGCGCGCCAGCGGCGGGCGCGATCCTCGCTCGGCGCCACGAGCGCGACGGTCCGCGCGTTCTGCGCGACGAGCGCGGACCACGCGAACGCTCGCGCGCCCGCGGTCGCGTCGGCGACGGTGATGCGCCGGCGATCCTCGAGACGCGAGGCGAGGTCCCGATACGCGGCGCTGCGTTCGGCAACCGCGAGAACGCCGCCGAGGCGAGCGGTCGAGAGCGTCGCCGTGCTAACCATTGAATTTCGTCATCGCCGGCTGGATTCCTTCGCGAAGCGCGACCTCCGCCGCTTCCGCAGCGCGAGTGAGCGACGTCTCCGCGGCGGTGCGCTCGTCGGCATCAAACGGAGTCAGCACATACTCGACGAGGTCAGCGATCTCGCGGAGCGGGTCCGCGGGCGCTACGCCGACGCGCAGGCGCGGAAAGTCTTCGCCGATCGCGGATACGATCGAGCGCATCCCGTTGTGCGTACCCGGCCCGCCCTTCTCGCGGAGCCGGATCTTGCCGAGCGGGAGATCGACTTCGTCGAACACCACGAGCAGATCCGACGGCTGTAGGCGGTAACGATCGAGCAGCTTGCGCACCGCGCGTCCGGAATCGTTCATGAACGTCTGCGGGCGGGCAATCGCGACGCGCACGCCGTCGATCGCGCCCTCCGCGATTCGTGAGTCGGCCGCCTTCACCGCGAACTCGGCGCGCGCGCGCTTTGCCAGTCGCGACGCGACCTGAAAGCCGACGTTATGACGCGTGCCGGCGTAGCCCTCGCCGGGGTTGCCGAGCCCGACGACGACACGGTCCACGCGCGGGGGCTCTTTCCCGCGTCCGAATAGCTTCGCGAATCTCGCCACTCACGCTCCCAGACGCCGAAAGGCCCCGTCCACGCGGACGGGGCAGGGGTAGGGGCCCCTGATGGGGCGGGGGCCCCAAGACGCTTATTTCACATCAACGATAGCGTCCGCGACCGCTCGCGTGGAGCGCTCGTCGATCGGATCCAGGACGAGGATGACCTCGTCCGCCCCGGCCTCGGCCAGGAGACGGAGATGCGCCACAAGGTCCCTCAGAGCGACCGGCGGAACGTCGTGCGGCCGCTCGCCAGCGCCGTCGCCCACCCTCACGAGCACGCACGCGCTGTGCGCGATC
>WNGC01000407.1_pt1 | contig 26564 bp, 27 predicted proteins | sample 5400051 | NCBI WGS metagenome assembly WNGC01 (sample SAMN13153368, study PRJNA577476) | soil metagenome | isolation source: 20 cm soil or saprolite under grassland replicate 2 | place: USA:California | collected 2016-06-15
CGGATCCTTGGGTCGATCGCCGCGTAGATCACGTCCACCGCCAGGTTGATCAGCACGTAGCCCACGGCCACGAAGAGCACCACACCCTGCACGAGCGGGAAGTCCTTGTCCAGGATGGCGTTGACCAGCAGCCGGCCGATCCCGGGCCGGCCGAAGACGGTCTCGATGATGACCGTGCCGGCCAGCAGGCTCCCGAACTGCAACCCGAAGATGGTCACGATCGGGATGAGGGCGTTCGGAAGTCCGTGGCGGAGCACGATGCCCGGCCCGGCCAGCCCCTTCGCGCGGGCGGTCGTCATGTACTCCAACCGCAGCACCTCGAGCATGCTCGAGCGGGTGAGGCGCGCGATGATCGCCGCCGCCCCCAGGCCGAGGGCGACCACCGGCATGATGAGGTGCGCCGCGCCGCCGCCCCCCGCGGCGGGGAGCCATCCCAGGTGGAGGGAGAACACGAAGATCAGCAGCAGCCCGAGCCAGAACGAGGGCATGGAGACGCCGGCGAGCGCCACCGCCGTAGAGCCCAGGTCCCACCAGGAGTTCTGGCGGATCGCCGCCACGATCCCAAGCGTGATCCCGAGCAGCGCGGCAAAGGCGAGCGCGCCCGTGGCGAGCTGCACGGTCGCGGGTAGGACCTCGGTAATCTCCGCCGTCACGGCACGCCGGTCGCGGATCGATTCACCGAGGTTGCCGTGCGCGGCGCCCCAGACGAAGCGGCCGTACTGACGGTAGAATGGCTCGTCGAGGTGCAGCTGCGCCCGCATCCTCGCGATCTGCTCGGGGTTCGTCTGAAACTCGCTGAGCATCATCTTGACCGGATCGCCGGGGACGAGGAAGAGCATCGCGAAGACGGCGAAGGTGACGCCAACGACGACCGGGACCGTCGCGAGCAGTCTCGCCGAGATATACCGGGTCACGATCCGCCTCTCGGGAATCGCCGGCCGGGGCCGGCGCGCGCCGCGCGGACCGGCCCCGGCGCCTGGGGCTACTTCTCGATCGACATGTCGCTCAGCACGGGGTAGGCGGAATAGTTAAACCTGGCCCCCTGCACGTTGCCGCGGAGCACCCAGACCGAGAACTCGTCCACCAGAGGCACGGTGACCGCCTGCTCGACGAGGATCCTCTCGAGCCTGAGGTAGATCTCCCGGCGCTTCACGGGGTCGAACACCGTCTTTCCCTCGATGATCAGTCTGTCCACCTCAGGGTTCGAATAGCACTACCAGTTGAAGTTGGTGTGCACGGTGGCCGAGTCGAAGAGCGCGTACAGCCCGTCCCAGTCGGTGGACCGCAGGAACATCACCGGGCCGTTGGTCGCGCAGTGGTAGTTGTCTTCATACCACGGCGGCCTGGCCTGGCTCTTGATCCTGGCGTCGATGCCCAGCTGGAGCAGCTGCCCCTGCAGCAGCTCGATCTCGGGGAGGTTGCCCGCGCCGTAGTTGATCGAGTTGATCAGGATCACGAGCGGCTTCCCGTCCTTCATCCGGATGTTGTTGGGCCCCATCTTCCATCCGGCCTCGTCCAGGAGCTGCGCCGCCTTCTGCGGGTTGTATGGATAGGCCGCGCACAATGAGGGATCGGCGAGCATCGCCTGGGTAAGCGGCGCGCAGGCGGGTTTCCCGAGGCCCTTGTAGACGGACTCGACGAACGCCGCCCGGTTTACGCCGAAGTTCAGCGCCTGCCGCACCCTCAGGTCGTCGGTGGGCGGGGCGGTGACGTTGAGCAACCAGATCCGCGGCGCTCCCGGGTAGGGGACGCGCTCCACCCGCAGGCTCTTGTTGCGCTCGAGCCGGCCAAGCACGGCCGCCGGAGCGTTCAGGGCGTTGATCATTTGGGTTTCCCCGGACTCGATCGTGGCGACCCGGGTGCCCGGCTCGGGGATGATCTTGAACACGATGCGGTCGAGGTACGGCGGCCCCTGGTGGTCGCTCCAGGGAGCCTTGCGGTTGTAGTCGTCGTTGCGGGCGATCGTGATGTGATCTTTCTGCGCGTACTCCGTGACGACGTAGGGGCCGCTCCCGACCGGCCTTTGGTTGACGGCGTCGCCCTGGGTGGGAGTCGTCTTCGGCGAGACCAACCCCAACGTGCCCCCGGCGGCGTAGGACAGAAACGGCGCGTATGCTCCCTTGAAGTTCACCTGGACCGTATACTCGTCGATCACCTTGGAGCCCGTGTACCCGATCAATGCGACCAGCGCGCCGCCGGCCTTGAAGTTCGGGTCGACGATCCGGTCAAAGTTCCACTTGACCGCCGCCGCGTTGAGCGGCGCCCCGTCGGTGAATTTCACGTCCTTCCGCAGGAAGAACGTAAACGATTTTCCGTCCGGGGACACCTTGTAGTCCGTGGCCAGCCAGGACACGATCTTGCCATCCGTGCCCTGGAATAGGAGGTTCTCCATGACGCTGGAGGTGATCTGATAGGTCACCGCCGACGGCGAAGCGTGCGGATCGATCGTGGGCGGGTCCTGGTCGAGCCCGACGGTCAGGGCGCCGCCGCGGGTCGCGGCCCCTCCGCCCGACCCGGCCAGCGCCATGACCAGAAGAGCAATCCCCACCCCCCAAGACGCGCGCGGCGCAGTTCGCATCTGGCATCCCCCCCTGACGTGCGTCGCCGGATGCACCGGCAGGTTGGGATGATTCGTCGGGGACGCCCGGGCCCCTGCGCTAGCGGTGTTAGAGCGTCTGCTGCGGAGTACTTAGTCGGCTGGGGCGGGCTGGCCCTGCGGGGCGGGGAAGACCACCTCGCGCAGGTACCGCGCGGCGTCCTCTGGAGGCACCGTATTGATGTAGAATCCCGAGCCCCACTCGAAGCCGGCCACCTGGGACAGGCGCGGGATGATCTCGATGTGCCAGTGGTAGAAGTGGCCCACCTTCATATCGTAGGGGGCGGTGTGGATGATGTAATTGTAGGGGGGATCGCTCAGGCAGCGGTAAAGCCGGCCGAGCGTCTGCTGCATGGCCGCGGCGAGCGCCGGGATCTGGGCGTCGGTGAGGTTGCCGAAGGCCGCCTCGTGCCGTTTGGGCATCAGCCAGCACTCGAACGGACACCACGCCGCGAACGGGGCGAACGACATGAACTCCTCGTTCTCCCACACCATCCGGACTCGCGCCGCGGCCTCCTGGCGAAGGATGTCGCAGTAGATGCAGCGGCCCTCCCGCGCAAAGAACGATTGGGCGCCCTCGAGTTCCTCCGTCGCCCGCTTTGGGACGATCGGAAGCGCGATGAGCTGGGTATGCGGATGCGTGAGGGATGCGCCGGCCGACCGGCCGTGGTTGCGGAACAGCAGCAGATACTTGAAGCGCTCATCCCGATCCAGGTCGCGGTACCGCTCCCGGTACATCCACACCGCCGTCGCCATCTGCCCCGGGGGCAGCGTGGCCGGGTGGAGGGTGTGGCGCGGAGTTTCGATGATGACTTCATGGGCGCCGACGCCGCCCATCGTCTCGAAGAGTCCATCGTGCGCCGACGCCGTCGACCCCTCGATGCGCAGGGCGGGGTACTTGTTGGGGACGACGCGCACTTCCCAGCCCGGCGTGTTGGGCAGGCTGCCGGGACGCCGGACGGCCGCGATCTCAGGCGGCGTCCGGGACTCCTGGCCCTCGCAGAACGGGCAGGAGGCGGAGTGATTCGGCAGCGGATCCCCCGGCGGAAAGTCCGTCGGCCGGGCCGCCCGCTCGGTGGCGACGATCACCCACCGGCGGGTGATGGGATCCTTTCGCAGTTCAGGCACCGAACCACGCCCTTTCCCCCCGCAGGGGGCACCTTCTGCTTCGCCTGTTGATACGTGCACGTTTTGGCGGGATCTTAGACACGGCGCGCCCCTTGACTGTGCGCTCCCATCACCCGGCGGTAGGCGTCGATGTACCGCGCCGCGGACCTCTTCCACGAGAAGTCCTGGCGCATGCCGGTGGATTGGAGCCGCCGCCATGTGGCCGGCTGCTGAAACGCCGTGAGCGCGCGCGTCACCGCCCCGACCAGCGCCTCGGGGGTGTAGGGTTCGAAGACAAATCCGTTGGCCGTGCCGCGGTCGATCGCTTCCGGGGTGGCGTCGACGATCGTGTCCGCCAGCCCCCCGGTCTTCCGCACGATCGGGAGGGTTCCGTACCGGAGGCTGTAGAGCTGGTTGAGCCCGGACGGCTCGTAGCGCGAGGGCATCAGGAACATGTCGGCTCCGGCTTCGATCCGGTGGGCGAGCGCGTCGTCGAATCCCAGCGTGACCGAAGCGCGTCCTTTCTGGCGCGCGCCGATCTCCCGGAAGAGCGTGTGATAGGCCGGGTCGCCGCTCCCCAGCAGCGCAAACTGAGCGTCGCGTCCCAGGATCGTCTCAATCGTGGGGGCGACCAGGTCGAGCCCTTTCTGGTCGGCGAGCCGGGTGATCATCCCGATGAGCGGGGTCCGGGGGGCAACGGTGAGCCCCAGGGAGCGCTGCAACTGCTCCTTGCAGATGATCTTGCCGGCGAGATCGTCGGGGGTGTAGCGGGCGGGGATCAGCGGGTCATTGGATGGATCCCACGCGCTGTAGTCGACGCCGTTGAGGATCCCCACCAGCGCGTCCGCGCGCTCGCGCAGCACACCCTCCAGGCCGCAGCCGAACTCCGCGGTCTGAATCTCGCGCGCGTACTGTTCACTCACCGTGCTGAGGAGGTCGGCGTAGACGAGGCCGCCCTTGAGGAAGTTGATCTTCCCGTAGAACTCGATGCCGCGCGGGGTGAACTGGTCGTACCCCAGGCCCGTCAGCGGCAGGCGGTCCGGTGGAAAGAGCCCCTGGTAGGCCAGGTTGTGGACGGTGAACAGGGTCCCGGCCTCCGCCAGCACGCGATCGCGCGGTTCGACCCGAAGCCAGACGGGCAGGAGACCTGTCTGCCAGTCCTGGCAGTGTACGGCCTGGGGCGCCCAGTCGAGGTGGCGGAGGAGGGCCAGCGCCCCGCGGCCGAAGACGGTGAAGCGCTCGAGGTTGTCGGGGTAGTCGCGGCCGCCTTCGCCGTACAGGCCCTGCCGGCCGAAGTAGTGGTCGTTCGCGACCAGATAGGTGGGGACGGGGCTGTCCGGCAGGCGGCTTTCGTAGAACTGCGCCGTCACGCGGTCGGCCCCCAGGGCAACCTCCGCCTGGCCGATGCTGCGAAATCCAAATTTGCCGCGGTCGATCGTCCCGTATCCGGGCAGGACGAGCCGGACGTCGCACCCCATCTCTGCCAGCGCCCTGGGGAGCGCCCCACAGACATCGGCGAGCCCGCCCGTCTTGGCGAACGGCACCGCCTCTGAGGTGCACACGTAGACCCGGAGGAGATCGGTCACCTGGGGATGGTGATGCCGCGGTCCTCTCCCCGCCAAGCCGGCCCGGTCTCGATCTCCACGTGGGCGGGAGTTCGCCACCTCCGAAACCCGGTCCTCCCCTGTCCCCTACGGAAGGAGGTCATCTACCGCTGCCGGAACATACGGGGCAGTCTTTCGAGACGGTCACCCCGTGGCGAGTGGTCCGCGTTGTGCCGCCTGTCGAGAGCGAACGTTCACGTGAACAAAGGAGGGATGGACGTGCAGCGATTCGTGCGGGCGGTGTCCGCCGTGCTGCTGGCCCCTGCGCTGCTGTTGGGCGTTGCGGCCATCGGCCGGCCGCCGGGCGCGCAGGGCGCGTATGCGTCGGCATCCGAGATCAAGATCGGAGCGGTCCTGCCGCTCACCGGGCCGTTCGTCGCCTCGGGCACCTACTTCAAGCAGGGCTACACCATGGCGATCGACGAGGTCAACAAGGCCGGGGGCCTGGATGTCGCGGGACAGAAGTACACGATCAGCCTGACGATCCTCGACGACGGGAGCGACGCTACCCGCTCGCGCAGCCTCGTCGAGAAGCTCGTCACCGATCAGCACGTGAACTTCCTCCTCGGCGGGTACGACACGTCCCTCATCGAGGCTCAGGAGGTCGTGCCCGACCAGTACAAGATCCCCTACGTCGAGGGCGGCGGCGCGGCGTCGGAGATCTTCAAGCGCGGGTACAAGTACGTCTTCGGCACCCTGGCCAGCATCTACAACATGGGCAGGTTCACCATGGGCTTCATCGCCGCACAGCAGGCGGCCGGGAAGCTGCCGAAGCCGCTCACCATCGCCTTGGTCTGGGAGAACACCGATCACGGCAAGGATTACGAGACCGCCGTGCTGGAAGAGGCGCAGGCCGACCCGGGCTCGTTCAAGGTCGTGCTCAACCAGGCGTTCCAGCTCAACGGCAGCGACTTCAGCCCGCTCCTGCAGCAGGTCAAGGCCGCGAACGCGCAGGCGTTCCTCTCCGACGCCCACCTGCCGGATTTCATCACGATGCACCGCCAGTATCTGCAGGCAGGCCTGTACCACCAGTTCATTTCCTACGGCGGCCGGGGCCCGGATCAAAAGGGCCGGCAGGCGCTCGGGCCGGGAGCCGATTACCTGGTCGCCGCGGTGTGGTGGACGCCCGCGTTGAAGGACCCGGCCTCCCAGCTCTTTGCCCAGAAGTACACGCAGCAATACCATCAGGTCCCGGACTGGTTCCAGGCGCTTTCGTACGATACGGCGCGGGTGCTCCTCCTGGCGATCCGGGAGGCCCAGAGCCTCAAGGGCCCGGTGGTGCGCGACCAGCTCTCAAAGCTCATCATGCGGAACTCGCTGCTGCCCGGCGGGGTGATCCGGTTCGCCCCGGATGGACAGATCGTGGCCCCGTACGTGATGGTTCAGAACACGCCCGGCAACACGGTGCGCATCATCTGGCCCCAGAAGTTGCCTGAGTCTCGGGACCCGATCCTGCCCCTGCCGCACGCGCAGTAGCGCGGTCCGGCGCCCTGGCGGAACCGAGCGGAGGTGTTCTCGGCCGAGAACCTGATCTCAGTGGGCATCGCCGCCCTGTTGACCGCGGGGCTGTACGCGATCATGTCGTACGGCCTCGCGATCATCTATGGGGTCATGAAGGTCATCAACCTCAGCAACGCCGGGTTCCTGATGCTGGGGGCGTTCCTGGCCCTCGTCTACTTCCAGCGCTGGCATCTCGACCCGGTGCTGGGCGCGTTCGTCAACCTGCCCATCTTCTTCGCCGCCGGCTGGATCGTGCACCGCCTGCTGGTCCGGCGCGTTGTGACGGCCCTGCCGATCGCCTCGCTGCTGCTGCTGTTCGGCCTCTGGCTCGTGCTCCAGAACCTCGCCCTGGCGGTCTGGGGCGGCGAGGATCAGTCGATTATCACGGCGTACACGTACAAGGCGCTGCCGGTGTTCGGGTTTCGGATCCCCGTGACGCGCCTGATCGTGTTCGGCGTGGCCCTCGTGGTGCTGAGCATCCTCCACTTCGCGCTGGGGCACACCTACCTCGGCAAGGCGCTCCGCGCCACCGTGCAGGACCCGGTGGCCGGGCTGCTCGTGGGGATCGACACCGAGCAGATCAACGCGATGGCCTTCGGGCTCGGCACGGCATTCGCCGGGTTTGCCGGCGGCCTGCTCACGCTGCTCTTCAGCTTCAACCCGGATTTCGGCGGCACGTTCCAGCTCAAGAGCTTCACGATCATTGTGCTGGGCGGGCTGGAGAATCTCGCCGGGGTGACGGTGGGGGCGGCGATCCTGGCGTTCGCGGAGTCGTATGCCGTGCTGTTCATGCGGGCGAGCCTGCAGAACGTGATCGCCTACGCCCTTCTCGTCGTCGCGCTGATCGTGATGCCGGGCGGGGTCGCCCAGCTGCTGAGCCGGCGTCGAACCTGACGCGTCCGCCCTCATGCCCGCCGCCCGCGCCTCGCTGCCGTCCGCGTTTGGGCTGGCCCTGCTCCTCGCCCTGGTCCCGGTCCTTGCCCCGGGGAACATCACACTGCTCAACCTCGGCTTCCTGACGTTTCTGTTTGTGGCCCAGGGCGTCGCCTGGAACATCCTCGGCGGGTTCGCCGGCTACGTCTCCTTCGGGTATGCCGCGTTCTACGGCCTCGGCGCCTACACGACCGCGCTGCTCTGGCTCGCCGGCTGGCCGCCCCTGCTGACCTACCCCGCGGCGGGCCTGGTCGCCGCCGCGTTCTCGCTGATCGTCGGGGGGCCGACGCTCCGCCTCACCGGGCCCTACTTCTCGATCGCCACGATCGGCGTCGGGGAAGCGATGCGGATCCTCATGCTCAACCTGGACCGGATCACCGGCGGAGCGTCCGGGTTGAACCTCCCGACGGCGGTCCCGTCGAAGGCGTGGTTCTATCTCATGGCGCTTCTGATCGCGGCCGCGGCGTTCGGCGTCGCCGCGCTGGTCCGCGGGTCGCGGTTCGGCCTGGGCCTAGCGGCCCTGCGGATGGATCTGGAGGCCGCGGAAGGGCTCGGCGTCCGGACCGCGCTGTTCAAGAACCTCGCGCACACGCTGAGCGCGTTCATCGTGGGGGCCTGCGGCGGGTTGTACGCGACCTACCTCCAGTTCGTGCACCCGGATACCGTCTTCAGCTTCACCCAGAGCATCAGCCTCGTGTTGATCACGCTCATCGGCGGCATCGGCACCCTGTGGGGGCCGGTGCTGGGGGCGGCGGTCTTCTACGCGGTCCAGGACTACCTGCAGACGAGTTATCCCACCTTCCACCTGCTCGTCTACGGGCTGCTGCTGATCCTGATCCTGCTGTTCGAGCCCCGGGGGCTGGTCGGACTGGCCGGCAGGCTGTGGCGCCCGCTGGCGGCTGCGGTGGCGCGAGGTCAGGCCGGCGCCGGCGCGGGGCGGACCGGATGACACCCGCGCTCGTCCTCGCCGGGATCACGAAGCGCTTCGGCGGGCTTCAGGCCGTGCAGGACGTCACCGCGGAGATCGCGACCGGCCAGATCACGGGATTGATCGGCCCGAACGGGGCGGGGAAGACCACGATCTTCCGGATCATCAGCGGCGCGATGCGGCCGACGGCCGGCCGTATCGTGTTCGGGGACCGGGAGATCACCGGGTGGAGCCCTCACGCCGTCTGCCGGTTGGGCATCTGCCTCACCCATCAGATCGTCCGCCCGTTTCCGGACCTCACCGTCCTGGAAAACGTGCTGGTGTCCGCGTCGTTCGGGAGCGGCGGCCGCCTGCGGCATCCCGTCAGGGCGGAGGCCGAGGCCGTGCTGGAGTTCACGGGGCTGATCGCCCGGCGCGACCTCCCGGCATCCGCCCTGACCCTCGCGGAGCGCAAGCGCCTGGAGATCGCGCGGGCTCTGGCGACCCGTCCGAGCGTGCTCCTCCTGGACGAGGTGCTCGCCGGGCTCAACCCGGCCGAGAGCCAGCGCGCGGTAGAGTTGGTCCGGCAGGTCAAAGCCCGCGGGGTGACGATCTTTATGATCGAGCACGTGATGCGGGCGGTGATGGCGCTGTCCGACCGTGTCCTGGTGATCAATCACGGCCGGCTCATCGCCGATGGGCCGCCGGCGCACGTGGCCAATCTTCCCGAGGTGATCGAAGCCTACCTCGGGAAGCGGCTGGAAGGGTAGCCGGTGAGCGCCCTGCTCGAGGTCGCCTCGATCGTTGCCGCCTACGGACAGGTCCGCGCCCTCTGGGACGTGTCGCTGACCGTGGGGGAAGGCGAAATCGTCACCTTGCTCGGGGCCAACGGCGCCGGGAAGACCACCACGATGCGGGTTCTCTCCGGCCTGCTCCGGCCCCAATCGGGCACGGTGACCTTCGCAGGGGAGAAGATCCACCGCCTCCCGGCGCCGCGCATCGTGGAGGCGGGCCTGGTCCAGATCCCCGAGGGCCGGCGGCTGTGGCCGCGGATGACCGTGCTCGAGAACCTCGAGTTGGGCGCGTACGTCCCGGCGCTGCGGGCGCGCAGGCAGGAGACCCTCGACTGGGTCCTCTCCCTGTTCCCGCGCCTGGGCGAGCGGACGGCCCAGCTGGCCGGCACCCTCTCGGGCGGAGAACAGCAGATGCTGGCGATCGGCCGCGGGCTGATGAGCCGGCCGCGCCTCCTGATGCTGGATGAGCCGTCGCTCGGGCTGGCGCCGATCCTCGTCCGCGAGGTCTTCAACATCATCAGGCAGATCAACGCCCGGGGCGTCACCGTCATGCTGGTCGAGCAGAATGTCCGGCAGGCCCTCGAGATCGCCCACCGCGGCTACGTGCTGGAGACCGGCCGGATCGTACGGTCCGGGTCGGCGCCGGCCCTGCTCGACGATCCGGAGATCAAGCGCGCGTATCTGGGCCTGTAGGCGCGCCGGCCCGGGGAGCCTCCCCGCACAGGATCAACATCAGGTCGTTGACGTTGGTGTTCGTCGGCCCGATCCGGATGAGATCGCCCACCGCGTCGAGCAGCGGATAGGCGTCGTTCTCCGCGAGGTGGCGCGCCGGGTCGAAGCCTCGCGCGCGCGCTCGGGCCAGCGTGGTGCCGTCGGCGACCGCCCCCGCCGCGTCCGTCGGCCCATCGGTCCCGTCCGTCGCGAAGCTGACGAGCAGGGTGCCCGGGAGTCCGGCCATCGGGCGCGCGGCGCCGAGCGCGACCTCCTGGTTGCGGCCGCCGCGGCCGTGGCCCGTGACCGTCACCGTCGTTTCTCCTCCCGCGATGATGCAGGCAGGCCGCGCCACGGGGTGGCCGGTCGTCCCCGCCTCCCGGGCGATCCCGGCGAGGGTGCGGCCGACTTCGCGGGCCTCGCCTTCTATATAGGTAGAAAGCAGCAGCGCGTGGTACCCCAGCCGGCCGGCCTCGGCGACCGCGGCCCGGGCCGCGGTCGCGTTGTCGGCGAGGACCGTCACAGAGCTCCGGGCAAACGTGGGATCATCCGGCTTGGGCGTCTCGGGCTCCTCGCCGGCGGCGCCGCGGCGCAGGGTCGCCAGCACGGCGGGCGGAACCTGCTCGGTGAGCCGGTACTTTGCCAGGATCGCGAGCGCATCGACGAAGGTGGTGGGATCGGGAACCGTCGGGCCCGACGCGATCGCGTCGAGCGGGCTTCCCACGATGTCCGAAATGACCAGCGTGACGAGGCGCGCCGGGGAGGCCGCCCGAGCCAGCTGGCCGCCTTTGATCCGGGACAGGTGCTTGCGCACGGTGTTCATCTCGGTGATGTCCGCGCCGGAGCGCAGGAGCAGGTCGGTGGTCCGCGCCTTGTCGCTCAACGTCAGACCCTCCCGGGGAACCGGAAGCAGGGCCGATCCGCCCCCCGAGATCAGACAGACCACCAGGTCGTTGGGACCAAGCCCTGAGACGAGCGCGAGGATTTCCCGCGCGGCCGCCTCGCCGGCCGCATCCGGCAGCGGGTGGCCGGCCTCCCGCAGGACGGTCCGGTTGAGCGGGGCGGTGTACCCCGTTTTCACGATGATGAGTCCGGCGGCGATCCGATCCTTGAGGACGTCCTCGACGGCCCGGGCCATCGGGGCGCACGCCTTGCCCGCCCCGACCACGATCACCCGTCCCCCGGCCGGCAGCGGGAACGTCCGGCCGCCGACCGTGAGTGTCTCCCGCTCGTGCCGGAGCGCGCGGTGGGTGAGGGCGTACGCGTCGACCGCGCTCAAGGCTCGGGCGAGAATCTGCACCGCGGCGCGCCGGAGCGCCGCCGTCTCCGGGACCCCAAACAGCGCATCGTCGATCCGCGGCGGCGCGGTCACTCCGCCCGCTCGACCTTCACCGGGCCCGAGCCGCGAACCGCCTTGAAGACCGTCGGATCGCCGTCCACCCGTCCGAAGACGTTCACGGGGCTCGCCGGGCGGATCTCGGCGCCGCGGCTCGCCGGCGTGGGCCCGAAGAAGATGCAGAACGCGCTGCCCGGCGGCCAGTATGCCAGGTCGCCCATCTCGACGGTCTCGCGCGGGGACTCGGGGTCGCAGGTCACCGGGATCGAGAAGTAGATCTCGTCTCCCCACGGGCTCCCCCGCCCCTCGATCGGGAGCGCCCGCCAGATCGCGTCGGCCGTCCGGCTGTCGTTGAGCGTCGCCTCGCGGCTGATCTTCCCCGCCGTAATCCTGATTTTTCGCACGGCGCGCTAGCCGAGCACGATCGGACACGTCCGGCCGTTGGGCGGCACGGCCAGCACTTGGCCGGCGGCGCCTCCGGCGTTGGCGATCGCGTCCAGCGCCGTGTCGCGCGCCAGGGGCGCGAGGTTGTTGACCTCGCTCAGGTGGACCAGGCAGACCGTGCGCGCCCGGCCCGCCGCCGTGCGCGCGAGCGCCCGGGCGGCGTCATCGTTGCTGAGATGCCCCCGCGGCCCCACGATGCGGTTCTTCAGGAACCACGGGTACCCGCTCACGTTCAACAAGCGCAGGTCGTAGTTGGATTCCAGGATGACGAGTTCGGTCTCCGCCAGGTAGGGGTCCAGCGACTCGTCGATGCTGCCCAGATCGGTCACGACGGTGATTCGGTGCCGCGCCACTTCGAGGGTGAGGCCGACGGGTTCGGCCGCGTCGTGGGAGACCGGGAAGGCGGTGATCACGAACGGCCCGACCTCGAACGGCCGGCCCGTGTCGAATGTGCGGAGCGCCGCCCCGGCGAAGGCGTCGCCGCCGGCCGCGACGGTGGCGGCATTGGCGTGCACCGGAATGTCGAACCTCCGGCTGAGCGGTCCTGCTCCCCGGGCGTGATCATCGTGCTCGTGCGTGAGGAGGATCGCCGACACCCCGGCGAGGTCCGCCCCGGCATCGGCGAGGCTGCGCTCGATCGCCTCGGCCGACAGCCCCGCGTCCACCAGGAGCCGCGTGGCCCCCGCTTCGAGCAGCAACGCGTTGCCCGCGCTGCCGCTCGCCAGCACCACCGCCCGGGGCGTGGGGGGGTGCGCGCTCACCGCAGCACGATCTCCCAAGGCCGCATCGTCTTATAGGTTTCGCGGTGCGGCGGCGGGGTCCTGGAATTGCCGGCGCTTGCCGTCCCGCGCGTCGGAGGAGGGCGTCAGCCGGCCCGCACCCAGAACGACAGCGCGGCCGCCGCGGCCATGAACACGATGACCGGCCAGTTGATCGCCCGCGTGCGCGCCCACAGCGGCGCATCCGGGGGAATCTGTCCCCAGACGAGTGTCCGGCCATCCCGGCCGGTGGCGTTGGTTCCGGTGATCGTCCCCGGGACCTGCAGGCTGACGCGCACACCGACGGGGGTGCCCGCCTGTTGGGCGAGCCGGGCCGCCGTCACGGTCAGCTCCTGGGAGTAGGTGGTCAGGATCCCCCAGCCCCGCTTCGTGAACCGCAGCGTGCCGAGGGTTCCGAGGGTGGGCGCGAGCATGCGGCTCAGGGGTCCCTGGTCCACCCGCTCCACCACGCCGATCGCGTTCGCTTCGGTCGGCACCACATCGACATCGAATGCCGTCGAGGCCGTGTTGAGTGTCAGCACGACGTACGCCACCGCCACGCCGATCCAGAACCCGAGGACCATCCTGCGCATCATGCGAGGCCTCCGATGGATGCTTCCCCCTGCGGGGACTCCATACCATATGGGAACCAACCGCAAGCAGATGTTGCCCCCAGTATAACGTCCGGAGGGCCCGCGGCGGGACGGCCCGAAGGAAGAAGGTGTGGACCGCGCCGTGATCATCCAGGTCTTGCGGCGGGCGCGTGCGGCCACCGCCGCGGTTGCCGGGCCTCCGCCGGTGTCGCTGGAGCGCGTCGCCGGCCGCTTGGGGATTGCGGAAATCCGGCGGGTGGAGCCGGTCGGGGACGGCGCGGGCGCGCGCCTGGGGGAGGCCGATGGCCGCCGGGTCCTGGCGGTTGACCGGCGGATCCCTCCGCGGACGCCACAGTGGAACGGCGTGGTGGCGCTGACGCTGGCTCGGACCTTGTTGCCCCCCGGGTCCGCCGGCGAGCGCGCGGACGATCTGACCGAGATCGGCGCCGCCGAACTGCTCCTGCCCGCCCGCGTCTTCACGCCGGTCGCCGCCCGCACCGATCTCACGATGGACGGGCTGCGGGACCTGGCGCTGCGATTCGCCGCACCGATCCGCCTGACCGTGCGTCAGTGGCTGCTGACCAGAACCTGGACCGGATTTGCGCTGCTGTGGCGGCCGGACGGGGGAGGGTTGGTTCTTGGGTGGCGGGCGGCTTCTCCGGGACTGCGGTTTCCCGCCCCCGCGGCGATCGGCGCGCCGGCCGGCGCGATCTGGTCCGCCCAATCGCGGCTGCACGCCACCGTGCGGACCGGCCGCCCGCACCACGGGGTGGAGGAGGTGCAGACCGGCGCCGGGGCGGCGTGGTGGTTCACGCGCTTCGGCGTGGTCCGCGACCTGGGGCGGCGGTCTGTGCTCGCGCTCGTGGTCCTCGATCGGCGCGGTCGGGAATCCCCGCGGCGGCGGCCCGCGGAGGGAAACGCCGCCTGGCCTGAGAAGAGGAGGCCGGCGGCGGGACGTTCGGGGGCCCCGGTGGGCGCTGGGAGGCCATCATGAAAGTGCGCGGCGGCAGAAACCTGTACGGCCATGACATCGGCATCCTCGTGCTCGATACGGTGTTTCCCCGGATCCCGGGGGACATCGGGCACGCGGGCACGTTCCCCTTCCCCGTCCTGTATCACAAAGTGCGGAACGCCTCGCCGGCGCGCGTGGTGCGGGAGGGCGATCCGGCGCTCCTCGAGGGGTTCGTCGCGGGCGCCCGCACGCTCGAAGCGAGCGGGGTGCTGGCGATCACCACCTCCTGCGGCTTCCTCGCGATGTTTCAACGGCAACTGGCGGAGGCCGTTCGGGTGCCGGTCTTCACCTCCGCGCTGCAGCTGGTGCCCCTGGTGTCCCGGATGCTCGGGCCGGACCGCGCGGTGGGTGTCTTGACCGTTGACGGCCTCGCCCTCGGTCCGCGGCATCTCGCCGGCGCCGGGATCACCGAGGACATCAGGCTGGTCATCCGTGGGCTCGAGCGGGGACACGCGTTTACGCCGGCGCTCCTCGAGAACGAGACCGAGCTGGATGTCGAAGCCGCCCGCAGGGAGAATGTCGAAGCGGCGCGGGAGATGGTCGAACGGCACCCCGAGGTCGGCGCGATCGTTCTGGAGTGCACCAACATGCCGCCGTACGCGGCCGCGATTCGCGAGGCCACCGGGCTGCCGGTCTTCGACATCACCGCCCTGGTTCGGATGGTCTACGCGGCGCTCCACCCGCCCGCCTACTGACGCGAGGCCGCAGCGCAGTAGTTTGACCGCAGTTCTCGGGAACTCCAGGCGAAGAGGGCGCGAAACGGCCATCTGGACAGCCGCGTTCTGGGGTATATAATTTCGGTAAGTGGGACCCGGTCATCCGCCCGGCCCCGATCCTGACCACCACAGGAGCGTGCTATATGTTTCCGGTTCGCGCCGCCCACCGGCGGTGGGTCGTCCTGCTGGTGGCTGCCGCGCTGTTCGCCGTCCCGTTCGGCACGGTGCAGCACGCCACCGCCTCCGATGGTACTCTGGTCCTCGCGGCGCTGAAGGTGCTCGATGAAGAATATGTCGATCCCGTCCAACCGGTGATGCTCTTGAACGCGGCGATTGCCACGCTTCGAAAGGCCACCAATCAGAGCAACGCCGTGCTGCCCGATATCCCGGCCGGGACCGCGCGGGCCGACGCTGAGATCGCCTTCACCAACGAGTTCGAGCGGGCGGCGCAGTTGACCCCGGCCGGTGAGACGCAGCTCGCGTACGAGGCGACCGCCGGGATGCTGGCCTCCCTCCGCGACAGCCACACGGCGTTTCTCGATCCCAAGCAGTATCTCGAGAGCCGCCAGCAGATCCTCGGCCGTCCCGGGTTCACCGGCATCGGGGTCGTGATCACCGCCCGCAAGGACGCCGCCGGCGACGCGTGGATCTTCGTCGAGGACGTCTTTCCGGGCTCGCCGGCCGATGCCGCCGGGGTCAAGCGCTTCGACCGGATCGTTCAGGTCGACGGCAAGTCCCTCAAGAACGTCACCAGTCTGGAAGCCAGCCAGTTCATCCGCGGCCCCGCCGGATCCACCGCGGTGCTCACGGTCCTGCGCGGCGACCGGACGGTGACGATCGATGTCGTGCGGGCCCCGATTCGCGAGCATCCGGTCGAGGCCAGGTTCATCCAGCCCGGGGTGGCGTACGTGAAGCTCGTTGGGTTCCCCCGGGGAGCCGGCGCCCAACTGCGCATAGCGCTGCAGGGGCTCGAGGTGCAGGCATCGATCCGCTCGATCGTCCTCGACCTCCGGGGCAATCCCGGGGGCCTGATCCACGAGGCGGTGGCGATCGGCAGCCTGTTCCTGCCGCCGCGGACGATCCTGTCCAAGATCACCGAGCGCGGCCAGTCTCCGAGCGTCCTGCAGACCGCCGGGACCCCGCTGTTTCCACAGGCGCCGCTCGTCGTGCTCATCGACGGCAGCAGCGCATCGGCTTCCGAGATCCTGACCGGAGCCTTCAAGGATCACCATCGGGCCACGATCGTCGGCGAGAAGAGCGCGGGCGCGCTTGGCGGCTCGGTGACGGTCCCCCTGCCCGACCGGACGGGGATGTCCGTGACGGTCGAACGGATCGTGACGCCCCAGGGGGCGCTCGTCGAGGGGGTGGGGATCTCGCCGGATGTGAACGTGAGCCTGACCGTTTCCGACATGGTCCGGGGTGAGGATACCCAGCTCCAGGCTGCGCTTCGAGTGCTCGCGGCGCTGGACAGGCACCCCGCCTCTCGGGCGGCGTAAGGACGCGGCCGCATTCGCCGAAAGGCGACCCGGTCGGGAGAAGCATCGGCGATGACGTCGGGCGGTAGGCGGTCCCGGACCCGCCGCGCGCTGTTGGCCGCCGGCGTTCTCGCCGTGGCCGCCGGCGCCCTCGCGATCCAGGGGTGGCGCGTCACCCTCCGATTTGTCGGTCCGGAGGCATCACGCCCAGAATCGTCCCCACCGGCCGCGTCGGCAGCCCGCAGAGATCGAGGATTGGTGTACCTGAGGCTCCGGCCGATCGGGGGGTACGGCCTCTACGACGTCGCGGGGAGATCCTCCGCCACCCTCCCGCCCGCGCCCCCCGCTCCGCGGTCGTTTACCGGGCTTCATCTGATCTTCTCCCGTGAATGGCCCCAGGGGTCCTACGAGGTCGGCACGCATCCGGTCGAGTCCAGCCCCGCCACCAAAGGGCAGGGCCCCGTTCGCCTCGTCTGCGATGCCTGCTCGGCGGTGAACTCGGCGTTCCACCGGTCCCCCGACACGTCGGCCGGGGAAAAGCTGCTCATCGATGCCGCGTCTTTCAGCATGATTTGGATGATGGGGAACGGCCGGATGACGATCGTGCAGTGGGATCCCTGAGCGCGGCGAGACGGAGAGCGAACGAGCCTTCCCGATAGAGCGGTTGCGCAGACCGAGCGGCTAGCCGATGAGGTCCAGCTCCTCGAGCCGGGTGCGCATCGCGGCGGGACTCACGGCGAACATCCGGGCTAGGGCGGCGACGACCTCGTCGGTTTCGCCTTGGCGCTGGCGGAGGCCGAGCGCCTGGTGGATCCGCGGCGCCAGTTCCGCAAACCGTCCTCGGATCTTTTCCTCCGGCATCAGCACCTCGGCGGCAAACCGCTTGGCTTCCCGTTCCTCCACCCGACGCCGCGGCTCAGGAATCGTCAACCGGTGTCCCGGGGCGGTGCTCGCCACCAGCGTGCTGTGCTCCAGGACCGCATGGCCGAGCTCCTCGGCGATGATCCAGCGGCGCTCGGCGTCGGTGATGCCGGTCCGGTTTTGGTTGATCACGATCACGGTGTGATCGCCATCCCGGGCGATCGTGCCCCGCTCGTCGGGCGGGAGCGGCCGTTCGCTCACCGGGTACCCATACTGCACGGCAATGCGCTCGATATCGACGGGGAGAGCGCGGACTCCCTCGAGGATGGCCCGCGCCCGCGCCTGGGCGCGGCCGAGCGCCGGCTGGGGCTCCCGCGGCGCGCGTCCACTCCCGGGGACCGGTGCGATGAACGCCTGCAGCGTGGCGAGCTCGCTTCGCGCGGACGGCGACAGGGCGCGGAGATCTTCCTCGAGGGTGACGCTCCCGCAGCCCTGGCACAGCCAGGCGACAGGAGGCTCGCAGGTCGAGTCGAAGAAGGGCTCGAGCTCGTGACCGCACTGCCCGCAGTCGCGCATCGGAGTTTTATTGTAGCACAGCCCCCGGGCTAGTCCAGAGCCAGTTCCTCGCCGACCTGCCTCTCCCGCGCCCGCTCGTAGGCGAGCTGGGCCGTGGCCACGTCCTCGACCGCCAGTCCGAGCGACTTGAACAGGGTGACCTGCCCGGCGTCGGTCCGGCCGGGGCGGCGCCCCGCGAACACCTCGCCGATCTCGGCCCGGATGTGATCGCCCGTGATCGCGCCCTCGTTCATCGGTCCGACGATGTCGCCGGCCTCCACGACGGCGGCCGCGCGGGAGTCAACGAAGAGCCGCGCCCGCACCACCGCCTCGGTGTCCATCTCGCGCCAGGTCGGGCGCGGGGCCCCCACCGCGTTGATGTGGGCGCCCGGCGAGAGCCACCGTCCCTCCAGGACCGGCGTCTGGCTGCTGGTCACGGTGCAGATGACCTCTGCGCCCCGCACCGCCTCTTCGGCCGACGCCGCGGCCGCGACCGGCAGGCCGTAGCGCTCGGCGGTCTCCCGGGCAAACGCGTCGGCGTGGGCCCGCGTCCGGGTCCACACCCGGACCTCGCGGAGGGCGCAGACCTCCCGCAGCGCTTCTATGTGGCTGCGCGCCTGCACGCCGGCGCCCAAGAGCGCGGCGATCGCCGCTCCCCGGCGGGCCAGATGCTTCGTGGCCGCCGCTGAGACGGCCGCGGTGCGCATCTCGGTGATCAGGCGGCCGTCCAACAGCGCGAGAGGCGCCCCGGTCGCCGGATCGTGCAGCATGATGGTGGCCAGATGCGTTGGCAGGCCGCGGGCGGCGTTCCCAGGGTAGAAGGTCACCACCTTGAACCCCAGCGCCCCCTGATCGCGCACATAGGCCGGCATCAGCGCAAGGATGCCGCCGTGTGTCTCCACCGGGATCACCGGGCGCACCGGCTGCACGACGGCGCCGGTGGAAAACGCGGCCAGGGCGCGCTCCATCAGCGGCACGAGGTCGCGCATCACCAGCAGCCGGCGGAGGTGGGACTCTTTCAGCAGCGTGACCATGGGAGGGTCTTCCCTTAGCAGGAGAGGGCGTGGGGCGTCGCGCAGAGCGCTTCGACGTCTACGCCGGCTCGGGCACGAGTTTGGGCGGGATTCCCGGCTGGGCCCGGCTGAGGAGCGCGGGCAGGCTGCTCACCCCGAACCGTTCGGCCCACTGGCGCGCCGCCGCATTGCCCGGAAACAACCCCGACGCCGCGGGCAGCGCGTCTTCGCGGCGGCGAATGAGCCGCCAGACGTACGGCGGTGAGAACGGAGGCTGCCAGGCGAGCAGATCCTCCGCCCCAAGACCGGCGGCGCGGGCAACGTCGTCGACGCGGCCTTCTCCCGCCCGGATCGCGCCGACGGCGCCGGCGGCCAGGGTGCAGCAGCGCAGGTCGGCCGCCATCAGTTTTGCGTGGACGGTGGCGCCGGGTCCGTAGAAGACAGGGATCAGTTCGGCTTCCAGGCTCTCGATCGGGTCGAGGGTGATCCCGCGCTCGCGCATGACGTCGAACGCGGCCAGGGTGGCCCAGAGAGCGCCCGGCTCGCTGTTGCGGGCGCGGTCGTCATGGGCCGTGACCCACATCTCGGCGGGAATGCGGGAGAGCGCCTCCGCAAACGCCGCCCGATGGCTCACCCGGAAGCGGATCAGCTGGCACATACCCAGGGATTCCATGCCAGAAGACAGGCTTCCTTCGGGTCCGGGCCCTGCGGAGCGCGCCGGAACGCGCTGCGCCGGGGCGTCCGGCGTGCGGATGTTGCGCCGGCCTGCGGGCCCCTCAGGCAGGGCCTCAGGGCCGCCTTACTCAGCGGAGGCTGTCGGGAGTCCCTCGTGATCAGCGGTGGCCGGCTGGCCTGTGGGGGCGGCCTTCTGCTTGGTGAGCAGCTCAATCAGCAGGGCCTCGGCGTAGAGCGCGATCCCCAACACGATCAGGGCCAACTTCAAGTCCCACAGGTTGAGATACCGGTTGTGGCTGATGTACGAGTAGTACGACACGGCGGTGTGGTGGCGCAGAGCGGACAGCACGCCCGTATCCCCCGTCACGAGCACGGTCGCGACCTTGTTGGCAAAGTTGACGAACACGGACTCCAGGACCAGGACCAGCGCCAGGACCTTCAGGCTAATGATGCCCGCCCGGAACAGGATCTTCTTCTTATGCGGATCCAGCTTCGCATTCATCTCGGCATCCCGTCGACGTCAGTGATGATGAGGGTCGCGACCCCGGCTGCGAATAAGGGCTAGGCGCTCAGTTGGCCTTTCGCTGGTGGTTTGGGGTGGTGTTTCCGATTGGCGACGGTTTGGATGAGCAGCGCTTCTGCGTAGATCGCGACCCCCACAAGCAACGCCCACTTCAGTTCCCCGAAGCTGAGCGGGCGCACATCGGTGACGTACGTGTACGACGTGAAGATGGGCCGGTGCAGCGCCTGGGAAATGCCCGACGGCACTGACGTCATCAGGACCGTGACGACCCTGTTGGCGTAGTGGATGAGCACGGCCTGCAGCACCGTTGCCAGGGCGCAGAGCTTCAGTCCGATGATGAATACTCTCAGTGTGGGCCGTCTCCAGGTCGAGTTCAACTACCCCTGCGCTGTGTTGCATGCCCCGAATCACCCTTTCATAGACTTGCGCCGTCCCTCCGGCGGACTTCGGAGGGATCTGATGTCGTACTCTTGAAGGAGGAGTCCTGGCTCACGCCGTAGGCCCCGGCGGGCGCGGGGAGGACCGGTCGCGCGAGGAGGACTCGATGGCGTATCTCGGCTTGTCGATCCGCGGTGGGGAGCGGCGGGAGGAGGAGCTGCGGTTCGCCAGGAGGCTGGGCTACACCGCCGTCGAGATCAGCATGGATGGGACCGGTCTCATCTTTGGCGGGCAGCTGCACCCGCAGATGCTGCGGGACGCGCTGGCGGCCTTCGCCAAGCAGGATTTCCGGTATTCGGTCCACAGCCCGAGCAGCCTGGACCTGCGTGACCGCGCCAACCGGGAGAACCATCTCGCCCTGGCCAGGGCCGCCCTGCAGTTCTGCCGGGAGGCCGGCGGCCGGATCTTGGTGATCCACTTCGAGCAACAGAGCCAGGACCCCGAGGACGAGGCCGCGTTCGAGGATGCGATCCGCCGCCTCTCCGACGAGGCCGGCGATGTGCTGCTGGGCATCGAGAACATCGAGGTGGAGCGGGTCGACCCGGTCATCGACTGTGTCCGGCGGCTCAACCGTCCCAACGTCGTCATGACCCTCGATGTCGGCCATGCCTATCTGGCGTCCGTGTACTTCCGGTTCGACTTCTTCGAGGCGATCCGGGCCGCCCTCCCGCTCGTCCGGCACGTCCACGTCAACGACAACTTCGGGCGCTACGACCCGCTGCGGCTGGAGAATTTTACGCTCTACCGGACCCAGACGCCGGCCGACACGTACCCGCTCGGGAAGGGCGATCTCCACCTCCCGGTGGGGTGGGGAACGATCCCGCTGGAAAAGGTGTTCGGGCTGCTCCGGGGCTTTCGCGGAACCGTCGTCCACGAGTACCGGTACAACCTCTTTCTGGGATCCGCGGAGGACGATTATGCGCGGGTGCAAAACCTCTTCACCATGCTCGAGGACCCCGCGCCCGGACCCGAGAAGGGGAGGTGACGCCGGCCCGGCCCGGCTTCGACGAGCCTTGAATTGTCCTAAGCGTTCGGTCAACCGTCGGCGCTCGTTCTTGTTCCGAACGGGGCGTGCGGGATGTGCAACGCAGTGAGCCATAGTGGGGGTGGAGTCATGGGGAAGATGATAGGATCATACCGGGTCCTCGCGGCCGCGCTGGTCGCGGGCGCGGTGTGTCTGACCGGGCTGAACGGCGGCACTCCGGCCCGGGCGGCCGATACGGTCACGCTGAACCTGTACATCAGCGGGGATACCAACATCTTCGATCTCTGGAAAAAGGGGTTCCTGCCGGCGTTTAGCAAGCGGTACCCAAAGTACAAGTTCAATATGGTCGAGCTCCTGCACGGGAATGGAAACGATGGCATCTACGACAAGATCCTCGCCGCGAAGCGCGCCGGGCGGAGCGTCGACGTCGACCTGTGGGAGGCGGAGCCCGGATTCATGGATCAGGGGATCGCGGAGGGACTGTGGGTCAAGTTGAGCCCCAGCCTCGTGCCGAATATCGCCAAGGTGCCGGCGCGGACTCTGGAGGCGGCGGACTATTATGGGATGCCGTATCGCGGGTCGTCGGTCGTGATCGGCTACAACGGCCAGTTCATCAAGAATCCGCCGCAGACGTTTGATGATCTGGTGGCCTGGATCAAGGCGAACCCCGGCAAGTTCACCTACTGCGATCCCAACACGTGCGGTTCCGGCCAGGCGTTCGTGACCGCGGCGATCTACCGCTACACCTCGCCCGACAAGTTCGCCGGGAAGGCCTACGATGCCAAGGAGGAAGCCGCCTGGGCGCCCGGGTGGAAGCTGCTGAAGGACCTGCAGCCGATGATGTACAACAACGGCTTCCATCCCAACGGCAACGTGGCGGTGCTGCAGCTGATCGCGCAGCAGAACATCTGGATGGCGTCTGTCTGGTCGGACATGGGGCTGGATTGGTACTCGCGCGGCCAGCTCCCGAAGACGATGAAGTTTATCCAGATCACGCCGCCGCTGATGGGGGACGATTCTCGGGTCATGGTGCCGGCCGGCTCGGCGCACCTGGAAGGGGCGCTGACGCTGCTGAACTGGCTGCTCACCCCTGAGGCGCAGACGATGGCCATCGACATGGTGGCAGCGTACCCGGGCATCGACTGGAAGTACATGCCGGAGTCTGTCCGGCAGAGGTTCAAGGACGTCGCCAAGGCCTATGCTCCCTGGCCCAACCCCAAGTACCTGGCGGACATCAAGCGACTGTGGCATGAGCAGGTGGTCGGCGGGGCGCAGTGACTGAGTCGCGGAGGCAGGGAGCGCTGGGGCTCGCCCTGGTGCTCCCGCCCCTGCTGGTCTTGATTTTTCTCATCATCGTTCCCGCCGTGAGCGCGGTCATCGACACGCTCCGCCCGCCCGAGGGCGCCGGATGGACGCTGACCAACTACGCCGGGATCCTCGGGAACCGCGTCCTCCGGTCGGACATCCGCTTCAGCATCGCCGTAACGCTCGTGGCCGTCGCCGTGACGTTCTGTCTCAGCTACCCGCTCGCGCTCTACCTCCGGTTCACCAAGGGGCGGCTGCCCTCGCTGCTGGCGGTGCTGTTCACGATCCCGCTCTTCGTGCCGGTCGTGATCGCGTCGTTCGCCATGATCACCTTTCTCGTCAACCACGGCATGGTCTCGACGGTCCTCTACCGGATGGGCATCGAGCTGTTCCCGCCGCTCGTCTACAATGCCACCGGAATCGTGCTGACCGAAGTGTGGACCACCATCCCCTTTGCGGTCTTGATCCTCGGCGCCGGCCTCCAGGCGATCGACGATTCGCTCATCGACGGCGCGCGCGACGTGGGGGCCGGCCCGCTGCGCACGTTTGTCTCGATCATCCTGCCGCTCAATGCCACGCCGACGATGATCACGCTCACCCTGCTGTTCATCGGGATCTTCGGATCGTTCACGATCCCGTACCTCGTCGGCGGCAACGCCCCGCAGATGCTCGGGGTGACGATGACCAACTACCTCACCCAGTACATGCGGCGGCTTGATGCGGTGACGATCGCCGTCATCGCCTTCATCATCGCGGCGGCGGTCGGCGCCCTGTACGTGGTGAGCGTCAGCCGCCGGGAGCGGCACGCGTTGTGAGCGTCGCTGTGGAGGCTGCCGGCCGCGCGGGGGCCCCGTGGTTCTGGGCGATCGCCGGCCTGCGCCGGGCGCTGGGGCTCGGCGCGTTCCTTGCGCTCGCGGCGTTCATCCTCGGACCGCTGCTCACGCTGCTCGTCTGGGCGGTCGCCGGGACGTGGTTGTTCCCCAACCTCCTCCCGGAGTTCTCGCTCCAGTGGTGGTACTACGTCCTCGGGAACGAGAACGTCGTCAAAGCCATCCGGATGAGCTTTCTCAGCGCGCCGGTCGCGACGCTGCTGTCGGCCGTGATCTGCATTCCGGCCGCCTACGCGTTCGCGCGGCTGGAGTTCCCCGGGCGGCGGCTGCTGCTCCTGTCGTTCCTGAGCGCCAACGCCTTCCCCAAGATCGGGCTGTACGTGAGCATCGCCACGCTGTTCTACCGGCTGAACCTGATGGACACGTTCGCCGGCGTCGTCATGGTTCAGCTGATCAACACGCTGCTGTTCATGATCTGGATCCCCACGGGCACGTTTCGCGGCATCAACCGGAACCTGGAGGACGCCGCGCGCGATGTGGGGGCGGGGCCGCTCCGGACCTTCTTCCACATCACGCTGCCGATCGCGCTGCCCGGGCTCATCGTCGCCTCCCTGTTTGCCTTCCTCGCCGCCTTCGACGAGGCGCAGGGGACCCTCATCGTCGGCACGCCGAACCACATGACGATGCCGGTGATGATGTACACGCTGGTTCTGAGCTACCCGCAGCCGGTGGGCGCCGTGTTCTCGGTGCTGCTCTCGCTGCCGTCGCTGGTGTTCCTGCTCCTCGCCCAGCGGTACCTGCGGGCCGGCTACCTCGCCGCCGGCTACAGCCTCTGAGGCCGTCGCATGGCGCGCCTCTCTCTGCTGCACCTCACCAAGACGTTCGGCGCCCAGGCGGCAGTGCACGACGTCACCCTGGCGGTGCGCGACGGCGAACTGATGTGCCTCCTCGGTCCCTCCGGGTGCGGGAAGACGACCACGCTGCGGATGATCGGCGGGTTTGCCCTTCCCGACGCGGGGGACATCCAGATCGACGACCAGAGCGTGGTCAACCTGGACGCGCGGCTCCGGGTCCACATGCGCGAGGAAGTCAAGCAGCTCCAGCGCAAGGTCGGGATCACCACGGTGTTCGTCACCCACGACCAGGAGGAGGCCCTCACGATTGCGGACCGGATCGCGGTCATGAACGAAGGAATCCTCCAGCAGGTTGATACCCCGGACGCGCTGTACGCGCGCCCTCAGACCCTCTTCGTGGCCGACTTCATCGGCACCATGAACCTCATGGCCGCCCGCGCCGATGCCGGCCGCGGGCTCACGGCGGGGCCGTGGCGCCTCGCGCTGCCCGGTGGACGGTGGCCCGAGGGCGCCGAGGCGACGCTCGCCGTCCGGCCGGAGGATCTCGTGCCGGACCCCCAGGGGGCGCCGGCAAGGGTCCGGCGGGTCATCAACCTGGGACACTACCTGCTGGTGCTCCTCGACGGTCCCGGCGTTCCGTCCCTGCGGATGTTTACCGAGAAAGGCGCCTCGTTCTCCGAGGGCCAGGAGGTCCGGCTCCGGATCGCCCGCGGGCTGGTCTTTTGCGGGCCCGAGGTGGTCGAGATCGGCGGACCGATGCGCCCCTCGGTGGTCGCTCCCACAGACCGCGCGTGATCCCGGGGTCCCCTCCGTCCGGCCCTGCGCGTCTTCGGGCCGGGGAGGTGTTCGAGCATGCGTTCATGCTCGCCGCACCCGGTGAGGCGTGGGCCGCGCTGACGCTCGACGCTCCTGGGACGTCCTGGCGCCGTGGGGAGGCGGCCGTGGTCTCGGTGGACGTCGACGGCGGGGCGCGGCAAGAGGTGATCCTCGCCAACGGCGATGAATCGACGGAGTACCTCCGGGCCCTCGGCCGCCTGCCGGCAGGACCCCACACCCTCCGGCTGCGGATCCCGCAAGACCTGCCGTTGTCCGCGGGGCGGGCGGTCACGGTGGGCTCGGTGCGGACCGGGTGCGTGGATGACTCCGACCCGGCGGCGTCCGTCTGGCGGCATGCCCCGGTGATTCACTACCGGGCCCTCACTGGCCCGCTGGACAGCCTGACGTCAGACGCCCCGTTGGTGCTGTTTTATCGCCTGGAGCCTCGAGCCGGCGGCACGGCGCTCGAATATCACCTCATCTACAGCCACGAAGACGCCGGGACCGATCTCACCGGCCTGCTGGCCGTCTGGGGCCACACGGTGGACATCGAGTGGGTCTTCCGAGTCACGCTCGATCCCCGCGGCGGCGTGATCGGTGAGGAGTTTCAGGGCGCGGAGCACGCGACGCTGCGGTTCGGCGGCGGCCGGACGATGGGCGGGCACCCGGTCCTGCAGGTCGCGACCCTGAACGGGACGGTGACCGACGTGGTGCGGTGTCCCTATCGGGCCGCGCTCGCCCCCGCCACCGCCCAGCCCGAGGGTGAGCCGCGCGAAGGCGTGCTGCAGCGGTATCCCTGGATCTACCGGGTCAGCGCCCTCGAGGTCCTCCGCCAGGTGCCGCTCGAGGCCGATCCGTCTCCGGCGTCGGAGGCCGCCGCGGATCTTCGGTCGTACGTCTTCTTACAATGGAAGAGGTTGCCGGGACCCGCGCCCGGCACAAATCTGCCCCTCGAGGCCGGCGTTCGCGTCCGCGACGTGTGGTACACATCGGCGTGGGGGCGTCCGGATCTGGCGTTTGCCGAGCCCGATGCGGAGAGCACGACGGTCAAGGTTCCCGCGGGGACAACGGAGGCCGATGTCACCGGCATCGCGCTGCGCGCGTTCGACCCTCCCGCGGAGCCCGCGGACGTCCGGCTGGTCCGAGCGTTCTTTCTCGACGGGGAGTACCGCCCTCGGCCGCCCTTTGCGGGCGGCGCAGCCTGCCGGCTGACACGCCGTGAA
>WNGC01000341.1_pt1 | contig 26527 bp, 24 predicted proteins | sample 5400051 | NCBI WGS metagenome assembly WNGC01 (sample SAMN13153368, study PRJNA577476) | soil metagenome | isolation source: 20 cm soil or saprolite under grassland replicate 2 | place: USA:California | collected 2016-06-15
GGAAGTTTCCTGGTTCAGGGTGAGACCCATAGTCAGCCAAAAAGTCCCACGCGCAGGTTGAGTCGCGGGCCACTCATTTCTTCTTGGGCTTCTTCTTCATGGACTGCTGACGCCACAGCGCCAGCAGCTTGGCATTGGCGGCGAAGACCTCGGCAATAGCGTCTTTAAACTCGCGTCCCTGCTCCACCAGCGGCCGGACCTGCTCCACCCATTCATCGGGAATACGCTCGACGCGCTTCCGGCCATCAGCTCGGAAGGTCAGAGACCAAACGGGATGTCCTTCTCCATCGGCGCACCGACAGTTGGGTTTCCCGCAGCGTCGGTGCGTGAGGGCGAGTGAGCCCGGCAGAGCGTCTGGAGGGATTCGGAGACTACGAAGCAAGGCGTGCTTGCGTTGGCGCAAGCGCGAGCCGGGATCGCCTTTCGCTTCGTACCAATTCATCTGAGTGTTGTATAACACACAGATTGCCTCTTGTCAACACAATTCTTCCGGTGGGGGAATTTGCGCACGGGCACCACTGCAGGATCTTCAATGTCTATGTGGTGTTACGGGGTTGGGCCGGAAGTCCTGCCCGGCCTGCCCGGCCTGAACGCCGGGGCTTGCGCTCACCATGGGGTCAAGTAAGGCCGTGCGCAGGCGAAGTGCACTTGTTTCGCGGACAGAAACTAAGCCGACCTTCTCTGAAGGATGCGCCTGCCGAGGGTGCCGGCGAAAAGCGGCAGATCGAGAAGCCCAGGCAGAGGATCGTCCCAGGCAAAAATGGCAGACTCCAGAGGTCTTCGCAATGACCGCACATAATTCCGAACGGAGAGCCGACCGCCCAGGATTTCCCGGATTGCCACGGACATGTCGCTGCTCACGTGCATCCAGCGCAGGCCGGCGCGCCCCTGCCGCGCCGAGAAAGATTGGCCCCTGAGGAGGCGCCAAAGAAGGTGAGGGAAGTCGACCCCGCAGCGCCTGGAAAGTGTGTGCCAGCCCCACACGCGCGGATTGATATCGATAACCTTATATTGACTGTCCCGCGGATCTTTTTTGAACTCCACTTCTACCAGGCCGGTGAAGCGCAGTGCCTTGAGCAGCCGCACGGAGGGCTCAATGACTTGTGGCTCATCCACGGTCTCGACATAGGTGCTGAATTGCCCGAAATCCATCGGATACTGTCGAGTGCGCCTAGCGACAATGGAAGCGAGTGGCAAGCCGTCTTGGCAAAGAGCGGCATAAGAAAACTGGGATTCGCCGCCCCCGGGCACGACTTCCTGGACGATCAGATGTTCCGGGCCTATCAACCGACAGGCCTCGTCGTAGCGCGCCAGCAGGGAAGCACGATCATCGGCACGCCAAGCTTTGGGGACGGCAAGACTGCTAGGTCCCAGCCTGAGTGCGGGCTTAAGGATCAAGGGGAAAGAATGGTCGAGCGCTGCCAGTTCCTCCCGGGTGTTTGGAGAGGCCGCCCAGGGTTGCTGAACCCCCAGGCCGTGGGCAAGATGATGCAGGAGCCGCTTGTCGCAGGCCCAGCGCAGTTCTTCCCAAGGAGGCACGGTGAGCCGATAGTAACTCGCTAGCGGCTCATAATTGCGCGAAACAAGGGTGACAGCGTAGTCGTCGGTGGGAAAGAGCACCCATCCGTTGAGACCATGTTTGGCCGCCAGGTCGATGAGGAAGTCAATTTGTCTGCGTTCGTCTTTGGGTGGCCAAGATACGTTGCGGCTAACGTAGCGAGAGGTCGTGGCCACAAGATGTCCACCCTGCTTGATGACCCAAACAGGAATTCCACGACGACCCAAGCTGCGCACCACACCGAGGCCGCGATAGTCCGCACCCATGATCAACGCACCGGCGGTTCCGGCGCAGACCTCGGCGTCAAGATTCGAGGACCTGGTCATCTCCGCAACAGTGGCTGCAGCTGACATAAATCCTTAGGCGCCGCCGTGACCGGGCGCTTTTCGAAAGATCTTGGTGGTCAGCTCTCGGGCGGCGAAATCCGCGCCAGCTACAAAACGCAAGAGCGGACCAAAACTCCAGGCGGCGGGGGCGCCCAGGAAGTGCAGACCAGGAACAGAAGATTCGAATCCAACTTCAAGTTGCGGATAGCCGCCGATTTGACGGATCGATGAAAGCAGCCGCGCGGCGAGGAACGGATAGCGGGAGATGTCCACACGGTAGCCAGTCGCAAGCAGAACGTGATCGACACGCCGTTCGCTGCCGTCTGCCAATTTAAGAATTACGCGGTCGCCAAACGTAGCGCTGGAAATGACCGCACGTCCTGTCGAGATCGGAACGTGCTGGCATCGCGGCTTCAACCAAGCGGCGCCCGCGGGCCGGATGGCGCGCACCGCCAGGCGATTCTGCATCAACCGGGGTAGCCGGCGGAACAAATTTGGACGTGCCACGAGATGGCTAATCCCGGCTTGGCCCACGTCCGGTGGTGCGTACAGCATGCGTGCTATTGGCCGGCAAGTGTGCACCCAAGGTCTGCGCCAGAGCCAACGGACAATCGTGGTACGCACCAACACTTCAACCTCGGCTCCTACCTCGTGCAGGAGCGCAGCCGATTCGAGGGCGCTCTGCCCTCCGCCAATCACCGCGACTTGCTTTCCTGAAAAGCGGCTGAGATCGGTGTGCTCGGAGGCGTGCGAGGCTAGGGAGCGCGGAAGAGAACTAAATTCCTGAGGATGCCAGGCGAAGGGCATGATTCCAGCAGCAATAATGACGCGCCGAGCCTTCAAATTCTCTCCTCCTTCCAGCGTGAGATGGAACCCAGATCCGTTTTTCTCCACATGGTCGACTCTCCGGGAATCCAGGTCGGGGACGGCTTGATTCTGAAACCAACGCCCATAATCGGTGAAGCGGGGGAGCGGCAGCGGTGCGGTGAGCGGGTTCCCTCTGGCCGCCGCATACGCTTCTAACGACAGCGCACCGCTGGGATCGGAAAGGTGCGACCCCTCCAAGGGAGAGCGGAGAAGCATGCCCTTGGGCATGTGTCTCTCCCAGAAAGACATGGGTTCGCCAAAAACACGGATATCCAGGCCATCGGCGGCTTTCAAGTGCGCTGCCGCCGAGAGTCCGTAAGGACCAGCTCCTATGATTGCTACATCACACGCCGGCATAGGCCTCCATTCCTATGGAGTTTCCAAAATGGTCCCGCAGAAATGTTCATGCGGGACTTCCTTAGATGAATTTGTTGACTCCGCAAGCTCATATTGCCGAATATCGTGCCCGGCCTCTACAGCTGAGACAAGGCAGTACATACCGGAACAGTCCGAGGGGAATATCCGCAGAACAGGAGCGGGTAGAAACCTGGAACCGGCCAAGAGATTCTGTCCGCGTGAGATGAAATTCTGGAAGAATGGCTGGCGCATTTTTAGTTATGCGAGGACGCTGATTTGGGTGCGCTAATCTCTGCCGGCAGATAAGTTGCCAGTGCTGACGTGAAGAGCGCTGCACCCTCGGAATTGAGATGGAGTTCATCCGGCTGGTAAAACTCTTCTGAGAGTGTCGCGGGATCAATAGGCACGAGGGAGTCGACCCCGGCCTTTTGTGAAGCGACGGCCATTTGGCGGACCGCATCTTCCGAAGAGCGAATCGGTGGAACCAGGATAATCAGTTTTGCCCCGTGCGCGTCGCACAGCTGACGCAAAGTCCGAATCCGAGTAAGGGTGATGGCTTCGAGTTCCGGACTGGACGGGAGTGCCGGTTTGGCCTTTACGAGCGAGAAGAGCTCTCTACAATGAGGAACCGTGCGGCGGAGAACCTGTGTTCGAATGACGCTGCGCGTGTCCCAGAACACACTCGCATGTGCAAGCAAAAGGTTACTCGTGGCCGTACGATCCAGCTTCAAATCGGAAGCGGCACCGAGGACGTCGCGCACGTCGAAAAACATCATCGGAGCGTAGTCTTGACGCACGCTGTCTTGAAGAAAGCTATTCACTCCGACACCAAGGACCACCACCTGGGGCCTGGCGCCTTGACGAAATAAGCGTTCGAGGCCATACAGCCAGTCGTAGTAACCAGTGGCTTCAAGAAAAATGGGATAAATCCGCATCTTGCTGGAGGTCAATTCCTGCAAGCGCTCTACGTCAATTCCTTCCATCAATAAGGAATTACCCAGCATCAGAACGGATGCTGGTTCACCAAGCCCTGAGGGGCGCACCTTGACGGCCGCAGCGTATTGCTGAGAAACACGAGCGTAGGTTTCCGAATCATGTTTGAGAAGGTAATCGGCACAAATCTCGAAGAAAAGGACAAGAAAAGCGCAGATCCCCAGCAGCACCCTTGTGTGGATCAGGGCCGGCGACTTAGAACTGGAAGTAGACGAAAGCATTGAGACTGTTCCCCGAAAAGAGTGCAAGGATGATGAGTGCGAAAGCCGCAAGCGCGGTCCGCACGGCGTAGGAACCTTTTGCAAATGGGTATTCCTCTCCGCTGGCTTCCATCAACAGGTCCGCAACGAACAAAGGTAGGGAAAAAAGGCACAGCATGAAGAACGCCGAGGCGTACTCGGTGCGCCAAGCGAAATTAGATAGGCCAGCCAGGAATTGCACCGCCGCAGGGAGTGATGCGGCACGGAAAAATGCCAAGCTCAGGCAAAGGACATTGAAGGTCAGAATTCGCTGTGTCCAAAGGGAGAAGACCCCGGCAGAATGTTGAGGCCGGGCGGCATCTTTCTGCGTGGTTTTGGCAGGAAGAAAATAACGCTCCACCCCCAAAACGGCCCCATGAATTGCTCCAAACACCACAAACGTCCAGTTTGCGCCATGCCAGAGACCAGCCAGGACCATGGTAATCAAAAGGTTTCGAGTGGTTTTCCATTCGCCGCCGGCGCTGCCTCCCAAAGGAATGTACAAGTAATCGCGGAGCCAGGTGCTCAAGCTGATGTGCCAGCGCCGCCAAAACTCCTGAAGGCGATGCGACAAATAGGGCTGTCGGAAGTTGACCATGAAATGGAAGCCCAGCAATTGAGCGCTACCGCGCGCCATGTCGCTGTAGCCGCTGAAGTCGCCATAGACTTGCCAGGCAAACGCGTAGGTTCCGATCAGAACAACCCAGAAAGTCGAAGGACCGAACTGTCCAGCAAAGGCCGCGTTTGCCAGAAGAGCGCAATTGTCCGCGATCACGCATTTGCGCACCAGGCCAGAAAAAATAAGCATCAGGCCATCGAAAAAGCGATCTGCATCAAAGGCACGGTCCTTCTGAACCTGAGGAAGAAGATGTCCCGGCCTTTGAATCGGTCCGGCAATCAAGTGTGGGAAGAGGCTGATGAAGAGACCATAGTCTAGGAAGGACTCAGCCGGTTCCAGCTTACCTTTATAAACGGCCGCCATGTAGGCAACTTCTTGAAAGGTATAAAACGAAATGCCCGGCGGAAGAATGACGCGGATGAGGGGCAGAGGAATATTGTGAATGCCGAGCGTTTCCAGCGCACTCGAAAAGGACCCCGCGAAAAAATCAAAGTACTTGAACACCCCGAGAATTCCAAAATTCAACACCAGCGAAAAGACAAACCACTTCTTACGGTTGGAGTCCGCGCGGCCGGGGGTGATTTTCTGGGCGATGAGAAAATCCATCGCCGTACTTCCGATCATGAGTGCTAGGAAGCGCCAGTCCCACCAACCGTAGAAAAAATAACTCGCCAGCAGCAGGAAAATGTTCTGGGCGCGATGACTCAAGCGCCAGTACGCCAGCACAACAAGGATCAGGAAAAGGAAGTAGGCCGGAGAATCAAAGAGCATGGCGCCAAATTAATGTTCTCATTTAGAGTCTCTTGCACTGGGTAGCACTGAGCATATTCAAAGGGGCCTGACCGGACAATCCATCGAATCAGGGCTTTTGGAGTCAGGGGAATCGCTGAATCTCGATGAGGCCTATACCCACGACTTGTCAGGTACTCATCTGGAGCCTCCGTGGTGTTCGCCCAATGCCAAGAACCAGAAGGAGTTGCGCCAGTTTCGTTCAGGCATGTACGTCCAAGCTTTTAGGGTTTAGACCGGATTGTGAGGAGGCTGGGTGTCAGCTAGTTTGCTGCCCTGGGCTGTTTCCTTAAATTTTGCCGCGCTGCGATTGAGAATCAGCAGAGTCGTTCGAGGGAACCCCGGGCCAACACCGTGGCAGGGTCATCTGAATCTTGGGACTCTTACGGCGGTAGCTTCTCTAGGAGTCGATTATGGGTATGCGCCAACAACAGTGGCCATGGTTCGCGATCCTGTCTAGAACGGGCAGAGAAAAAACAACGACATTGCTTCTGGAAAACTCAGGTTACCAGTGCTTCTTGCCGGTCAGCAAGTCCAGGCGGCTGTGGTCTGACCGCGTAAAGGAGTTGGAGGTGCCGCTGTTTCCTGGTTACCTTTTTTGTCGGATGAATCCGCACAATCGGCTGCCTGTCCTCCAGACTCCCGGAGTCATCCAGATCGTGGGCGTCGGCAAGACCCCGATTGCGCTGGAGGAAGACGAGATCGCAGCCATCCACAGCGCAGAAAAAAGCGGTCAATCAGTAATGCCGTGGCCGTACCTGAAAATCGGCCACGTTGCGCGAATCGAGTATGGGCCTCTGGCCGGCTTGACCGGAATCGTCGTAAAGATCAAGTCGGGATGGAAGCTCGTTCTATCCGTTACGCTCCTGCAACGTTCCGTCGCCGTCGAAATCGATCGCAACTGGCTAGGCGCTCCAGAGCAGGGCAATTCGATGGGATTTAAAGGTGACTGTGACTCCTCAACTCCTGTTGATCCGACTCATCTATCCGGAGCGCGAGGCTTTCCGGGCGAGCTGGCCGAGGCGGACTGATGGTGGCGGATAAACATGTTGTCGAAGAGAAGGAGACACCGGTGCTTCACAAGAATATAGCGCGTGTTAGTTTCCTGGTTTGTCTGACCATCATGGGAACAGTCGCGACACGGGCACAAGAGGCACCCGCCACGACTCCTTCCGTCCCGCCAGCCGTTGCCGCCGGCGGAAGCGGGGACGAGGCTGACCGCGGGCAATCACCCGTGCTGCAGCACCGCAATCGACGGTATCAATTGCATTCATCGGATGTTCTGGAGCTGAATTTTCCTTACACGCCGGAGTTCAATCAGGCGGTCACCGTTCAGCCCGACGGATATGTCACCCTCCGTGGCGTAGAAAGCATAAAGGTGGATGGAAAAACACTACCAGAGCTGGTTGATTTGCTGCGGACTAGCTACGCCAAGATTCTGCATGATCCGGTTATCAACGTGGAGCTGAAGGATTTTGAAAAGCCATACTTCATTGTGGGTGGTGAAGTGGGGCACCCCGGAAAATTCGATTTACGCGGAGATACCAGCGTTGCCCAGGCGGTGGCTATCGCTGGCGGCTTGAGGGATTCCGCGAAACATTCACAGATCTTGTTGTTCCACCGCGTGCCGGACGGCTGGGTACAAGTGAAAAAGGTAAACTTGAAGAAAATGCTCAAGGAGGCCAACTTGGACGAGGATGCCTATCTGCAAGCCGGCGATTTTCTGTTCGTGCCGAAAAACGCTTTTTCCAAGATCGAGCGATTTATTCCCACGTCGTCAGTGGGTATGTATACAAGTCCAGTCCTACACTAGTCCGATTTTCCGGAGAGTGAGGTTATAACGTCATGATCGAGAGAGACTTGGACACTGGCGCAGAGGGCTCGCAATCGTTGCATTTGCGTGACCTCCTTGAAATCGGCTTTCGGCAGCGCCGGGTGATCATCAATTCATTCCTGGGGATCTTTTCAGTCGCGGTGCTGTTGGGGTTCCTCCTGCCGAAGAAGTACGAGGCCCAGATGAAAATTCTGGTGCGACACGAACGTGCCGAGTCGGTGGTGTCTCCGGAGCGCGAGTCACCCGTTCAGTGGCGCACCGAAGTGAGCGAGGAAGAACTCCAATCGGAAGCGGAATTGATCAAGTCCAGGGATTTACTCACAAAAGTAGTTGTCGCTTGCGATCTTCAAAATATTGGCCTCAGTTCCCTCTTGAAAGGAGCGGGAGACCAGGACGACCAGAGAGTTCCACGTGCAGTTCTTGCGTTGGAGAAGAACCTCACGGTGCAGCCCATCAAGCTAACAAATCTAATCAGCGTCTCCTACAAATCAAAAGATCCACAGCTGGTAGCCCGTGTACTGAACTCCCTAGCCAGTCTGTATCTCGAAAAACATCTGGCCATGCACCGAGCTCCCGGCGAATTTGAGTTTTTTCATCAGCAGGCCGAGGAATACCGCAAAGCTCTGGCAACTGCGGAGGCCAAATTGACAGACTTCAGCCGCGAACAGGGAGTCGTTAACCCAGCGCTTGAAAAGGAAATCGCGGTACGCAAGCTTGCCGAATTCGAAGCGGATGCGAAGGCGGCAGGGGCAACCATCGCGGCAACACGGCAGAGTATCCGCACGCTAGAGTCGCAGCTAGCCACCCTGCCCAAACGTGCGACCGCACAAGTGCGGACGTCAGATAATCCGCAACTCATGGAACGTATGGGATCCAAACTGCTGGAGTTGGAGCTGAGGCGCACCGAACTCTTGACTAAATTCGAGCCGACTTACCGCCCCGTGCAGGAAGTCGAGGAGCAGATTGCTCAAACGCGCGAAGCCATCGCGACAGCTGAAAAAACGCCCCTGCGGGATGAGGTTACGGATCGCGATCCGACCTATGAAGCATTGCGATCCGAGCTTGCCAAATCCAAGACCGAACTCGCCGCCACGGAGGCACGCGCCGCCGCCATGTCCGCTCTGGTCCGCACGTACCGGACGGAAAGCCAACAGTTGGACCACAAAGAGGTTCTCCACGAAGCCATACTCCGCGCCGCCAAGACCGACGAGGAAAACTATATGCTATACCTCCACAAACAGGAGGAAGCACGGATTTCGGACGCTCTGGACCAGCAGCGCTTTTCCAACGTCGCGGTTGCCGAACCCGCCACCGTGCCCTTTGCACCCCAAGGACAATGGCCGCTCGTTGTGCTTCTCGGCGGTCTCATCGCCAGCCTGGCGAGCGTGATGCTGGCCTTTCTGGTGGATCGGTGGGATCCCTCGTTTCGAACACCGGAAGAGGTCGAATCATTCCTGGGAACTCCGGTAATTGCGGCATTTCCGAAGAACGGACGGTAAGAAGCATGTTCCTCGATTACTACCGACTACGAGAGCAGCCTTTCGGTGTGACTCCGGACCCGCGCTTTCTTTACTTCTCTCCTGCGCACCGCGAGGCCCTGGCATCCCTCTTCTATGGGATCGATGCGGGCCGTGGATTTCTCGCTCTCATTGCCGAGCCGGGGATGGGTAAGACCACGCTGCTGTTCCAGCTTCTCAAGCGGCTGAAGGGCTCCGTCCGGAGCGCCTTCTTATTTCAAACACAGTGCGATTCCCACGAGCTCCTTCGCTACTTGCTGGATGCCTTGGGTCTCGATCGCCGCGGTCAAGATCTTGTACAGATGCATGCGCAACTGAACGAATTTCTGTATGCCGAGGCGGTGGCGGGCAGGCGCGTCGCGGTCTTCATCGACGAGGCCCAAAACCTTTCAGACACAGTGCTGGAGACCGTGCGTTTGCTTACAGACTTTGAGGCGGCAGACAGAAAACTGCTGCAGATCGTCCTTGCCGGTCAGCCGGAATTGGCGCACCGGCTGATGCGCCCTGGCTTGGCCCAGTTGCGTCAACGCATTTCCGTGGTGGCAGGCTTGGAGCGTTTGCCGGCTGCGGAGACTTTTCGCTACGTCAATCACAGGCTCCAGGTGGCCGGATACGACGGCCCCGAGTTGTTTACAGCCGCAGCCCTCACATTGATCGCGGAGCGCAGTGAGGGTATACCGCGGAACATCAACAATCTTTGTTTTAACGCCATGTCGTTGGGTTGCGCAATGGGGTGTAAGAAAATCGAGGCCCAAGTAGTCGAGGAGGCTCTGCACGATTTGTCCCTGGAATCTCTGGTCCAAAAGGCGAAAATGGCGCCCACCGTCGCGCCATCACTCCGCGACGTAGCCGGGACTTACAATTCTTGGATGAAAACCCATCTCTTAGGGCGGAGGGTTTATCTGACCGCCGCTGTGGCTGCTTTGTTGGCTTGTTTGGCGATCTATGTTGGGGCGCGCAGCGGCGCAAGCACGACGCCCTCCTCCTCCCAGGCAATCCATCTTAGTTCCTCAAGTCCCGAGGTAGCCCCCGGCTCGGAATCGCAGTCCGCGCGCACAGTCCCCGCTGCATTTTCCGGCGCGCAACCCCCAGCGCCCGCGCAGACCGAACCCCATACTGACTCTGCCAACTCGTTAACGTATGTCGTTCAGCGGGACGACACAATGCGGGACCTATGCATGTCGATTGTAGGGCGCTACGACGCCGTGGTGCTAGAAAAGGTCCGGAAGCTCAATCCAGATTTGAAGGATCCCAACCGCATAGAGGCCGGACAGGAAGTTCGCCTTCCTCTGTCACTCACGGATTGAGCGGAAATCCGCTCTTAATGGATAAGAATTTCAGTATCCGAAATCGGAGCAGCTGAGCATTCATGAGCAGGAATTTCCAACTTCTTCAACAAATGAGCAGCGTCGAAGAGCTGTTCGAAACGGCTGAAAATCCGGCGGGGCTAGTGGGCACGGCAGAATGCGAACCGCGCCGTACGTGGAGCGAGAAGCCTGAACTGTTTGAGACGGCTGACAGTCCGGCGGGGCTAGTGGGCACGGCAGAATGCGAACCGCGCCGTACGTGGAGCGAGAAGCCTGGGCTGTTTGAAACGGCTGACAGTCCGGCGGGGCTAGTGGGCACGGCAGAATGCGAACCGCGCCCTACGTCGAGCGACAAGCCTGAGCAGAAAGCGGTGAAGAGCGGAGCTTTGCCCATTCATCTAGCTGACCTGATTCGAGAAAAGGCCAGAAGCTGGGGAGAGCAAGTACAAGAGCTAAACAAGGAACACCGCAATGATTTAGATGACATTTCCCGCGAGGAAGAAATCAAGTTGGTCCAGCGCATCTTCCCGGCGGCGGGTCAGGGTTCGCCCCAGATGGTCCTGTTTTCCGCAGTGGAGAGTCAAGCCGGTTGTGCTTCGATTTGTGTCCGCACCGCTAAGATACTGGCTGGTCGAGACGATGGATCCGTCTGCGTGGTGGACGCGAACCTCCAATCGCCCTGCCTGCATCACTACTTCGGCATAGATAACTCCAAAGGACTTGCCGAGGCTGTCCTTGAATCCCTTCCGATACAAGACTTTGTGCAGAAGCATCCGGACACAGATCTCTGGATCCTGCCGAGTGGCTCGGCGGCCGGACAGCTGGGTTTCTCAGGGGTTTATGACCGCTTGCGTTCAAGGATGACCGAACTGCGCAGCCAATTTAAATATGTCCTCATCCATTCGTCTCCTCTCAATCTGGACAGTACTTCGATTCTGCTCAGCCGGTGGACGGACGGTGTGGTAATGGTGGTGGAAGCAGACACTACCCGTCGCGGGACAGCGCGGCGGATGAAGCAAGACCTGGAAGCCGCGAACGTGCGCATCCTGGGAGTGGTGCTGAACAACCGCAGCTTCTCCATACCAGAGGCCCTCTATCGCAGACTTTAGAACGCTACCACCGTGAAGGCGCGGGGGACGCGCGACCGCGAACCCGCTCGTCGTACCAGCATCTTGCAATTCACCTTAGAACTTTCGCCCTCCGGCGCCCCTGTGCCCAGCGAGGAAGTCGCAGAGCCATGTCGAGGATTCCAGCGAAGCAACTGCTTTTCTCTACTTCGAATGTTCATTGGAGACCAAATGGCACAACAACACGTATGGCAATTTCCGAGCCACATCTCGGGATTGGCGGAAGAATCGGAAAACAATCTCTATTACGCCTGCAAGCGGGGAATGGACGTCATCCTGGCGTGCCTGTTGCTCATCCTCTTATCTCCTTTGCTGCTCCTCATCGCCATCTTGATTAAGCTGGATTCACCAGGCCCGGTCGTTTTCACCCAAGAACGCGTCGGATCTGAACGCCAGTGGCTGGGGAGGACGTCCCTCTGGGTTATTCGAAACTTTCGCATGTTCAAGTTCCGGTCCATGTATCAGGACGCCGACCCCGCTGTGCACGAGGCCTACATTCGGGATTTCGTGGAAGGACGAGCGCGTCCCTCCGAAGAGAGTGACGGAAAATTCAAGTTGACGAACGACCCTCGCGTGACGCGGGTTGGGCGCATTCTCAGGAAGTTCAGTCTCGATGAGCTACTGCAACTGGTGAACGTCGTGATCGGCGACATGAGCCTGGTTGGGCCGCGTCCCGTTCCGCCTTACGAGGTTGCCGGCTATCGAGGCGACCACCACAAGCGACTGGCAGCTCTGCCGGGCATCACGGGTATTTGGCAGGTGAAGGGGCGCTGCCGGGTCACCTTCGAAGAAATGATTCGCATGGATATTGAATACGTTCGCGACGCGTCCCTGCGGCTCGATCTCAAAATCCTTTTTCTTACGATTCCAGCAGTCTTATCACAAAGAGGTGCGGCATGAACACGACGATCCTTCAACTTGGAGTGAGGGAAAATCCCGCGAACGCAAAACCGCTGGGTATCGCGGTTGTAGGATGTGGCTATTGGGGAATGAACTATGTTCGAATCTTCAACGAGATGACGGATGCGCGCGTGGTTGCGGTTTGCGACCAGAGTTCCGACCGCCTCAAGGAAGTGGCGCGGCGATTTCCCGGCTTGTACTTGACCACCCAGGTCAATGATGTGATATCACAGCCAGGCGTGGACGCCGTCGTGGTTTGCACAGAAGCGACGACGCACTACAACGTCACGCGCGACTTGTTGCTGGCCGGGAAACACGTCCTCGTGGAAAAGCCGCTAACCACAACATCGGCCGATGCCGAAAAACTCATTGCCCTGGCAGAGTCCAATTCTGCGATCTTGATGGTGGGTCACACGTTTGTTTTTAATGCTGGCGTCCAGAAAGTCAAAGAGTACGTCCAGAAGGGCGACGGCCGGGTCTATTATTTATACGCCCGCAGAACTAATCTCGGTCCCATCCGCCGCGACGTGAATGCCGTCTGGGATCTGGCTCCCCACGACATCGCCATTTTCAATTACCTCCTTGATAGCTCGCCGGAGTGGGTCAGTGCGGTAAGCGGCAAAGTATTGCGGAACTGCCGCGACGACGTGGGATTCATTTCACTCGGCTATCCGGGAGATATTCTCGCTCACGTTCACGTCAGCTGGGCCGATCCCGACAAAGCGCGGGAGGTCGTGGTCGTCAAGAGCGACAGGCGTATCGTCTTCAATGACCTTAACGGTCTCGAGCAGGTGCGAGTGTTCGAGAAGGGTGTGAGCCTTATGGAGCAGGAGCCGCTCAACTATGGCGAGTTTCGCTTCCAGATTCGCGACGGCGACATCATCAGCCCTCGCATCGAAGCGGTCGAGCCACTCAAGCACCAGTGCCGCCATTTCCTGGAGTGCGTGAGGACGGGGAAGCGCCCGGTTAGCAGCGGAATCGAGGGAAGGGAAGTTGTGCGGGTTCTCGAAGCCGTGAATCGATCCATCGAATGCAAGGGACTACAAGTGCAGGTAGAAAGCAAAGGTGATCATGTCTACGCAAATGTCGATGCCAGCAAATCAAACGCCACAAGTTCCCTTCGTTGATCTCGCCGCCCAGTACAGCGCGATCGCTGACGAGATCAATGAGACCACCTCCAGAGTAATCCAGAAAGCAGACTTCATCCTCGGGCGGGAGGTGCGCCTTTTCGAGGAGGAATTTGCTGCTTTCTCTGAGGCTCGATACGCGGTCGGCGTAGATTCCGGCACTTCGGCATTGGAGCTGGCTCTCCGGGCGTATGACATCGGGCCCGGCCACGAGGTCATTACCGCTGCCAACAGTTTTATCGCCTCGGCTTTGGCCATTTCCCACGCCGGGGCGACACCGGTCCTGGTGGATGTGGATCCATTTACGCATACCATTGACGTGACCGGCATCGAAAGGGCAATCACTCCGCGCACGAAGGCTATTCTTCCCGTGCATCTCTACGGTCACCCCGCCCATATGGATCCCATTCGGCAACTCGCCGAGCAACATGGGTTGATCGTGATCGAAGACGCTTGCCAAGCGCACGGCGCCCGCTACAAAGGAAGGCGGGCGGGCTCTTTAGGTCATGCCGCAGCCTTTAGCTTCTATCCAGGGAAAAACCTGGGGGCCTACGGCGACGGCGGCATGGTTGTGACCAATGACGCCGACATTCGAAAACGACTGGAGATGCTGCGCAATTACGGGCAGGAGGAGAAATATCATCACCTGACCCAAGGCTTTAACCGCCGGCTCGACACCCTTCAGGCGGCTGTGTTGCGAGTGAAGTTAAGGTACCTGGAAAAGTGGAACGCCGCACGCCGCTGGCAGGCCGAACTCTATCATCGTCTGCTGGCGGGAACCGAACTTGTGCTCCCGAGTGAAGCAGTGGGCGCCCAATCGGTCTGGCATCTCTATGTCATCCGCACCGAGCATCGCGACAGACTAAAAGAGTATCTTGCGAGCCGAGGCATTGCGGCAGGCATTCATTATCCGGTCCCCATTCATTTGCAGCCGGCTTACAGAAATCTGGGGTACAAGCGGGGGAGTTTTCCGGTCACCGAGCAGTACGCTCAGCGAATCCTTTCCTTGCCGATGTACGCGGAGCTGACGCCTGATTTGATTGAGTATGTTTCCAAAAGCATCCTGACTTTTCTCTCCGCAAAGCAGGACAGCCAGGCGTTGTACGAGCAGCCGGTAAGACACGCTAACCCGTCCCTATGAATTCAGCGGGAATTCAATCACCCCAATCAACCAGCCGGCTGTCACTGGCGGCCGGAAGCGATTTGGACACGAGAGTGGCCAGCTCGGTCGCACTGGAGGGTAAGGCCAAACAGCTAGATATCTACTCGCGCGTCCGCACGTTGAGTGCAAACTCTCTCGTGATTGCTGTCCTCAGCCCTTTTGTGGCCTTGACAGTTGGCTACGTGCCAAGAATTCTTCTGGCGGTAGTCATTCTGGACATACCCTTTCAATTCGGCACGCACCTTTTTTATCGCGAGGAGGAGGCGGCGGTCGGCGCTCTAGGGGGATTGAGCATCTCAGCCACGACCTTAGCCCTTGCCGGTTTGTATGTGTCGTGGTTCATCCGTTCACACGCCAACCGCAACTCCCAAGAGCGGCCCTCACTTGACATCAATCTGCCACTTCTGCTGTATCTCGCAATCACCGCCATTTCCGTATTCGTCGCTCAGGATGTCAGCCTCTCCCTGTTCGAGGTGTTCCTCCTTCTTGAAGCGTGCCTGGTGTATTTTTACGTGGCCAACAATGTTCGAACCAGACAAGACGTCCTGTTTGTTGTTTCCTTGCTTCTCATTGCCTGCCTTCTGGAAAGCGTGGCCATGATTGCTCTTGAATTTACTGGCATGCCGTCAACCATCTGGGGTGCCCCAACCCACGTTCACGTCGATACCGATGCGAAAGAGAGGCTCATGCGAATTGGTGGCACGGTGGGATCATCCAATTCCGCAGCAGCCTACCTGAGCATCTCGCTGGCATCTGCGGCCAGTCTGCTGTTCACAAACCTTGGACGCGCACACAAGTGGCTGGCACTTGCCGTTCTTGGGTTGGGAGGAGTGGCGCTAATTTTTACATTTTCGCGCGGGGGATGGATGGCCTTGGCGGTGTCGGTCACATTGACTTGCTTGCTCGGCTGGCGCCGGCTCGGATTCTCTCTGAAAACCCTGGTGGCCATCATCTTGGTACTGGGGATGCTATATTTGCCGTTTCATAGCGTTATTTCTGCTCGGCTGCTCGGGGACGACCGGGGGTCAGCGGAGTCCCGTATTCCTTTGATGAAGCTCGCGTTTCGTATCATCGAAGATAATCCGGTGCTCGGAGTGGGTGCCAATAATTTCACGGTAGTAATGGACCGCTACTTGACCTCCGAATTTCGACACGGCTTCCTTTTTGCCGTTCATAACAAATATTTGTTGGTGTTATCCGAGACGGGGGTCGTTGGGCTGTTGGCGTTTCTCGCGTTCTTGCTGGATGCTTTGCGCAAGGGGTGGCAATGCGGCGCGCGCCAGGACCGCCTCCTCTCGCCACTTGCGCTGGGCTTCGCGGCGGGCCTAGCGGGTCATATGGTGCACATGAGCGTGGACGTTTTCCGTGGCCGTCCAATACAACAATTGCTCTGGCTGATTGCTGGTCTCCTGACGGCCATGGTTAGGATTTCCAAACCGCGCCCAACTGCGGATCCCTTTTCCTACATCACATAAAGGTCTTGTTTTTTCCTCGCGAATGGGTGAATGAGCGGCTACCGGCCGACCAACAAATGTCGCTATTCCGCGACCACGCGGTCTTATTTCGGAAGTCCGGGAGTAACCCTGCATCTTTTGTTGCCCATCGCGCCGATTCGCGTTTATCAGCTTATCTATGTTCGATCCCTTTCCACCGAAAAGTAAACCGTTGCCAGTAGAGCGCCTGCGCACATCTTCGCAGGAGGTTCGAAGGACCGCCCGCATGAAAGTACTCGTCATGACGGCCATGTATCCGACGCAGGCCAATCCCGCATTTGGTTCGTTTGTTAGAACACAGGCTGAATCGCTCAAGCGTGCGGGTATCGACATCGAAATACTTGTTTTGGCTGGCCGTTTCCGAAAGTTGATTTACCCCAAAGGCGTTTTTCAACTGCGAAGACGCCTGGCGGGAAGCTCTATTGATCTTGTCCACGCTCATTACAGTTACGTCGGCATGGTAGCGCGCACACAATGGAAAGTGCCCGTTGTTGTCACCTTTCACGGCGATGACCTGCTGGGGACGGTCATGGAAGGCGGCGAGAAAACGCGGTCAAGCGCGCTGATCGTTGCGGCTGGGAAGAAGTTGGCCAGGCACGTAGATGCCGCCATCGTTCAGACTTCGGAGATGGCCAGCAAACTCGAGGCATCGAATGTATTCGTTATCCCTCATGAGGTCGACTTCGAAGTCTTCAGGCCGACGGAGAGGGGACTGGCCAGGGATAAGCTGGGGCTGGCGGCAGGCAAGCAGTACTTGCTCTTTGCGGCCAACCCGCAAGTCCCGGTGAAGCGCTTTCCACTGGCCAAGTCTGCAGCCGATTATCTTCGAAAGCGCGACCCTTCCATTGAACTGTTGGTGGTCTCCAAAGAAACGCAGGAACGCCTGGCGCTGTACATGAGCGCCTGTGATGCGCTGGTTTTCCCGTCCTATCAAGAGGGCTCACCCAACGTCATTAAGCAAGCCATGGCTTGTAACCTTCCCATCGTTGCCACGGATGTCGGCGATGTCCGCGAGATCATTGGGAAGACGAAGGAATGCTACGTTTCGAAACCGAGCGTCACGGAATTTGCTGAACGGATCAATGAGATTTTGGCGCATCGCAAAAGAACCGACGGCCGGGAGCACATTCGTCATCTGGATTCCACGGCGGTGTCTCGAAGAGTCATCGAGGTCTACGAGCAAGTGTTGCGAAAGCGCGAAGCGCGTTTCGTGGACCGGAGCCAGAACAACCTGCTCATCGCGGGACAGTAAGCCCAAGAAGAAAGCCGGGAAACCAAACCATGTGTGGCATCTGCGGTTTCTACCAATACAAAACGAATGACCGTGCGGACCGACACGCTCTGGGCGACATGCTCAATGTGATCCGTCACCGGGGTCCCGATGATTCCGGCGCGTATTTCGACAAGGATGTGGCGCTCGGAATGCGCCGGCTGAGCATCATCGACCTGAGCGGGGGCAAGCAGCCGATCTCGAGTGAAGACGGGACCATCGTCACGGTTTTCAACGGCGAGATCTACAACTTCCAGGTACTTAGGGAGCAGCTAGTGAGCCGCGGCCATGCACTTCGGACGGCCAGCGATACGGAAGTCATCGTCCACTTATACGAGGACTTCGGCGAAGATTGCGTGCAGCACCTGCGCGGGATGTTTGGCTTTGCCTTGTGGGACGCGCGCCGCCGGCGGCTCTTCGTGGCCCGCGATCGCCTGGGAATTAAGCCGCTCTATTTCGCGGTATCGGGCGGGCGGCTCATTTTCGGGTCCGAGATTAAGGCGATTCTTCAGCATCCCGCGGCGCAGGTTCATCTGAACATCGAGGGTCTGAGCAAATTCCTTTCGTTGAAGTATGTGCCAGCGCCCCACACAATGTTTGAGGGCATATATGCACTGCCACCGGGTTGCAGCCTGACTTGCGATGCGAATGGCGTGAAGATCCGGCGCTACTGGGACTTGTCGTTTGCCAACCATGGTACTGGCGAGCGCAGCGAGGAGAGCTATGCTGAGGAACTCGATGCGCTACTGAGAGAGTGCGTCAAGCTGCACCTCGTGAGCGACGTCCCGTTCGGCGCGTTCTTGAGCGGAGGGCTCGATTCCAGCACCGTTGTCGCGCTCATGAGTCAGTTCCTGAACGAGCCGGTCAAGACCTACTCCGTAGGATTCCAGGGCGATGCCGAGGCATTCAGCGAGTTGCCGTACGCGCGTATGGTCGCGAAGAAGTACGCGACCGATCATCACGAAGTTTTCATTCGGCCCCACGATTTAATCAACCTTTCGGAGAAAGTGGTCTGGCATCTGGATCAGCCCATCGCCGACGAAGCGTGCTTGGCCAACTATATGGTCGCGGAGCTGGCCTCGCGTCAAGTAAAGATGGTCCTCACGGGAGAAGGCGGGGACGAATTATTTGCGGGCTACGCGCGGTACGCCGGTGAAAGGCTGTCCCCTTTGTTCCAGTATCTTCCACGGGCCGCCAAGTCAGTGGCGCTCGCCGCGAGCGGGCGCGTCCCAGGGCTGCGCCGTCAGAAGCTCGCTCTGTACGCTCTTTGCCAGCCGGACGAAGTCAACCGTCTCGTCAATTGGTTTCCGCTCTTCAACTCGGAAGCCAAACAAGCTTTGCTTTCGGAAGACTTCAAACAGAATCTGAGTGGAGGCGACGCCAGCGCCGTGTTCGCCGAACATCTGGCTCGGACAGATGCCACGGACCCGCTGAACCGCATGCTCTACGTGGATACCAAGCTCTGGTTGCCCGACGATCTGCTTGCACGCGGCGACAAGATGAGCATGGCTGCGTCGCTGGAGGCCCGCGTTCCTCTTCTGGATCATGAGCTGGTGGAGTTTGCAGCCTCCCTCCCGCAGCATCTGAAAGTCAAAGGCCTGACGCGCAAGTACTTGTTGAAGAAAGTGGGCCAAACCTTGCTTCCGCCTGAGATCATCCGCCGGAAGAAGAAGGGATTTCCCATGCCCGTTTCTCTGTGGTTCCGGAAAGAGGCCCGGTCATTCCTTCGCGATGTTCTTTCCCCTTCCGCATTGCAACGGCGCGGGCTCTTCAACCCAGCTTTTGTCGAAAAATTGCTCAGCGAGCACGAAAATGGTTTCGCCGATCACGGCTCGTTGCTGTGGGGTTTACTCAGCATCGAACTGTGGCAGCGCGTTTTCATGGATTCACAACAACGTCCGGAACGGCTGACGACTGCTTTCGCAGCGCAGGCTTGATGAGATTGCGCCGGGAAAACAGAGATCGGGAAAGGAACACTCGTGATGGGGCCACCGAATAACCGAATACTGATGCTGTTGGAGAATCAAACCTACCCGCGGGACTTTCGTGTTCGCCGAGAGGCCACTGCACTGACTGCCGCAGGCTACCGCGTGTCGGTCATCTGTCCGGCGGGCCCGGGCCAACTTTTTCGGGAAACATTGAACGGTGTACGTCTTTATCGCTATGCGCAGCCGACGGCAGGCAATAGTTTCCTTGGATATCTTTGGGAGTACGGGTACGCCATGGCCGCCACGTTCCTGCTCTCCTTGCTGGTTTTCGTCCGCGAGGGCTTTGATGTTGTCCATGCACACAATCCGCCGGACACTTTTGTATTCATCGCCGCCTTTTACAAGTTGCTTGGCAAGCGATTTGTCTTTGATCATCACGACCTGTCTCCGGAAATGTATCAGGCACGTTTCCCGGGCGGCGGAAATATGTTGGTCCACGGCGCACTGGTCCTGCTTGAGAAACTCACTTGCTGTCTTGCCGATCGCGTCATTGCTACAAACGAGTCATACAAAAAAATTGAGATGGAGCGCGATCATGTGCCGGAAACACGCATCACGGTCGTGCGCAACGGGGTTGAACTGCACGAACTCCGCGAAGTCGAACCTGACCGCACTCTGCACCCCAAGGGGAAAACTATTATTGCCTACATGGGGGTGATGGGGTTTCAGGATGGCGTGGACTACCTCCTTCGCGCACTGGGTCACCTGGTCCGGGACTTAGGAAGAACTGATTTTTTTTGCATCCTCGTGGGCGGTGGAGATGCGCTCGTTTACCTGAAATCACTAACGGAGGAATTGGACATCTCGGAACACGTGTTGTTTACCGGGATGGTGGATCATTTAGAAGTGGCCCGCTATCTGGTTGCCGCCGAGGTTTGTGTTGCTCCCGAACCGTCAGCTCCGTACAACGATCGCTCGACGGCGGTCAAGCTGATGGAGTACATGACTCTGGCAAAACCCATTGTTGCTTTCGATCTAACGGAGCACCGCCGCACTGCACAAGAGGCGGCAGCCTACGTGAAACCAAACGACGAGCTCGAATTCGCTCGAACGATCGCGGAGCTTCTGGACGACCCAGCGCGGAGGAAAAAGATGGGCTTGCTGGGGCGCAGGCGGGTGGAAACCGAATTGGCCTGGCAATATTCGATTCCGAACCTCCTGGAAGTCTATCGGGCCGTCCTGCCGGCGACGGCGGGTTTGGCAGGCTTGGCCACCCCGAGGAGAGAGAGAAAATCCGGTTCGATGCCGCCCGTCGCAGGAACTGCGCTGCGAATCGGGAGATCCGAAATGACTCACGATCGAGAAGATCGGTTGCCGGGGTTTTGCTCCCGAGCGCCTCGCGAAAAGAGCGTCCGACTGAATGGGGGTAAACGTAATTGAACATTGTGCGGGTGGATCCTCGTGACGATCTATTGTGGCGCAGGTTTGTGGAGCAAACTCCAAGCGGCGTTTTTCACTCCCCAAGCTGGATTCAAGTGCTGACGGACACTTATGGCTGGGAGGCGAGCGCTTACGTGATTCTGAATGACTGCGGAGAGCCATGCGCGGGAATTCCGTTCTGCCGGATCTCGGACATTCTGGGAGAGCGGATCGTGGCCCTGCCCTTTTCGGATTATTGCGATCCGCTGGTCAATGACGCGCACAGCTGGCGCTTCTTGATCGACCAGCTGTTGCCCGAGCACTGTCCCATTACCGTGCGCTGCTTGCACAATAACCTGCCTCTTGCCGATGAGAGATTCTCTCTCGTCAAGGAGGCCAAGTGGCATGGTCTGGATTTGCGGCCGGAGCCGGAAGCCCTTTGGGGTGCCATGCACGATTCCACTCACCGGGCCATCCGGAAATCTCAGCGTGAGGGTCTCGTGGTTCGCCTCGCGCAGTCGGAGGAGGAACTCCGGGCATTCTTTGAAATGCATCTGAAAGTTCGGAAATACAAGTACGGTCTTCTCGCTCAACCTTACAGTTTCTTTCAGAATATCTGGCGGCTTTTCGTGGAAGCGCAACATGGATTTCTTCTGCTGGCGCTCTCGGAGGATAAGATCGTAGCCGGCGATTTCTTTCTGGAGTGGAAGGACACGCTCTATTACAAGTTCAACGCTTCGCTCCCTGGCGACCTTTCTCACCGGCCGAACGACTTGCTGATTTGGGAAGGGATTCAACGTGGAAAAAATCGAGGTCTCCAACTTCTGGATTTTGGTCTGAGTGACACCGACCAGGAGGGTTTGGTGCGCTACAAGCGAAAGTTCGGCACCGAAGAGAAGACCATTTCCTTCCTGCGTCACGAGCCCAACGGTGGACCAACCCCGGTCGAGAAGGAAATGCGAGAACTTCTAGGCAAACTTACAAACCGTTTCACCGATCACTTGGTCCCCGATCCGGTCACCGAACGCGCGGGAGAAGACCTCTACCGATTGTTTACCTAAGTCGAGCGGAATCAGCAGCCGGGGCCTCCTGATGAGCCTAGATCTACGCAAAACCACAGGCAACGCGCTATCCATCCTCACCAGTGATGTGATGAGCCGGATGACCAGCTTTGTCTTGTACGCTTTGGTCGCGCGGCGCCTGGGGGCGCAGGAATTTGGCCAGCTTACGCTGGCGTTCACGCTGTTCTACACCTTCCAGGTATTCGCCATAGGCGGTTTGAAGACGCTCATCGTTCGGCAAGTCGCAAAAGACCGGGCGCAAACGCGGTTGTATTTCATCAATGGCTGCACGATTGCGACCCTCACCTCGCTTGCTTCGATCGTTGCGCTATGGAGTTTCGTGCATCTAATGCACTACCCTCCCGGGACAACGGGAGTCATTTTAGTGCTCTCCTTCGGCCTCCTCCCGTATGCCATCTCCGCGGTCTGTGAGGGCCTCTTTCAAGCCTGGGAGCAGATGCGCTACATCGCCTACGTCAATGTGCCTGTGAATATCGCGAAGGTTGCCGGTGCCTTCCTTCTCCTGACCACGAACCGGGGTCTATACCCAGTCGTCCTGATTCTGCTGTCTTCTTTTGCTGTCATTGCGGTGGTCGAAATTTGGATTCTGCTCCGCAGATTTTCCTCGGTGCCCGCTTACCTTGATTTTCATTTTTCGCTGGCGACAATGCGCTCGGCCAGCACCTTTCTGGGTATCGACGGGACGCTGGCGGTAATGAGCAGCTTGAATATCCTCCTTCTCTCCAAATTGGCCACTGAGACAAACGTGGGCCTGTACAGTGCGGCGACACAGTTGATGGCACCTCTGCTTCTCGTCTACCAAAGCATGGCGCAAAGCATATTTCCAGTAATGTGCAGGAAGATTGAGCCAGGTTATCAGAGTCTGAAGCGAATCGCGGAACAGGCCATTGAGTTACTTCTCGTTCTTGCTCTGCCAGCCGCGGCCGGGCTCTATTTCATGGGCGACCGCGTGCTTTCGCTGCTCTACAAGAACCCCGCGTTTTCCCATGCTTTCCCCGCTTTGCGTATCGTCGCGTGGGTCCTGATCTTGCAAGTATTCACTAGCGTGCTCGGTCAGGTGCTGGTAGCCAGCCACCGTGAAAAGATCACGCTGAGAATCGTGGTGGTCGATACCATTTTCAATTTCCTCGTCGGCTGGCCGCTTATTAGCCTGCTCGGTCTGCGCGGCGCGGCCATCGCGTTGCTTCTAACGCGAGTGGCCGACTGCTGTCAGCACTACCTCCCGGTCGCGCACTTGCTCTCCGGAATCCCCATCGCAAGCATCGTCTGGAAACCGCTAGTGGCGACAACGTGCATGGCCGCTTATCTAGCTGCGCCCACCGGTCGACCTGACATCCTGACCGGTGTTTCCGCCACGCTGATTTACGGTGCTGCCTTGCTCGCGGTGGCCGTCTGGGCGTCTGGAGGTCCCCGCCAGTTTAGAGACAAATATCGCCCCCTCCTCTCGGAGTAGTCCCGAACAGGCATCCGACAAACAAAACCGTTATGCTCTTTGATTCCACACCGCATGTCCTCTTCCTGATCGTTCTCGTGATCTACTGGCGTCTGCCATTTCGCAAGGAGAACTATTTGTTGCTCGCGGCGAGCACAACACCATGATGAGTGACTGCCTTTTTGTTGACTTCACCAGGTGGATGGGACACCGCGGAGAAATTCACAACTGGGTCTTGCGAAAAACCGGGCCCAATATCAACTTAGTGCAGCATTTTCGGCCGAAAAATCAGCCCCTCCCGCCTGAGCTTCAAGCCGCCGCTTCGAAAGAAGGCCTGCTCGTTGCGTTCCCACTTTCGCCGCGCCGAATTGCCCGAGAACGCGTTCCTGGATGGTGTCCATCTAATGCGAAGGGGGCCGCTCTTTTTACTGAGCGGTTGGGGCCTACGCTGCTTCAATCGCTTACCGGAACTAGCGCTGGCCGAGCCACGGCTTCCTTGGCGACAACTTGATCTTTGCGCGCACTCACCGCTTACTCGGCCCGGTGTTGTTGCTAGAAGCACTCTAAAATCCTGAAAGGCCAAGTCGCCACATCGCATCGAGAGACCGACTCCCCGCCCTGATTTCTTACAATTTTGGAGAATATTGCGCTTGAAACTTGTCTGGGACTGGTTTTGCACGAGCCAGAGCGTGCCATGGGAAGGAGCTGCCAATGAACCCGATAAGAGGAGGCCTCGTAGGTGGATACGCCGGGGGTGGTACCAGGACCTCCACTTGTGCCGTCGGGAGTGGTCCCTGTACGGGCGAAGAACTGTATAAAGACGGCAGATATCTTGAACTAAATCCAACATGGCACGCTGAAGACTCGCCTTGGAAAGCTAAACAAGTCTTCGAAATGATCCGGAGAAACAACCTTCAGCCGAATTCCATTTGCGAAGTTGGATGTGGTGCTGGGGAAATACTCAATCAACTTCACCTCCTATCATCCGGCCCAGTGTCGTTTACCGGATACGAAGTCTCTCCGCAGGCGTACCATTTGTGTAGGGCAAAAGAGAAGGAGAGGCTGCATTTTCATCTTGGCGATCTGCTCCTTCAGGATGAAGCGTACTTTAATGTCGTCTTGGCGATCGATGTATTCGAGCACGTTGAAGATTATTTGGGTTTCTTGAGACGGTTGCGGGAAAAAGGACAATTCAAAATATTCCATATCCCGCTGGATCTCTCCGTGCAAACAGTTTTTCGCGCTTCTCCTATTCTCAAACAACGGCGAAGTGTGGGGCACATCCACTATTTTACGAAGGAAACTGCACTGGCAGCCTTGGTCGATACAGGCTATGAGATCCTGGATCATTTTTATACTTCCCATTGCATCGATCTCCCCGCCATGTCGTTCAAGAATTTGTTGGCAAAAATGCCGCGAAAGGGCGCATTTCAACTTCATCGGGATCTGGCCGTTAGAATACTCGGCGGATTTTCACTGATGGTTCTCACGCAATAGGAGAGCCCGTCTGCGGAAATTTGCCTGGGGAGTGTGGAAGGGACCCCGGCATTTTAGCTGTAGGATACGGCCTGTCTAGCAGGAGCAGCTCGAGAGCCCTTTGAAACTAGCGGCAACGCGCTCTCGATTGGGGACAAATTTCTATCTCTGTGGTCACAGAGCTATTGAGCGAGAATCCGAAAGACGAAAACCGCCGCATGATACCGAGAGATCGCTTGCGGGTAGCGTTGATTTCCTTCAACTTTGGAGAGTACTGTATCCGCCTGGCCAGCGCTTTGGCTCAACACGCGGAGGTCTTACTGGCACTTCCGCACCGCTTGGCCGAGCCTCACACCGCCAAGCTCAGCGACAAGGTGCGCCTTTTTTCTTTCGAGAGTCCTAGGCTCCGGCACCCCGTACAGCAGTTCTGGACTATTCGCAGCATTTGTCAAAGGGTTCACGATTTTGCACCAGATGTGATCCACTATCAAGGCGCCCACCTTTGGTTTGACCTGGCGTTGCCCTTGCTGCGTCGGTATCCGCTCGTTTTTACAATTCACGACTTCAAACCCCACCCGGGCGACTGCCTTTCGCAGAAGACCCCGCTGTGGGTCGAGATGTTTGCCCGGCGTTGCGCCGATGAGTTGATCGTCCACTCGCAATATCTCCGCGAAATAGTGGTTCAGAATCTGCGTGGCATTGCGCGGAGGATCTCGGTGATCCCCCACATTCAGATCGGAGAAGAGCCATCGTCAGTCGCGAGCAAAGGGGAAGAACACCTGGTTCTCTTCTTCGGACGCATCTGGGAATACAAAGGATTGGAGTATTTGATCCGGGCCGAACCTCTGATCACTGCCCGCGTACCGGACGCGCGAATCCTGATTGCCGGTCAGGGCGAAGATTTCTCTCGCTATGCTCGCATGATGGTCCATCCGGACCGCTTCGTAGTGCACAACGAATTCATCTCCGAAGCCTGCACGGCCGATTACTTCCGGCGCGCCAGTGTTGTTGTTTTGCCCTATATCGAAGCTTCCCAAAGCGGCGTGATCCCCATGGCATACTCCGCCGCAAAACCCGTGGTGGCCACGACCGTTGGCGGGCTCCCCGAGATTGTGGAAGACGGCCGCACTGGCTACCTGGTTGCTCCCCGGGATGCGGCGCAGTTGGCGGACGCCGTTTCGCGCTTGCTGCTTGATGCCCAGCTCCGTCAGCGAATGGGTGAGAATGGGAAAAGAAAAATGGAAGCAGAGTGTTCTCCCAGTGTAATCGCGCAAAAAACACTCGACATTTATCACCGAGCCGTCGACAGCGTTACTGGAGCACGGCGGGCTCCGGTGGCAAGCTTTCCGGCCGTGAGCTCTCGATCAAGAGGAGGCACGGACTAAAACGTGCCGGAGGGAGCGGACCGGCGTGCGTGACTCTCTCGCAACCGGTCCTCAATACTTCCCTCCCACGCGGGATTGAGGCTATTGGGACATGGCTAGGTAGGCCGTTTGGCGCTGCCGCTGGATTGCGGCCGGCGCCCTTTTCTGTTTTCGTCCTTAGTGTTGATACGCTCCGAGGTCCGAACCGCCGCCTTGCGGGCGGGCTTTGCCGTTGATGTCCGTATAGATATACTTTTTTAGGTCCGTAACGATGCTCGCGGGGACTCCTGGCAGCGTGCTGGGATCGATGCCCCGATTGTATGCCGGGCTGAGCGGTAGCA
>WNGC01003221.1_pt1 | contig 26496 bp, 26 predicted proteins | sample 5400051 | NCBI WGS metagenome assembly WNGC01 (sample SAMN13153368, study PRJNA577476) | soil metagenome | isolation source: 20 cm soil or saprolite under grassland replicate 2 | place: USA:California | collected 2016-06-15
TTGCCGCCCACGATGTCGTTGCTGGTGGAGAGGTCGAAGCGGGTCTGCGGATCGAGCGCGCTGCGCACCCGCAGCCAGCTGTCGGGAATCCTGAACGGCTCCTCGCCGGTGGCGCGCTCGAACAGGCGCGCCAGGTGCGTGAACGGCTCGACTTCGTGCCCGTCCTCCTTCCAGCCCTGCACCGTGCCGACGTTCAGGCGCAAGGTGAAGGTGGCATCCGGTGGCACGCTGGTGCCGTACACGCGAAAGCGGGCGCGGGCGATCTTCTCGGCGGCGGCGTCGACCGGGGCTTCAACCTCGTCCTCGTAGCTCTTGCGCACCGCACGCGCCGGCGCATCCACGCTGCGCGCGAATTCGATCATCGGGTCGTGCGCGGCATCGAGCGCCGCCGCGCCACCCTCCCACAGGCGCTGGCGCAGCTTCGGATCGGCGAGCTGCGAGCCGTCCACCAGCCGCGCCGCCAGCGCGTCGGGTGAATCCTTCGCCAGCAATGCCCGCACGGTCGCGTCGTCCGGCCCCAGCCATTCGCGCATGCGCTCCAGCGCAAAGGACAGCGTGAGCCTGTCGAGCGCCGGATACACGGGTACCGGGGCGGTGAGCCGCTGCGCGATGCGTGCCAGCGCCGCGTCGCGGTATTCACGCAGGCGCTCGGTGTTGGGTTTGGGGCGCTCGGCAGCGCCGCGCAGCAGGGTGCGCGCATAGTTGAACAGGCGGCTGTTGAGGCCGGCCCCCGCCTCGAGGAACGTGTAGGGCAGGTAGAGCTCGCGCTCGCGCAGCTGCGCCTTCGCGATGTCCGTCCAGGGATCGCCGCTCGCGGCGGCGAGCTGCGGGTCGGCGGCGACCCGGGCGCGCAGCGCCGCCTCCTCGTCGCGCTTGGCTTGCAGCAGCCGCTCATCGAGCAGCGCGTCGAGCTGCTTGCGGCGCACCTTGATGGAGTTCTCCAGGCCGTTGAGCGGATCCTCCACGATGCGGTCGGCTTCCGCGCCCGTCTTGGCGAACTGGATGAAACGGCCGCGCAACTCCGAGGCGCGCAGCAGCCAGCGCGGCAGTTCCACGTCGCGCAGGGTCTCGAGCTGCGCCACCGTCAGCAGCCGGTCGGTGGTGCCGGGATGTCCCGACACGAACACCAGCTCCCCGGCCTGCGGCCCCTCCGGCCGCAGCGCCAGGAAGCTCGGCGTGGCGGCGGGCTTGCCGTTCGGGCCGTAGGCGCGCAGCAGCGCCATGTCCAGGCACCAGCGCGGGAACTGGAAGTTGTCCGGGTCACCGCCGAAGGCGGCAATGCCGCGCTCGGGGGCGAATACCAGGCGCACGTCGTCGTAGCGATGGTACTTGTAGAGCCAGTACTGCCCGCCCTGGTAGAGGTCGACGGATTCGCACTTCAGCGGCCCGGATTTCGCGTGCTCACTTTCCTGCTCGCAGGCCTGCTCGAGTCGCGTCAGGGTCTTCTTGCGGGTGTCGTTCGCGGCGCGGTCATCGAGTCCGCGGATCGCCGCCGCGACCCGCTCGGTGACGTTCTCCACGCTCATGAGCACGTCCGCGATCTGCGTGCCGCACTTCAGTTCCTGCTCCCGCGAGCGCGCGAGGAAGCCGCCGCGCAGCAGGTTGCGCTCGCTGCTCGAGTGCTCATCCAGGCAGGCTTGCGCGCAGTGGTGGTTGGTGAGGATCAGTCCGTCGGGCGATACGAAGGATGCCGTGCAGTTCGACAGGCGGATGGTGGCGGTGCGCACCCGATCGAGCCACGCGGAGCTGACGTCGGCGCCGTACTGGCGCTTCACCAGATCCTGCGGGAAGTCGTGGAAGGTCCACATGCCGGCGTCGCTGAACGCCGGCGGTGACCCCAGGAGCAACACCGGGAGCACGAGGCGAGCGGGCCGACCGCTGCGGCGCATGAGGATCCTCAGCCTTCTGCTTCGAGCAGCATCAGCGGGATGCCGTCCGGGCTCTCCAGCAGGGCGTTGCCGAGGGGCTCGGCGCCGCCGGGTACGGTGGCGGACAGCGGCAGGCCCAGCTCGCGCAGCCGCGCAATGCGCGTGCGCATGTCAGGATCGCGGAACACGAGCATCGGCCGCTCGCACACCCCGGGCGGGTGAAACGAGACGTCCAGGTAATCGCTGGTGAGCGGCAGGTGCGGATAGGGCGCGGACACCTCGCCGGCGGCGACGAAGCCCAGAGGCTCCCAGAAACCCTGCGCGGCGCCGAAGTCGGTGACCGGCAGACTCACCTCGGCGAAGTCCCCGCACAGCGAGGCCTCCGCGCGCGCCACCGGTGAGTAGGTGCGCGCCTCCAGGACCGAGACCGCGTGGCCGAACGGGTCCAGCAGACCGATCTCGTTGAACACCTCCTCGCCGGTGCGGCACAGCGTCAGCTCGATGCCGGCCGCGGCAAACTCGCGCACGCACGCGGCGATGCCGGGACGCACGAAGGTGAGAACCGGTGAGGCCCCGCCGCGTTGATGCAGGCCTATGAACAGCCGGCCGTCGGTCAGCACTCCGTACGGGTGCGTGAGCGTATCGGAGGTCGGGGCCTGGCTGAACCCTAAGCGTTCGTAGAACTCGATCGAGGCGCGTATATCATCGACCGCGATGCTGGTCTCGTGAAAGGTCCCCAGCAGGGGGAGCGGCGCGCTGGACATCACGCGGAGGCACCGCGCGCGGCGCTGGGCAGGCGCCCATGCCCGGCGTGCGTCCAGCCCTGGCAGTGCTGCTCGATCAGGTCCGCGAGGCATTGCGCGTGGCTGGCGCGGGCGTTGAGCGCCGGCACGTACTGGTAGCGCTGGCCACCGGCGCGGATGAAGGCGTCGCGATTCTCGATATCGATCTCCTCGAGCGTCTCCAGGCAGTCCACGGCAAAGCCCGGACACACCACGGTCACTTCGCGCACGCCGCGGGCGGGCATCCCGGTGAGCACCGTGCGCGTGTAGGGCTTCAGCCAGTCCGTCGGACCAAAGCGCGACTGGAAGCTCACGCTCCACTGCCCGTCGCGCAACAGCAGCTCATCCGCGAGCAGGCGCGCCGTGGTCTGGCAGCGGCAGAAGTACGGGTCGCCGTGCTGGACGTAGCGTTCGGGGATGCCGTGAAAGGAAATCAGCAGGTGGGCCGTGCGGCCGTGAGCCAGCCAGTGCTCGGTGACGCTGGCGCGCAGCGCTTCGATGTAGCCCGGATGCTCGTGATAGTCGGCGATGAAGCGCAGCTCGGGCACGGCGCGCCAGCGGCGCAACTCCGCACTGACCTGGTCGTAGACGGCAGCGGTGGTGGCACCGCAATACTGCGGGAACAGCGGCAGCACGAGGATCCGCTGGGCGCCGCAGTCGCGCAATCGAGCGAGCGCGCCGCGCAGCTCGGGAGCGCTGTAGAGCATGCCGAGCTCCACCGACAGCGGCGCCAGCATGCGTTGCGCGAGCGAGCCGGCGAGCTCGGCACGCAAGCGCTCCGACAGATCGCGCAGCGGCGAGCCCGAGGCCGTCCAGATGAGGCGGTACTTGCGCGCCACGCGCCGCGGACGCCAGGGCAGGATCACCCCGTAGAGCAGCGGCAGCCACAGCGCGCGCGGCAGCTCCACCACGCGCGGGTCGGCGAGGAAGCGCGCCAGGAAGGCGCGCACGGCGCCCGCTTGCGCGGCCTGCGGCGTGCCGGAGTTGACCAGCAGGATGCCGATGCGTTCGGGGTTCGCGTGGGGCATGGCGCAGCCTATCCCGCCACCCTCAGCCGATGCCGACACACAGGTACTTGAGCTCGGTGTAGTCGAGGATCCCGTACTTCGAGCCCTCGCGGCCGGTGCCCGACTCCTTGACCCCGCCGAAGGGGGCAACTTCGGTGGAGATGATCCCGGTATTCAGGCCCACGATGCCGTACTCCAGCGCCTCCGCCACGCGCCATGAGCGCGCCAGGTCGCGGGTGTAGAAGTAGGCCGCCAGGCCGAACTCGGTGTCGTTCGCCATGCGGATGGCCTCGGCCTCGGTCTCGAATCGGAACAGCGGCGCGACCGGACCGAAGGTCTCCTCGCGCGCCACCAGCATGGCGGCGGTCACGCCGGTGAGCACGGTCGGCTCGAAGAACGTGCCGCCGAGCGCATGGCGCTTGCCGCCCTGCACGATACGCGCCCCCTTGGCTGTCGCGTCCGCGAGGTGCTCTTCCACCTTGGCGAGCGCTTTGCTATCGATCAGCGGACCCTGGTCGGTGGGCCCCTTCAGCCCGTCGCCCACGCGCAGCTGGGCCACGGCGTGCACCAGCTTGGCTGCGAACGCCTCGTACACCGGCGCCTGCACCAGCAGGCGATTGGCGCACACGCACGTCTGCCCAGTGTTGCGGTACTTGCTGGCGATGGCCCCGGCCACCGCGGCATCCAGGTCCGCGTCCTCGAACACGATGAACGGAGCATTGCCGCCCAGCTCGAGCGACAGCTTCTTCACCGTGCCGGCGCATTGCGCCATGAGCTTCTTGCCCACGGCGGTGGAGCCGGTGAAGGTGACCTTGCGGACGCTGGTGTTGGAAGTCATTTCGCCGCCGATCGCGGCCGCGTCCCCGGTGATGACGTTGAGCACGCCGGCCGGCACCCCGGCGCGCGCCGCGAGCGCCGCGGCGGCGAGCGCCGAGTAGGGCGTCTGGCTCGCGGGCTTGCAGACGAAGGTACAGCCGGCCGCGAGCGCCGGTCCCGCCTTGCGCGTGATCATCGCCAGCGGGAAATTCCACGGCGTGATCGCCGCGACCACCCCCACGGGCTGGCGCAGCACCAGGATGCGCTTGTCGGTCTGGTGCCCCGGGATCACGTCCCCGTACAGGCGCTTGCCTTCCTCCGCGAACCATTCGATGAAGGAGGCGGCGTAGGCGATCTCGCCCTTGGACTCCGCGAGCGGCTTGCCCTGCTCGGCGGTCATCAGCGTCGCCAAATCCTCCAGGTTCGCCATCAGCAGCTCGTACCAGCGACGCAGCACCGCCGCGCGCTCCCGGGCGGTGTGCGCGGCCCATGCCGGGAATGCCTGGCGCCGATCGGTTCGCGCGTCGCCGGATTCAGCACTTGGCGCGTGGCGCCGCTCATGGCGTCCACCCACTTGCCGCCGATGAAGGCACGGCTACGCAGCAGATCCGGATCGCGCAATTTCATGATACGGCCGTCCTCATGCAAGCCTTCAGCCCTTGAGCGGCTCGCCGCCGGCCACATGGCGGCCGAGGAAATCCAGAGTGCGTGTGCGCGCCAGCGCGGCGACCTGCGGGTTGTAGGCCTCGCGCTGCTCGCAGTTGAAACCGTGGCCCGCCCCCTCATAGACAAAGAGCGGCGCCTGCGGGTTCGCCGCCTTGATGCGCTCGATGTCGGCGAGCGGGATGCTGCGGTCCTCCCGGCCGTAGTGATACATGACCGGGCACCTGGGTTTCTGCTCGAGGTAGCTCGCGATCTTGCCGTAATAGACCACCGCGCAGGCGAGGGGCAGCTGGCAGGCCGCCACATAGGACAGGGTTCCGCCCCAGCAGTAGCCGACGGTCGCCGCCCGGCCGGAGTGTCTCACCACGGCGATCGCGGCCGCGAGGTCGCGCAGCGTGTCTTCCGGCGTGAGCTGCTTGGTGTAGCCGCTGCCTTCCTGCATGTCGGCGGCGGTGTAGCCGAGCTCGATACCGCGGCGCACCCGGTCGAACAGGCAGGGGGCGATGGTCGTGTAGCCGTCGGCGGCGAAGCCGTCGCTCACTTTGCGGATGTGGCTGTTGACCCCGAAGATCTCCTGGATCACCACCACTGCGCCGCGCGGGCGGCCGGGGGCGGCGGCGAGCCACGCCTGAAACTCGTGGCCGTCGCGGGCCATGATGGTGGAGTACTCGCCCATGGACTTGGTATTCTAACCCGTTGCGCTGTGGGGAGGAGTCATGCTGGTCGGATCCGCGGTCCGGCGCGTGGCCATCGTCGGTGGCCTGCGCATCCCCTTCGCCCGCTCGTATGGGGCTTACGCCACCGCCAGCAACCAGGACATGCTCACGGCTGCGTTCCGCGCCGTGGTCGAGCGCTTCAAGCTCCAGGGCGAGCGGCTGGGCGACGTGGCCGCCGGCGCGGTGCTCAAGCACTCCCGGGACTACAACCTGGTGCGCGAGAGCGTGCTCTCCAGCGGGCTCGATCCGCACACCCCCGGGCTGGACATGCAGCGTGCCTGTGGCACGAGCCTGGAAGCGACGATCGACATCGGCAACAAGATCGCGCTCGGACAGATCGAGGCCGGTCTCGCCGGCGGCACCGACTCCATCAGCGATGCGCCGCTCGCCTACCCGCGCGCGTACCAGCAACTGCTGCTCGCGAGCTACCGCGGACGCAACGCCTGGCAGCGGCTGTCGCCGTGGCTCGGGCTGCGACCCAGGCACTTCAAACCGGTGCTGCCCGCGGTCGTGGAGCCGCGCACCGGATTGTCCATGGGGCAGAGCACCGAGATCATGGCCAAGCGCTGGCAGATCGGGCGCGCCGAGCAGGACCAGCTGGCCCAGCACAGTCACCTGAACGCCGCGGCCGCCTGGCGCTCCGGGTTCTACGACGACCTGGTGGTGGAGTACCTGGGACTGAAGAGCGACAACAATGTCCGCGCCGACAGCAGCGCCGAGAAGCTCGCCAGGCTGCGCCCGAGCTTCGCCGCCGACGGCACGCTCACCGCCGGCAACAGCACACCGCTCACCGATGGGGCGAGCGCGGTGCTGCTGGCGACGCCGGAGTGGGCCGCGAAGCGCAAGCTGCCGGTGCTGGCGTACCTGCGCTACGGCAAGGCATGGGCGGTCGACTTCGCCGGCGGCAAGGAGGGGTTGCTGATGGCGCCCACCTACGCCGTACCCGCGATGCTGCGCGATGCGGGCCTGACACTGCAGGATTTCGATTACTACGAGATTCACGAGGCGTTCGCGGCGCAGGTGCTGTGCACGCTCAAAGCGTGGCAGTCACCGGAGTACTGCCGCGATGTGCTGGGATTGCCCGCGCCGCTCGGCAGTATCGACCTGGGCAGGCTCAACGTGAAGGGCGGGAGCGTGGCCATCGGGCACCCGTTCGCCGCTACCGGCGCGCGTATCGTGGGCACGCTCGCCAAGATCCTCGCGGGCGATGCGAGCGCCAAGCGCGGACTGATCTCGGTGTGCGCCGCCGGCGGGATGGGCGTGACGGCCATCGTGGAGCGCTGAGCTGGCGGACCCGGTGCTGGTCGTGTTCTGCCGCCGGCCGCGTCTGGGCGCGGGCAAGAGCAGACTCGCGCGCGCGCTGGGCGCAGCACAGGCGCTGGCGATCGCGCAGGCGCTGCTCGAGTGCGCGCTGGAGGATGCGCGCGCCTGGCCGGGCGCGCTGGTCATTGCGCCGGAGAATCCGGCCGAGGCGGGCTGGGCGCAAGGCCTGCTCGAGCGGGCGGCGACGGTGCAACCCCAGCCGCGCGGCAACCTGGGCGAGCGCCTGAACGCAGTGGACGCCGCGGTGCGCGCGGCGGGTCACGAGCGCGTCCTGTTCATCGGCAGCGACGCCCCCTCGCTCGCGGTGTCCGATCTCCTGGCGGCGCACACGGCACTGGACGCTGCCGATGTGGTGCTCGCTCCGGCCCGCGACGGGGGTGTGACGCTCATGGGATCGCGGCTGCCGTGGCCGGATCTGGCGCCCCTGCCCTGGAGCGAGCCGACTCTCGGTGCGGCACTGGAGCAGTGCTGCCGCAGCCACGCCCGTTCCGTGACGCGGCTGCCCGGTTCGTACGACATCGACGCAGCGTCCGATCTGCCGACGGCACGGCGCGCGCTCGCCGCCGACGATCGTCCGGCGCGCCGCCGGCTGCATGCGCTGCTGGTGAGGAGCGCATGAAGGCGCACAGGGTGTGGCCGATCGCAGCTCTGCTGCTGCTCGCCGCGGCCGGGTGGCTCCTGCCGCTGAAGCCGTGGCTGGGCGCGGCGCTCACCTGGGCCGCCGCGCACCGCGAACCATCCGCGCTCGCGTTCGTCGCGCTGTACGTGCTGGCGAGCGTGTGTCTGGTTCCCGGCCTGATTCTCACGCTCGCGGGCGGCGCGATCTTCGGACTGGCGCGGGGCGTGGTGCTGGTGTCCACGGGGAGCCTGCTCGGGGCCAGCGCGGCGTTCTTCATCGGCCGCACGTTTGCCCGTGAGTGGACGCAGCAGCGCATCGCGGCGTGGCCGCGGTTCCGGGCGCTGGACGGCGCGCTCGGGGAGCGCGGCTTGTGGATCGTGCTGCTCACACGGCTGTCGCCGCTGTTCCCCTTCAACCTGCTGAACTACGCGTACGGCGTCACGGCCGTGAGGCCGCGCGACTACATTGCCGGCTCCTGGCTCGGCATGCTGCCCGCCACGGTGCTGTACGTGTACGCCGGATCGGCGGCCGCGAGCCTCGCGCAGACGCTCGCCGGAGGCGTGCGTACCGGCAGAGCCGGTACCGTCCTGTTGGTCGTGGGTCTGGCAGCCACCGTCACGGTTGCCGCGCTGGTGACCCGCGTCGCGCGCCGCCGGCTCGAACAGGAGCTCGCGCCATGAGCGAGGATGACGCGCTGTGGCGCCGGCTGGTGTTTCCCCCGGACTATCGCAATCCCACGCCCGCGGCGCGCTACCACCTCACGGTGATCGGCGCCGGCCCCGCGGGCCTGCTGACCGCCATCGCCGCGGCGGGACTGGGCGCGCGCGTGGCGCTGATCGAGCGTCATGCCATGGGCGGTGACTGCCTGAACGTCGGTTGTGTGCCCTCGAAGACGCTGCTCTCGGGCGCCGCCGGCGGCCTGAGCTTTGCAAGCGCCATGCAGCGGGTGCGCGCGGTGCGTGCGGCCCTTGCCCGGCACGATTCGGTCGAGCGCTACACGCAAGCGGGAGTCGACGTGTTCCTCGGGCAGGGGAGCTTCAGCAGTGCGCATGAGATTTGCGTTGCCGGGGCGACGCTGCGCACGCGCCGCACCGTGATCGCCACGGGCGCGCGCGCCCACGTTCCGCCGCTGCCCGGACTGGCGCAGATCGCGCCCCTGACCAACGAGAGCGTGTTCGATCTCACCGGGCAGCCGCGGCGTCTGGCGGTGCTGGGTGCGGGTCCCGTCGGCTGCGAGCTCGCACAGGCCTTCGCGCGCCTCGGCACGCAGGTCGAGCTGCTCGAGCTCGGGCCACAGATCCTGCCGCAGGACGAACCCGACGCGGCGCAGTGGGTGGCCGACGCTCTGGTGCGGGACGGCGTCAGGCTGCGCCTCGGCGCGCGGGTCCTTGGTGCCGCGCGCACGAGCGCGGGCAAGACGCTGATGCTCGCCGACGGCACCGCGGTCGAGGCCGAGGAGGTGCTGGTCGCCGCCGGCCGCACACGCAACGTCGAGGACCTGGGGCTGGAGCGGGCCGGCGTGCGCTTCGACAGCCAGGCCGGCATAGCCGTCGACGCCCGCCTGCGCACCTCGCACCCGCACATCTACGCGGCCGGGGATGTGTGCGCGGCGCTGCAGTTCACTCACGCGGCCGATGCGCAGGCGCGCATCGCGGTGCGTAACGCGCTGTTCCCGCTGAGCGCGCGCGCCGATGCGCTCATCATCCCGTGGTGCACCTATACCCGGCCGGAGCTTGCGCACGTGGGAGCCACCAGCCGCCAGCTGCAGCAGGCCGGCCGTGCCTTCGATCGCTATCGCGTGGAGTTCGGCGAGCTCGATCGTGGCCGGACCGATGCCGCCGCCGATGGCTTTGCGCAAGTGCTCACCGCGCGCGGGTCGGACCGGATCCTGGGCGCCACCATCGTCGGCCGCGACGCTGGCGAGCAGCTCTCGCCCCTGCTGCTGGCGCTCACCCGCGGGCTGGGCCTCAAGCGCCTCGATTCGCTGGTGCTGCCGTACCCGACGCGCTCGGAGTACCTGCGCCGCATCCTCGACGCCTACAGCCGCACGCGACTGACGCCGTTCACGGCGGGTACACTCAGGTGGTGGCTGAGGCGCACTCTTTAGATTCGGCCGTGGCGAAAGACTCGCCCGGGGCGGATCCGGCCGTGGCGGCCTCGGCCGCCACACGCCTCGCGGTGGTGGTTCCGGTGCTGCACGACGACGCGGCGCTGGCGCGCCTGCTGCCGCTCCTGGGTCGGCTCGCCAGCGCGCCCGAGCAGGTGATCGTGGTCGATGGGGCCGCGAGTGAGGCCACCGCCGCCTTGTGCCGCGGCGCCGGCTGCGCCTGGATGCCGTCCGCGCGCGGACGGGGCCTGCAACTGGCTGCGGGTATCGCTGCAGCGCGAGCCGCGGGCGCGGGTGCGCTGTGGATGGTGCATGCGGATTGCGAGCCCCATGCCTCGAGCGCGCACGCCATTCGCGAGGCTCTCGCTGCGGGCGCGGCAGGCGGCTACTTCAGGTTCCGTTTCGGCGGCGCGCGCAGCGCTCTGAAGCGCTTCCTCGAGGCGTGCATCGCGTGGCGCTGCCGGCTGTCGATGGTGTACGGGGATCAGGGCATTTTCGTGAGCCGCGCGGCTTACGACGCGAGTCCCGGAATCGGCCCGCAGCCGCTGTTCGAGGAAGTGGCGCTGGTGCGCGCCCTGCGGCGCACCCGGCGCTTCGTTGCCCTGCCCCTGCCGATGACGGTCTCGGAGCGCCGCTGGCAGCGCGATGGGCTGCTGCGGCGCACACTGCGCAACCGCACCCTGGCGCTCGCGTATCTACTGGGCATCGATCCGGCCACGCTCGAGCGCTGGTATCGCGCCTCGCGGGCGCGGGAAGCGCGGCAATGAGTACGGGCGATGCGCCCGGCGCGAGCCTGCCCCGCGACGAGTGGCTGTTCACCCCGCTGGGGGATGCGCGCGGCTACATCCAGCCTCACACGCTCTCGGAGCTGTGGTTTCACACCGGCACGGCGTGCAATCTCGCCTGCCCGTTCTGTCTGGAAGGCTCGCGGCCCGGTGATCGGCGCCTCGGGCGCGTGAGCTTCGAGGACCTGCAGCCCTTCATCGACGAGGCGGTGCAGCTTGGCGTGCGCCAGTTCTCCTTCACCGGCGGGGAGCCGTTCCTCATCAAGGATCTGGTGCGCATTCTTTCCTATGCGCTGGAGCGCGCGCCGTGCCTGGTGCTGACCAACGGGGTCGACGCGGTGCCGAAGCGCCTGGCGAAGCTCGCGGAACTGCGCGCGCGGCCGCACGCGCTGGCGCTGCGCGTGAGCATCGACTACCCGGAGCGCGCGCGGCACGACGCGGGGCGCGGCGCGGGGAATTTCCTCAAGGCTTGGGCTGCACTCGCGCTGCTGCACGGCGCCGGCTTGCGTGTCTCGATCGCGCGGCAGATGGAGCCGGGCGAGAGCCGCACCGAGGTCGAGGACGCCTACCGGCGGCTGATGTGCGCGCACCAGCTGCCGCAGGATCTGAACATCGTGGCGTTCCCGGACTTCGGCGCGCCCGGCACGCACCCGTCCGTGCCGCCGGTGACGGAGGACTGCATGAGGCGCTATCACACCGAAGCCACGCGGCGCGAGTTCATGTGCGCGTACAGCAAGATGGTGGTCAAGCAGAATGGGCGCATGCGGGTCTACGCCTGCACGCTGGTGGACGATGATCCGGCCTACGATCAGGGCGGCACTCTCGGCGAGAGTCTCGGCCGGCGCGTCATGCTGCGGCATCATCGTTGCTTCAGCTGCTTCAAGTACGGCGCGTCCTGCAGCGAGACCCGGGGGCACTGACTGCCGCCGGCGTGCCCGATCAGCTCTGCAGGAACTCGACCAGCGCGCGCTGTGCGGCGCTCATCTGTTCGCGCGGCGTGACGAGCGCCCCGCGCAGCGCCTGGCGGCAGGGCCGCGACTCGTCCTCCTGGTGCTCGGCCACCGCCGCGGCGAGCAGCTGCTGCACGCGCTCGAGATTGGCGTGGAACAGCTGCAGTATCCGCTCCGCGGACGCATGTTGTGCAGGATCCTCGAGCCAGGAGTCGTAATCGGTCGCTACCGCGATGGTGCAGTAGCCCAGCTGCGCCTCCAGGGCGAGGAATGCCTCCGGCACGTTGGTCATGCCGACGACATCCGCACCCGCGGCGCGCAGGAACAGGCTCTCCGCGCGGGTGCCGAGGCGCGGACCCTCGACGCAGGCGTAGGTCTTGTCCTCGTGCAGCGCCACGCCGCCCGCGCGCGCCACGCGCGCGATCAAGGCGGCGGTGGCGCGGCAGGCGGGCTGTGCGCTCGAGATATGCGCGACCAGCCCGCCGCCGAAGAAGCTCGCGGCACGCGTTCCGCGGGTGAAGTCCAGGTACTGCGACGGCAGCGCGAGCTCGCCGGGGTGGATCTCTGCGCGCAGGCTTCCCACCGCCGACACGCCGATCACCGTGCGCACGCCGAGGTTCTTCAGCGCCCAGATGTTGGCGCGGAAGTTGATCTCGCCGGGCAGCAGCTGGTGCTCGAGGCCGTGGCGCGCGAGAAATACGACCTCGCGACCGCGCAGCATCCCGGTCATGAGGGGCGCGGACGGCGCCCCGAACGGTGTCGACACCGTGTGCGCGCGCGGCGTCTGCAACTCCTGCATGGCGTACAAACCGGTGCCACCGATGATGCCGATCATGGCTCGCTGCGCTCCCTTGAGACGCTCATTTGCGCGGATGGCCCGCGACACGGCAAGATGCCTGAAAGCACCGCGCAACAACAACTCCAACGGGCATCCCCATGAGCACACCGTTTCCATTGCTCGGACCGCCGGTCAGCCGCGGCACCGATCTCGCCGATTCGGCCGGCGTTCGTGGCGGTTGCGGCGTTGCGGCGCGACGCTCATGCTGTGAACCCCTCCGAATGCGTGTCCCGGCTGAGCGGCCCGGGCGGCAGGATCATTGACGTGCCGGAATTGCACAGGCCAACGGGAGCGCCGCCGCGCTTCGCGAGCTTTCGCGAGTTCTACCCCTATTACCTCGCCGAACACCGCAACCGCACTTCGCGCCGGCTGCACGTCATCGGCACGCTGCTCGCGGTCGCGATCGCCGCCGGCGCGCTGGTCACCTCGCGCTGGGCGTGGTTGCTGGCGGTGCCGCTCGCCGGCTACCTGCCCGCGTGGGTGGGGCATTTCTTCTTCGAGGGCAACTCGCCGGCCAGTTTCCGCTATCCGCTCTACAGCCTGCGCGGGGACTTCTCCATGCTGGCCGAGGTCATCACGGGCCGCATGCGCTGGTAGCGCGGACCGCAAATCCCCATGAGCAGACCCGGCATCGACCGCGTCTTCGAGCGACACCTCTCCGCCCTGGTCAACGGCGGGGAGCCGCAGATCCTGCAGGGCGGCCGCAAGGGCGTCGAGAAGGAATCGCTGCGGGTGCTGCCGCACGGGCGCCTGGCGGCTACGGCGCACCCGCCGCTGCTCGGCTCCGCGCTCACCAGCGAGCACATCACCACGGACTACTCCGAGGCGCTGATCGAGCTGGTGACGCCCGCGTTCACGCACAGCTGGGAGCTGCTGCAGTACCTGCTCGACCTGCACCAGTTCGTCTACCGCCACCTGGGCGATGAGCTGCTGTGGGCCACCAGCATGCCGTGCGCCATCGAGCGCGACGAGGACATCCCGCTGGCGCAGTACGGCAGCTCGCACGTCGGGCGCATGAAGACCGTGTATCGCAACGGGCTCGGCCTGCGCTACGGGCGCATGATGCAGGCGATCTCCGGGGTGCATTTCAACTACTCGTTCCCGCTGCCGTTCTGGGAGGCTTACGCCGCGACGCGCGGCGCGCGCGAGCATGGCGCGCAGTTCATCTCGGCGTGCTACTTCGACCTGTTGCGCAACTACCGCCGTCACGGCTGGCTGGTGCTGTACCTGTTCGGCGTGTCGCCGGTGGTGTGCAAGTCGTTCCTGCGCGGCCGGGAGCTGCAGCTGGCGGACTTCGGCCGCGGCACGGCCTACCAGCCCTACGCCACCAGCCTGCGCATGAGCGATGTCGGTTATCGCAACCGCAACCAGGCGGGACTGGCGGTGTCGGTGAACAGCCTCGAGGAGTACGTGCGCGACCTGCAGCGTGCGATCAGCACGCCCCATCCGCCCTACGAGGCGCTCGGCGTCAAGGTGAACGGCGAGTACCGCCAGCTCAACGCCAACATCCTGCAGATCGAGAACGAGTACTACAGCTTCATCCGGCCCAAGCGCGTGGCGCGCTCCGGCGAGCGGCCCACCAAGGCGCTGCGCCGCGCCGGGGTCGAATACGTGGAGGTGCGCGCGCTCGACGTGAGCGCCTTCGATCCCGTGGGCGTGAACCAGAACAAGCTGCGCTTCCTCGAGGCGTTTCTCGCCCTGTGCCTGCTGAAGGACAGTGCGCCGATCGCCGACTCCGAGCAGGCGGCGCTGGATGAGAATCATCTCAGCGTGGCGCGGCGCGGCCGCGAGCCGGGGCTCATTCTGTGGCGCGCGGGATACGGCGTGCCGCTGCGCGAGTGGGCGCGCGAGCTGCTCGACTCGATGACCGGCATCTGCGAGATCCTCGATCGCGGCGATGCGGCGCGCCCTTATTCCCACGCGCTCGCCGTCCAGGTGGCGAAGGTCGAAGACGTCGCGCTCACCCCCTCCGCGCGGCTCATGGCGGAGCTCGCCGGCGGCGAATCGTTCTTCGATCTCGCACTGCGCACCTCCGCGGCGCACAAGGCCTATTTCCTCGACCTGTATCCGCCCAACGACGAGCGCTTGCGTGAATTCGCGCAGGAGGCCCGCGAGTCGGTCGCGGCGCAGCGCGCGATCGAGGCCAGCGACCGGGGAACTTTCGAGGACTACCTGAGCCGCTATTTCGCGGACTGAAAATCCCGCGGCGGTGCGCCCAAGCTACCGCTCAACATTGCACAATCGATCGATTCGTCGTGCACTATCAGGCACTTGTCAGTCGCTGTCGGCTCCAGGACTACATATCCGTACGAGGTATGGCGGACCCGCGTCAAGGATTCCGCCAGCGAGACGCCGGAGCACGAACCCGACCCGTTCCATTAGCGGCGCATAGCGGCGCACAATCCACAGGCGCGCAATCGCGTTGCGGGGGCTCCTGAGCTACCGCACGGCCGCCCGGCCGTGGATCCGCATGAGCCTGGTCGTGGCGCTGTCCACGGTGCTGGGCTGAAGAGCGCCACCCGCGCGTCAATACCCCGCCCGGGGCATGTTCCCCGGGAACTGCAGCCGCAACACTTACCGTGGGGCCGTGCACGCATGCGGCCGGGCGCGCTACGCGCCGCGCTCACTTGCGCTCGCACGCCGGAGCCCCGATCCTTTCCCCATGAATGCACTTTCAGTACGCGGACTGACCAAGACCTACAGAAACGGCGTGCAGGCGCTCAAGGGCGTCGACCTCGAGGTCGAGCGGGGCGACTTCTTCGCGCTGCTCGGACCCAACGGCGCCGGCAAGACCACGCTCATCGGGATCATCACCTCGCTCGTCAACAAGACCGCCGGCGAGGCGCGCGTCTTCGGCTACGACATCGACCACGAGCTGGAGGCGGCCAAGGCCTGCATCGGCATCGTGCCGCAGGAACTGAACTTCAACATGTTCGAGACCCCGTACACCATCGTGGTCAACCAGGCGGGCTTCTACGGCATCCCGCGCGCGATAGCGCGCCAGCGCGCCGAGAAGTACCTCAAGCAGCTGCAGCTGTGGGAGCGGCGCCGGGGCATCTCGCGCAGCTTGTCCGGCGGCATGAAGCGCCGCCTGATGATCGCGCGCGCGCTGGTGCACGAGCCGCGGCTGCTGATTCTCGATGAGCCCACCGCCGGGGTCGACATCGAGATCCGCCGCTCGATGTGGGAGTTCCTGCGCGAGATCAACGATCGCGGCACCACCATCATTCTCACCACGCACTATCTGGAGGAAGCCGAGTCCCTGTGCCGCAACATCGCCATCATCAACGGCGGGCGCATCGTGGAGCGTGATCGCATGAGCAGCCTGCTGCGCCGGCTGCACGTCCAGACCTTCGTGCTGAACGTGCGCGAGCCGCTCGCCGCCGCGCCGCGCCTGGAGGGTTACGCCGCCACGGCACTCGACGATCACACCCTCGAGATCGAGGTGTCGAAGGAGGAGAACCTCAACGGCATCTTCGCGCGCCTGTCGGCGCTCGGTATCGAAGTGCTGAGCATGCGCAACAAGGTGAACCGCCTGGAGGAGATCTTCATGCAGCTGGTCGAGGGGCGCGGGCCCGCGGGCGAGGGCGGACGGGGAGCCGCCGCCGCGGCGCCCCCCGGCGCCGCCGGCGCGACACCCCTGCGGGCGGGTGCGCCGCGATGAGCAGCGTGGCGCTTCCCGGCGCGCCGCCGGTCAATCTCAACGTGGTGCGCTGGATCGGCTTCCAGACCATCGTCATCCGCGAGTACGGGCGCATCATCCGCATCTGGGGCCAGACCATCGTGCCGTCGGTGGTGACGGCCACGCTGTATTTCGTGATCTTCGGCAGCCTCATCGGGCGGCGCGTCGGCGCCATGGGCGGCTTCGACTACAAGCAGTACATCGCACCCGGGCTGATCATGATGTCGGTGATCACCAACTCCTACGGCAACGTGGTCGCCTCGTTCTTCGGAGCGAAGTTCGGCAAGCACGTGGAGGAGATGCTGGTCTCCCCGCTGCCTAACTGGGTGATCGTCGCAGGCTACGCGACCGGCGGCGTGGTGCGGGGCCTCCTGGTGGGGACGGCGGTGACCGTCGTGTCGCTGCTGTTCACGCACCTGCAGGTGCAGCACCTGGCGGTGATCCTGGCGGCCGGCTTGCTGACCTCGCTCATCTTCGCGCTCGGCGGATTCCTCAATGCGCTGTTCGCCAAGAACTTCGACCAGGTCAACTGGATCCCGACCTTCATACTGACACCGCTCACCTATTTCGGCGGCGTGTTCTACTCCATCACGCTGCTGCCGCCGTGGGCGCAGCAGGTGTCCTACATCAACCCCATCCTGCACATGGTGAACGCGTTCCGCTTCGGCTTCCTGGGCGTGTCCGACGTCAGTATCGGCCTCGCCTTCGCGCTGATGGCGCTCGCCGCCGCGGCGCTGTTCGCGGTCGCGGTCGCACTGATGAACCGCGGCGCGGGAATCAGGGAGTGAGGGTAGCGGTCGCCCTGGTGAGCGCGCGCGCCGCGCGCGGTCTCGACGCGGACATGCCCCCGCTGCTGGCGGCGTTCAGCGCCGCAGGCGTCCACGCCGAGATCGTCGACTGGGACGAGCCCAAGGCCGATTGGGCGCGCTTCGATGCGGCGCTGCTGCGCTCCGCCTGGGACTACACCGAGCGCCTGGGCGAATTTCTCGCCTGGATCGAGCGGGTTGCCTCCCTCACCATGCTGCTGAATCCGCCGCCCGTGGTGCGCTGGAACGCTGACAAGCACTACCTGCTCGAGCTCGCGCGTTCCGGCCTGCCGGTGGTGGCCAGCAGCTTCGCGGAGGCCGGGGCGGACCCCGCGGCTGCGCTCGAGGAGTTTCTCGCGCGCCAGACTTGCGCGCAGCTGGTGGTGAAGCCGGCCGTGGGCGCCGGCGCGCGCGACACGCGCCGCCACGCGCGCACCGCCCTCGCGGAGACGCTCGCGCACATGCGCCGGCTCCTCGACGCCGGGCGCAGCGTGTTGCTGCAGCCCTACCTCGAGGGCGTGGACGCCCAAGGCGAGACCGCCGTGATCCACATCGGCGGGGACTTCAGCCACGCCGTTCGCAAGGGTCCGCTGCTGCCCCTCGGGGCACCCTCGACCGGGGCGCTGTTCGCACCCGAGGAGATCACCGTGCGCGCGCCGGGCACGGACGAGCTCATCATCGCGCAGCGGGTGCTGGCGGCGCTGCCTTTCGGCGCATTGCTGTATGCGCGCGTGGATCTGATCCGCGACGCCGCGGGGACCCCGTGCCTGCTGGAGCTGGAGCTCACCGAGCCGTCCCTGTATTTCGGGCATGCCCCGGGCTCGGCGCAGCGCCTGGTGGCGGCGACGCTCGCCCGGTTACGCGGCCGCGGATGTGTTCGTGTTTGCATCGGGCGGTCGTCTTCGCGGCACGACAGCGTTCAACGCCGGCTGTTCTGAGCTACACTTTCTCGAAGATACCGCGCGCGGCGCTGGGAGCGGAGCATGGGCGCAAAACGGGCGTTGATCGTGGACGATTCGAAGTCCGCGCGCGTGGTGCTCGCCCGGGCCCTGGAGAAGTACGACATCGACGTCGATGCCGCGGAGAGCGCCGAGGCGGCCATCGAGTACCTGAGCAGCAACCGCCCGGACGTGATCTTCATGGATCACCTCATGCCGGGCATGGACGGGTTTCAGGCCGTGCAGGCCATCAAGAACGACCCGCGCACCGCCACCATCCCCATCATGATGTACACCTCCCAGGAGGGCGAGCTGTATCTGGGTCAGGCGCGCGCGCTCGGCGCGGTGGGCGTGCTGCCGAAGCAGATCAGGCCGACCGACGTATCCAAGGTGCTGTCCGAGTTGCACCTGGTTAGCGAGCGCCGCACCGCCGAGCAGCCGCGTTTCACGCCACCGACCGCGCGCGTCGGAGGGGTGCCGGCGGAAGCGGGCGCCGCCTTGGCCTCCAAGCCCCTCACCGACAGCGCGCTGCGCGAGCATTTCGCGGAGCTGCGCCGCGCGCTGGTCGCCGGGATCGACACCCAGACCGAGCGCATCACCGGGGAGGTGCGCGCGCTGCTGCGCGAAGCCCTGCCGCGGGCGCCCGAAGGGGGCGCGCCGCCGCCACCGCGCGCCGCCACGGCCCCGTGGGTGTGGTGGGTCGCGTGCGCGGCGCTCGCCCTGGCGCTCGTGAGCGCCGCGCTGTGGTGGCGCACCGTGAAGCTGCTCGACGGCCTCACGGTGCAACTGACGCAGCTCGCGCAGCGGGACGCGGCGGCGCTCGCGGCGCTGGCGCCGGCCGGCGCAGCGCTGGCGACCCCCGGGGCGACAACGCCCGCTTCGGCATCGCCCGCTGCCACGACGCCTACGGCAGCGGCGCGCACGGCCCCCACCGCGGCGATGCTCATCCCGAGCGAGGGCAAGCCGGTGGTGGTGTCGGTGCCGTACGGGGCTGATGCGCTCGGCGGCGCCCGATTCGAGCTCATCGGCAAGCTCCTCTACCGGCTGGCGCGCCAGAAGGTGGCGGGCGTGGTGGATATCAGGGCATTCCCCGGGCGCTTCTGCCTCGTCGGTAACGCGCTCGAGGGGTACTCGCTCGCGCCGGAGGAGACGCTGTTTTCCAGGTGTGACGTGCTCGGCAACCCCTCGGACGAGGCATTCCCGGGTACCCAGCGCACGCCACTCGCTCTGGCCAACCTCATCGGCGACATCCGCAGCTCCACCCACGGCTCGCTCCAGGTGCAGGTGGCCGCGGGCGACGCCGCGAACGTGCTCGTGCCGTATCCGCCGATAGGGAGCGAGCTCACCGCGGGGGAGTGGAACCGCGCCGCCGGTGCCAACAACCGCGTCGAGATCCGCGTGCACTGACGCGCACTCAGGCTGCACGATATCGGCCGTGCAGTACGTCGAGGACGACTTCCGGCCGCCGCGCTGGTTACGCAACCGTCACCTGCAGTCGATGCTGGCGAGCACCGCCTGGCGGCGCGGCCGCATCCTGCGCGGTGCCGCGGCGCTGCTGGCCGCGCAGCGCGAGCTGCTGCTCGATTGCGGCGCGGGCGTGCGGCTGCAGTGCTTCGTGTCGAGTCCGGCGCCCGGCGGCGGCCCGGTGGTGCTGCTGCACGGCTGGGAGGGGAGCGCGGACTCGCTCTACGTGCTGTCGCTGGCGCAGCTGCTGTTCGCGCAGCGCTTCGCGGTGGTGCGGCTCAACCTGCGCGATCACGGCGACACGCATCACCTCAATCGCGAGCTGTTCCATTCCTGCCGCCTGCCGGAAGTGATCGGCGCGGTCCGCGCCCTGCAACAGCACTTCGCGGGCACGGCGCTGCGGCTGGTGGGTTTCTCGCTGGGCGGTAATTTCATGCTGCGGGTGGCGGCGCAGGCGCGCGAGGCGGGGCTCGATCTTGCGCACGTGATTGCGGTGTCGCCGGTACTCGATCCCGCTCAGACGCTGACCGCACTGGAGCGTGGCCTGCCGGGCTACGAGCGCTACTTCGTGCGCAAGTGGCTGCGCTCGCTGCGCCGCAAACAGGCGGCCTGGCCCGAGAGCTACGATTTCCGGCGGCTGGCGCGGCTGCGCGGTCTGCGCAGCATGACCGCGGAGCTGGTGCGCAGCTACAGCGAGTTCGCGACGCTCGAGGACTACCTGAACGGCTACGCCCTCACGGGGGCTCGCCTGGCACGGCTGGAAGTGCCGGCGCTCATCCTGACATCCCGCGACGACCCCATCATTCCCGCCGACGGCCTCGCGCGCCTCGCGCGACCCGCGGCGCTGTCGATCATCGTTACGCGCTACGGCGGTCACTGCGGGTTCTTCCAGCAGCTCACCGGTCCGACGTGGCTCGAGCGGCGCATCCTGGCCGCGCTCGGTGCCGGCGGCGCTGGCCTGGAGGCGCGCTAGCCGCGGCGTGCGGCGCGCTTCTCCTCGAACCGCACCACCGGCTCACCGCTGGTGACCGTCACGGCGCCGTCGATGATGGCGCCCTTGGCGACCGCGATGCTGCGCGCGACGATGTCGGCGTGAATCACCGCCGTGGCGCCGACCTCGAGCTTGTTCTCCACCACGAGCTTGCCGGAGATCCTGCCCGCGATCACGCCTGCGAGCGCGTGGATCTCCCCGTGCCATTGCGCCGTCACGGACATGCGCAGCGTGCCGCCGACGCGGCCATCGCCGCGAACGACGCCGCACATCACCAGGGGGCCAGGAGTCTCCAGGTCCCCGGTCAGAACGGAGCCTTCGGCGACAAAGGTCGGCGAATCCCCGATCTGGTCGATCAGTCTGCGCTTGATGGTCTCGCTCATCGGTGCTCCCTGGAGTGCGCCGGGGTCATAATACGTAAGGTCCGTCGCCAGGGGATGCCGATCATGCTCACATTCGGTGCGGGAAGAGTCGCCCTGATCGCGGTTGTGGCGCTGCTGGCGGCGGGGTGCGGCCGCGAGCAGCAGGACTGGCGCTCCGCGGAAGCCGCCGATACCAGCGAGGCCTACGCACGCTTCGTCGAACAGCATCCCGACAGCGAGCTCGCCGTGCAGGCGCGCGCCCGGCTCGTGCAGCTCGCCGAAGAGCGCGACTGGGCGCAGGCGGGGACGCTCGCAACCGCGGACGCCTACCGGGCGTTCCTGGCCGCGCACCCGAGCGGCAGATGGTCCGAGGAGGCGCGCATCCGCATCGAGGCCTTCTCGCTGGGATCCATGCCGCGCCTCGCACCCTCGAGACCGGCACAGCCGGGGGGTGCGCCTCAGGGGCCCTCCGGCGTGCGCGCGTTGCAGGTCGCGACGGCGCCGCCCGCCGTGCACCACAGCGCCGCGCCCCCTGCGGTCGTACGGCTGACCCGCGCCGAGCCCACTGAGGCGCGCGCGCGCAGCGCCGCCCGCACCGGGGGCAATTCGTACGGTGTGCAGCTGGGCGCGTTCGGCAGTGAGGCAAGCGCGGACCGCGAGTGGCGTCGGCTGCAGGGGCGCTTTGGTGCGCAGCTCGGCGGCCTGTCGCCGCGGATCATCACGGGCGGCAACACCGCCGGACCGCTCTATCGGCTGCAGGCTCCCACCTCCGGTGAGGCGCAGGCGCGCGCCCTGTGCGATTCGCTCAGGGAAAAGTCACAGCCCTGCGTGCCGGTCCTGCCGCACTGAGCGTACGCCCCTCTCGCCGAAGCGCCCGCAGCTCAGGCGCGTGCGCGGCAAGGGTGGCTCCGGCTCGCTCCAAAGTGACCATTCGCGTCACCCCGTACCCGGGAGCGATTTATCAGTAATCTGCTGTTTCATATAGGTTAATTCATCTGGCATGGCCCTTGCTCATCCTGGTACAGGTTGCGAACAAATCCCCGTGTTCGCCACTCCCGCGCCGCGATGCGATTTTCCCCCGCCTCGCGGCGCCTTTTTTTGACCCCCGTTTGACCCCATGGACAAGGAACACCCACGCGGGTACTGCGCCGGCGCCCAGCGGGTGAGCGCCTTCAGCCGCATTAGAATCGACGCACATGGAATTCCGTGACTACTACAAGGTCCTGGGCGTGGAGCGTGCGGCCAGCGCGGATCGGATCAAGGCCGCCTACCGGCGGCTGGCGCGCAAGTACCACCCCGATGTGAGCAAGGAGCCGAACGCGGAGGCGCGTTTCAAGGAAATGCAGGAGGCGTACGAGGTGTTGAAGGACCCCGAGAAGCGCGCGGCATACGATGAGCTCGGCGCCAACTGGAAAGCCGGCGAGCAGTTCCGGCCGCCCCCGGACTGGGGCAGCGGCTTCGAGTTCTCGGGCGGCGCGGGCCGTGCCGGCGGCGCGGGCCATGCCGGGGGCGCGAGGCGGGGAGCGGGCCGCTCGGGATGGAGCGGTGCGGGCGCCGAGGACGGCGCGTTTGCCGAACAGGACTTCAGCGAGTTCTTCTCCTCGTTGTTCGGTGGCGGCTCGCCCTTCGCCAGGGGTGGTGGCGGCGCCGCGCGCGATCATCACGCGCGGGTCGGCCTCGAGCTCGAGGAGACCTACCGCGGCACCACGCGCACGCTCGAGCTCAGGCGCCCCGAAGTGAAGCCCGATGGCTCGGTGGAATTACGCACCCACACGGTGCGCGTCACCATTCCGCCGGGCGTCACCGAGGGGCAGCTGATCCGGCTCGCCGGCCAGGGTGCACCGGCCGCGGGCCGCGGCCAGGCGGGCGATCTGTATCTGGAGGTGCACGTGCAGCCGCACCGGCTGTTTGCACTCGAGGGGCGCGACGTGACGCTCACCTTTCCGGTCGCCCCCTGGGAAGCAGCCCTCGGCGCCTCGGTCACGGTGCCCACGCTCGGCGGCTCGGTCGAGATGCACATTCCCGCCGGCGCCCAGTCCGGCCAGAGGCTGCGCCTGCGCGGCCGCGGCCTGCCGGGACAACCCCCGGGGGATCAGTACGTGCAGCTGAAGGTGGTGCTGCCGCCCGCGAGCTCACCGCAGGCGAAGGCGTTGTATGAGGAGATGCGCGGCAAGCTCGACTTCGATCCGCGCGCGAACCTGTCGAGGTGATGCATGGCAGGGGTGACTCATCGGCTCGAAGCTCATGTGCTCGGCGAAGGTGACTGGATCGGCGCGACCGAAATCTGCCGGCTGTGCTGGCTCGATCTCGGCGCGGTCATGGAGCTCGCCGAGCTCGGTGTCGTGGCGCCGCGCGGAACACCGCCGGGCGAATGGCAGATTCCGGCGACGGCGCTGCCGCGCCTGCGCGTCATCGGCAGGCTGATGCGCGATCTGGGCGTGAATGTGAGCGGCGCGGCCCTGGCGCTGGAGCTGCTCGAAGCCCGGCGTCAGCTCGAGCGGCGTATCCGCGCCCTCGAGCTCCTCGTGAGCGATCACTGACCGAACTTCTCGCCCCCGTTGCGCAGCCACTCTTCTTCCGCGGGCGTGTTCTCGCGCCCGAGCACCCGGTTACGATGAGGAAAGCGGCCGAAGCGCTCGATGATCGCACGGTGATTCTCGGCCGAGCGCGACGCCGCGGCGAAGGGTCCGCACAGCGGCTGCGGCGCCTCGGCGAGCAGTCGCCGGTAGGCGGCGAGCGATTCATCCTGTACTTCGCGGCTCTCGGCGTGCTGCAAGGGCATGTAGAAGAACATCCGCTCGACCGGATCGAGCGCGGCGTCAGCGCCTGACTGCATGCCCGAGAGCGCCAGTGCGAGCGCCCTGGCGTCGTAGGCGAAGGCGCGTGCGGTGGCGCGGAACATGTTGCGCGGGAATTGATCGAGCAGCAGGATGAGGCTCAGGCGCCGCCGCGGACCGTCCTCCCAGCTCGCCAGAGCCCCGTTCGCGGCGAGCTCGAGCAGCTCGCCGAAGCGCTCGCGGATGTGCTCGTCGCGCAGTCGGCCGAGCTCCGAAGGGGGGCCTGCGAACCAGAAGGGCAGGCGGCGATTCAAGGCGTCCGCGGACAGCGGCAGCCTGCCGAACCAGAACTCCCGGACGCTGCGCGCCTCGTCCATGGGCTACCCCGAGCCGCTGCGGTCGGCCTCGAACAGCTTCTCCAGCTGCTGTGCGGCCTCGCGCGAGGTGGCGAGGAACTTGCTCTCATCGTCCTTGACCTGGTATTGCGCGGCGAGGGTCGCCTCATCGTGCTGGCGGAACCGGCGCACCGCCTCGCGCGCCGCCGCCGGGGTCTCTCCGAGCGCCTCCAGGACCGAGGCCGCCATCTCCAGGCTCGAGCCGTAGGTGTCGCGGATCACCTCCCGCACACCCGCGTCCATGAGCGCAAACGCGTGCTGGCGGTTACGCGCGCGGGCGAAGACCTTCAGGCCCGGGAACTGCTCGCGCGCCAGCACCGCAGTGCGCGTCGAGGCCTCGACGTCGTCGATCGCCAGCACCAGGATGCGCGCGCTCGCGGCGCCCGCGGCGCGCAGCAGATCCAGCCTCGAGGCATCCCCGTAGTAGACCTTGTTGCCGAAGCGGCGCACGAAATCCACGTGCGTCTGACTGCTGTCGAGCGCGGTGAACGGCAGTCCCTTCACGCGCAGGATGCGCGCCACGATCTGGCCGAAGCGCCCGAAGCCGGCGATGATCACCGGGACCTCGTGCTCCTCGATGGCGTCGTAGGGTTGCTGCGGCGGGGCGAGCCAGCGTCGGGTGAGGGACTCGTGCGCGATCAGCAGCAGGGGACCCAGCATCATCGACAGCGTCACGGCCAGAACGAGCAGATCCGCGGTCGCGGCGTCCAGGATGCGCTGGCGCGCCGCGAGCGTGAACAGCACGAAGGCAAACTCCCCGCCCGCCGGCAGCGCGAACCCGAGCCGCCGGGCCGAGTCACCGCGCTGGCGGGCGAGCCTCCCCAAGGCGCTCACCGCGACGATCTTGATGAAGAGAAATGCGGCGCTCAGCTCCAGCACCGTCAGGGGCTCGGACCTGAGCAGTCCCAGATTCGCCGACATGCCCACGGCGACGAAGAACAGGAACTCGCTGTCGGCGAGCAGCACGCCGGCCAGAAACGCGCCCAGCGCCATCGACAGGCCCGCGAGACTCGCCAGGAGCGCGGTGGCGATGACGGTGAGCAGCGCCGCGGCGGTGAACACCTCACCCACCCGCACGCGCGCCACGATGCGCAGCGCCGGCCGCAACAGCAGCCGCCCGCCGCCGATGACCACCGCGATCACCGCCAGCAGCTTCAGCAGTCCCATCCACCAGGGGCCGCCGGCCTGGTGAGTCCCCGGGAGCGGCGCGAGCAGCGGCAGCAGCGCAAGCGCCGGCAGCACGGCGAGATCCTGGAACAGCAGGATCCCGAATGCCGCACGCCCGTACTGCGTCTTGAGCTGGCCGCGCTCGGCCAGCACCTGCAGCACCAGCGGCGTGGACGACAGCGACAGGCCGAAGCCGATGACGGCCGCCGCGACCGGCGGCTCACCGAGCGCCCAGGCCCCCGCACCGAGCAGCACGGCGCACAGCGCCACCTGCGCGGCCCCGAGCCCGAACACCACGCGCCGCATGACCCACAGCCGCGTCGGCTGCAGCTCGAGTCCGATGATGAACAGCAGCAGCACGATGCCGAACTCCGACACCTGCATGATGCGGTCGATGTCACCGATGAGGTTGAGACCCCAGGGCCCGATCGCCAGCCCCGCGGCGAGGTAGCCGAGGATCGAGCTGAGTCTCGCGAAGCGGAACAGCGACACCGCGACGACGGCGGCGGCCAGCAGGATGGCGGTTTCGGCGAGCGAGATCATGGCCGGAAGGGATTCTGGCAGGAATCCTCGGTGCCGGCCTCAAGGCGCTCGCCCGCCGCCTGCAGCCACCCCTTGTTTTTGTCCGGCCGGTCCCCATGCCTGCGCGATGCTCGATGCCGTGCCGCCGGAGCCCTCGTCCCCGACCGACCCCCTGGATGCGTATTCCGCCGCCGTGGTGGGTGCGGTCGATGAGGTGGGTCCGGCGGTGGTCAGCGTGTACGTCGGGGGCGCCGCGGAAGCCGAGCGGGCGCGCGGTGGCGCGGGCTCGGGGGTGGTCGTGACGCCCGACGGCTATCTGCTCACCAACGAGCACGTCGTGCAGCGCGTGACGCAGGCGCGCGTCACGTTCGTCGACGGTCGCACCGTGCCGGCCGTCGTCGCCGGCCGCGATCCGGCCACCGATCTGGCGGTGCTGCGCGCGCAGGCCGGGGCGCTGCCGTACGCGCGCCTCGCCAGCACCCAGCGTCTGCGCGCCGGCCAACTCGTGGTCGCGGTCGGCAACCCGTTCGGGTTCGAGTCGACCGTGTCCGCCGGCGTGGTGAGCGCGCTCGGGCGCTCGCTGCGCAGCCGCCACGGCCGCCTGATCGAAGGCGTCGTGCAGCACAGCGCGGCGCTCAATCCCGGAAACTCCGGCGGGCCGCTCGTGGACGCGCACGGCCGCGTGGCCGGCATCAACACCGCGATCATCGCCATGGCGCAGGGCATCGGCTTTGCCATTCCCGCCTCGACTGCGCAATGGGTGCTGACGGAGATCCTCACCCAGGGACGCGTGCGCCGCGCCTGGCTCGGGGTGGGGGCGCGCGACCGGCCGCTCGATCTGCGGCTGGTGCGGGCGCTCGGCCTCACCGCGACGCGCGCGGTCGAGGTGCTCTCGCGCGAGAGTGAGGGACCGGCGGC
>WNGC01000538.1_pt1 | contig 26462 bp, 20 predicted proteins | sample 5400051 | NCBI WGS metagenome assembly WNGC01 (sample SAMN13153368, study PRJNA577476) | soil metagenome | isolation source: 20 cm soil or saprolite under grassland replicate 2 | place: USA:California | collected 2016-06-15
GGTGCTTGCGACAGCGAATTCCATCTTGGGTAAGCCAGGCAGTTAAATGTGTCTGCTTTAGCGCCAACGGCGCGATGAAGACTGGCGGGACACGCTATACGCAATTGCTGCGAGGATCCGAAAAGCATCCAATCGAAAACGTAGGCGCGCGATTGCGAGGCACGATGGCTCGGCGGGCAAAAATATAAAACTCCATCCGCGCTGCCGTGTCGGCAGCACGCAATACCGGCCAATCGTCGGAGTTTTTGGATTATCTCCCCGTATGGTGGCCTAAAATAGTCATATGGTTGGCCGTAGTCGGAATTGCTGCGAGCCGATCGCAAGGTTGCGGGATCTTGGAAGCTCCGCTCACAGTGTAGCACAGCTTCTTCGTAGCCGGCTGTTGTGTGTTCGAAACCACGATGTTCTTGCTCGGATCAGCAAATGCCGACGCGCAAAACGCAAGCGCAAGCAAGACGCTTGCGCATCGGACCGACCAGCCGCCCACGCGACCTGGTCTGCTTTCTGTTTTCACGCTCTAATTGTGATTCCGCTTCGAATTTCGTGCAAGCTTATTTACCGTCCTTTTGAGACAAAAATCCGACAGTTCGAGCCAGCCGGAAATCTCAGTCCGTCCAAAGGAAATGTTCCAGACGAAGGTTAGTTAGCCGGGCCTTTGCTTCCTCACTTCGGCTCCCTCCGGCTGCAGCAAGTTTCTCGTAGATGGCAGCGGCAGATTCCCACTTTGAGTCTTCCTCCAACAAGCGTGCAGCGTTAAACCCAGCCTTGTAATACCAGAAGAGTTCCCGGCGTCGATCTGGGCGCGCATCTTCCTCCAATATCTTATAAAACGTGGCAAGCGCGTTGGAGCGCTCGCTTTTCTTCTCCAAACATAGTCCCTTCTTAAAAAGCGCCTGGCTGCGCCAGTGAATCGGCTCGTCCTTATCGGATGCGAGTTGATCGTAGAGTTCGATCGCGCGCTGGTAGTTGACTGGGTCGGTCGTGCCCATCTCAAAGAAAATATCGCCCTTGCCGCACAACGCCTCGCGTTTTTCCGACGGACCGGCGTCACTCTTCAATACTTCATCATATAGTGCGAGAGCGTCCTTGGGTTTTCCAAGCTTCCGCTCAATCACAGCCTGTTCATTGCGCGCTGCCCATCGCAGCGCACCACTTTGCCGTACGACCTGGTCAAACAGTACGATTGCCCGGTCGAGCGAATGCTCACCCATGCTGGACATAGCCGATTCTGCCGCGAAGAAGAGAGCCTTTTCAGCGAGTGAACTATCAGGGGCCTGTTGCACAATAAGTTCAAACTGCGTCTGTGCGTTCGCGAAATCCTGGCGGCGGTAATAAAGCTCGGCCAACTTCATTCGAACTTCCGGAGCGAACGACGAGGTTCCATGTTGTTCGAGGAACCGCCTTGCAAGCTCAATGACTTTCGCTTCGTTGCCACCGGCCGATTCTTCAATCCAGATGTTGAGATAATCTCCGCGTTCCGCGGCTGCAGCTGTTGGCGACTCAGCTGCGCGAGTCAAATACGTGCGCGCTTCATCAAGGCGCGGTGGCGAAGCGTGAAAAGCGAGTTCCGCCAGGCTCACCAGGGCTTCCGACACGCGGGGACTCTTGGGAAAATCATGAATGAACTGTTGCAGCGATCTTTCAGCTCTTTCGTCGCCTTTGGTCGCTTGCAGCAAGCCTTCCTCCAAGCGCAAGTCGGCGCGCGCCTCTCCGTTTCCGCCTGCCTTTTCCAATTCAGCGTAATCAATTAGAAAACGTGCATGGTTGCCTAGTTGGAGCCAGCCCGTGGAGGCGTTGAACAGCGCAATCTTTGCCCATGGCGAGCGGGAACGGGCGATTTGTTCAAAGTCCGCGGCAGATCTGTCAAATCGCCTAGCGAGGTACTGCGCCTGGGCAGATAAAAAATCGATTCGGGCCAGCAAAGACGACTCGGGATGAAACGAGCGCGCTTCCTCCAGAATTGCAATCGCCTCGTCGAAGTGTTTGTCCTCGATTTCAAATTGTGCAAGCTCGAGGAAAGCAGGCGCGAACGCCTGAGATTTTAGGGTCGTGTGGCGAAGATCGGTGAATAATTGTCGAGCTCGTTCCCTGCGCCCTGCGCGAATTTCGAGCCGCGCGAGATACCATCGCGCGAATGTTCGCCGTGGCTGTTCGGGGCTGCGCACCCATCTCTCCAGTTCATTGCGCGATGGTTTGTGCTCCGCCCGATAGAGCTCATCAAGTCTTGCAAAGAGAAGAGGAAGATCCGGGTCTGCCGGGTGACGATCAATAAATTGCTCGACGACGTCGTCTGCGATTTCCGGCGTTTTTAGTTGCATTTGTGCTTCCGCGATACCCAAGACCGCCGAGATTAACGCAGGGTGAGCGGCTCCCTCTGGTCTTTTCAAAAGGCCTTGAAAAATACCGATCGCTCTTTCAGGTCGCCGTTGGAGTAGTTCCAGGCGGCCGCGTAATACTCTGCGTTCTCTTCGTTCAGCGATCGACGCTGGTTGCATCTCTTCCAGAAGGCGGCGCGCGCCGGTCGCATCACCCGTCTCAATGTACAACTCGGCGGCTCGCAACTGCGCCCGCGCAGCCCATTCTTTGTCATGAATGAGAAGCATAAATTTCTTCAGCGCTTCTTCGCGTCTTGCCAACGCGCGCAACGTTTCTGCCTCTCCAAATGTCGCGGCGTTACGAAATGGCGACCCCGCATCGTTGGCCAGTTGCTCGTAAAGGGGCAGGGCATCGGACCATCGATGCAGACTCGCGAAGGCTTGGGCGCACCAAAATTTTGCCCAGGGTAGTTCGCGCACCCGAATGTCTGCCAACAAAGTCAGAGTATTCTCCGGATGCTTTGCAGCTATTTGCGCTTCGGCAAGCTTCTCCACACCAGCACGCCACTCGGATTCGGGCAGTTTGTTATTCAACAACGCCTGCAATCGCACGACTGCTACTTCCGGCACACCTTCTGCAAGCGGCTCGCTCGCTTGGGCAATTTCGCTGGAAATGTCCGCGCGGGCGACCTGGGCGAGCAGGCTCATCAGACACATCAGGCCTATGCCTCTTACGTGGCTCATGTGTTCGTCAATAAACGGCGCAGATATTGTCCCGTATAGCTGACTGGCAGCTCAGCAATCTTCTCCGGCGGAGCCGCTCCCACAATTTCGCCGCCAGCCTCTCCACCTTCGGGGCCCAGATCAATGATCCAGTCCGCGCATTTGATCATCTCCAAATTGTGTTCAATCACGATCACTGTGTTACCCGCATTGCGAAGTTTCATTAACACCTGCAGCAGCTTCTCGATGTCGGCGAAATGCAATCCGGTCGTCGGTTCGTCCAGGATGTAAAGCGTGCGTCCAGTCGCCTTTTTGGCAAGTTCCGTTGCCAGTTTCACGCGCTGGGCTTCACCGCCGGAAAGGGTCGTTCCTGCCTGGCCAAGTCGCAGATAACCCAGACCCACATCAAGTAGCGAGTCTAACTTTTCCGAAATGCTCGGCACGTTTCGAAAGAATCGCGCGGCTTCGTCCACGGTGAGATCGAGGACATCGGCAATGTGCTTCCCCTTATAAGTGATCTCAAGGGTTTCACGGTTATAACGTTTGCCGTGGCACACTTCGCACTCGACATAAACGTCGGGCAAAAAGTGCATCTCGATCTTGATTAACCCATCGCCCTCGCAATTTTCGCAGCGGCCACCCTTGACGTTGAAGCTGAAACGGCCCGCATCGTAACCGCGCACCCGGGCCGCAGGCAATTGACTAAACAGTTCGCGGATCGGAGTGAACGCGCCGGTGTAGGTGACCGGGTTTGATCGTGGCGTTCGTCCAATCGGGCTTTGATCGATGACAATTGCCTTGTCGATTTGTTCCACTCCTCGAATGGCCCGGTGAGCGCCCGGCTTTTCCTTTGCATTATAAAAACGGCGAAACAGCGCACGCTTTAGAATGTCGTCTACCAAAGTGGATTTGCCGCTGCCGGAAACGCCAGTCACACAAGTGAAACAGCCGAGCGGAAAAGAGACGGTAATATCTTTCAGATTGTTTTCTGTTGCCCCTACTAACGTTAGCCAGCCTTCGGATTTGTCGGTGGACTGCGGCCTGGCGCGCTGCTTTGGAATGGAAATTCGCGCACGGCCGGAAAGGTAATCGGCGGTCAAAGAATTCTTCGCTCGCAGGACGTTTTCAAGTTTACCTTGCGCAACAATTTCGCCCCCACGCGGGCCCGCACCGGGACCGAGATCGATAATATGATCTGCGGCGCGAATCGTTTCTTCGTCGTGCTCGACCACGATCACGGAATTCCCGAGGTCGCGAAGCCGGCGGAGCGTCTCCAGTAGCCGTGCATTGTCGCGCTGATGCAAGCCAATGCTTGGTTCATCCAAAATGTAAAGGACTCCCGCGAGGCCGGAACCGATCTGGGTTGCCAACCGGATTCGCTGCGCTTCACCGCCGGAAAGCGTACCGCTTTGCCGATTGAGTGTGAGATATCCGAGACCAACCTCGATGAGGAATTGCAAGCGGGATTGAATTTCGCGCACAACATCACCGACGATGGTCCTTTGCTGCGCAGTCAGCTGCAGAGTCGTAATAAAGCGGGCGGCGGCTTCGGTTGTCAGTTCGCTAAGGTGATGAATGTTCAACTCGCGTGCGTGCCGATCTTTTATGGTGACGGCCAGGATTTCCGGTTTGAGCCTTGCACCGTTGCAAACTTTGCATCGTTCGTACGTCATGAATGCTCGAATGCGGTTGCGAGTAAATTCGCTTTGAGTCTGCTCGTATAACCGATGCATCTGCGGCACCAGCCCCTCGAACGGCTTTGCAACGTTTCCCGCGGCTGCGGGACTATTGTCGCTGAAATCCATTTCGATCGGCGTTCCATTCGTGCCGAAGTAAAGGGCTTTCTTGAATTGTGCCGGCAGTTCGCTGAAAGGCACGTCTTCATCGATGTGAAAGTGCTTTACGAGCGCCTTTTGCAGATGCCGGTAGTATGATTGTATTCGCTTCGTGCCACGCCGCCATGGTACGATCGCGCCTTCGGCCAGTGTTTTGCCCGGATCAGAAACCATCAGCTCTGGATCGCAAACCAACTGTGTGCCAAGTCCATGACAAGCCGGGCATGCCCCAAGATGGCTGTTGAAAGAAAAATGTCTCGGAGTCAGCTCGCCAATTCTGAATCCCGTCTCGGCGTTTCCGTAGTCGGTGGAATAGCGAAGTTCTTCCCAAATCTCTTCTAATTGGGCATTGGGCGTTGGATGTTGGACGTTGGAAGATTTTTTAATTTCGCGCAGCACAACGACGCGGTTCCCGCCCCATTTGAGCGCAGTTTCAATTGAGTCCGTAAGACGAGTGCGAATGCCATCGCGCACGACCAAGCGATCCACCACCGCCTCAATGGTGTGTCGTTTGTTCTTGTTGAGCCGAATCCTCTCGGAGCGATCTAATTCCGTAACCTGACCGTCAATCCGCGCTCGCACGAATCCTTCACGCCTGAGCTTTTCAATTACATCACGGAATTCGCCCAGTTGATCTTCAAGCAGCGGCGCCAGCAGGATGATCTTGGACTCCGGCTCGTAGCCAAGGATTTGATCGACAATTTGTTGAGGCGTCTGCCGACTCAGCGGCTGGCCCGTCAGTGGATCGTGCGGCTGGCCTACAGCCGAAAAGAGGACCCGTAGATAATCGTAAATTTCAGTTGTGGTCGCGATGGTAGATCTTGGGTTAGCTCCAGCGCTGCGCTGCTCGATGGCGATTGCGGGTGAAAGCCCTTGGATGAAATCCACGTTTGGCTTTTCCATTCGATCGAGAAATTGCCGCGCATAAGCAGAGAGACTTTCGACATAACGGCGTTGTCCTTCGGCATAAAGAGTGTCGAAAGCCAGCGAGGACTTCCCCGAACCGCTCAAACCGGTAATGACAACCAGTTTTCCTCGTGGAATTTCCACATCGAGGTTCTTGAGGTTGTGCTGTCGAGCACCGCTAATCTTGATAACTTCCGCAGGCATTTTGACCAGAAACGTCGAACCTTCCAGTTAACCACAACCGTACTTTTTCTCCAGCTAAATTGCGTGGCTGCCGGCGGCACGAGGCACTTCCTTAGGTACAACGATTCGGCCCCGAGACTACACACTTGACCTTCGCAGAGCGTACGCCTCATTATTCGGGATTGCGTTTACGCCCCTGGTTACGAAATGCCTAGTGAATCGTTTTGACCTGTATTACGAGGCAGTCTCTCACATATTTATTTTACCGTTCGACTGAGTAGTCCGTAGGGCTGGCGTCCGTTTCCTGTGAAGCGTCTAAGGTGTGCACCATGGCTGATGAGATCCAAGAGATTCGAAGCGGTGAGGCTTTGGTAAGTTTTCTTCCACCGGGGCTTTCCATTCTTGTTCCGGTCTATAATAGTTCGGAGGTCTTACCAAATCTTATCGAAAGAATCATCCCCGTTGCCAAGTCGCTCGATGTCCCCTTCGAAGTGATTCTCGTAAATGACGGCAGTTCCGATGACAGTTGGAATATTATCCGCACCCTGGCCACAAAGTATGAGTGCATACGGGGAATTTCGATGATGCGAAACTATGGTCAGCACAACGCGCTCCTCGCAGGATTACGCGTTGCGCGATATGCGACGGCTGCAACTCTCGATGACGATCTGCAACATCCGCCCGAGGAACTTCCAAAACTCATTGAAAAGTTCCGCGGTGGTTTTGACGTGATCTATGGTTATCCAGAAAGCGGAACTCACGGTCTGCTCCGGAACCTAGCCTCCATCGCGACGAAGCTGGCCTTGCAAAATGCCATGGGTGCGGAATCAGCGCGTCATGTCAGTGCATTTCGTGTTTTCAAAACCGATCTCCGGAGGGCTTTCAACACATTTCAAAGCCCCTTTGTTTCGTTGGACGTTTTGCTGACATGGGGAACCGCAAAATTTGGTTTCATCCGAGTAAAACACGAGGAGCGCCAGATGGGTCGATCAACCTATACGGTGTGGAAACTAATCCGCCATGCGTTAAACATGATCACAGGTTTCTCCGTCTTGCCTTTACAGCTCGCCAGCGTTATCGGGTTTGCCTTTTCATTTTGGGGTCTCGCGGTGCTCGCCTATGTCTTATTGCGCTTTATGCTTTACGGAAGCACAGTGGCTGGCTTTCCATTTCTGGCGTCTATCATCGCAATTTTTTCGGGAGCGCAACTGTTCGCACTGGGGATTTTGGGAGAATACATGGCGCGAATTCATTTCCGGAGTCTGGATCGTCCCACTTACACTGTGGCCGAAATAACCGGCGGCGATTGATCGATGGCGCTCGACAGCTTGGCGCGTTGCTCCCTGTTGGAATGGGATTCCTCATTTTTTGGATTCCCAATTGCCCAACTTTCAGGTGAAACGTTATCCGAACCGAGCGGTCGGGCCGTTCTTAAATGGTGTAAAGCAAGCTCAGTGCGATGCCTGTATTTTCTGGCGGATCCAAATTCGGCAGAAACCGCTGAATGGGCGCACAGATTGGATTTCAAGTTCGTGGACGTCAGAGTTGAATTGAGCTTGGGAGTCGGTGCACCGAACATATCCAACGTTCAGGAGTTTGCGCTGCGGACTGCACAGGCTTCGGACATCACTGCTCTCCGGACGATCGCCCGGGAAGCACATCAGGACAGTCGCTTCTTCTTTGATACGAACTTCCCGAGAGCACAAGCCGAAGAGCTCTTTGCAACCTGGATTGTCAAGGATTGCGAGGGCCGGGCGGACAAGGTCTTTATCGCTGAACGGAAAAACAGCGGACCGCTCGGATATATTACTTGCAATCTGAGCAAGGATTCACAAACTGGCCGGATCAGTCTAGTGGGCGTTGCAGCCGAGTGTCGCGGAAGGGGTTTAGGTAAAATGCTCGTTTCTCAAGCGCTTGAATGGATTCGCTCCGCAGGTGCGCAAAAAGTCTTAGTCGTTACGCAAGCGCGTAATGTCGCCGCGCAGCGGCTTTATCAGGCGGCAGGCTTTCGCACTGACAGTGTGAAGGTTTGGTACCATCGCTGGTTTGAAAAACCATCCTTATGACTACGGCGATTCCTTTTAACAAACCTTACGTGAACGATGCCGGGCGGCGATACGTTACGGAGGCTCTCTCATCACCGAATCATTCCGGTGATGGGCCATTCACTCGGAGATGCCACGCACTTCTGCAATCGCTCCTTGGTGTTCCCAAAGTGCTCCTTACCACTTCATGTACCCACGCGCTGGAAATGACCGCATTGCTGCTTCGTCTCCAACCCGGAGATGAAGTGATCATCCCTTCCTTTACGTTTACTTCCACGGCGAATGCATTCGCGCTGCGCGGCGCGCGCATTGTCTTCGCAGATATTCGGTCTGACACTCTGAATTTGGATGAACGCCAAGTCGAACGACTGATAACGAATCGCACGAAGGCTATCGTCGTTGTCCACTACGCAGGCGTCGGATGCGAGATGGATGTGCTACTCGAAGTCGCCAAGCGTCATGGTATAGCAGTTATCGAAGACAATGCTCACGGACTCTTCGGGAAGTATCGCGGTCGTTCCCTGGGTACATTTGGAGACCTTGCAGCTCAAAGCTTTCACGAAACCAAGAATTTTAGCTGCGGCGAGGGTGGTGCACTTGTCATCAATGAACCGAAACTTATTGGGGATGCGGAGGTGATCAGGGAAAAGGGCACGAACCGAAGCCGCTTTTTCCGCGGGGAGATTGACAAATATTCATGGATCGGTCTCGGCTCAAGCTATTTGCCGTCGGATATTCTCGCAGCACTTCTGCTCTCTCAATTGGAGGCGAGAGACGAAATTCAGCTACGGCGACAACAGATTTGGCAGGTCTATTACGCAGGGCTTCGGCAATGGGCTGAGCAACAAGGAGTCGGGCTACCCTTTACCCCGACTTACTGTGACCAAGCCTATCACATGTTCTACTTGTTACTGCCTTCGCTGGAGGATCGACAGGCTTTGATTAGCCACCTCCGCTCGCATGGAATCCTGGCAGTGTTCCATTATTTGCCGCTGCATCTATCGGAGTTCGGGAGACAGTGGGGCGGGAAAGAAGGGGACTGCCCAGTTACAGAAGATGTGAGCGCGCGGTTATTACGCTTGCCATTCTTCTACTCGCTTGCGGATTCCGAACAAGCACGAATCGTGGATTCGATCTGTAGCTTTGTAACAAAGGATGTTCGCACGCGACGTGCTTCGATGGCATGACAGAGACGGCTAGCTACGATCCGCGATTTTTTGCGAAAATCGCGGCTGTCGAAGAGAAACATTTCTGGTTTTACGCGCGGAGTCGAATCATAACTTGTATCGCGAGGCAGGTCGTTAGCGGACTTCGGCCCGGCTATCGTTTTGTCGAAGCGGGTTGCGGGACTGGTATGGTTCTCCGTGAAATGGTTCGAGTATGCGAGCAAGGTAACGTAAGTGGGATCGATGTATTTCCCGAAGCCGTCGCGTTCGCTGAAAAAACGGCTTTGTGCCCCGTTGTCGTAGGCGACCTTAACGAACCGACCATCGTCGGCGAAGCTGATGTGGTTGGAACATTTGATGTATTAGAACACCTGGCGGACGACCGAGCGGTTTTGCGCGGAATAAATCGAATTTTAAAACCTGGGGGGACGCTGATCCTCACAGTTCCTGCTCATATGTCGCTTTGGAGTTATTTTGACGTTGCATCTCGTCATTATCGCCGTTACACAGCCACGCAGCTGGAACAGGTTCTCCGAGACAGCGAGTTCGAGGTAGAATACGTAACGGAATTCATGATGGGCTTGTTTCCGATCCTTTGGCTCGTCCGGCGCGCGAGTGGTCGCGGGCGTGAGATCGGTCGAGAGGACGCCGTCGTAAAGGCTGGGAATGAATTGACGATCGTGCCGGTCGTCAATGAATTGCTTAAGCTCATTCTTCGTTGGGAGAGCGCTGCGATTCGACGTCGCTGGCGGCTACCCATCGGCACTTCACTGCTGGCAGTGGCTCGGAAAACGTAGCCTGAGGATCAGAACAAAATTTTCACTGGGAGTCGGGAGGACTACTTGCGGGCGGCACCAGAATTTTTTCGTCTGAAAGCGCTCCGCCGTCCGCGCTACGAATCGTGTATTGCAGTGTCGGATCGTAATTCCTTATGTATCCAAGAAACCCCATGTTTCTTGCAAATTTGTTAAGATAGAATATCCGGTTCGTGAATGAAGGATTCGCCGACGCACGGGCGACTCCGCAAACGATTCCAGCGGGATTAATAATGACCAGGTTCTTCGGAACTGTCTTTCTCTTCGTCCATGCCACGCCAGCGATTCGTGCGGCCGGTTCACCATGGTCGGAGGGAACTGTGCCGGTAATCCGGCACCTACCTCTCAGTCCTTCCGGCCTATGTCGCCCGTTGAATAAAGTTGATTCGGTAAGGCCAATCCAATCCTGCAGACCCTCTGCGAACATGTCTAAACGGCTTTGTTTCAATTGCTCGGCCACACGATAAATCCAGTCCATACCTTCCGCGGGAGATAGGATACGTGTTTGTTGGTCATCTCGAACCCCATTGACCAGGCTAGTCGCAGCAGCCTCTGCCCGGTCTTTGACCTGTCTCCAACGGATACCGTCCTTGTAGTGGGATGGAAGAGCTAAAAGCGAAACAGCGAGAACAAGAAGGTAAACTGGCCACCGCACCCACGACGTCGATCCACCACGCTGAATCGCCACCAGGAGCAGACCCATCCAGAAGAGGGTGCTATGGAAAAAATAACGCGGGGCGAAGAGTTCGAAGGGCATCGTACCAAAGTGGTCCGATCGACCAAAGACGATAAGTGCCATCGCAGTGAGGTTAAAAGCAATTAACGCTAACCCAATAAGTCCAAGAGTACTCCTAGCGAGATCGCGGCGGATTACTGTGCAAACAATTTCACGCCCGGCGACCACTAGCGCGACCATGCCAAACATTAGCGCGAAGAATGAGGGAAGGATTCCGGTAGAACCTGGCACACGCCAATAAAATGCCGCGTTAAAAATTGGGGCGCTCAACAGCCAACACAAATACGAGAGCTCGAGCGTGGGTGTTGCGACAGAAATGCCGAGGGTACGCAAGCCTGCAGGGCCTCGGACATGAGGAGGCAGCAAAAGGAAGACGATGGCAGCGGCGACGGCAGCGACGGTTATCAGCACAAAGCTGCGCCATGGCAAACGAAGCGACCAAGCCAAAAGAAGTAGCACCGGCCAGGTTGCCAAACCCACGCCAAAGCTAAAGGAGGCCACAAATCCACCGGCAATTACAGCGAATGTAGCAGGCCAAAACCGCGCTGAGTGTGGATGCATGAATGGCAGGCAAATAAAGGAAACTTCCGCTCCCGTCATCATGAGAGAAGCATTGCAATTGAAACCTCCAGATGCAGTGATATGCGCTCGGCCCATCCAAAAATTTCCCACAATTACAACAAGAGTAGCGATTATCTTCGCCGTGAAATCTACCGTGTTATCGCGCCACACCGGGATAAGCAGTAGCCCTGTTGCGATGACAAGTAGTATGAGTCCGACATAAAAGACCACTTGCTGGTTACCGTGGAAAAAGCGAAGGTCCGCCAGCCAAATCAAGCTAGGGAAGAACAGCGAGTGGCCATTGTGTTTCCTCAACGCGCTTTCCAACCAACTATGGTTCAAGCACACGTCATAAATCCGCCAGAAATCATGGTGAGTCACCGGCCAGTGACCCAGACAGAGATAAGCCACACCGGAAAACAGGAAGACCGCTCCGAGGCAACCGGCGCATAGCTGGACGGCTCGATTTGCTGTTGCGTTGAACGTATTCATCGGCCTAAAAGAACATCTTACGCGCTAGCAAGTTATTGCAGTTGCTGACAAACGGGTCTCTCGTGCGCTGCCCCCTGTAAACATTTATGAATATAATGTGCACCGCCCGGCCTCCTCACCGTTCACAGGGCGCAAGGGCTTGGACTTTTTGGTGCGTTCGGGCCTGCGAAAGAACGTGATAATTTACACTGCACACCTCTTGTAGGTTGCGGACCATAATTCTTTGTGTAAGCGAGAAACCCCATAGTGTGCGTTAGAAAATGAAAGTCTCAATCGTCATCCCCTGTTATAATGAAAAGAGCACGATTGAGAAAATTGTTGAGGCAGTTTGCAATTCCCCGCTTGAGTGCAAAGAGATCATTGTAGTTGATGATTGCTCGCAGGATGGGACTAAGACTGTGCTTCAGGAGAGGCTTTCGCAAGTTGTTGATCGGATTATTTATCATCCGATGAACCGTGGGAAGGGAGCGGCGCTGCGCAGCGGCTTCGCAGCTGCGACCGGCGATATCATCCTGGTTCAGGATGCAGACTTGGAGTATGATCCCGCGGATTATCCGGCACTGCTGGAGCCGCTCATGTCAGGCAAAGCGGACGCTGTTTTTGGTTCCCGATTCCTGGGCGCACGGCCACATCGCGTCCTTTTTTTCTGGCATATGGTCGGCAACAAGTTTTTGACCATGCTCTCCAACATGTTCACCAATATTAACCTGACGGACATGGAAACGGGCTACAAAGCGTTCCATGCCCCTGTCATTAAATCGATTGAGATAGAAGAAGATGGTTTTGGTGTTGAACCCGAAATTATCGCCAAGCTTGCCCGTAAAGGCTGTAGAATGTACGAAGTGGGAATCTCGTACAACGGCCGGACTTATGCGGAAGGAAAGAAGGTCAACTGGAAAGATGGCGTCAGGGCGATTTACGCCATTTTTAAATACAATCTAGAGGCAGGCCGGCATTGAAGGAGATTGCACAAGACTCCGCTGTGAGCTGGGCGAAGGCAGATTCGCAGTTACGCCAAGAAGGCGACGAACACGCTTCTCCAGGGCAATGCGCGCCGGGCTCGGAGACATGGGGAACGGCGGCGCTGGAACAAAGGCGCAAGCGCACCCGGGATCATCTGGCAAGGATCGCCCCTCGGCGCGAGAGCTGGATTAAGCACAACAGTTATTATTACAAGTTACTAGGTCGTCTTCTTCAGTTCCTGGTCGAGCCTCAGAAAAAGGTGCTATCGGTCCGGTGTGACATCGGCAACACCTTGGCTGCGGTCAGACCAAGCCAGGGCAAAGGCGTCGACATCTGCGCCGAGATAGTGGAGATCGCGCGGCAACGCAATCCATCCCTCAGTTTTGCAGTCGCTTTTCCAGACAAAGACGAGTTCCGACAGGCGTTCAGCCCGGACGAGACGTTCGACTGCATTCTCTTCAATGATATTGGCGACACGGTGGACGTGCTTCAAGCGTTTAGGAATCTGAAACCGTTATGCCGGCGACATACTCGGGTGTTGATAACAACATACAATCACCTTTGGGAACCACTCGTTACATTTGCGGAATGGACCGGGATGAAGGTTCCGCGTACCGAACAGAACTGGCTTTCTACCGCTGATATTCGCAATTTGTTGAAGCTGGCTGGTTTTGAAGTTCTCGAGACGCATCGAATCGTTCTTTTGCCCAAGTATTTGCCCCTGTTGTCCGGCTTTTTGAATCGCCTTTGCGCTCGTCTGCCATTTCTGAGCAAGCTCTGTATGACGCAAGTCGTCGTTGCGCGAATGGTTCCGCCGCCCGTCGCATTGGAAGACCTTACCGTATCAGTCGTCATTCCGTGTAAAAACGAAAAAGGAAACGTTGAGGATGCGGTTCGCCGAATTCCGCCTCTTGCGGGCCGGACAGAGATCATTTTCTGTGACGATCAATCGACCGATGGTACCGCTGAGGAGGTGCAGCGAGTTCAGTCGTGTTATCCGGAGAAGAATATTCGGATTGAATATGGACCGGGAGTTTGTAAATCACGAAATGTCTGGACAGGTTTCGATGCAGCGAATGGCGATGTTTTGCTGATTCTCGATGCCGATCTAACGACAATTCCAGAAGAGCTGCCTTACTTCATAGAGGTAATCGTTTCGGGACAGGCGGAGTTTGTCAATGGATCGCGACTGGTTTATCCCGTTCCAAAAGGAGCTATGAACGGAGCGAACATGCTGGGCAACAAGTTTTTCAGTGTCGCTTTCACCTATCTCCTCGGCCAACGGGTAAAAGATACTTTGTGCGGCACGAAAGTTCTCTGGAGAAGCGATTGGGAACGAATTAAGCCTATGCTGGGAAGCTGGGGAACGGAAGACCGCTGGGGAGACTACGAACTCTTGTTTGGCGCTGCGAAACTGAACCTTAAAATTCTTGATCTGCCTGTGCACTATCAGGAACGCATTTACGGTTCGACGAAGATGATCAAAGTCTTTCGGAACGGACTCGTCATGCTAAGAATGTGCTGGCATGGCTTTCTTAAGCTAAAACTGGGCTACTAACCGGATATTAACTTAGATCTTCGGATTGCTGGTCAATATATCGCAAGCGACTTCGAGCTCGCATTCATCTGACATTTTCAGTGCAAGAGCGCATTGCCAAAGAAGTTCAACACGGACGTTTCCTCGCACAACGCGGGGCGGGGGAGATTTGGAATTGGGAGAGCCCAGCCGGAAAACTTCGCTGGGCTCGTCGGGTAAAGATGCTCAGCAGTCATCTGAAGCCCGGAATGACCGTGCTTGAATTGGGATGCGGCACAGGTTCTTTTACCCGCGAGCTGGCGCGCTCGGGAGCGGAGATCGTCGCGATTGATGTCTCACCGGAGCTTCTGGAAATCGCCAAATTGAATTGCTCCGTGCCGAATGTCCGCTTTCAAATCCAGAACGCGTATTCATTGAGCTATTCTGAAGCTGTCTTCGACTCCGTTGTGGGCAGTTCGGTGTTACATCACCTCGAAATCGAAGAGGCTCTACGCGATGTTTACCGCGTGTTGAAGCCAGAGGGTACAATTTGTTTTACAGAGCCGAACATGCTGAATCCTCAGATTGCGATACAAAAGAACATTCCCTGGATTAAACAAAAGCTTGGCGACTCACCTGATGAGACGGCATTCTTCCGGTGGCCGCTCCGGCGGTTTCTCGAACGAGCAGGCTATCGTGATATTCGAGTCGATCCGTTCGATTTTTTGCATCCCAAAACGCCGGTTGCTCTGATCGACCGAATGGACGCGTTTGGCCGGTTTCTCGAGAACGTGCCTGTGATCTCAGAAGTTGCGGGTTCGCTCTATATCCGTGCGATGAAATGAGCGAGGCTTCGACAGTCTTGCAGAGGCAGGGGGCGAAAGACCGAGCCGCCACATTGCGCAACCGCGCGCGGCTCGGCGCTAACAAGAATCTTCTTTTTTGGTATCGCCAGCTTTACCGCGATCAATTCAAGAATATTTCCAATCCGTCGGCGCTGTCCATCCTCGAGGTAGGAAGTGGCACTTCACCCCTTAAACAATTTCTTTCAAACGTCATAACAAGCGACGTGCTTGAGCTCGACTATCTCGACCTTGTGTTTGACTGCCACGACATCGACAAGCTAGACGCAATTAAAGACAACAGTCTTGACGTCATTACGCTTACGAACGTGTTACATCATCTGAAAAGCCCCATTTCATTTCTTAACCGCGCTGCGAGCAAATTGAAGTCGGGCGGCAAAGTGATTGCGACAGAGCCCTTCTTTTCGGCGTTATCAACGCCTATCTTCAAGTATCTGCACCACGAACCGGTGGATTTTAGGGTTTCTGAGCCTGAGTTAAGCGACGTTCAGGGGCCGCTAGCATCGGCAAACATTGCGTTACCGTGGCTAATATTTTTCAGGCAGCGCGAATGGCTGCAACGATTGAATGAGAATTTCGATGTTGCGACTCTTTCGACGCGGCCCTTTAGCGCACTATCCTACATGGCTACTGGGGGAATCTCGCACAGGCTACCGATGCCACATTTTCTTTATCGCGCGCTATTTTCAACAGACCTCGTCATCAGCCGCTGCTTCCCGGGCCTTTGCGCAACTTTTTTTACGGTAACTCTGAAACGACGTTGATGCCGTAGTGCTCCTTTTTGAATAAGGTATATCGGCCCCCTCCAAAGCTTCGGCGGCAACTTATGCATCAGCAGGCTCAACACGCAGGCGCCCGCAAGCAAGAATCGAGGTGCCGCAGGGCATTGAAAAGGGCAATGCCGTCTCGATATTCTTAAGGCCTTGCAACAATAATCGCGATATGGCGTTTGGCGGTACGAACCCCGTACGAATCGCGCCGGTTAGTTTCTCTCCGCGCAAGAGGGCTTTGCGCGCAAGCAACAACGGTATCATGAGCATCCCCCATGACTCGATAGCCTGAGCTTCGACACCGCAATGGTCGAATAACCTTGCCATACTGGCTGGCGTGTAGCGTCTCAGGTGACCGGCCGCCCTGTCGTAGTCGCTGAAGAGCAACATGCTCGCAGGCACATTCACAATTACGAGTCCTCCCGGTCGCAAGTGTCGCAATGCAGCAACGAGAAACGCGGTGTCATCGGCAATATGTTCAATCACATCCAATAGGAAAACAGCATCATAGCGGCCCAGGAGAGAACGTTCCTGGTCCAATATATTATAAACGAAAAGGTTGCCCTTTCCCGGTTTCGCCATCTCCAACGCCGCTCGATTTAGATCGCAACCGTCCACTGCAATATCGAGATCGCGCTCCAGCATCTGCCGGGCGACGCCGTGTCCGCATCCAATTTCTAATGCGCGCCGGACTGGCGTTCCAGTGCGTTTAAGTGCTCGGACGAGCAGACGGTGTCGCCATTGCATCCAAAAATGATCCGCGGTCGCGAACTGGAACCACTCGTCCGCCATGGAAACTTGTTGAGGTTGGGACAGAGTCTCAATCACGCGCATCGGATCCCTGCGTCCTTTCGAGATTGATTGTGCGCTCCACGATGAAGGACGGGCGAGCTTTTACTTCCATAAACATCTGACCGATGTACTCGCCGAGGATCCCCAGATACAGAAAGATCAATCCGTTGGAGAAGAGCAGAACGATCACCAACGTCGAGAACCCAGGTGCTGCGAGGTGAATGTTCGTAAACAAGGCAATCCCAAGGTAAGTGAGCGCACCGATCACGGCGCCGACACACAGAATGCTTCCGCATACGAAGCCCACCCTCAATGGTCTTGTCGAGAAAGATGTGAGCCCCGAGAACGCCAGCTTCGTCAGCTTGTGCAAAGAATACTGTGGGAAGCCCGCTGCACGGGCTGGTCGTGAAATGGGAAATGGCCTCGACGGCAGACCAATCCATGTACGTAATCCCCGTACGAAACGCAGCTTTTCTGGGAGAGTTAGCAGAAGGCGAACCGCTCGGCGACTCATGACACAAAAATCGCCGCTGTCGGCCTGAACAGGGCTATCAGCTAAATAAAGATAAAGCCGGTAAAAAACGAAATAGAAAAAGCGTTTGAGTTTCGGCTCGGTCCGACTGGTTCTCACGGCGTAAACCACATCAGCTTTCTCCCTTGTTAAGGTTCGATACATTTCAAGAAGGACCTCGGGTTCGTCTTGCAAATCCGCGTCCATAATTCCAACATAATTGCCCGTTGCGAAAGACAGGCCGGCCGAGACAGCATTCTGGTGGCCGAAGTTTCGCGTTAGCACAATCAACTTAACGGACGGATCCTCGCTGGCCCAGGCTTCGATAAACCTTGTGCTTCCATCGGTGGATCCATCGCTTACAAAGAGCAGCTCCCACGCAGCAGGTCGGTCGCGAATTTTAACCAATCGCTCCCGCAACAATGGCAAGACCTGTTCCTCATTAAGGAAAGGAATCACAATGCTCAATTCAGGCTGGTCCATCGCGCTTACAAAACGGAATCTTCCATGATTCTAAAAGGACTTACCAGCAATACAAAGCTCTCGCCTCGGTCGCGATTCGGTGGCAATTAAACGAGCGTGGCAGATCTCGCGATGCTACTGCCTCTTCCTGAACAGCACGAAACGACCATGACTGTCAATAACTGTGTAATCTTCGAGGCGAATTCCGGACTCCGGGTTTATTTTATCTTTGCTGATTTTGAATGGCGCGTAGGCGTCGGCACTGTCGCCAAGGATCCAGATCGGTGCAGGCCGACCCCACAATCGGGTTAGCCAGAAAAGGTTTCGGTCGTGTGCGTAGCGGAGAAGCAATGTTGAGGCAATAACAGGTTCTTCCGGGTTGCCCTCGCGACGGTAACGTGCAAATACCGCATCGGCCTGTTGGCGCTCCTGCGGCGAGCAAAGGCTGGTGGAACGAAGAAGGTATGCCCCGCGGGCAAACCACGGCACGAGGACGAGTTGTGCAGATGCTGCTAACGTCGCGATTACAATTGCTGCCGTAAGCACAGTGGCGCGGGTCCATTTCTCGCCGGACGTTGCGACGCGCGCAATCGAAGCAAAACCTACCAACATGACGCACCAAAGCAGTGTCTGCGCCGGGAAAAACCGCCGAGCCCACAGGAGGTCGTTCTGATTCATAAGCCATGCAACCACTGTCGTTGGGACACCAATGACCAGATAGTAAGGGCGCAATAAAATTGTTCCAAAGCTGCCCACCAGCATGATCCACAGCCATTGACGGACAACGCTGCTATCAAGCCAATGAGCAGTATTCGAGGTTACAAACGCGAAAACCGCTCCAGGACCCGACAAATTTCTTGCCGCTGCAATACCGAGACGGCTGACCGAGTGATCAGAGAGACGATCAACCGGGTGACCAGCGTACGCCGTTGGCACTTGCGACCAGGAAACGGCCAGCAAAAGAGGGATCGCGATAGCCGACAGCAGAACTACGGTCACCGCCGGCCAGTTGAGACGACTGCGAACCGCTTTGCCTGCTGACGAAGTCCATGTTTCAACGCCTGCCACGGCCGCTACCATGGCGGCAGCAATTGGCGCATCCTCCTTCACACTGAAGACAGCAAGTGCTGTCACGATTGAAGGAACCATCCGCTGCTGAAGCAGGAAATAAAACAGGATCAAACATAATGCCGGCGCGAGAAGCTCGACTTGGAACCCTTGGCCAGCCTCTTGATAGAACAAAACGGAAAGCGGTGAGGCAAGCATTGCCCCGGCCGCGAATAACGCCACTGGCCCGGCAACGCCTAGAAGCCGCAAAATCCGCGTCGCCCAGAAATAGGTCACTCCCACCGCTGCAGCTAGGACGAATAGCAAGCCAGGAGCGCCAAACGGTTTTGCTATCACCCCAAGCGGGACAAGCATGAAATAAGTGTGGATGGCCAGGATGTTTCCAAAACAGTTGTCGTGGAGCACTCCTTTTCCCTCGAGCCAACTCCGCGCAGCTTGAACGCTCACGAAGAGATCCCCTGAATAGCCGAGATCGTAGAACGTTTTCAGTTTAAGCGCGAACACCCAGAGCGTCATGACCACAGCGACCGCGAGAGCAGCAAAGTCCCAGCGATCCCATGGCGCCACCGCGTTCACCTGGGACGTAAACAGTCCTTTCCAACGAAACCGCATTGGACGAATGTATGGCTCCGCAATATCTTTTCCAATGGTGTCATGGTAAGACCGCTCATCTCTGATGAGAGCGAATACTGTCGAGTGTGAGCTTGAAGTATTTGTGCCGAGAGGCAGTAGTTACATCGGGATGCAAGCGAACGGCGAAAAGAGTGCATCTAATGAACTACTGCTTCCAGCATTTTTAGGAACTTCTCTCTGCTACACCTGACACAACGCTGATGTCGACAACTACAGTCCTTCATCGCGCCGCTAATAAGGTCTACCAATGCGCTTTTCCTATCTATCGGCCCCTTTATGCCGCCTATAAGACCTACGCTGATCGCGCGGAGCGAGAGCTGCTAAGGAAGATTTTGTTTAAAGGCGCTGTTGTTGTAGACGTCGGCGCTAACATTGGAATTTACTCGCGGTTTCTTTCCCGCTATGTGGGTCCAAAGGGGGTGGTTCATTCCTTCGAACCTTCGCCTGATAATTTCAGGCGGTTGTCTGCTGCCACTCGTAATCTTTCAAATGTCCGGCTTACTCAAGCTGTGATTGGAGAGCGGAGTGGCGAGTGCAAGCTTTACGTTTCGGACAAGCTGAACGTCGACCATAGAGCATACGAGACCGACGATTCACGCCGTGTCATTCCTATCGAAATGATCGCCCTCGATGATTACTTCAAAACCGGCCAACGCGTCGATCTGATAAAAATGGACATTCAAGGGTACGAGCTTCATGCGTTACGCGGCGCACAGCGCGTGCTTCAGGAAAACTCTGACATCAATCTTTTGCTCGAGTTTTGGCCTGCTGGGTTGGAGCAGGCGGGCGTGAGCTGGGAAACGCTTGTGGAGATGCTTCAGCGCTCAGGTATGACTCTGACTCTGGTGAGAACAGATGGTTTGACTCCCCTGGATGTGCGTGACATTCGAAATGATACCTCCTGGTATGTTAACCTTTTCGCCCATCGCATCTGAGCGATTATCGTCGAATAAATGCGCACAATCGTCGTCACTGGATCCGCAGGATTGATTGGTTCGGAAACCGTCAAGCGATTCGCGAAAGAGGGTGCGCACGTTGTTGGGATCGACAACGACATGCGCGCACAATTCTTTGGCATGGAAGCTTCGACGAAGAAGATCCGTGATCATCTAATCGCGAACGTCCGCGGCTATGACCATCATGACCTCGATATTCGGGATGCTTCGGCAGTCGCCAAGCTATTCAAGAGTTATTCGGGAAAAATCGATGCGATTGTGCATTCGGCCTCACAGCCATCTCATGATTGGGCGGCTCGCGATCCACAGACCGATTTTACGGTTAACGCAAACGGCACACTGAACTTGCTCGAGGCAGCCAGAGTATTTTCTCCCGAAGCGCCATTCATTTTTACGTCAACAAATAAAGTCTACGGCGACACACCGAACCGGCTGCCATTGCAAGAATTGCCCACGCGATGGGAAATTAAGCCTGGGCATGAGTATGAGCAGGGGATCTCAGAGACCATGAGCATCGATTACAGCAAGCATTCGCTTTTTGGAGCATCCAAAGCTGCGGCCGATATTTTGGTGCAGGAATATGGACGCTATTTTGGACTGCCGACTGTTTCATTTCGCGGTGGGTGCCTCACCGGACCAGCACACGCGGGTACGGAGCTACACGGTTTTCTTTCGTACTTGATGATATGTGCGGTCACCGGCAGGCCTTACCGTGTATTAGGATACAAGGGCAAACAGGTCCGTGATAACATTCATAGCTTCGACCTGGTCGAAGCATTCTTGGAATTTATTCGCGCCCCGCGAAGTGGAGAAGTGTATAACATCGGCGGCAGCCGGCATAGTAACTGTTCGATGCTCGAAGCGATCGCCCTATGTGAGGAAATAAGCGGACGCAAACTAACGTGGAGCTATGAAGAGACCAACCGGATCGGCGACCACATCTGGTGGATCAGCGATGTTAGAAAATTCCAGGGAAACTACCCCACCTGGAAATTTCGCTACGATTTACGAGAAATTCTGGAAGAAATCCATCGCGCAATCGTCGAGCGCACGTAGATCATTAGCGCCGAGGATCCGGGGACCCTTCCTTTGAGACTCTGGAGTCCTTACTTCTCAGCATTCTCTTTGGAACATCATAAACCAAATACGAGTAGGCAATATGATCTACCGGAGTAAAATTCTCTCTCAGCCATTTGTACTCCTGCGGGTTTCGATTAACTCCGACCAACGCGTTAACAGGCACAACAATTCGACCAGCCTGCGGCTTACGAGGATCTACGATAACTCCAGGATGACGGTGGATATATTCCTTTAAATACCATTCGTTGCCTCGCCAATCCAGGTTCGAGTCTGCAAGGTGTCGGTACGCTAGCTTCCTGTCCGGAACAAATTCATTAAAATACGAGATGAAATGGGGATAATATGAAAGAGCCGAAGCCGCAACCCAACCTACAAGAACCACCGCGGCGTAACGCCGGAGCTTGGATTCTGGGGCAGCTAGGAATCTTCCGCAAAAGACCGTAGCCAGCGCGAATACGGGTAACACATGACGGATGCCGATCTGCGCGTTAAAGAAGAAGTTGAAGTAGACCCAATAAAGCAGAATCGGAACCAGCAGAAAAATCTCCTGCCGGCGAAGTCCTCTCGCCGCTGGCTGGGCACGACGCGAAAAATAGCCGAACAATGCCACCAAAAATATGATTTGGGTCCCAATCGGGACCTTGAAGAAAGCCGCGTAGAAGTAATACCCCGGGAATCCATGGAGCGTCCCGTCATGATGATTCACTCGAAGTTGTCCTGCCATATAGATGTTTCCCCAGGCTTGCCCCATCCTCTCCTCGAACTTAACCAGATCCAAGCCTTGGACGTAAGGACCGAGAGTCAGTGCGCTAAAAAAGGCCCGTCGCTTGCCACCTAACTCGAGAAAATGCCAAAAGTGGTACAGAGCGCTCGTGGTCATCAAAGCGGCCGGCAAATCAGCTGTCACCAACTGGCCGTGTGCCAGCAGATTGGGATCGAAGACGTAAAGGCTCAGCGAGAGAAGTGCCCCGTTACGGCCGTAGAGTTCATAGCTCCATTTAAAGACATATAGCGCGAGTAATAACGACAGAGCAATGGTAGCGTATCGGCCATGCTTGACCTGACCATCCCACGAGGTGTCTGTTGAAATGCCTGTTATTCGGGCAAAGACGCCGATGTTTCCGCTTGTCATCGCATGTAGAGTTGAAAAGGGCATAGTGCTGCTATTTAAGGCTCCGGTGCGCCCGGGAGAGCCATTCAGCACGCGATAACCGTACTGGTAGTGAAGAGGCTCATCAGTTGTAAGACCCTTGTGGCGCAAGCTCGTCGTGTGTATCAGCAGTAACACAGTTAACAGCGTACCGCAGACGATGAACCAACACGGCATCGTGGCCCAATGCCACCCTCGGCTACTAGTTGATAGGCTGCGTATCACAATCCTGCTTATCGTAGATCGTCAATAAGACTGCCACGTGCGAGGTTGCAAACTTCGTAAGTTCAAGCTCCCTTCCTCTAGTTCGACTTTGGAAGCTCAGGGGAACGGACAACGTCTGCGCTAAATTCACCGACTGAGATGATGTAATCGACATCCGCCTGCTGCTGTGGCGAGAGCTCATCTGCGTTTTCCACCCACATACGCAGAGAATGATCATCCCAGACGAGAGAAGCGATAAAGAACGCATTCCACTTATTGTGAAAGAGATTTTCTTTCAACAAAAGGAGAATACGACTGCCGTGCACTGGATGCAGCGCCAGGGTTTGTAACGTTTGGATAACATGAGATGTTTTTGCCCCTACGTTTAGCCACGGCGTCCGAAGGCGCTGATTTTCTCGCTGGGTGAGAGTCGCAAGAGCGACCGCCACTAAAAGCGTTCCTATGACTTGGAAAATCCGGGAAGATACTCTAGCGGAAGTAAGCCCCACGGGTGAACCAGTTGTTGCAGCTCGGACACGGCGGCCAATGAATACCGACAATTTCCAAATTAGCGTGATCAAATCAGAAGCAATCTTTGCAAAGATCATTGCCCATCCAAACAGGAGAAGATAGAGGGACGCGTCACCGCGTACGGGAAAGATAAACGCTACGGGAAGGGGCACGATCACTATCCAGAAGGCCATCAGCTGAAGCATGCGGTCCCGGCGTATAAAGGCATAAATGAAAACAAGTGCCCATAAGAGCAGCAATATTGTCGGAGTGATCGAATGTCCGGCGAACAATAATTCGCTAACAAACTTGGCATTGGAAGCAGTGAAAGTATGCCATGAATATGTGGGGCGATAGGGATCCAAACTTGCCAGCGAGTCGCTGCCGTGGATTTTCCCGTAGATATAAAAAACTGTGAGCAATCCAGCGATTAACGACGCCGAGGCATAGAGTCGGATCCATCGCAAGAATGCTTTCGCATCCGGCCAGACAGGAGATTTTAGAAACTCGTAAATTAAAATAATGACTGGAAGGGTAACCGCCATCTCTTTGCAGTTCAGCGCGCAAACATATAGGACCAGGAATCCCACCAACTGAAGCGGTCGAAGAGAGGCGTCCTTCTCACGGATATGTAGGTAAAAGGCTAAAGCCGCGAAATAAAGGAACCCACATAACACGTCGTAAATGAACGCTCCAACAAACACGAGACCAGCTAGGCGTGGGCGGTAACAGAGGGCAAGGACAGCGAGAAAAGCAATAGAGCGCGAGGAGGCGAGTCGCCGGCTCAAGTAATAAACCAGAGGAATAGAGGCAGCGAGAATGCCGATCTGAGCAATCCGATAAGGAAGAGGATCCAGCCCGAAGAAGTGATAAAGCGGAAGATAATAAACAGCACCACCCGGGCGATAAAGGTAGAGCGGTAGATAGTAAAGGGCGTCTCCCGGACAAAGGAAGAGCTTCCAAAATATGATGTTTGCCAGGAGCGATTTTAACGCTCCCGCGCACCAACAGATCCCCAGGTTCATCATCTCGTCTTCACGAAAGCCGCCGCTTAGTGCAGGAAGAGCAAAGTGGAGGAAGTAAGCAATTAGAACGGTTACTCCAATTACATCAAACGTAGCCCCTCGGAATGTTCGCTTTTTGTTCGTGCATTTCATTCGACTCAAAAGGCGTGAGGAACCTGTGATCATCGCGAAATTACAATCGCGCTATCCTTCGCTTGCCGGGAGACTCCATCCGGTCGAAGACCGGTCAAGGGCAATTTTACTCGAGATACTTCCGCAGGAACAGCTCCATTATGTGCTGTGCCCCAGCGCCTCTGACATGTCTCAGATCGCGTTCCCACGCAGCAGCACGATCAGAGCTTTGCACGATCTCGTAACTTGGAAAATAATCCACATTCGCGTGTGTCGAAGCCCACTCTTGGGCAACTGCTCTTAATAGTGACTTGGCCCAGGTGTTGGCCACGACAATGTCCATAGTCGAAAAAGTGTTCATTAAGGGAACCGGCGAGACTGTAACAACAATATGAAAGTCGGGATGTCCATACTCGGTTAGCAACGCGTGGATGGCTTCCAGATTAGCCAGGTTTTCGGCGAAACCAGTAAGGTGAAATTCGTATCGGCCTGGTTCAGTTTTAAACAGCGATGGGATTGGCGTGCAATTGAGGTAGACGTCTGCTTGAACATCACGCCACACCTCAGCCAACCCAAGAGTAACGATCACCGCGCGACAGCGCTTTATACGCTCCGTAACCATTTGCAGGAGCGCGCGGCGCTCCAGAGTTTCTTCCCGACTTACAAAATCTAACATAGGGGTCGTATGCGGGTCATACCACGTTGTCTTCGTCAGTGGGACAATCGAATTCACGGGAAATACTGCGTCTGCATCAAGCACCCAGCGCAGTTCGTTCAATATCGAGTAGGTGTTGTATTTGTTGGTAAATCCGAGTCCTGAGAGTTCCTTGTTGGCTGGCTGAAGCTTTGCAAACTCCGGTGCAGCGCTTTCAACCGCCATCTTGTGTTTAATCAAGGCGCTCTCGAGGCCGCGCGCGAAACATGAGCCGATGGCATAGAACTTGTCGTCGCGGCGCAGTTTAAACTTGGGATCAATTTTGGGCGTGAACCAAGTATGGCGCAGTCTCTGAAATGCGTATTTGCCGGCGAGATCATCCGGGTCAGCGCTGCTCTTATACCAAGTGCGTTCTTCATTTGCTTGATAGTTCGCTAACGCCTCGTCGGCAGTTGCAACGTAAGGCGACTTCCTCGCCAATCGGTGATTGATCGGGGGATTGAAATCGGTTTTAAGACATGCCTCGGACATCGCTCAACGGGATTCTAAACGAAGAACGCTGCAATTGCATTTTGAACCCACAAGTAATCTTTATTTGGCTAGGCCGGTTTTAAAGAGGAAATCGGGTCATCATCCGCCGAGGCGGCCTTCGATGGAATTTCATTAATCGGTCTCGGACGCATGAGATATTGGCCGCCCGTTGGCTGCACAATTTTTTCCTCAATACACAAATTGTCGAGCAGCAACAGCACTTCAAACAGCGCTGTCGTGTCATCATTCTCAATATAAGCAGCGCGCGTTCCGGGCGGGACGACAAGGTGCAGGAATGCGTTAAACTCCAATTTCCATTCGATCGTGAACCAGCGCTCAAAAATCGGAATGATCTCGCTTGATCGAATCGATTCGAAGGGAGAACCCAGCGTGCCAGGTTCAGGCCGCTTGAGTTCTGTCGTCAGCCGAGCGTTGATCTTATTTTTTCGAAACTTTTCAGGCAAAATCGCCAGAATTTGGTTCGTAATTGAGAGCCGTCTTGAGTCGTATTGCCATTGGGTTTCGCCGATGAAATCGTGTATCCAGAGATAGCCGTCGTTTTTCACCGAACGCCATACCTGTTCCGCTACGCGTTCGAGAAAAAGAATGTGGTGAAGCGACGTCTGGGCCGCCACCAGATCGAAAGTCTTCTCGGGTAACTGCACGAAGTTGAGGTCGGCTACTTCGTACGTAAGCGGGAGGTTCTCCTTCTTTGCAGTATCGCGCGCCGCTGCGATGGCTTTCTCCGAGATATCGATTCCATGAAGGCTGCGACAAATTCCTTCCTGCACGAGCGCACGCTCCAGCCTTCCCGCACCGCATCCTAGAGTGAGTCCGTGTTCGAACGTTAAATTTTTCTCTCGCGCGACTCCTATTAGATAGGAC
>WNGC01001297.1_pt1 | contig 26421 bp, 27 predicted proteins | sample 5400051 | NCBI WGS metagenome assembly WNGC01 (sample SAMN13153368, study PRJNA577476) | soil metagenome | isolation source: 20 cm soil or saprolite under grassland replicate 2 | place: USA:California | collected 2016-06-15
TCGTCCAGGGACCTCGACAAGGCGGACGTGATCCTGGTCGGAGTGTCGCGCAGCGGCAAGACCCCCACCACCCTCTATCTTTCCCTGCAATTCGGAATCCGTGCGGCGAATTGCCCGCTCATTCCCGAGGATTTCGACCGCATGAGCCTGCCCACCGCGCTCCAGGGCCACCGCCGCAAACTGTACGGCCTGTCGATCGCACCTGAGCGCCTGCGCGAGATCCGCAACGAGCGCCGGCCCAACAGCAAGTACGCCGACCTGGAGAATTGCCGCTACGAGGTGCAGCAGGCGGAGAAACTGATGTCGCGGGAAGGCATACGCTGGGCGAATTCGACGACGAAATCGATCGAGGAAATCGCCACGACGATCATGCAGGAGTTCAAGCTGGAGCGCAGGGGGTACTAAGCACCGCTGCGTTGACGAATCTGCTCGAAGAGGCAGATCGCCACCGCCGCGGCGACGTTCAGCGACTCGGCAGGTCCGGGCATGGGAATGCGTGCACGGTGGGTGGCGAGCCGCCCGGCGCCTTCGGACAGGCCGGCGCCCTCGTTGCCGAACAGCCAGGCGACCGGTTCCTTGAGGTCGAGGTCGTAGAGCGACGCTCGAGCGCGCGGTTCCATGGCAACCACCGAACCCCGGAACGACCGCGCGAATTCGCCGACGTCGACGCCCTCGAAGATGGAAAGGAAGAAGTGCGCCCCCATCCCCGCCCGGATCACTTTCGGGGACCAGGCGAACACCGAGTCTCTCGAAAGGAAGACGTGCGGTATGCCCGCTGCCGCTGCAGTCCGAAGGATAGCTCCCAGATTTCCCGGATCCTGGATGTTTTCCAGCAGGAGACAATTCGCAAGCGTCTGCGGCAAAGGACCCGGCTCCGGGGTACGCACCACCGCCGCCACTCCAGCCGAGCTCGCGAGCTGAGACACCCGCGCAAAGAGCGCGTCGGCGAGAACCACACGCGCCTTCGCGGGGACGCTCTCGAAAAAACCGCGGACTTCCGGGCGCGTCATAGCGCCTTCGCTCGCAAGCATCACTTCTGCCGTTCCGCCGCTCTCCTGGTACGCGCGCACCAGATGCTCGCCTTCCAGGAGCGTGCTGCCGGTCCTGCGCCGTTCCCGCGACGATCCGGCGAGCTTGATGAGGGCCTTGACCTGCGGGTTGTCCTTGGAGTGGATGGACTTCACTCGCTTGCGCAGGTGCGAAACCCGGCGAAGACGTCGCCCCGGTCCGGCGTATAGAAATTCCTCCAGGTATTGGAGATCAGCCGCGCGGGCGTCGCGAAGCTGCCTCCGCGCAGGACCTTGTGGGTCCCGAACCAGGGCTCGGAGTATTCCGCATACGGATCGCGCACGAAATCCGGATAAGGACCGAAGGTGCTCGAGGTCCATTCCCATACGTTGCCGAGCATCTGCCGGCAGCCGGCGGCGCTGTCTCCTCGGGCGAATTCGCCCACGTGTGCGCGGCCCGATCCGCCCAGATTGGCGGGTGCGGTGCGCGAAGACGATGCGGCCATCTCCCACTCCGCCTCGCTCGGCAAACGCCGACCCGAATAGCGGCAAAAGGCGTTCGCCTCGTGCCAGTTGACGTGCATGACCGGGAGATCGCCGTCCAGCGGCACCTCCTCGTCGAAGCGGCGCTCGCGCCATTCTCCGTCACGCTCGACCCAGTAGCGCGGGCCTCTCGCGCGGGCCTTCCAGCTCCAGCCCTCGGGCGACCAGAGATCGCGGCGGGAATAGCCGCCGTCGCGAACGAATTCCAGGAATTGCGCATTCGTGACCGGCGTTCGGGCAATGCGAAAGGGCTCGAGCTTCACCGGATGCGCCCACTTTTCGTTGTCGAAGTGAAATCCGGAGTTTCGCGCCGCACCGAGCAGAAATTCTCCGCCGGGCAGTTCGGCGTCTCCGTCCAGAGCGCCCTTCCCCGCACTGTCGGACTTGCCTCGCGCGAGCGGGTCGGTGTACCCGAGCGTCTGCCGTGTATAGTGAAACGCTTCCGCGTGCATGTCCTCGTGGAAGAGCGCCAATTGCACGAAATACAGAAACCACTCGTTGTCCGGCTCCCTCTCGAGCCGCGCCAGCACGCGCTCCAGAACGCTATCCTGAAATTCGAGCGTGCCCGAAAGGTCGGGCAGCGGCAGATCCCAGCGCGTGTCGTGCGCGACTTTCGCGGAATCGTAGAGCGCATCGGCGCCGTCGAGGATGCTCTCCGAGAGCGATTCGTCGGAGCGCAATCGCAGGCACCAGTGCTCCTGGAACCAGGCGACGTGTCCCAGCTCCCACAGCACGGGATTGACGATCGCCAGCTTCGGGCCGAACAATTGCGGACCTTCGAGATCGCGGGTGAGGAGCCGGGTGCGCTGCCTGGCATCGCGCAATTGTTGCGACAGAGATTCAGGAAACATGGGAGAGGTCAAACATAGCATGAAAATCGCGCTCATCACCCCCGCCGGAGCGCGCTCGCGAAGCGGCAACCGGCATACCGCGACGCGCTGGGCCGCGATGCTGCGATCGCTCGGCCACCGCGTCCGGGTTTCGGTTCGCTGGGACGGGCGGCCCGCCGATGCGATGATCGCGCTCCACGCGCGGCGCGGCTACGACGCTATCGCGCGATTTCGCGAACGCTTTCCCGGCTCGCCTTTGGTCGTGGTGCTGACCGGCACCGATCTGTACCGGGACATCCGCACGGATCGGGAAGCGCGGGCTTCTCTGGCGCTCGCGGACCGTCTCGTCGTCCTGCAGGACATGGGGAGGCTCGAGCTTCCGGCGCGGTTCAGACGCAAGACCCGCGTGATCTACCAGTCAGCCGAAGTCCACGCCCCCCGCAAACTGCCTTCGCGCCGCTTTCGCCTGGCGGTGATCGGGCATTTGCGCGAAGAAAAGGATCCGTTTCGCGCCGCGCTCGCCCTCGCTCATCTGCGCGACTTACCCGGGCTCGAGGTCGTGCATCTCGGGGAGGCGCTCTCCCCGGACATGGCGCGCGCGGCACGGCGGCTGATGCGCTCCGATCCGCGCTATCGCTGGCTCGGAAACATGCCGCATTGGCAGGCGTTGCGCTGGCTCTCGCGCAGCCACGCGCTGGTGCTCAGCTCGCGGATGGAAGGCGGCGCCAACGTGATCTGCGAGGCCGCCGCGGCGGGCGTTCCGGCGATCGCATCCCGGGTCTCGGGGAACGTCGGCATGCTGGGCCGCGGCTACCCCGGCTACTACCGGCTCGCCGACGAGCGTTCGCTCGCGCGCCAGATACGCCGCGCGGCCCTCGAACCCGCCTATTACGCGCGCCTGGAGCGCCTCACGGCGGCCCGCCGGCCGCTGTTTCGCCCCGCCGCGGAGCGGGAAGGACTGCGAAGGCTGCTCGCCGAGCTCGCACCTAATTCATCGCGATCCAGGATTTCGCGCACCGGGGCAAAGCTGCGGCGATAGACTTCGCATACGCCGTACCGGCGCAAGGCGCTCAGGTGCTGCGGCGTTGGATACCCCTTGTGCGCGTCGAAGCCGTATTGCGGGAACTGGCCGTGGAGCCGGCACATCTCGGCATCGCGCGCGGTCTTCGCCAGGATGGAGGCCGCCGCGATCACCCTTACTCTCGCGTCCCCATCGACGATCGCCCGGGCCGGCACTGCAAGCATCGGGCAATGCGAGCCGTCGAACAGCACTTCGTGGGGCAGGACCGAGAGTGTCTCCACTGCACGCCGCATGGCGAGGAGGCTCGCCCGCAGGATGTTCAGGGTGTCGATTTCCTCGACGCTCGCCCAAGCGATGGCCCAGGCCAGCGCTCTATCCTTGATGAGGATCGAGAGCCGTTCGCGCTCGCGCGAGCTCAGGACCTTGGAGTCGGCGATGCCGGCAGGCGCGCGTCGTCCCGGCTGGAACACGACCGCGGCGGCGCAAACAGGGCCGGCGAGCGGCCCGCGGCCGGCTTCGTCGACGCCGCAAATCAGGCGGACTGCAGCCACGGCACGAGCGCTTCCGCGGCACGCGCCGCGGTATCCCTGCGCAGAAGCCGCCGTATCTGGTCGAGGCGCTCCGGAAGCCTGCGGTTGACGACGGGATCGTTGAGCGAGTTCAGCACCGCCTGGGCCAGGTTCTCGGGCGTCGCGTCGTCCTGGAGAATCTCAGGAACGAGAAATTCCCCGGCGATGATGTTGGGCAGGCCGACCCACGGCAGGGTTCCCATCTTCGACATCATGCCGTAGGTGAGTTGCGCCATCTTGTAGGTGATCACCATCGGCTTTCGGGCGAGCGCGGCCTCCAGCGTCGCGGTCCCGCTCGCCACGAGCGCGACGTCGCACGCGGCGATCGCGTCGCGCGCATGGCCGAAGAGCACCGTGAGCGGCAGCTCTCCCGCGCCCGCTTCGTATACCGCTTCCTCGAAAATCGTGCGCGTTTCGCGGCTTACGAGCGGCACCAGAAAATGCACTGCGGGCTGCCTCGCCGCGATCAGCTTGGCCGTTTGTATGAGGCTTGAAGCCATGTAGCGCACTTCCGACTGGCGGCTCCCCGGCATCAGGGCCACGACCTTGCGTGTCGCAGGCAGCCGCAATTGCTCCTTTGCCGCGGCCGAATCGTCCTCATCGGAGCTGGCATCCGCCAGAGGGTGTCCGACGTAGGCCACCGGCACTCCGGCGGCGCGGTACAAGGGCTCCTCGAACGGAAAGAGCACGAGCATCTTGTCGACCGATTTCACGATCGCAGACATGCGTCCCCCGCGCCAGGCCCACAGCGACGGGCTCACGTAGTGAACCGCCGGAATACCCGCTCGTTTGAGCTTGCGCTCGAGCGCCAGATTGAAATCGGGCGCGTCGATGCCGACGAAAAGCGCGGGCCTCGCCGCGACGAGCCGCCGCCGGAGCTTTCGCCGGATCGCGTGCAGTTCCAGAAAATGCCGCAGCACCTCGACGTAGCCGCGCACCGCGAGCTTCTCCATGGGGAACCAGGAAGCTAGGCCCTCGGCCTCCATCTTCGGGCCGCCGATACCGACGAACTGCAGTCCGGGAATCCTCTTACGCAACGCGGCGATAAGGTGAGCTCCGAGAAAATCCCCCGAAGCCTCCCCGGCGACCATGCCTACGACGACGGATTTGCTTTCCACTTGCGCTAGCGAATGATGCCGCGCTGCGAGCGCTCGAGGAAATCGACGAGCACCTGCAGCTCAGGCGACTTCACGGCCTGGCCTGCAATCTTGCGCCGCGCCTCGGCGAGCGCGAGACCGGACCTGTAGAGGGTCTTGTAGGCGCGTTTGATCGTGGTGATCTTTGCCGCGGCGAAGCCGCGCCGCTTCAACCCTTCACTGTTGATTCCGAACGGCTTCGCCGTATTGCCCGCCGCCATGACGTACGGAGGCAGGTCCTGCAGCAGGACCGTCGCGACCCCGGTGATCGAATGCGCGCCGATCGAGACGAACTGATGGGCTCCGGTAAACCCGCCCAGCACGGCGTAGTCGCCGACCTGGACATGACCGGCGAGAGTCGCCACGTTGGCGAAGACCGTGTGGTCGCCGACCTGGCAGTCGTGCGCGATATGCACGTAGGCCATGATCCAGTTGTCGCTGCCGACGCGCGTGACGCCCGCGTCCTGCGCGGTGCCGCAGCTGAAAGTGCAGTACTCGCGGATGGTGTTGCGGTCGCCGATCTCGAGCGCGGTCGCTTCGCCGGCGTATTTCTTGTCCTGGGGCGGCCCGCCGAGCGAGCTGAATCCGAAAATTCGGTTTTGAGCGCCTATGCGAGTCCTCCCCTCGATCACCACGTGCGGCCCGATCGAGGTGCCCTCCCCTATCTCGACGTGCTCGCCTATGATCGAATAGGGTCCCACCGACACTCCCGGGCCGAGCTTCGCTCCGGAATGGACGATGGCCGTCGGGTGAATCATATGGGGCGCAGCGTGCACAAGATCTTCGCTTCGGCGGCGAGCGTGTCGCCGACGCGCGCCTGGGCGGCGAATTTCCAGAGTCCCCGGGCGCTCCGCTCAACCGCGACCTCGAGCAGGAGCTGGTCGCCCGGAACCACCGGGCGCTTGAACCGCGCCTCGTCGATTCCCGCGAAGTAGTAGACCGACTTGTCGTCCGGTTTCGTGTTCATGGTGCGGAACGACAGTACGGCCGCCGCCTGCGCGAGCGCCTCGATGATCATGACGCCCGGCATCACCGGATAGTGCGGGAAATGCCCGGTAAAGAAAGGCTCGTTCATGGAGACGTTCTTGAGCGCGAGAAGCCGCTTGCCCGGCTCGCATTCGAGCACCCGGTCCAGGAGAAGCATGGGATAGCGGTGTGGCAGGTATTCCAGGATTTCTCGGATGTCCATCTCTTACCTCTTTCTCTTTACTGGGAGTCGTTTTTCCAGCTCGCGAATCCGCTTGGCCAGCCGGTCGAGGCTGCGCAGGTGCGCCACCGTCTTCGCCCATTCGCGGCTGGGCGCCGAGGGCAGCGCGCCGGCATAGGCGCCCGCGCGCGTGATGGATTTAGTCACCACCGCCGCGGCGGAGATCGTCACGTGGTCGGCGATCGTCAAATGGCCGATGATGCGCGCGGCACCGCCGATGGCGCAGTGCCGGCCGATGCGCGTGCTGCCCGCGACGGCTGCACAGCCCGCCATCGCGGTATGGGCACCGATGTGCACGTTGTGGCCGATCTGGATCTGGTTGTCGAGCTTGACGCCGTCCTCGATCACCGTGTCGTCGAGCGCGCCGCGGTCGATCGTGGTGTTGGCGCCGATCTCGACGTCGTCACCTATCACGGCGCGCCCGGTTTGCGGAATCTTGATCCAGCGTCCGGAATCAGGCGCCATGCCGAAACCGTCGGCGCCGATCACGACGCCGGCGTGGATCAAGGCGCGCTTGCCTATGACGCAGCGGGGATAGACCGTCACCGAAGGACCCAGGCGGCTGTCCTCGCCGATCGAGGCATCTTCGCCGATGGTGCAGCCAGCATCGATCACGACGCGCTCCCCCAACCGTGCCCCGCGGCCGATGTGGCAGCCGGGTCCTACCGTGGCGGAGGCCGGAATTTCGGCTTCCTCCTCGACGACGGCGCGGGCGTGGATTCCCGGAGCGGGGCGAGTTTCGGAACCGAACAGCTGCGCGGCCCGGGCATAGTAGACGTAGGGGTCGTCGCACAGGATCCTCGGCAGGGCAGTCGCGTCGCGTTCCTCGCGCGCCAAAATCACGGCTGAGGCACGAGTGTCGCGCAGGTGCGCCCGGTACCGGCCATGCGAGAAGAAGCAAAGATCGCCCGGGCCGGCGCTTTCCAGCGTGGCGATCCGCAGAATCTCGGCATCGGGATCGCCTATCAGCTCCCCGCCGAGCTTGGCGACGATTTCACCAAGCCGATAAGTACGCGAAATGGATTGCGCCACGCCGAATCACTTGCCCGCGCGAGGTTCCTCTAGCGCCTTGATGACCCTGTCGGTGATGTCGATGCGGGTGCTCGCCCACACGACCTGCTCGTTCTGAAATACGACGTCGAGTTTTTCGGCCTCTGCGATCTGCTTCACGGCACGGTTGGCGCGTTCGAGGACTCCGTCGAATTCCTCCTTGCGTCGCTGGGCCAGATCCTCGTTGAATTCCCGTTGTCTGCGCTGAAAGTCCCGGTTGACATCGCCGAATTCGCGTTCGCGCTTCTGCCGCTCCGACTCCGACATCGTCACGGCGTTCTTCTCCAGGTTCCCCTGCATCTTCTTCAGCTGCTCCGCCACCTTGGAGAGCTCCTGCCCGCGCTGGGAGAATTCCTGCTCCAGCTTCTTCTGGGCCCGCTGCGCAGCGGGCGCTTCCCTTAGGATCCGCTCCAAGCTGACGAACCCGATGCTCGACTGCGCCAGAGCCGGACTGACGGCCCCTAGGGATGCGATGAGGACCCAACCGGTGAGAGAGTAGCTTTTCGCAGCTGCCATGAGACCTGCCTTTGAGAAAGGATTATACCGAGCCGTCAGAATAAGGCGCCAAGTGTGAACTGGATGTTCTGGAGATCGTCTCCGGGCTTGCTGTTGAGCGCTTTCGCAACGCTGATTTTCATCGGGCCGATCGGTGAGTTCCACGCGAAGCTCATTCCCGCCGAGGCACGCAGTTGCGAAAGGTCGAGCTTTTCAGTGAAGCCGTAGACTTGTCCCGCGTCGATGAAGGCACCGAATCGCATCGACCACTTTCCGATTGCCCCCCAGAAAGCTGCCGTCGAGGTCGCGTGGGCCCAACGACGCAGTTCGGTATCCGCGCACGCTGCCGATGCCCCCCGAGTAATAGTTCTTGAAAAACGGCAGCGGTTTTCCACCGTACCCCTCGCCGGCGTCAAGCTCGCCGCTGAGCACGAAGGTGAGGTTGCGCGAGTACGGGTACAAATACTGGTGGGTGTAGGAATATTTCCAGTATTCGAGGTCTCCGGGCGGCGTGGCCAGCTCCAGATTCGCACGCTCGAGGTGACCTCTCGTCGGCCAGATGAAGCTGTCCCGCGAGTCCCGGATCCAGCCGGCGGTGCTGACCAGCGCAATATAGTTGGCGCCGAACTGGTTTTGAAAAATGAGGTAACGCTGCGGGCTGTCCGGGGCGAGGAAGAGCTTAACCTGTTCGGTACCGAGGCCGAAAAACAAAGTGTCGTACTCGGTATAGGGCACTCCGAATCGTACCGCCCCGCCGACCGTGCTGGTCCTGTAGTTGCCGATTCCCAGGGTTGTGGCGTTCACGTCGCGCCGGTAGACGTCTTGTTGACGGATCCGGAGGCGACTTGCAGGCCCACGGTGTTGCCGGTGCCGAAAAAATTACTCTGCTGAACCGATGCCTGAACGATGAATTTATCGACATTCGAAAAACCGATACCCAGCAGCACCGCGCCGGTGGGTTTCTCCTTGATCCGCACGGTCACGTCGACCTGATCGGTCGTGCCGGGCACCGCCGGAGTCTCGACCTCGACCTCGCTGAAATAGCCGGTCTTGTCGATCCGCTGTTTGGAGAGCTGCAGCTTCTGGCTGTCGAAAAAACTGCCCTCGAGCTGGCGCATCTCGCGACGCACCACCTCGTCGCGGGTGCGCGCGTTTCCGACGACGTTGATCCGCCGGACATAGACGCGCCGTCCGGGATCGATCAGGAAGGTGAAGCTGACTTTGCGTTTTTCCTTGTCGATATCGGGATTCGCGTTGACGTTGGCAAAAGCATACCCGTCCCGCCCCAGCCTGTCGGTAATTGCCTTGGTCGAGTCGGTGAGCCTTTCCCTGGAAAACGTTTCGCCCGATTTGATCGTGACCAGGGAGCGGAGCTCCGCCTCGGGGAGGAGCAGGTCTCCCCCCAGCTTCACATCGCCCACTTCGAATTTCTCGCCCTCGCTGATGTTGATCGTGATGTAGATGTCGCGGCGATCCGGCGTAATCGAGACCTGGGTGGAGTCGATATTGAACTCGAGGTAGCCCGCGTTCAGGTAATACGATCGCATCGATTCGAGGTCGGCTTGAAGTTTCTGCCTGGAGTATTGGTCGTTCTTCGAAAACCAGGTGAACCATCCGGGAGTGCGCAGCTGGAGTACGCGGAGTAATTCCTCCTCCGAAAATGCGCGATTGCCGACGATGTTGATTCTCCTGATCTTCGCGACTTCCCCCTCGTTCAGGTTGAAATTGATCGCGACCCGGTTGCGGTCGAGCGGCGTGACGGTCGTGGTCACCTCAACGCCATAGAGGCCCCGGGTCAGATACTGGCGTTTGAGCTCCTGCTCGGCCTGATCGAGCAAGGCACGGTCGAAGATGCGGCCCTCCTGGAATCCGACGTCACGCAGCCCCTGCTTGACCTTGTCCTTTTCGAATTCCTTCATCCCGACGAAATCGATCGAAGCGATGGCCGGCCGTTCCTCGAGAGTCACGATCAGCACGTTTCCCTGGACCTCGAGCCTGACGTCGCGAAAGAACCCGGTGGCGAACAAGGAGCGAATCGCGCCCGCAGCCTTTTCGTCGGTCATCGTGTCGCCGACTTTGACGGGGAGATAGCTGAAGACCGTTCCGGCCTCGATGCGCTGGATGCCCTCGACGCGAATGTCCCGCACGGCAAAGGGCTGGAACGCCCGCGCCGGCCCGGTGAGCACGAGCAGGAAGAGCGCGGCTCGTAGCGCGTTTTTCACTGATGGATCATTAACCCGCGAACAAGCGGTTGAAATCGTTGTAGATGGCGAACGCCATCAGGAACAGGAGTAAGGTGAGGCCCAGACGCTGGCCCAGTTCCATCGCTCGCTCCGAAACCGGGCTGCCCTTGAAAATCTCGACGACATAATACAACAGGTGTCCGCCATCCAATAACGGAATCGGAAGCAGGTTGAGCACACCCAGGCTGATGCTGATCAACGCGAGAAAGGCGACGTAGGCGCCGATCCCCAGCTGCGCCGATTGACCCGCGTAATCGGCGATCGTCACCGGTCCACTCAGGTTTTTCCAGGAGACTTGGCCGACGGCCATCTTGCCGAGCATCTTCAGGCTGAACGCCGACATCTCCCAGGTCCGCTCAAGGGCAATTCCAAGCGCGGCGGCCGGCGCGTAGCGCACGGTCGTTACCAGGTCCTTCATCGCGTCAGGATCTCGACGAGGTAGCGTTCCTATCCGACCGAAGCGCGAGCCATTCTGCTGGAACGCTTCCGGGCGCAGGCGGATCTCAATTTTGTCTCGATCGCGAACGATGCCCAGTTTCACGATTTCGCCGGGTCGCGCTCGCACCGCCTTCACGAAATCTTCCCACACGCGAATTTGGACTCCGTCGATCGTGACGACGCGATCTCCCGCGCGCAATCCTCCCGCCTCCGCGACGCTTCCCGGGACGACCTTGCCGATCACTGGAGCAACATCGGGCAGGTCCAGCCTCAAACCCAAGCGCGCGAGGGGATCGCTGTCGAAGCCTTCGAGATCGAAACTCGACAGATCCAGGGTGCGCCAGGTAAGTCGCTGCTTGAGGTCGATCACCTCGAGCCGCGCAGGCTGTTTTTCCACCGCGAGCTGCAGCAAGCGCCAGCGCACCTGCTGCCAGCTGGCCATCGGCTCGTCGTTTATCTTCAGGATCGTCTCGCCCCGCACGAAGCCGCTCGCTTCCGCGACGGTTCCGGGATCCGGGGTGCCGACGACGGGCTTCGCCTCCTGCACGCCGCCTACGAAAAGGCCCCAGTAGAACACGATGGCGAGCAGGAAATTCGCCGCCGGCCCCGCGGCGACGATCGCGATGCGCCGCCAGACGCTCTGGCGGTTGAATGCCCGGTGCACCTCTTCCGGCGCGACCGGCCCCTCGTGCTCGTCGAGCATTTTTACGTACCCGCCGAGGGGCAGCGCCGCGATCACCCATTCGGTCCGGTCCCGGCCGCTTCGGACCCGCCACAGCGGCCTGCCGAAACCGATCGAGAAGCGCAATACCTTCACCCCGAAGAAGCGGGCGATCAGATAGTGGCCGAACTCGTGGAACACGATCAGCACGCCCAGTGCCACGATGAAAGCCAGGAGAGTGATGGCGAAATTCATGCGGCGTGGGAGTTGAATCGCGCGATGATCTGGTTCGCCCGCGCCCGGGCTCTCGCGTCGGCCGCGAGCACATCCTCGAGCGTCACGAGAGGGCTTGGGGGAAGGCCGGCGAGAGTTTCCTCGATGACTGCAGTGATCCGCAAAAACGGCAACCGCCTCTCGAGAAACGCGGCTACCGCAACTTCGTTGGCCGCGTTCAGCGTGGCCGGTGCTGCCCCTCCGCTCCTGAGCGCTGCGTAAGCGAGGTTCAGCGCGGGGAAACGCTCGAAATCGGGCTGCTCGAAGCTCAAGGCGCCGATGCGAAAGAGGTCGAGCGACGACACTCCAGCCTCGATTCGCTCGGGATACGCGAGCGCCTGGGCGATCGGCGTGCGCATGTCAGGGTGCCCGAGTTGAGCGATCACGGAACCGTCGGCGTACTCGACCATCGAATGGACCACGCTCTGCGGATGGACGACGACCTGGATCTGTTCTGGGCTTGCACCGAAGAGCCAGCGAGCCTCGATGATCTCCAATCCCTTGTTCATCATGGTCGCCGAATCCACCGAGATCTTGCGTCCCATGACCCAGTTCGGATGGGCGCAGGCCTCGTCGGGTGTCACGCGGTGCAAGTCTGCGCGCGCGCGGCTCCTGAACGGCCCCCCCGACCCGGTGAGGAGAATCTTGCGGATCCCCTTTGCGGCAAGCTCTCCCGAGGCGAACGGTGGAAGGCATTGAAAGATGGCGTTGTGCTCGCTGTCGATCGGCAGCAGCATCGCCCCGCTGGCTCGCACCGTTTCCATGAACACGGGCCCCGCAATCACCAGCGCTTCCTTGTTTGCGAGCAGCAGCTTCTTGCCCGCCCTCGCTGCGGCGAGCGTTGCGCGGAGTCCGGCCGCCCCGACGATCGCGGCCATGACACAGTCGACTTGGGGCAGCGAGGCCACTTCCACGAGGCCCGCCTCGCCCGCGAGAACCCGGCAGCCGACGCCCGCCCCCGCCAGGCGCTCGCGGAGCAGCGGCGCGTGCGCGGCGTCCGCCACGCACACGGTGTCGGGCCGGTGCCGCCTGCATAGGGCGGCCAGCTCGTCGACTTGCCGATGGGCGGTCAATGCCGCCACACGGAAGCGCGACGGGTGGCGCGCGATCACATCCAGGGTACTTGCTCCGATCGAGCCCGTCGCTCCGAGTATCGCGATGTTTTGAATCGTGGTCATCTCATGAACGCAAGCACCGCCAGGGGGAGCATAGCCACGGGTGCATCGATGCGGTCGAGGATCCCTCCGTGGCCGGGTAAAAGCGTGCCGCTGTCCTTGACCCCCGCCTGGCGTTTTATCAGAGATTCGAACAGATCGCCAATCATTCCAACCACGGCGAGCCCGAGGAGAACCGGAAGAATCCACGTCGCTGCCACCCTCATCGCGCCGGGCCACGCAGGCGTGTTACCCGGAGCGCTCAGGCCTGCCCATGCGAGCGCGTAGATCCCGACCGCTGCGAGCGCCCCGGCGACGCCTTCCCAGGTTTTCCCGGGGCTGATGGATGGCGCGAGCTTACGCTGCCCGAAGCGCCGGCCGGCGAAATACGCAGCCGTGTCGGAGATCCAGACCGTACCCAGGACCGCGATCAAAAGGGACGGATGTATGCTGCGCAGATCGACCATCGCAGCGAAAGCGGGTACCAGCGCGATGGCACCCGCCGCAAGCAGCAAGGCGCGACCGTCGATGCGCCTTCGCCGCCAAATCCACACCGGAACGAGGACGATCCAGAACAAGGCCGCGACATGGTAAACCCAGGCCGGCGCATAGGGGCCGTTCGCCGCGGAAGCCTCGAGGATCCCGGGCAGCACGAAAAATCCAACCAAGAAGGTCGAGTAAATCAAGCGCCCGACTGCGGCAAGCGCCGCCAGTGCTCCCCACTCCCAAGCGGAAAGTCCGAGAAACAGGGCGCAAAATGCGACCCAACCGTTCCTGGGCAGCAGGTACAGCGCCGAAACGAATCCAGCAAGCAGGACAGCCGCAGTCATCACGCGGGTTTTGAGCATGGGTGCCCGCGCTTCTCGGCCTGCACGGCAGCGGCCTTACGCGATCCTCCGGCGGCCACTGCTTTCGCGCTTGGTTTTTTCGAGCTGCTCGCTGGTCCGCCCGAAGCGGCGCTCGCGCTCGCGATACCAGGCGATCGCCGCGTCGAGCTGCTTGGCGTCGAAGTCCGGCCACAGCGTCGGGGTGAAATACAGTTCGGTATAGGCAAGCTGCCACAGCAGGAAATTACTGATGCGCTGCTCGCCCCCGGTGCGAATGAAGAGATCCGGTTCGGGCGCGTAGTTGAGCGCCAGATGGGGAGCGAGTTGCTCCTCGGTATATCCCTCGGCAGGCAGAGGGCTGGTGCGCACGAGCTTCAGCAAGGCCTGCATCAGGTCCCAGCGGCCGCCATAGTTGGCGGCAATCGTGAGCGTAAGTCCCACATTGTGCGCGGTGAGCTCCTGGGCGCGGCGCGCGAGTTCGACCACGCGCGCCCCGAACGGCGCGATATCGCCGATTATCTTGAGGCGCACCTTGTTCTGGTGCAGCCGCTCGGCTTCCTGCTCGAGGGCGGCCATGAACAGCTGCTTGAGCGTCGAGACCTCTTCAGCGGGCCGGCGCCAGTTCTCCGAGCTGAAGGCGAACAGGGTCAGGTATTCGATGCCGCGATCGGTGCACGCACGCGTGACCCGGCGCACCGTCTCGACCCCTTGCTTGTGACCGGCGACGCGGGGGAGATAGCGCTTCTTGGCCCAGCGGCCGTTGCCATCCATGATGACGGCGATATGCCTGGGGATATCGCTGGGGGGCGGGATCTCGCGCGTCGAGCTGGCGAAGGATTTCATGGAGTGGACATTCTGTGGTATTCGATCAAACCGCCATCAGCTCTGCTTCTTTTGCTGCGATCATCTTGTCGATTTCGGTGATGTGCTTGTCGGTGAGCCTTTGGATCTCGTCTTGCGCGCGGCGTTCCTCGTCTTCGGACACGGCCTTGCCTTTCAGCAGTTCCTTGAGCGCATGATTGGCGTCGCGGCGCAGGTTGCGCACAGCGACCTTGGCATTTTCGCCCTCGTGCTTGATCACCTTGATCAAATCCCGGCGGCGCTCCTCGGTGAGAGTCGGCATCGGCACCCGTACCATGTCTCCGTGAGAAGCAGGATTCAGGCCAAGATCGGACTCCCGGATCGCCTTCTCGATCGCGCCGAGCATCTTTTTCTCCCAGGGCGATACGCCGAGGGTGCGGGCGTCGAGGAGGCTCACGTTGGCGACCTTCGGAATCGGCATCTGACTGCCGTAGTAATCCACCGAGATGTGGTCGAGCAGCCCCGCGTGCGCCCGGCCGGTGCGGACCTTGGACAAGTCGGTTTTCAGGGCATCGAGCGACTTATGCATTCTCTGCTCTGTGTTCTTCTTGACGTCGGCCAGGGTATTCATGAATCCCCCTCCTCGCGGGCTCAGGCGCTCACGTAAACCAGCGTGCCTTCTTTTTCACCGGTGACGACCCGCTTCATCGCTCCGGCTTTCAGGATGCTGAACACGGTGATCGGGAGCTTCTGATCGCGGCAAAGCGCGAAGGCCGTGGCATCCATCACCTTCAGATTCTTGATCATGGCCTCGTCAAAGCTCAGCCTGTCGTAGAGCTTGGCGTCCGGGCGCAGCTTGGGATCGGCCGTATAGATCCCGTCGACCTTGGTCGCCTTGAGGACCATTTCCGCGCCGATCTCCGTTCCCCGCAGCGCCGCCGCAGTATCGGTCGTAAAGAACGGGTTGCCGGTCCCCGCGGCAAAAATGACGATCTTGCCTTCCTCGAGGTAGCGGATCGCCTTGTTGCGGATGTAGGGCTCGACCACCTGTTCTATGTTGAGCGCGGACTGCACCCGCGCGTTCAAGCCCGCCTGGCGCATGGCGTCCTGCAGGGCGAGCGCGTTCATGATGGTCGCGAGCATTCCGATGTAATCGGCCGTTGCGCGATCCATTCCCGCCGCGCCCGGAGCGACGCCGCGAAAAATATTGCCCCCACCGATCACCACTGCGATCTCCAGCCCGAGCGCCGCGACCTGGGCAATCTCGCCGACGATGCGTTCGATCGTGGCACGATTGATCCCGAAGGAATCGTCTCCCATGAGGGCTTCGCCGCTCAGTTTGAGCAGGATCCGCTTGTATTTGGCAGTTGCGGTCATTCCAGGCTGCCTTTCCTTCTTCTTGTCTCCGTATAGCTCCATTTTTAGGCCGCCTGACCGTTCCCCTTCTTTTCAATTCCCTCGCCGACCACATACAGCACGAAGCGCGAAACCGACGCGCCACCAGCCTTGAGGAGAGCTTCCACGGTCTGCTTTCCAGCAGGATCCTTGACGAAGATTTGACCGAGCAGCGTGACTTCCCTCACAAACTTTTGCACGCTGCCTTCGATCATCTTCTCGACAATATTTGCCGGTTTGCCCGACTCGGCCGCTTTCGCTCTAGCGATGTCGCGTTCCTTTTTCACGAGCTCTACGGGGACGTCGTCGCGCGACAGGCCGAGCGGTTTGGACGCCGCGATGTGCATGGCCAGATCGCGGCCGAGCTGTTCCTTGCCTCCGGAAATATCCACCAGGACGCCGATCTTCGCTCCGCCGTGAATATACTGAGACAGGCGGCCCCTGGCTTCGATCCGGGCAAATCTGCGAATAGATATGTTCTCCCTGATGCGCCCGAAGAGCGCCTTGCGCGCCTCGTCCACCGTGGCGCCGCCTAGAGGCAGGGCGTTCAAGGCGGCGAGGTCCACAGGATTGCGTTTCGCTACCAGTTCAGCAAGAGAAGTGGCAAACTTCTGGAAATCCTCGGTCTTGGCGACGAAGTCGGTTTCGCAGTTGACTTCCACGATCGCGCCGGTCTTCGCGTCCGGCGCGACGTGAACCGCGACGACGCCTTCGGCCGCCGTGCGCGTCGCGGCCCGAGACGCCTTGCTGCCGAGTCTGACGCGCAGGAGCTCCTCGGCTTTGGCTGTATTGCCTTCCGCCTCGACCAGCGCCTTCTTGCACTCCATCATCGGCGCGTCGGTCTTGTCGCGCAGATCTCTGACCATGCTTGCGGTGATTTCCGCCATCAGCTGGAACCTTGGTGCTCTAGAAGTTCAAAAAAAAGGCGCTGCCGCGCCCCTTTTGGGCCGCAATCGCCGATCATTGCCCCTTCGCCCCGGGCTCTTCGACTTCGACGAATTCATCCGAGGTTGCACCGATGATTTCCTGCACGACCTGGCTGCGGCCCTCCAGGATCGCATCGGCGATCCCGCGCGCATACAGCCGAATCGCCCGGCTCGAGTCGTCGTTGCCCGGAATGACATAGGCGATACCGTCTGGAGAGTGATTGGTATCGACCACCCCGATAACGGGGATGCCGAGCTTTTTCGCCTCGGCGACCGCCCCTTTCTGGTAGCCGACGTCGATCACGAACAAGGCATCGGGCCGGTTGTCCAGGGCCTTGATGCCCCCGAGACTGCGTTGCAGCTTGGCGAGCTCGCGCTGAAAGTGCAGGGCCTCTTTCTTCGGCAGCTTCTCCATGCTTCCGTCCTCGATCATCACCTCCATTTCCTTGAGTCGCTTGATCGATTGGCGGACGGTCTTGAAGTTCGTGAGCATCCCGCCGAGCCAGCGGTGATCGACGAAGGGCGCGGCGCAGCGCTCGGCCTCCTCGCGGATGATTTCGCGCGCCTGACGCTTGGTTCCGACGAACAAGAGGGTGCCCTTGTTGGAGGCAAGCTGTCGCACGAATTTCATCGCCTCCTGGTACATCACCATGGTCTTCTCGAGATTGATGATGTGGATCTTGTTGCGATGACCGAAGATGAATGGCGCCATCTTCGGGTTCCAGTAGCGGGTCTGGTGGCCGAAATGCACGCCCGCTTCGAGCATTTGGCGCATCGTGGTCGACATGGTGACTCCGGTTAGGGTTACAGTTCAGGGCCGCCCCGGCCAAATGACCCGCCGAAATTCGATGAGAACGTCGTGGGCACCCTAACAGCGGGGCGGCAAAAATTTAGCCGAGGCCAAGCCCGGCTAGAGACTTAAAATATTAGCACGCGGATCGAAACGGATGCAAGTTTTTCCTGTGCAAACAGAGTTTTACTCCGCCCCTGGCCACAGCCGCGAGCCCCGCCTACAGCGGTCTGCGATTTGCCCCGACGAGGTCGATGACTTATCCTTCGCACTTTTTTGCTGAAGCATGACGATACATCTGAAGACCGCCGAGGAAATCGAGCGCATGCGCGTCGCCGGGCAGCTCGCCGGGGAAGTGCTCGACTTCGTCGCCCCGCGCGTCAAGCCCGGAGTCACGACCGGCGAACTCGACCGTCTTTGCCACGACTTGATCGTCGAGGAGCAGAAGGCGATCCCTGCTCCTCTGAACTACGCTCCCCCCGGCTACAAGCCCTTTCCGAAGTCGATCTGCACCTCGGTCAACCACCAAGTCTGCCACGGCATTCCAGGGGAGCGCGTGCTCAAGGCGGGGGACATCCTGAATATCGACGTCACCGTGATCAAAGACGGTTTTCACGGCGATTCCAGCCGCATGTACTACGTCGGCGAACCCTCCATCCAGGCGAAACGGCTGTGCGAGACCACTTACGAGTGCATGTGGCTCGGCATCCGCGAGGTGCGCCCCGGGGCTTTTCTCGGTGACGTCGGCGCGGCGATCCAGCAGCATGCCGAAACCCACGGCTACAGCGTCGTGCGCGAGTTCTGCGGCCATGGAATCGGGCGAAAATTCCACGAAGAGCCGCAGGTTCTGCACTACGGACGCTCCGGAACGGGCACGCGCCTCCAACCGGGAATGACCTTCACGATCGAACCGATGATCAACGCCGGCAAGCCGGCGATCCGCGAGCTCGCCGACGGCTGGACCATCGTCACCAAGGACCATAGCCTGTCGGCACAATGGGAGCACACCGTCCTGGTCACCGGCACGGGATTCGAGGTCCTGACCCTTTCCGCCGGCACGCCCCCTCCGCCGAAGCACTGACTCCATGTTGTCCCCTCCCGCGACGCTTGCGGACGGCGGCGCCACGCTCGCCGGCCTGAAGGCCGGCGTGCAAGCCGAGCGCGCCGCGCTGCAGGCAAGATTTCGCGAGACGGCGGACGGCACCCTGGTGTTGCGAGAGCATCGCCGCTTGGTCGACCGCGTCCTGAAGGAGATGTGGCGCCAGCTCCGATTGCCGGCACCCCTTGCGCTGCTCGCGGTCGGCGGCTACGGGCGCGGGGAGCTCTATCCTCATTCCGACGTCGACGTGCTGGTGCTGCTGCAGGACCCGGCTTCCGTCGGCCTCGCGACCCAGATCGAAAAACTCGTAGGACGACTCTGGGACACCGGGCTCGAGCTCGCCCACAGCGTGCGCACCGTCGCCGAGTGCGTCGAAGAGGCGAGGAAGGACGTCACCGTGATGACCAGCCTCCTTGAAGCACGACAACTCGCCGGAAACCGCGGCCTTTTCGCCCGTTTCGATCGCGCGCGGGGAGAATGCCTCGATGCCAAGGTGTTTTTCAAGGCAAAGCGCTTGGAGCAGGAACAGCGCCATACCAAATTCCAGGACAGCCCCTACAGCCTCGAGCCCAATCTCAAGGAAGCACCCGGCGGCCTTCGCGACCTGCAGGTGATCCTTTGGATCAGCCAGGCCTGCGGACTGGGAAATTCCTGGACGGAACTGGCGCAGCGCGGCCTGATTACGCGGGAGGAAGCGCGCCAGGTGCAGAAGCATCACAGATTGCTCCAGAACCTGCGGGTGCGCCTGCATTACGCCGCCGGGCGCCGCGAAGACCGACTGCTGTTCGATTACCAGGATAGCCTGGCGCGCGATCTCGGGTATTCCCCCACCGCGCACCGGCGCGCCGGTGAGCAGTTGATGCAGTCTTATTTCCGCACGGCGAAGGCGGTCACGCAGCTGAATACCATACTGCTGCAGAACCTGGGCGCCGAGATTTTTCCCGCAAGGAATTCCGATGGCGCGAAGATCAGCAAAAAGTTCAGGCGGGTAGGCGAATTGCTGGAAGCGCACCCAGCCGACCTGTTCGAACGCGAGCCCACCGCGATCCTCGAGAGTTTTCTCATCATGCAGCAGCACTCGGAGCTGAAAGGCATGACGGCGCAGACGCTGCGCGCCCTGTGGCGTGCGCGCACGCGCATCGACGCCGCCTTTCGAAGAGATCCGCGCAACCGCGCGAGTTTCCTTTCTCTGCTGCAGCAGCCGCGGGGCATCGTGCACGAATTTCGGCGAATGAATCAATACGGCATTCTGGGAAGGTATCTGCCGGCTTTCCGTCGCATCGTCGGCCAGATGCAGCACGATCTCTTCCATGTGTACACCGTAGACCAGCACATCCTCAGCGTCGTGCGCAACGTGCGCCGCTTCACGATGGTCGAGTTTGCGCACGAGTATCCGCTGTGCAGCCGCCTCATCGCCAGCCTCGAGCGCCACTGGCTGCTGTACATCGCTGCGATCTTCCACGACATCGCCAAAGGCCGCGGAGGCGATCACTCGCAGCTGGGCAGGCTCGAGGCGCAGCGTTTCTGCCGCGAGCATGGCCTTGCGGCCGAAGACACGCAGCTGGTCGAGTTCCTCGTCGAGCACCACCTCACCATGTCCTCGGTGGCGCAGAAACAGGACCTGTCCGATCAGGAGGTCGTGCGGCGCTTCGCCGATGTCGTCGGCACCGAGCGGCGGCTGGTCGCGCTCTATCTGCTCACGGTCGCGGACATCCGCGGCACGAGTCCCAAGGTATGGAACGCCTGGAAGGGCAAGCTCCTCGAGGATCTCTTTCGCGCGACGCAGCATCTGCTGAAGGGCGGAAAGCTCGAGGCGGACCAGTACATTCAGAGCAAGCAGGACGAAGCCAAGCGCCTGTTGGGGCTCTACGGGCTGTCGGACACCGTCCAGGATGCCCTGTGGCGCCATTTCGATGTCCCGTATTTCCTGCGCCACGACGCTCAGGAGATCGCCTGGCACACGCGGCTGCTGCACCACCGCGAGAGCGCCGACAGGCCTGTGGTCAAGGCGCGTCTCTCTGCGGCTGGCGAAGGGCTTCAGGTCATGATCTACGTAACCGACCAGCGCGACCTGTTCGCACGCATTTCAGGCTACTTCGGGTCGGTCGGCTTCAGCATCGTCGACGCCAAGATCTACACGACCCGGCATGGGTACGCGCTCGATACATTCCAGGTGATGGACATCGGCAGCGTGCCGCATCCGCGCGACATGATCGCCCAGATCGAGTCCGAATTGGCGGACTGGCTGGCGAACCAGGTTCCCCTGCCGCAGCCGGTCCAGGGGCGGGTGTCGCGGCGCGTCAAGCACTTCCCCATCGCACCGGAGGTGCGCATCGTCCCGGACGAAAAAGGCCAGTACCACTCCCTGTCGGTCACCGCCGGCGACCGGCCCGGCCTGCTCTATGCCATCGCGCTGGTGCTCAGCCGTTACGGGGTCAACCTGCACACCGCCAAGATCGCAACGCTAGGCGAGCGCGCAGAGGACGTGTTCGTGGTGTCCGGCGCGGCGCTCGCCAACTCGAAAACCGTGCTGCAGCTCGAAACCGACCTGCTGCAGGCGCTGCAGGCCTAGACGCAGCCTCCGATCTCATTCGTCGATCACCTCCTGGTCTGGGAACAGAACCTCGACGAAGCCGAATTGGGACATGTCGCGCATGCGCATCGGGTACAGAATTCCATCGAGATGGTCGCATTCGTGCTGTACGACCCGCGCATGGAACCCTGCGACGCTCCGATCGATCGGATTGCCCGATTCGTCGAAGCCCTGGTAGCGCAACGCCTTGAAGCGCGGGACGACGCCGCGCATGCCCGGGACCGACAGGCAGCCCTCCCAGTCCTCTTCCATTTCCGCGCCGCTCGGCGTGATGACCGGATTGACGAGGACCGTGTCCGGAACTTCCTCCACGTCGGGATAGCGGGGATTGCGCGTGACTCCGAAAATGACCACCCGCAAGGGGACACCGATCTGCGGGGCGGCGAGCCCGGCGCCGTTCAGGTGCGCCATGGTGTCGCGCATGTCGGCGATCAGCTCGCGCAGCTGCGGCGTGCCGAACGCCTCGACGGACTGTGATTTCTCGAGCAGCCGCAGATCACCCATTTTCAGGACTTCGCGGATCATGTGGCCGCCTTTGCCACCAGCGCCTCGATGATCTTTCGTACCCGACCCACCGCGTCCTTCAGTACCTCTTCAATCTTGTCCAGCGGTACGCCGCGGGCGCTTGCGCCTCGGCCGGCAGCGTGATTCACGACCACCGCGATCGCCGCGTAGCCCAGCTCGATCTCGCGCGCCAAGGACGCCTCGGGCATCCCGGTCATACCGACGATGTCGGCGCCCTCCCGCTCCAGCCGGTCGATTTCCGCGGCCGTCTCCAGTCTCGGCCCCTGGGTTGCGGCATAGACCGCGCCGTCGGCGGCAGCCTCGCCGCAGGCTCTCGCCGCCGCGAGAAGCTTCTTTCGCAACTCGTCGGTGTACGGCTCGGTGAAGTCGATGTGCCTCACCGGAGCCTCGTTCTCGAAAAACGTGTTCATCCGACCGCAGGTGTAGTCGATGATCTGGTGTGGGACGACGATCCTTCCCGGACCGAGGTCTGCGCGGATGCCGCCGACCGAGACGACCGATACGATATCACCGACACCCTGTTCCTTGAGTGCCCATAGGTTGGCGCGGTAGTTCACTTGGTGGGGCGCAATCGTGTGGCCGTAGCCGTGGCGCGCGAGGAACACCACCGGTACCCCGCGGATCACGCCGAAAGTGAGCGGTCCGGACGGTTCCCCATAGGGGGTCCGCACCACCTGGCGACGCGAGACATCGAGACTGGAGAACCGTGTCAGCCCGGTGCCGCCGATGATCGCGAGCATGTGCGCTCAGGATTCCTTTACCGCGTAGATTTCCGACAGGTTGCGCCAAGCCCCGGATACGTCCATTCCGCAGCCGAACACATAGCGGTTGGGCAGTTTCAAGCCGACGAAATCGGGGACGATGGGCTTGTCGCGGCCGATGTTCTTGTCGGTGAGCACGGCGCTGTAGAACGCCGCCGCACCGAGCGATTTCACGCGGTCACGAATCGCCGCGAGCGTTTCGCCTCCGTCGAGGATGTCATCGAGCACGAGCACGCTGCGGTCCCTCACGTTCTCCCGCGGCGCCACCGTCCACACGATCTTGCCGCCCGAGGTCGCGTTGCCATAGCGCGATGCGTGGATGTAGTCGAACTCGAGCGGGAAACGCAGCCGAGGCAAGAGATGACCGGCAAAGAATACCGAGCCGCCCATGACCGCGAGCACGAGAGGATAGCGGTCTTTCAATCTCGCCGTGATCTCCCCTGCAAGGCGCGCGATTGCGGCATGCACCGTGGCTTCGTCGCACAACCGGTCGGCGCCTTCCAGGATCTTCCAGGCCTCGTCGGGCGTCATGGCGCAAGAAGTATAGCGCCCCGGCCCCCGGGTCCCTTCACAGTGCCTTCAGGAATTGATCAAACGCGGCTCCGACCTCGGGATGCTTGCGTCCGTACGCCACCGTCGCCTGCAGGTAGCCGAGCTTCGATCCGCAGTCGTACCGGGTCCCTTTGAAGCTGTACGCGAGCACGCGATCCTCCGCGAGCAGCGATGCGATCGCGTCGGTGAGCTGAATTTCGCTCCCGGCTCCGGGTTGGGCCTGTCGCAGGTGATGAAAAATGCGCGGGGTCAGAATGTACCGCCCGACCACGGCGAGATTCGACGGCGCGGCGTCCGGTCTGGGTTTCTCGACGATTCGCATGACGCGATCGAGACCCATGGTCACGGGCTCGGTCTTGACGATACCGTATTGAAGGCTCTGTTCTCGCGGGATCTGCTGCACGGCAACCATCGGCGACTGGTGGCGCTCGAATATCTCGGTCATCTGCCGCAGTGCCGGAGGAGTGCCGTCGATCAGGTCATCGGCCAGTATCACGGCAAACACCTCGTCGTTGACCGCGGGCTGAGCGCATAAAACCGCGTGCCCCAGGCCGAGAGGCTCAGGCTGCCTGATGTAGACGCAGTTCACCGATTTAGGAATGATGTTCTGGATCAACTCCAGCAGGTCGCTTTTCCCGCGCGCGCTGAGCTCCGCCTCGACCTCGTAGGCCTTGTCGAAGTGATCCTCGATGGCGCGCTTGTTGCGCCCCGTAATGAACACCATGTCGTGAATTCCCGCCGCCACGGCTTCCTCGACTGCGTATTGAATGACGACGATCGGCATCATCTCCTTCGGACTCGCCTTGGTCGCCGGGAGGAAACGGCTGCCCATTCCGGCCACCGGAAATACCGCTTTGGTCACTTTTTTCATGCGTCCGACCCTCCCAATATCTTGCGCAATCCCTCTTCGTCGACGACCGCAACGCCGAGCTTATGGGCTTTTTCCAGCTTGCTTCCCGCTTCGGCGCCCGCGACCACGTAGTCCGTTTGGCTCGACACCGACGCCGCGACTTTCCCGCCGCTGCGCTCGATCATCTCCTTGGCTTCCCCACGGGTCAGTCCCGGCAGCGTCCCGGTGAGTACGAACACTTTCCCGTCCAGCCGCCCCGCAGTCGCTCGGCGCTTCTCCGTCTGCACCACCACGGCGGCGGGGCGCGAAGTCAGCTGCCGTATTACTTCACGATTGTGCTGCTGCGAGAGAAACTTCGCCAAACTTTCCATCAGCTCCGGGCCGACGCCTTCGAGCAGCGGAGGCAGCGGAGCCTCCCCCCTGCGCTTCCGCGCCGCATTCTCCTTCTGGGCCACCTTCTTCCTTTCCGCCAGCTCGGTCCAGTGGGCCCCGAGCAAGCCGTTGAGCGTGCCGAAGTGCGCGGCGAGTATCCTGGCGACTTCCTCGCCGACGCCCGGAATTCCCAGCGCATAGACGAAGCGCGCTAGAGTCGGGTTCTTCGAGCCGGCGATGGCCGCGACGACGTTGCGCGCCGACTTCTCGCCCATTCTATCGAGCACCGCGAGCGTGACCGCGTCCAGCGTATACAGGTCTGCCGCCGTGCGCACCTTGTTCGAGTCGACCAGCTGATCGACGAGCTTCTCTCCCAGGCCCTCGATATCCATCGCCCTGCGTGAGGCGAAATGCAGGAGCGCCCCCTTGCGCTGGGCCGCGCAGAAAAGGCCCCCGGTGCAGCGCGCCGCGGCTTCGCCCTCGAGGCGCACCACCTCCGAACCGCAGATCGGGCAGCGTACGGGCATCTCGAACCGGTCGGCCTCTTCCCGCGGACCCGCCTTGGAGACATTCACGACCTCCGGGATTACGTCTCCGGCCCGACGCACCGTCACCGTGTCCCGGCGCCAGACGTCCTTGCGGCGCACCTCGTCCTCGTTGTGGAGGGTGGCGTTGGTAACCGTGGCGCCGCCCACGCTAATCGGCGCGAGCCGCGCCACGGGCGTCAGCGTCCCGGTGCGGCCGACCTGCACTTCGATGTCGAGAACCTGTGTGACCGCCTCCTCCGGCGCGTATTTGTGTGCCAGCGCGAAGCGGGGCGCGCGCGCGACGAAACCGAGCGAACGCTGGTCGCCGAGATCGTTGACCTTGTAGACCACCCCGTCAATCGCGTAGGGCAGGCGCTCGCGCTTCTTGCCCATTTCCTCGTAGAAAGCGAGCAGCCCGCTCAGGCCTCTTACCGTCGCGCGCTGCCCCGCAACGGGCAGGCCTTCCTCCGCAAGCCAATCCAGGATCTCGCTCTGACGCTTGAACGGCAGCTCCACCGGGTCGCCTACGCCATAGGCGAAGAACCGCAGCGGACGCTCAGCCGTGACCCTGGGGTCGAGCTGCCGCAGCGCGCCGGCAGCGGTGTTGCGCGGGTTGACGAACTCCTTCTCACCACGCTCGCGCTGGCGGGCATTGATGCGCTCGAAATCGGCCTTGTACATGATGACCTCGCCGCGCACCTCGACCGCCCCGGGGGCGCGAGCCCCTCGCAGCCTGAGCGCGATCGACCGCATCGTCCTCAGGTTGGCCGTCACGTCCTCTCCGGTGTATCCGTCGCCCCGGGTCGCTCCCCGGACGAAACGCCCGCGCTCGTAAAGCAGACTGATCGCCAACCCGTCGAACTTCGGCTCCGCCGCGTACTCGATCTCGTCCTTGCGCAGTCCCTCCCGAGCGCGACGATCGAATCCGATCACGTCCTCGTTGCTGAACGCGTTGTTGAGGGAAAGCATCGGCACGGCATGGACCACTTGGGGAAATTCCTGTAGCGGCATGCCGCCGACCCGCTGGGTCGGTGAATCCGGCGTAACCAGCTCCGGATAGGCCGCCTCCAGTTCAAGCAGCTCCTGGAACAGCTTGTCGTACTCGGAATCCAGGATGGTCGGCGCGTCGAGCACGTAATAGCGGTGGCTGTGTGTCTCGATGTCGCGCCGAAGCGCCTCCGCACGCTGGCGCGCCTTCTGCGCGACCGCCATCAGGAAAAAAGCCGCAGCGCGAGCGCCCCGCCGGGCGCGATGCCGCGCGCCTCCATGCTCGCGTGCACCGCCTGAAGCTGCGCCCCGATCGCGTCGAAGGCGGCGGGCCCCACGGGCTCGCGGTTGTCGTCGACAATGCGCGCCTTCAACTCGCGAGCAAGCATCTGCGCGGACTGCCGGAAACGGTTGAACGCTCCGTAGGGGGCCCGCGGGACATCGAGCTCGAGCGTGACTCCGCGCGTCGAAAGGGCGTTCAAACCGTCGACGCTCAGAGGCGTGGGCTCGAAATTCGCGAGCGCGCAAATGATCCGCCCGGCCTCGTCCGGAAGCCTGAACTTGCCGTCCGGTTCGTCGACCCGGAAACCCGCCGCTTTCGCAAGTTCGGCGAGCTGAATCCCCGTAAGGGGTGCCGCGTCGCTGATGATATGGACGGCAACCCGGATGTCGATTTCTCCGCAAAAGCGATCGAGTTCCCTTGCCTTGGCCAAGGCGGGCGCCGGGTCAGGCAAGGTCGCAAGGGCCCCGACGGACGCGGCCGCTTCCTGCATTGCGGCTCCGAACGCG
>WNGC01000587.1_pt1 | contig 26419 bp, 21 predicted proteins | sample 5400051 | NCBI WGS metagenome assembly WNGC01 (sample SAMN13153368, study PRJNA577476) | soil metagenome | isolation source: 20 cm soil or saprolite under grassland replicate 2 | place: USA:California | collected 2016-06-15
GAGTGGCGCGTTGCAATCGACAATCCAAAAAACTCCGAAGAGGTGATCGTTTCCCAGGTAGGATGGAAGCTGTACGAAATGTTTTTCAAAAATTACACGCGCAAACAATGGCAACGCGACGCGAGGGACCTCGATCCGACGGTGTGTGGGCGGATCCCGATCCGGACGAACCGCGACGATCGTTATCTCTCGGAGAAGTTCCAAGCCCTGCCAAAAAACGGCTATACCGCGATGTTCCAGAAAATGCTGAAGCATCCGCTGATTGAAGTGCGGCTCAATACCGACTACCGTGAAGTACGAACGCAGGTGGCGTTTCGGCATCTGATTTTCACCGGCCCGATCGATGAATACTACGATCATTGTTTCGGCCATTTGCCGTATCGATCACTGCGCTTCGAACCGGAAACTTTGTCGCAGGAATTTTTTCAGCTGGCCATGCAGGTGAATTACCCGAACGATCACGACTTCACTCGGATCGTCGAAATCAAACACGCTACAGGACAACAGCTCCCATCCACAACGATCGTACGTGAGTATCCAGAGAATTTCGGCCCTGGTCGCGAGCCGTACTACCCAATTCCAGCTCCCGATGCAAGAGCGCTATATTCGAAGTATGCCGAGCGCGCCGCCTCAGAAAAAAAGATTAGTTTCGTCGGTCGGCTCGCCACTTATCGATATTATAATATGGATCAGATCGTTGGAATGGCTCTTGCAGAATTTGAGCGCCTGCGAGTTAATCTGCAGCGTCCTGAGTCCTTTGTTCTTAGCTCTTCTGCGGCGTGACGTCGGTGCCTTATCTCTAGCCATCCGTCTTTCCCGGCCTGAAGCCGTAACCCCTTTTTCCGTTTTCCTGAAACATGTGCGGCATTTGCGGCCAGTTTAGCTTTCAGCGACGCGAACCAGTCGAGCGCGAGACGATTGTGCGGATGGCGCGCTCCATCGCTCATCGCGGACCCGACGATGAAGGCTTTTTCATTGCGGGCCCAGTCGGGTTGGGATTCCGACGACTATCGATCATTGACCTCGCCAGCGGTCATCAGCCAATGTCGGATGCGGAAGAAACGGTGTGGCTAATATTCAACGGCGAGATTTACAATTACCGGGAGCTCCGACGTGAGTTACAAAGCAAAGGCCATCGGTTCAAAACGAATTCCGACACCGAGGTCATCGTTCACGGCTACAAAGAGTGGGGCACTCAGGTCTTCGATCGTCTCAACGGCATGTTCGGGCTTGCGATTTGGGATGTGCCTAACCAGCGCCTGGTCGTCGCCCGGGACGCCATGGGTATTAAACTTGTCTATTACAAGATCGACAACGGAACCTTAACTTTCGGATCGGAAATCCGCTCGATCCTGACTGCGATGGATTCTAAGTCGGCAGTAGATCCCGTGGCGCTCAAATTATTTCTCCAATTTCGCTATACGCCGTCTCCTTTGACCATATTTCAAGGCATTCGAAAGCTGGCACCCGGCACGATGCTGGTCGTGGAGAAAGGCCGATGCCGTGAAGAACGCTGGTACAACTTTACACCGACACCATTCCCTCGACCAAAGAAGGAAAAAGAGGCTGCGCACGAATTACTGGAACTATACAGGGGTGCTGTGGGGCGGCATCTTTTGAGCGATGTTCCAGTTGGAGTTCTTCTAAGTGGCGGCCTGGATTCCGGCCTGCTCCTGGGGCTCATGAATGAGCATGGAAGATCCTGGCCCGCATACACCATAGGTTATGGCAGAAGCTTCGCCGATGATGAGTTATTTGACGCAGCGGAGACGGCCTCTCTTTTTGGTGCGCGGCACGTAACAGTGAAGCTTGACCAGAGCGAATTCGAAAGGTCTCTTCCAGGGATTGTGGATTGTTTGGAGGAACCAATCGCGGCTTCCTCCATCGTGCCGATGTATTTCGTTTGCCAGCGCGCGCGCCAGGATGTCAAAGTCGCCCTGATCGGCCAGGGCCCAGACGAACTATTTGGCGGATACAAGCGACACCTGGGCGTTCGTTATGGGGAGTTGTGGCGGGGATTGCCAGGCGGCCTCCGGTCGATGATCGGGTTTGCTGTGGACGGCTTGCCGCGCAATGAAACGCTAAAGCGCGGCGTCCACTCCCTCGGCGTAGAAGACCGCCTGAAGCGTTATCAGGACGTTTTCTCTTTGGTGCCAACAGAGACGGTAGATGAACTTTTCCGTGACGATGTTCTTCCTCGGAACCAGAATGGTCATGATCTGCTTGAGTATTGGAGCGAGCTGGCTCCGCAAATGAAGTATTCAGACGAGCTGGGCGGATTTCAGCTCCTGGAGATTCGGTCCTCGCTTCCCGACGAACTGCTCATGTATGCGGATAAGTTATCGATGACCCATAGTCTTGAGGTTCGTGTCCCTTACCTCGATCGCACAGTAGTGGAGTACGTCCAACGACTTAGCGCCAATTTCAAAGTCCGCAATGGTACTCGGAAATGGCTTCACCGGCAGGTTTGTCAGAACTACCTTCCACGACAGATTCTCAGGCGGAAAAAGCGTGGGTTCGCAGTGAACGTCGTTGATGAATGGTTTCAGTCATCGCTCAGCGGCGAGTTACAGGACCTCCTCTTAGATGAAACCTCCCTGATGTTCGACATGCTCGAGCCTGAGCCGGTTCGGAAACTCCTCAGTGCTCACAGATCTGGACGCCAAGATAACCACAAGCTCCTCTTCAGTCTTGTTATGATCGAGCAGTGGTTGCGCGGAGTTCGGCCGTGGCGCGTGACATCGGCGAATTCATCAAAGGTGCTGTAAAAATGTTGCAAGCGGCGTATAACTCAAACCACGAGGATTCAGTGACCACCATAAGCAAAGATACTATTTATCTCAACGGTAAGCCGGTTAACGTTGACGGAATTCGAATCGACAATAAACGCCTGATTGTCGAAGGCAGGTTCCTGACCGTGGTGCGACTAAAAGACGAGTGGTACGAAGATGTTGGAGATCCTGAAGTAATCATCGCAGCTCTGAAGGAGTGTACACCTAGGCCGGACATCTTTACTTTTTGTCAAAGACTGCCTGATACCTTACCTCTCTATTCCTATTACTACGAATCAGAAGCCCTTTCGGCGGTACCCGTAAAGGACTTCGACAACTGGTGGGAAAAACAGATAACATCCGACACGCGAAAAAAGGCAAAGCGGGCCGAAAAGCGTGGAATCCAAATCAAGGTTGTCCAACTCGACGACGAGTTCATAAATGGCGTGATGGGAGTTTTCAATGAAACACCCGTGAGACGAGGGAAGCCATTTTGGCATTACGGTAAGCCTTTCAGTGAGGTCAGAGCGATGCTGTCGATGGACATTGAGAAGAGCGGGCTTATCGGCGCGTACGACAATGGAACTCTAGTGGGTTTTGCGAAGCTCGTGTTTGCAGAAGGACGATTTGCTAACCCTGGCCTGATTGTGTCAAAGCTCGAGGCTCGCAAGAAATATGTCAGCAATGCGCTCATCGCGAAATCGATTGAGTTATGCGCGAACGCTGGTGTCCCGTACTTGACCTACACGGCTTGGCGACGAGGAACGCAGGCGGACTTTCTTATCAGAAACGGTTTCGAGAAGACGTTGGTACCTAGGTACTGGATCCCTTTGACGGCGAAAGGAGCAGTTGCAATAAAGCTTGGATTGCATCGCGACATCAGGACATATATGCCTGAGTCGCTGCTAAACGTGCTTCTGAGCTTGAGAAAGATTTTCTACAATACGTGGCAAAAGAACAAGGGCGATGAGACCGCCCCAGACTCAGATTGAGTGATTGAGAACAGCTTATGAATAGGTGGATGATCAAGGCGAAACATTCTTTCTCAATGTTTCGGCATTTTCGCAGTCCAGCTTTGACCTTCCTAGTCCGGCTTGGCTTTTTAAAGGTCGACTATTGCTCCTATCGTCTCCGAAAAAATGGTTACAGTTATGGTTTGCTCGGAAGGCCGCTTGGGGGCGATCATAGAATAATCCGTGAAGTATTGATCGATGAAACGTATGCGCCGATCCTGCCGATACTTCCTAACAAACCGCTTCGAGCCCTGGATATCGGGGCGCACATCGGATCGTTTATGATATGGCTGAGCGCCCATAAGACAGTCGGCGAAGCGTATTGCTTCGAACCGGAACCCGATTCCTTCAATCTTTGCCGTTTCAATCTCGCACAGCAGGCAAATGTTCAAGTGATCAGAACAGCCTTGGGGGGCAAGACCCGACGCAGCGCAATCTTTATCGATCCCGCAGCCCACGGCCGCAGCACGATTATCGAAGGAATGGGTCGCCCCGCCAATACTCAGGCTGCCGATACCATGATTTTGTCGCTGGCGGATTGGATGGCTGATCGTCCAAACACTTGGGACCTTTTGAAGATGGATTGTGAGGGGGCGGAGTGGGAAATCCTCAGGGCCTGTCCAGAGGTTTTCTCACGCTTTTCGGTAATTGTCGCCGAAATTCATCATGATCCGGTCGAACATCGAACCAGTGCTGATTTCGCGAGCGCCATTCAGGAGCTTGGCTTTAAGATAGTCCCGAACAACCGTCTTTTCCTTGCAGTAAAGAACAGTACTTAGTGTTTAGCCGGCGTAGTTCAATGTTAGAATAGCGGCATTGTATGCGGCAGATGGAGCGTTCAATTCCTCCCGCCGGCTCCATTCCATTAACAGACCACGATCTCGAGCATTCTAATAGCATTTTGAAGTCTCTCATGAAGAGTCCTATATTCATCGTCGGCCCACATCGCAGCGGGAGCACGCTTTGGCACAACCTCGTCTCAATGTGCCCAAGTGTAATGAGGCTTACTGACCCTCGTTTCCTCGGTGAGCGGGGACGCAATGACTTCCAATACTTTCTTAAGACTCAGGCCGGCGATTTATCGATCGATGAGAACGTCGATAAGATGGTCGAGATGTGCTTTTCCAAGCAAAATATCCCTGGGTTAGATAACACTTTTTGGAGATTCGAGAATATCGAAGCTATTAAGAACCCCAAGTTAAAGAAAGAAATCTCGCGCGAGATTAAGAAATCGGACAGAAGTTTGGGGGCGATCGCCAGAATTTTCATTGAAGAGATCACTCGATTCAGTGGCTGCACGAGGGCGTGTGTGAAGTTTCCCGTCGATGTGGGCCATATTCCGGAATTACTGGCATGGTTCCCTGACTGCAAGGTCATCCAAATCACACGAGATCCTCGGGCCATGGCGATGTCCAAAACAAATGATCCATCCGGCACTGCATTGAGGATCCGTAGACACCCGCGCTGGGCCTGGTTAATAAAAAAGATAGCGGTGTGGTTTGTCATAGCCCAGTACTGCTGGACTGCGCGGCTGCATGTTCGATTTAAGGATATAGGCAACTATAGACTTTTTCGGTATGAGGACTTGCTCGCTCAGCCAGAAAAGGTTCTAAGGGAACTGTGTGAGTTTATAGAAACCGAGTTCACAGAGAATATGCTCGAGCCGCAAAAAGGCCGCCATGAGCATCAACCATCGAGCCTGACGGGTAAACAACAAAAAGCTTTTGATGCGAGCGCCGCCATCCGGTGGCAGACGGTAATCTCACCGATCGACAAATGGATAATCACCGTTTTGACCAAACGGGGTATGAAGAGACTAGGTTACGATCCGAAAACCCACCCGATTTTTCGAGTGGATCAAAGGCACGGGCCCGAGCTGCATCGGGAAGCGGTTCTGAACGGTTAGATTCGGTCTCGGGGAGGGGCTTACGCAGTGTGGATGACCAAGACTCAGGTCGACTTGGACCAAATTACAAGGTTCAACGCGGATTCTGAAACTGTTTTCCTAAACGAGAGCTCCTCTCTCTTAACCCTGAACTTTCAACCAGTACCCCTCGCATGCCTGGCATAGTTGGAATAGTTAGTCAGAGACCTTCAGAGGAGTGTCAAGCTCTTGTGAGATCAATGGCTCGCTCGATTATACACGAGCCCTTTTATACTTCAGGCACATACTCCGTCCCGAAAATGGGAGTATATGGGGGTTGGGTGGCACACAAAAACTCGTTCGCTGCGGATCAGCCTTTCTTCAATGAAGACAAACAAATCACGCTTCTCTTCTCGGGAGAATGCTTTATCGATTCCGAAACTCGCGCTAGTCTGAGGCAAAAGGGACATAAAGTCGAAGAGAATAAAGGTGATTGGCTGATCCATCTCTACGAAGAAGAAGGCGATCAATTCTTTGAAAGACTGAATGGCTTGTTTAGCGGTCTTCTGATAGATAACAGACAAAGCAAGGCATTTCTTTTCAATGATCGTTATGGGGTGGAAAGGATTTATTTTCGCGAAACCAAAGACGCCATCTATTTTGCGAGCGAAGCTAAGGCGCTTCTTCACGTGTGTTCCGAACTTCGCGCGTTTGATGAAGACGGCGTGGCGCAGTACTTGGCGTTCGGTTGCACCGCGGATGAGCGAACGCTCTTCCGCGATATTTCTCTTTTGCCAGGAGGATCAAACTGGATCCTGGCTGGCGGAGCGGTTCAGAGCAAGACACGCTACTTCACACCCGGCGCGTGGGAGGCACAGGAACCAGTCACCCCGCAGCAGTTTAACGCTCAGTTTTCAGAGACCTTTCTGCGCATTATTCCTCGCTACGCCGAAGGCGAATGTGTGGGGATCTCCCTGACGGGCGGTCTTGATACACGACTGATCATGGCTGCTCGGCGGAAAATGGTCCGGCAACCGATTTGTTATACCTATGACGGACCTACTGGTGAGACGTTGGACACACGTTTGGCCACACGCGTCGCAGAAGTCTGCGGCATGGATCATGAAGTTTTGCGAATCGGCGCGGATTTCTTTTCGGACTTTTCTGCCCATGCTGATCGCACTGTGTTCGTAACGGACGGTACGTTTGGCGCCTTGCACGCGCACGAAGTTTACCTGAGTGCAAAAGCCAGGCTTTTGGCCCCAGTTCGCTTAACTGGTGTCTTCGGCAGCGAAATCATGCGAGGTGTTTCGACTTTCAAGCCCTTGCGACTTTCACCTCGACTTTTGATTCCCGAGTTGCGCACGTTGCTCTCTCCCGAAGCGATGGGATCTCAGGCAAATGGCGCGAAACATCCCGTGAGTTTTGCTGCTTTTGCAGAAATCCCGTGGAACATGTACGGGAGCCTCGCCGCCTGCCGCTCGCAGCTTACCTTTCGAACTCCCTACCTCGACAACGACCTCGTCGCACTCGCGTATCGAGCCCCAACCGGCCTGCGCACATCGTCGGTGCCAGCTCTGCACTTGCTTCAGCAAAATGATCCCGTCATGGCCGCAATTCCGACTGACATGGGCCAGGATGGCAGCCGGGGACTAGGAAGTCTCTGGAGGCGGCTCTCATCAAGGGCGACTTTCAAGCTGGACTATCTGTCTAACGAGGGCTTTCCGCACAGGCTCAGCCCGTTGGATAACATGCTAGACTCGCTCAACGCCCGAAAGGTGTTGTTTGGTCACCACAAGTATTTGCGCTACCGCTCCTGGCTGCGGAAGGAACTGGCGCAGTATTTACGTGACTCTCTGGCCTCTTGTCGCGCGGTTCCGTTTTTGAATGCCGAATTTGTCCGGGGAGCGGCCGAGGAACACATCGCCGGGCGCCGCAACTACGTTCGCGAAATCAACGCCGTCCTTACCTTAAGCGCAGTCGAACGCATGCTATTGCGTGCCCCTTGTTTGACCGAAAAACTTTAACCCGAGGTTCGATTTCTGATGAAGGGGCTCCTGAAACGGACCGGTCAGTCGTTCCTGAAGCGAGTCGGCCTCTACGAACGCATCAGGTCATCCTTTTTGTATGATCTTTACTGGAGAGCAGTGGATCCCACGCCTCTGCAAAAGCGTGGGGATGAAATCAATTTTTTCCAGCGAACTTTGCAAGGTTTTAGAAAGAACGATTTGATCTTTGATATAGGAGCAAACCAAGGCTACAAGAGCGATATCTTCCTCAGGCTCGGCGCGCGCGTCGTTGCGGTCGATCCCGATCCGGCGAATCATAAAATCCTGCGACAACGGTTTCGTACTTATCGTTTACAGAAGAAACCGATCACTATAGTCGGGAAGGCCTTGAGTGACCATGAGGGAGTCGAGACGATGTGGGTGAACGAACCCGGCTCGGCCAAAAACACGCTCAATGTGAAGTGGGTCGAAACGTTGCGCGATGACGCCACGCGCTTTGGCAGCGCCCTGCGATTCGAAGACAAAACGAAGGTCGCAACGACGACTCTGGAGCAGTTGATCGCGATCTACGGACGCCCATTTTACATCAAGGTTGACGTCGAAGGATATGAGTCCGCTGTTCTAAGCGGATTGCGGAGCGCGGTGCCTTACCTCTCATTCGAGGTAAACCTGCCCGAATTCCGCAAGGAAGGGCAGCAATGTATCGACCTGCTCCACGGGGTCACACTTGCTGGGGAATTTAATTACGCAACGGAAGCAAGAAACGGACTCGTGCTGAAGGAATGGATGCCGCGTCGAGCCTTCCTCCATGTCTTTGAAAGCATCGCCGAGCCTTGCATCGAAGTGTTTTGGAGATCGCCAGTTTTTGCGGTTCCAGTTACTAATCGCGTTACAGTCAAATGATCGACGAAACAGAGATCGGACGTCGGCGTCCAGTCCAGAGCGGCGCACGCCCTGCGGGTAGGTCAACCGTCAGAGATCAGACATTAGAAATCACAAATGGCGGAGCGTCCATCTTCGATCCACCAAAGGCACAGGAAGCGGGACTGTCCGCTGCCCACAGCACTCGTGCATCGGTTACTCCGTCCTCGGTCTTCCGTCCTCCGGTCTTGAAGATCGCCTTATTCACCGGCGGAGGAGATAAACCTTACGCACTTGGGTTGGCAACTGCGCTCACGTCACGAGGAATATCAGTTGATTTTATTGGTAGCGACGATCTGAACGTGCCGGAGTTGCTGAACAATCCTCGAGTGAATTTTCTGAATTTGCGAGGCGATCAACGACCGGACGCAGCGCTGGCCACGAAGATCCTAAGGGTCCTTATCTACTATTGGCGCCTAGTTCGCTATGCAGCGACGGCTAAGCCGACGGCGTTTCACATCCTGTGGAATAACAAGATAGAGTTCTTCGACCGCACCTTGTTGATGGCGTACTACAAATTTCTCGGAAAGAAAATTGTCCTCACCGCGCATAACGTGAACATCCGCAAACGCGACTCGAACGATACTTGGCTGAACCGATTTTCACTAAAAGCTCAGTACTGGTTGAGCGACCACATCTTTGTTCACACCGAAGAGATGAAAAGCGAACTGGTCTCGGACTTTTGCATTTCGGAAAGCAAAGTGAGTGTCATCCCGTTTGGGATTAACAACACGGTTCCGAACACTTCGCTTTCGAGCGCCGAAGCAAAACAAATGTTGGCCGTCAGTACAACTGACAGGACATTGCTGTTTTTCGGAAATATTGCGCCTTATAAGGGACTGGAGTATCTGATTTCTGCTTTCACCCAACTCCTGAAGAATGACCGGCGTTACAGATTAATTATCGTCGGAAAGCCAAAAGGAACGGAGTGTTACTGGAACCAGATTCGAGAGGCAATAGCAAGCGTCGGCATCGGCGATCGGACGATTCAAAGGATCGAGTATGTTCCAGACGAAGAAACAGAACTATACTTCAAAGCGGCTGACGTTCTCATCATCCCGTACACGCGCATATTTCAGAGCGGCGTCCTTTTTCTCGGATATGCCTTTGGTCTGCCGGCGATTGCGGCCGACGTAGGTTCCTTAAGAGAGGACATTATCGAAGGTAAAACGGGATTTCTTTTTCGATCCAGGGACACAGCTGACTTGGCTAGGCAAATCGGGACTTATTTTGCGAGTGGTTTGTATGAAAATCTGGAGATATGCCGCAGAGGGATTCGAGAGTTTGCAAACGAGCGGAACTCGTGGACAAAGGTGACGGAGATTCTGGACGGGGTTTACCGACGACTGCTTGCGAAATAAACGACTGGCACAGAAAATTTACTTGCCATGACATTTGATTCTGATAGGAACAACGGCGTCAGGCGTCCACTCTCAACATGCCTCCGACATGAAAAGGATTATTGTCTGTACTCTGATTTTGAGCGGCTTTTGCGGCTTACGCTGCGAGGCCACGGTTTTCTATTCCAACGGATCAGCAGCAAACGTGCAGCTTATTCATAATACACAGGCTGTGAATGGCGACACGATCACACTCCCAGCCGGGACGTTTACGTGGAACACGCAAGTTCAGCTCATCAAAAACATTACCATTCAGGGCGCGGGACAGAACGCTACTTATATCAACGACAACGTGCCAAAGCAGGGTGGCGGCCCAACCACGATCATGATGAATTGCACTGGCATTACGGGCGATTTCAGAGTTACGGGATTCACGGTGCGCGGCATGGCCCAAGACTTGCAAGGATACAATAAGGGAACGATAGACGTTTCCGGCAGTTCGCACTCAGTTCGCATCGATCACCTCACTTTCGATTACCCCGGCACAAGCGCGATCCACATGACAGGCAGCGTGTGGGGAGTTGTTGATCATTGTTATTTCAATGAACCGAACTCGCAAATGGGAGTTCTGATATTTCATGATAACTGGGGCGGCGTGGATTTAGGTGACGGCGGTTTTGATGACCCGACCCATCTCGGTAGCGGCGAGGGTGTTTACATTGAGGATTGCACGTTCATCGGAAACGGACTAGGTGGCAATGGCGCCACAGACGCCAGTTACTCCGGCAGATTTGTTTTCAGGCATAACATACTAATACGGCAAAATCTCGGCACGCATGGAACTGAGGTCGGGCCATATCGAGGAGTCAGAAGTTACGAAATTTATAATAACCAATTTATTTCGGACACAGCCGTCATGGACAAGGGCATATATCTCCGTGGAGGAACGGGCGTAATTTGGGGCAACACGTTCAGCGGAGCGTGCTGCGGGTCTATCTCTGGATATAAGGATGCGATTAGCTGTGATAATTTCCGGAGTTTTAATAATTTCGAGATTTGGGGGATGGCGAATGGACAGAATCCGTGGGATGAAAATACGGATCAGTACGGTCACGCAACGATAGATCAGGTCGGACGCGGAGTATGCCTCGACCACATTCGCGGAAGCCCGCCTATAAATCAAAGAACAGGCAATGCGGCGTGGCCACGGCAGCAGGCAGAACCAGTTTATGTGTGGAGCAACAACTGGACGCCTGTTCCGAACAATCCGGGTTATTATATCAGTAGTAATCAGAATGTTGTTCAAATAGGCCGCGACATTATCAACAACGGAAATACGCCGATGCCAGGATACACACCTTACGGATATCCACATCCGCTGATAAGTGGCTCGTCCAAGGCCGTCATCACCGACGTTAACGGAGACGGCAGCCCGGACTTTCTGCTTCAGAGAAACAGTCGCAGTGAAACGGCGATCTGGTACCTCAACAACAACGTCCTAATCGATGGTGACGGCGGTCCAACTCTTCCGAACGGTTGGAGCGTCAGAGACACGGCAGATTTTGATGGCGACGGGCATCCCGATTATGCCTTATTCCATCCCGCCGCCAAATTGACAGCGATCTTTTACATGTCTGGGCCAACGGTTATCGGGGGCGCTTGGTGACCCACTTTTCCGGCTGGGTGGGAATTAGTGGGCGTATCCGACTTTAACGGCGACGGCAAACCGGATTACCTGCTCTACAAAGCCCTCACCCGTCAAACAGCGATTTGGTATCTGAACAATAACGTTTTGATCGGCGGCGACTTTGCTCCATCCCTTCCAAACCACTGGTCCTTGGTAGGTATAGCGGATTTTAATCGCGATGGTCACCCGGATTATGCGTTATCCAACACAGCCTCCGGTGAATCAGCAATCTGGTATTTGTCGGGACCAACGTTCATTGGTAGCGCCTGGGGGCCGACCGTTTCCGAGGGGTGGGGATTGGTAGGCACAGCCGACTTTGACGGCGACGCTAACCCGGACTTCTTGCTTTACAACGGCGGCAGCCATGAAACTGCGGTCTGGTATCTCAACAATAACGTCTTCGTTAGCTCCGCCGCTGGCCCGACTCTTCCGGCCGCCTGGGGCTGGCCCGCGCTGTGAGCCAACGAAGCGCGCGACAAGCGCTAGCCAATCTGTAAATTGTTAAAGGCGCCTACCTTTTCCGACTACGCTGTGGGTTCAATGTTTTAGCCGTTCACGTCTAGGCAACTTGCAAATCCGCGTTTAGCGACCGCCTTGAAGTCCGCCTGTGGTAGCGCTAACTGCCTACGAGGTGACAATCTGAATTAATGATCTTTGGTAATTCTTACGAGAGGAATCAATAGTGGAACCGCTTGTCTCTATCCTAATTCCGGCGTATAACGCCGAGCGTTGGATCGCAGAAACCATCAGCTCGGCGCTTGCGCAGACATGGCCGAGAAAAGAAATTATCGTTGTAAACGACGGATCTATCGACCAAACGCTCCGAGTGGCGCGACAGTTTGAATCCAAAGGCGTCTCTGTGGTTACTCAGGAAAACCAAGGCGTGTGCGCCGCGAGAAACAAAGCTTATGAGCTTTGCCAGGGAGATTATATTCAGTGGCTTGATGCGGACGATCTTTTGTCACGAGACAAGATCGCAAAGCAAATGAAGGCAGCGGAGCAAAGTCAAAGCAAACTGACGCTTCTTTCATGTGGCTGGGGCTACTTTATTTTCCGACCGAACAAAGCCCGCTTTGTAGCCACCTCCCTCTGGTGTGATTTGTCGTCGGTCGAATGGTTGCTACGACGTTGCGAGGAAAATCTCCATATGAACCCTGCAACATGGCTTGTCAGTCGTGAACTGACGGACGCCGCCGGGCCTTGGGATACGCGACTGGTGGGCGGAGGAATTGATGATGGTGAGTATTTTGGTCGCGTCCTCTTATCGAGCAATGGCACCCGGTTCGTGCCAGATGTAAAAGTATTCTATCGCTTAGCGGGGTCTGGTAGTTTGAGCCAGATCGGACGATCCAACAAAAAAATGGAATCGCTGATTCTCGGTATGGAATTGCAGATCGGCTACCTCCGATCTCTGAACGACTGCAAAAGGAGTCGAGCCGCATGTGTGAATTACCTTCAAACCTGGCTCCCAACTTTCTATCCGGAGCGTCCTGACCTGGTGCAGAAAGCTCAACAACTCGCGACCAGTCTCGGAGGCCGGCTGTTCCTTCCGAAGGCATCTTGGAAGTATGGCTGGATTGAAAGACTTCTGGGCTTCGCAGCTGCGAAGGATACGCGGTCATACTACAATCGGGCTAAAGCTAGCCTGCTGCGAGCGTGGGACAAGATGATGCACTCACTGGAGTGCAACGGCAGCTTGCCCAGCCAAGCAAACGACGCCGATCAATGGGTGGACTGACATGGTTGTGTAGCGAGATGTTGCTTTAACGATTCGATTCTTTAATGAGTACACTAATCATTAAGCTCGGAGCGACCGGGGATGTGGTTAGGACTACACCATTGTTGTACCGATTGGATGCGCCGATCAGTTGGGTAACAGCAGAAAACAATCTCCCACTGCTTCAAGGCGTCGATCGAGCGGTGCGTTGTGTCTCATGGGAGAATCGCAACCGGATTGCAGATACCACCTACGATTTGGTAATCAATCTGGAGGATGATCGAGAAACTAGTTCTTTTTTGAAGCAATTGAAGTTCAAGCAACTCTTCGGCGCTCACCTGAACGGAAACGATCAACTGACTTATACCTCAGATTCGCGCGCCTGGTTCGACTTAAGCTTGATCAGCGTGTATGGGCGAGAAAAGGCCGATCGCCTCAAGCTTTTAAACCGCCGCACCTATCAGGATTTGATATTCGATGGCCTCGGTCTTGGCTTTAACGGCGAGCCGTACTATCTGCCCCCACCGCAACCGACTGGATTACAAGGAGACGTGGCTATCTCCTCCACCGCGGGCGCGGTCTGGCCGATGAAGAAATGGGCCTATTACGACGAGTTGAAAAAGGAGTTGGAGGCGGCAGGGCTCAAAGTCAACATGTTGGAATCCCGGCCTACGCTGTTTGAGCATTTGGCTGATGTGCAAGGCCACCGCTGCCTGGTTTCCGGTGATAGCTTACCGATGCATCTGGCGCTGGGCAGCGGAGTGCGCTGCGTTTCCATTTTCACCTGTACCAGTCCCTGGGAGATATACGGATACGGGTTACAAGAAAAGGTCGTCTCGCCCCTTTTGAAAACATTTTTCTACAAGCGGGGCTGCGACACGCGCGCAACTACAGCGATCACCGTAGATGAAGTATTCACTGCTGTGATGAATCAGCTTAGGGCTGCCGCACCGGCAGCCGAGGCCATTCCGAACGGCGGTAATCAACCGTCGCAAGCAACCGTTTTGGGAAAGGATCCGCACAGTTATTCGTAACCTGATCAATCATAATACTCAGAGAGGCGCAAGCACTGCTCGGCCTCTGCTCGCTGATTAATCCTATTCCCGCCGTTCATGATGTTGTCCAAGAATTCACGTTTCAGCAGAATCTCCAAAATGCGCGTCTATGCTTGCGCAGTCATCCGTTGAATTGGTGAAGACATTCAAGATAAGGTAAGATATGCCTACGATCTCCGTCATAATTCCTACCTTTAACCGGAGTAAGCTTGTTGTTAATGCTATCGACAGCGTTCTTAACCAAACTTACAAGGATTATGAGATCATTGTCGTGGACGACGGGTCGACAGACGACACGCGCGAGTCGCTCAAGCCGTACATGCATCGCATCCGATATGTGTACCAAGCGAATCTTGGAGCGAGCGCGGCACGGAACAGGGGAGTACAACTGGCAAGAGGCAAGTGGATCTCGATTCTGGATTCAGACGATTTGTGGCTTCCCACGAAGCTTGAGGCCCAATTGAAGGTTGTAGCTATCCTTGGCAAGGACTTTGGGGCGTGCTTTACAAATTGCGATTTCTTTGGAAACATGCATGTGATGCCGTCTGCGTTTGAACAGGCGGGGTTGCATGAGGAGCTACCATTCGGTCCGCTGGAGGAACCTTTCAAAGTCATCTTAGCGCGGCATCCGGCAATCTACGTTCAGAGCCTGCTGGTCTTACGCTCGTTGATGGAATATCCCAGCGGATTTGATGAACGTATAGTCGTGGCAGAAGATACAGATCTGCTGTTCGGGTTGGCGTTCAACACAAAATTTTGTTTCGTGAACGAACGCCTTGTCAGAATCGATAGGAGGCCGTCCCGGGAAGTAGGCCTGATGGAGCTCTTCTCCACTGGCGATGATCGTGCATTCGGTTCGAAGGAGCACGTACTGCAGAAATGGATTTGCTTACCAGAAAACGTGGATCCGGAGCTTCGCCAGACGCTTAAGGAAAGGCTCAAGCTCCTATACTACGACTGGCTTGTGACAAAGCTATATCGCTTCCGATATGTCAAGGCCTTTGAGATTGCCGCGAGAATAAAGACGACAGGGGATACTAACAAGATGATATGTCGGACGCTTGCTTCTCGAGCAAAAAGGAAGATATCTTCACTCATCAATCGGTTTCATGGTAACTGATAGAACGTGCGTAAAGGCGGGCGGCTATAGGTACTGAAATCTCGTTGTGCCGATTGAATTCAATAGCTCGAGAGTATAACGAACTCTTTGACTGGGAGAGAGTCAAACGGCCACTGATGAATATCAAGAGAAGCGAATATGATTCGGCAGCGTGCATCCGGACAAATTAGGCGATTTCCAAATCGGAGAATCATGATTAACAGCAGTTCCAATGTCACTAACGCAGAGGATGTGTTCGTTAGCACGACTCGACCGGAAAGCACCGAAGGCCGGCCGAGCGAAGCGATCGATCCGAACGAGAAACATCTCCGCACTGATCACCTCTTGGGCGATCTCAAGGGCCGGACGATCTCCGGAGCAGTCGTCACCGTTGCGGCCATGGCGGGTCAGTTTGTATTAAATCTCGGCTCCATCATGATTCTGGCCCGTCTCCTTACACCACAGGATTTTGGTCTGTTTGCGATGGTGACGACAATAATGAGTTTCTTGCGTGTCTTTAAAGATGCTGGCCTGTCCACGGCCACAGTCCAAAGAGAGGGCATCACGAACGCTCAGGTATCCAATTTGTTCTGGATCAATGTGGTCATGAGTGGCGCGATCGGTCTATTAGTGGCAGCTGGTTCTCCAGCGATAGCATGGTTCTACCGGGAACCGCGCCTGGTCGGCATTACATTGATTTTGTCCAGCACGTTCTTGTTAAATGGCTTGACCGTGCAACACACCGCTCTTTTGAACCGGCAGATGCGTTTCAAAGCAATAGCGGTTATTCAAGTTGGCTCGATGCTGGTCGGTACTGCAGTAGGTGTTGTTATGGCTTGGATAAACTATAGTTACTGGGCCCTGGTCTGGGGAAACTTTGCTACAATTGCGGCATCGGTTGTGCTGACATGGATCGCCATTCCATGGCGACCGCAGGCGCCCATCCGCAGGAGCGGGATCCGTCCCCTAATAGGTTTCGGCGCTAGCCTGACCACAGGCGGCTTTCTTTATTCCGTCGCCAAGGGAGCTGACACGATACTGATCGGCCGATTTTGTGGACCAGATTCCGTGGGTCTATATACGAGGGCCGGAGCGTTGCTGAACCGCCCCATGGAACAGTTTCTAGGTCCCCTTCATTCCGTGTTTGTCCCAGCCCTATCCAGGATGCAGACGCAACCCGAGCGCTATCGGCGAACCTTTCTTCGCATCTACGAAGCAATGGCGCTGGTAAGTTGCCTTTCCACTGGTTTGCTATTCGCGCTAGCTCGCCCACTAACTCTTGTTGTGCTTGGCGCGAACTGGGAACAAGCGGCTGTTATTTTCGCCGCCCTTACAATTGCGGCGTTCTGCACGCCGCTCGGTACGGCTTCCACGTGGCTATTCATCAGTCAGGGACGGGGCAAAGACTGGTCATTTTCAAGCTTACTGGGTTCGACTACTATTGTTGTCTCTTTCGTGGCTGGCCTCCCCTTTGGCCCTGTCGGAGTCGCAATCGCCTATTCGGCTGTCTGCCTATTGATCGGTATGCCGCTTCTTTACTATTTTGCCGGACGGGTTGGTCCCGTCAATGCGGTTGATTTATGGAGAGGCATTTTTCGCTTCGTTCCGCTTTGGATCGTCGTATGCGGCGTGGCGTGGTTGGTGCGCCTCCTTCTTTTGAACTCCCCGCCATTACTGCAATTAGTCGTCTGCGCCCCCGTTGGCCTTCTCGCTGGAGCAATCTTAATTTGTGTTGTACCCCAGATGCGTCGAGTGGCGTTTTCGCTCGTTGATATTCTGCTAGAACTGAAATCCCGTATCAGTTTCTTCAATGCAAAATAGGGTTGCTTCATCTGGCCAGTTGGCACTGGCGGCGCCGGTTCGTGCGATGTGGGGGATGTTTGATCGCAAGGAGCGATGGTCGCTTTCCTGGCGTGGCCGACTGATCGTCGCTTTCGGTCTTTTGCTCGTCGGCGTTCTTGTTCTGAAAGAGGTTTACCCATTTCTTGCGATAACCCAGCGCGTTAATGCGAACATCCTTGTGGTCGAAGGGTGGATAGACGAATATGCCATTCGGGCAGCGGTGAATGAGTTTCGAAGTGGTGACTATAGCCGGGTTTTTACAACCGGTGGGCCGGTCGAAGGAAGCGGACGTTACATCAATGACTACCACACGTCAGCCAGCGTGGGCGCTGAGCTCCTGATTAAAAATGGTCTTGCAAAAGAATCCGTGCAGATGGTTCCATCGCGCGTGATGGATCGGGATAGAACATACGCTTCCGCGGTCGCCCTGCGGCAGTGGTTCCGTGAGCACAATGCGAGTGTGCAAAGTGTCAACATTGTAACCGAAAATACCCACGCGCGTCGCACCCGCCTCCTCTTCGGGAAGGCTCTCGGGAAGCACGTTACAGTCGGCATCATTGCGGTCTCGAATCCAGATTATGATAAGGGGCATTGGTGGTCGTACAGTGAAGGTGTCAAAGATGTTGTTAGCGAAGCTCTCGCCTACATCTATGCCAGACTGTTTTTTCATCCCGCCGCACCGCGATCCATAGAGAAAACCGCAGGTTATGACTCGCCGAGTGGAGCGCAAATTTGACTGAGCCTGGTTTTCGACCGCATTTTAAAAGAGTATTTCAGCGGTGAAATTCCAGTGCGTCGAAATAGAAGTGACTGAATGATTACAACCGACGAGAGAACACAGGAGGCCGCCGAGGCGTCGCGAGAGGCGATGACGCCGCGCATTTGCATGCCGACTGCGCGAGGATTTAAGAAGAAGGCGTTCTACTGCGCTCAATATGAAGCTCAGGATATTCTTTTGGACGTCGCCAACGTCGACCTGATTCATCTTGAGCCGGGTCGCGGATATAAGTTTAAGGAGGCCTGGCAGAGAAGGCTGCTGTTTCGGGACGTCACCAGAAAGCTGATATTTGCGAATCCGGGGCTGCATAAGGTTCGGCTGACCCAACAGTATGACTTGTTTCTAATGATGTGCCAGATGGAGCATGACTTTCTCAACATCAGCGCGATCGAGGGGTGGCAAGATCATTGTAAAGCCTCGGTTTGCTGGATTTCGGAAATGTGGGCCGCCCGCATACCCTTCTGCAAAAATTGGATTCATTGCCTTCGACCTTTCGATCACGTGTTTGTGAGCGCCCGGGGCAGTGTTGCCGCGCTGTCTGATGCCATTGGCCGGCCTTGCCAATGGCTTCCCGATGCCGTGGACACGCTAAGATTCAGCCCGTATCCGAACCCCCCTGCACGTGTTATTGACGTCTACAGCATTGGCCGCAGAAGAGAGGAAATCCACCAGGCGCTGCTTAAGGCAGCAGGGCGTAAGGACATCTTCTACGTTTATGACACCTTCGGAGGCTCGATGTCCGACGTGCTTAACTACAGGGAACACCGGGATTTTTTTTCCAACATGGCGAAGCGAAGCCGGTTTTTTGTGGTGGCCCCTGCAAAGGCGGGGACCCCGGAAGAAACCGGGGGGCAAGTCGAAATTGGCGCTCGCTACTATGAAGGAGCAGCGGCAGGCGCTGTGATGATCGGACAGGCGCCGGAATGCGAGGCGTTCCAAGAACTGTTCCCCTGGCAAGATGCCGTCATCACCTTGCAAGCCGATGGATCTAACGTCGGAAAGGTGCTTTCCAGTTTGCGGGCTGACCCTGGACGGATTTCCTCCATTAGCCGCAGAAACGCGGCGGAATCCTTGTTGCGACACGATTGGGTGTACCGATGGAAGGAAATACTCAGGGCGGCGGGCATTGAACCTTCGCCCAGAATGAAATTGCGTGAGCAACGCTTGAGACATTTGGCTGAACGCTCAAACGCTTGCTGATGACCTCCGCATCTAGCCCACTGAAATCGGGCAGGGCGGTGCCTTAAAACCTTCTGGCTATTTCGATACACGCCTAGCTTCACTTTCTTTGCGGGCGAAAGATCCTTCGGGTATGAGTTTGGAGCCTCCGATAAAAAGGATATCGAGTTCCGCACCCTTGAGTCTGAAACGGACCGAGCGGCGTGAAGACGGTCATGACTTGGGTGCCAGAGGGATGCCCCGATGAGCACTGCTGCCAACTCAGGGAAGATCGCTCTCTTCGGAACGTTTGGAACAGGTAACCTGGGCAATGAGTGCACGCTGCAAGCGATGTTATTCAACATCCGCAGGCGCATACCGAATGCGCAGGTGAGTTGTATTTGTAGGAACCCCGAGGAGACGGCAGCGACGCATGGCATCCGTGCTTTGGCAATCCGTGCTATGTCACTGCGGGGAACGAACAATCGCGCTTGGAGATCACTGAGAAAAATCTTTCTTGGAATTCCAGTCGAGCTCTATAGATGGTTCAGCGCGATCAAGGGGCTGAAGGGCAGCCACATGCTTGTGATGACAGGAACGGGAATGCTCTCCGATTCCGGTATTCATCCTCTTGGTTTGCACTACGATATAGTGAGATGGTCTTTGGTTGCGAAGTTGTGCCGGTGCAAGTTGCTCTTTGTGAGTGTCGGAGCCGGGCCCATACGTCATCCGCTCTCGAGGTTCTTCGTGAAGGCAGCCTTGAGGTTGGCAGACTACCGATCCTATCGAGATAGTTTTTCGAAAGAATACCTCAAGAACATCGGCTTTGATGCTGATGATGACGCCGTGTATCCCGACTTGGCGTTCAGCTTGCCTGAAGGTGTGCTGCCCAAGGATCAGATTAATGGCGATAAGGATGCGCCGGTTGGTGTCGGGTTGATAACTCATTACGTTCACCATTCGCTTTCAGACGACGTCGAACAGACCTACCGCGAATATGTAACGAAGATGGCCAGTTTCATAAGCAGGCTACTTGAACAGAATCGTACTGTACGGCTGCTGACAGGCGACCTAGTGTACGACACTCGCGTTCGGAAAGACCTTAGGGCTGTGCTGGAACAAAGTGGATTGACCTACGAAAAGTCCAATATCCTAGATGAGCCCGCCGGCTCTTTTGAGGAGCTGCTTTCACAATTGGCCGCTACGAAAGTGGTGGTGGCGAGTCGATTCCACAATTTGCTCTTGGCTCTGATGCTTGGTAAACCCGCTTTGGCCATTTCATTTCATGAAAAAGATGACTCATTGATGACCGCAATGGGGTTGCAGGAGTTCCGCCAGGATATTGCAAACTTGGACGTTTCTGCATTAATAGAACAATTTGTCAGGCTCGAACAAAATGCGGACCGTCTGAGTCAGCAAATCAGGCGTAAGACAAAAGGCTATCGCAGGGAGTTAGATAAGCAGTACACTTGTATTTTTGAGGAAATCGGATCGGTATAAGCCGAGAGATTACTATTGGACAGAAGGAATGGACGATTGGCAGGTGGTGAGTAAATACTGTAGCCTGGCGTCTCCGAGCGGCGGCCGCCTTTGCCACCGGTAACAGAGGTAACGAAGAAGAACAAACAACGACATGAGCGGTTCTCTCTGTAGCCGTGATATGGTGAAAAATTCGGTTCCTCGATATGATCTCGGATGTGCTGCCATTCGGTCGGTTTTGCCACGATGGGCCGGCCGCGTTCAATAACGCTGTCGGGTACGCGAGTTACCATTGTATGCTCCGATGATTCGCTTTACCATGACGCAGGCAACGTGATCGAGATGCACATGCACGCGGACGACCAAATGAAACGCCGTTTGTAATGGCTGCGACGGCAAAAGTGGCGATTGGGGTCGTGGGTTGTGGAGCGATTGCAGAGATGTATTACGCGCCGAGCCTACGCGAACTCGAACGCGCCGGATACGCGACGGTGACCGCAATTTTTGACCCAAGTGCCGAACGCGTCGCGAAAGTAGGAGTGCAGCTGAGAGAATCAAGCTGCTTGAAAGCGGTGCCTCGGTTCTTTGCGAAAAACCAATTGCTTCGAATACGGCGGAAGCGGAACAAATGCTGGCGGCGGCGACGCGCGCGAAAAGGAAATTGGCGGTTGGTTTGTTTCGACGTTTTTTTCCAGCATGTAATTTGATTCGCGAATACATCGCAGCGGAGACATTGGGTAAAGTGATCGACTTCGAATTTTCGGAAGGCTGGATGTTCAATTGGCCGGCGCAGTCCGCTTCCTTTTTCCAGAAGAAGACCGCGCAGGGTGGCGTTTTTTTGGATTTGGGCGCTCACTTATTGGATTTAATGCTTTGGTGGTTTGGCGATCCGACCAGCCTTGAGTACTTCGATGACGCAATGGGCGGCTTGGAAATCAATTCGGTCGCGCGTTTCGAATTTGCGAATGGGTCGCGCGGCAGGGTGCAACTGAGTCGCGATTGGGAATTGCCGAACAAATACGTGATTCGTTGCGAAAAGGGCTGGCTCGCGTGGAAAGTGGGCGAAGCGAATCGCGTTGAGATCGGCGCAAAAGGAAGCGGTCACACGATTTTGGGCGAGACCCTGGAAGATGGCTCATCGGCCACGAACTATGCCGAAAGTTTTGTTGCGCAGCTTGCGAACTCCATCAAAGCAATTACAGCTGATGAGAAATTGCTTGTTCCTGGTGAAGAAGGAATTCGGAGTTTGCGGTTAATTGAGAAGTGTTATCAAAGCCGCAAATTATTGCCGATGCCGTGGCTGGCAGAAGTTGAAATGGCGCGCGCACGTGAATTGGCTGTATGAAAACGATCGCGATCATCGGTGCCGGGGGCTTCATAGGAACGCGATTGGTCGAGGTCTTTTATCTCAGCGGCGTGGCGCAGATTCGACCGGTCGTTCGCCACTTCAAGAGTCTGGCGCGATCGTCGCGGTTCGAACTCGATTGTCGGATGGCAGATGCCCGCGATGAGGTGGCGCTGACGAAGGCTTTCGAAGGATGCGATGCAGTGGTGAATGCGGCGCTTGGCGATAATCGAACCATCGAAGGGATTATGAAGCCCGTGTGGAAGGCCTGTGTGGCGGCGCGCGTGCGGCGGCTAGTTTATCTGAGCTCAGGTTCGGTTCACGGTCAGGCGCCAGTTCAGGGAACGGATGAGCTGACGCCTTTGTCCGATCAGCAATGGTACTGGTACAACAACGCGAAAGTGCGCGCCGAGTGGAAGCTGGAGGAGCTTCGAAAAACGGGCGGCGTGGAATCGGTAGTGTTGCGCCCGACGATTGTTTTTGGACCTCGTTCGCGATGGGTTTGGGATGCGGCAACGGAAATTGCGAACGGACGCGCGTGTTTGCTGGAAGGCGGCAAGGGAATTTGCAACACGATTTATGTAGATAATCTGATTCGCGCGATTCAACTGGCGATCGACAAACCGAGCGTCGCTGGAAAAACATTTTTGGTCGGCGATGAAGAAACCGTTGCGTGGCGGGATTTTTACGCGCGGATTTGCCAACACCTCAAGGCGGCCGAGCCGCCGTCTGTTGCAGCGCGGGAGATGACAACGATTCGTGAATTCAGCCTTATAGAAAAACTGCGCGGTGTTCCGGGAATGGAAAAGGTTTTGCCGCTAATGCCAGCTGCTTTGAAACGCGCGGTAAAAGGTGCATGGAGCGGGTGGTCCGAAGAGAAGCCATCACCATGGCGTTTGCGGCAGGCGCGGCCGATCGAGCTTTCTTCGGAAATGAATGCGCTTCAGCAATGCCAATGGCGCTTGCCGCATAAGCGGGCGGCGGAGGAATTGGGTTATCGCGCTCCAGTGAGTTTTGAAGAAGGAATGCGCCGCTCGCTGGCGTGGCTCGATTTCGCGGGATTCAACCTTGCTCGCTAAAATGAACAAGATTGAACATTTCCAACTCAGTATTTCCTCGCCGAAAAATTGGACTAACCGAGAATAGTCCTGAGGTCTTGAGACCTATCACAGACGGCTCACAGCCATGGACAGGCGTTGCGTGTTGATTTGCGCCCGGCATTTCGCTCCGCCCATTTGCCACAGACTTGAGCCGAGAAAAGAGGAAGTTGTGGAACGGGCCGCGAATCTGCCGTGAGGCGCCAGAAACCGGAAAGTGGAGCTATCGTGAAGCTCTGGATTATGAAGCTGCTCCGCGATTTGCCGCTTGGAGCAGATCTGTTTCCCGTCAGAGTGCCCGACTAGTCGTCAGAGATCCGGCTCATAGCTGTTGATCATGGTAAACAACCAGGTACATCATCCAATCTTGGTTAAGGCGGCGCGCTTGCAGATCTTAGGAAAGTCTCCTGCCGGCTTTTATTTGCGGCTGAATAAGCGGATATGGGAGCGTCTCCCTGCTCGTCTGCGCAACTTGTATCCGGTTCGTTCCTACGCGGCGTGGTTGCATACCTTGGTTTGCCTCAGTGCCAGACGGCAACAGTATTTCGGCACGTTTTTCCTACGGAACCGTCCGGCGCTCGAATTGATGCGCCGCCTGGCCGAGCATACAGATCACGGCTCGACCTTGAGAATTGCCGTGCTGGGTTGCAGTATTGGGGCCGAAGTTTATTCAATCCTCTGGATCATCCGCTCGGCACGGCCGGACTTAAAAGTGCTCCTGGATGCGGTGGATATTTCGAAGGAAATACTGAGCTTCGCCGAGAAAGGCATTTACACTCCCGATACCTGCCAGTTGGTCGGTGCTTCGATTTTTGAACGATTGACCGAGGCTGAGATGGTTGAAATGTTCGATTGGGAGGGTAATCAAGCCAAGGTCAAATCGTGGCTCAGAGAGGGGATCACGTGGCACTTTCGGGATGCAGCTGATCCGGAACTTATAGGCATTCTTGGGCCTCAAGACATCGTGGTCGCGAGCAACTTTCTTTGTCACATGCCCCGAGCAGATGCCGAAAGGTGCCTGCGTAACGTAGCACGACTAGTTAGTCCGGGAGGACATCTTTTTGTTTCAGGCGTGGATCTGGAGCTTCGAACGAAGGTCGCGCTTGACATGGGCTGGGAACCGGTGCGGGACTTGATGGTGGAAATCCACAACGGGGATTGTTCTGTCCGAGCCGACTGGCCTTGGGAGTGGTGGGGCCTGGAGCCTCTCAACCCAAAGAGGCAGGATTGGCAAACGCGTTACGCTGTGGCGTTCCGGATTGGTAGTCTGGAACGCCGGTGATTTCGTGCGGCTCCCACAATGGCCAGACGGACCGGGGGTAAAGCGCGTGATCCCTTCTCGTGAAGCACCCAACGACATGTCGGGTGCGATTGTGTAAGTGACGGCGGAATACTTTACGATTCTCGTACAGGAAGAACGACTCCTTGAATTGACACCGTCATGTTTGCACGATAGAACGGGCGCAGTGATATCGAGTGTAGACCTTTGAGAACGGTATTTTCCATTTCCTCGCTTATCGCTGCAGGTTTGTGGAGCGCGGTGGTTCCTACAAACGCGCAGGTCAACGTCACCCAGTATCACAACCATAGTACGCGTGATGGCCTTTATATCGACTCGGCCTTCACGCAATCGGCTGCCGCGAACCTAACGCGCGACTTAAATTTCGACGGTACGATCGTAGGCAACGTTTACTCGCAGCCGCTTTACATTGAGGGCGGTCCAAGCGGCCCAATGATCATTGTGGTCACCGAATCGAATAACGTTTATGCGTTGGATGCCCTAAACGGCAGCATTATATGGCAGCGAAACGTAGGCGCTCCGGTGCCGGCACCCGATTTCATCTGCACTGAGGTCGGTTCCATGGGCATTCTCAGCACGCCTGTTGTGGATCTTGCTTCACGGGCGCTGTTTTCGGACGCAATGGTTACGCCCGATGGCGGCGCGACCAAAAAACATTACATCATTTCTCTTAACGTGGACACAGGCGCCATCAACCTAGGCTGGCCGGTGGACGTGGAGGCGACGGCCTCATACAACGGCACGACCTTCACTGCAGCGATCCAACAGCAACGACCTGCACTGGGCATCGTGGGCAACATTCTTTACGTTGGATACGGGAGCATGGGGGATTGCAGCCTCTATCATGGCTGGCTGGTGGGCGTGCCGATAAATAATCCAGCCAGCGTGACAGCATGGGCTACCAGCGCCATCGGCGGCGCCATATGGGGAGTTGGCGGCATCGCCAGTGACGGTACCAATCCATTTGTCACGACGGCTAACACTTGGGACACTGGAGGGATCTGGGGCGGCGGTGAAGCAGTGATTCGGTTTCAACCGGGCCCGATCTTTAGTGGACAGCCCAGCGATTACTGGGCTCCTACCAATTGGCTCCAACTTGACACTAACAACTGGGATCTGGGTGCCTCCGGTCCATTGCTGGCTATGCGTATCTGCTGAATCGCGACAACCTCGGCGGCATCAGTGCGCCGTTAGCATCATTTTTAGTCAACAATGACGGCAGCAAGCAGGCAGCAGCGACTTATCGGACTAACCAAGGCACGTATGTGGCTTTTCGGGGGGCCAATGCCAGGATTTCTGTCTTCCTCATCAATCCAGGTAGCCCGCCGAGCATAACGCCGAACATTTGGACCGCAAGCCAAAGTGGTTGCTCGTCGCCTTTTGTGACCTCGACGGACGGAACGAATAACATGGTTGTCTGGTCAGTAGGGGCCGGCGCCAGCAGCGACCACAAGTTACACGGTTACGACGGAGCTACCGGCGCTGTTATTTTTGCCGGAGGCGGCGCGAACGAGACAATGGCGGGCACGCGCTCATACAGTAATGCCGGCATCGTAGCTCGCGGGCGGATCTACGTTGCCACTGATAACAAAGTCTATGCTTTTAAGCTGCCGGGAGGAACGCCAACGCCCACTCCGACGGTGACTCCTACACCGACACTAACTCCCACTCCTACTCCGACCCCACCACCGCCGACACCCACTCCGACTCCGCCACCACCAACACCTACACCCACTACAACAGCGACGCCAACTCCCACGGCGACACCTACCCCGGCTACGGCTTGTCAGCGATCGATGACGATTGATCATACCAAGGTTCCCAGCACACAGTCCAATTTCACAGTGCTGGTCAGCCTCACTGATCCTGCGCTCAAAACAGTTGCCAATGGTGGTCACGTAGCCAATGCCAACGGATACGACATCGGGTTTTACGCCGACTCTG
>WNGC01000345.1_pt1 | contig 26418 bp, 30 predicted proteins | sample 5400051 | NCBI WGS metagenome assembly WNGC01 (sample SAMN13153368, study PRJNA577476) | soil metagenome | isolation source: 20 cm soil or saprolite under grassland replicate 2 | place: USA:California | collected 2016-06-15
GGTAGATCTGCACGCCCGAGATGCTGAGCAGGTTCCCGAGGGCGTCGGCAAAGCGCGGCGTCAACAGCAACGCCGCGACGAGGATGATCACAAGGGTCGCGGCAACCGGGGCAAGGCTTTTCCGGTCGAGCGTGAGACGCGACCACCACCGCCGCGTCCGGCGCTCGGCGATCTGCGCCCGCACAGCCGGCCACATATCGCGCTTCGGTCCCTCGAGCCGGGAGCCGATATCGGTGAGGGTCCGCTCAATGACGCGGTCGTCGAGACGCTCAGTCACCTGCGCTCACCTCATCGCCGGCGATCTCGCGGAGACGCGCGAGCGCGCGCGAAAGACGCGACTTCACCGTGCCACGCGCGCATCCCAGCGCGTCGGCCATCTCCGCTTCCGAGAGCTGCATGAAGTAGCGATACGCGATGACCAGTCGATCCTCCTCGCGAAGTCTGCCGAGTGCCCCGAGCACGAAGGTACGCCGCTCGCTCGCGAGGGCCGCCTCCTCGGGCGACAGGGCCGTGTCACCCGAGGGGCGGTCCTCGGCGACGCTGAGATCGACCGTCGCGCGCCGCCCGGCCGCCTTGCGGCGGTTCTTGGCCTCGTTCGCGACGATCCGGAGCAGCCACGGGCGGAAGGGCGCGCCTGTCCGGAAGCGCCCGAGCGCGAAGTACGCCTTCGTGAACCCGTCCTGTGCGGCGTCTTCCGCATCCGTGGACAAGCCCGTGATCACGTAGGCGGTCCTGGTGGCGAGCGCTTGGTAGCGCCGCACCAGCTCGCCGTATGCCTCGGTGTCTCCGTGCTGTGCGCGTTCCACGAGTAGAGCGTCCTCCGCCGGCCGGCCCTCCACGGAGTCGGTTCTCACCCCTCGTACAACCGTCCCGCCAAGCGGTTCCCGTCTCACGCCGATACGAGGGACTCGAGCTCCCGCACGCGCCGATCGACGGCGCTGCGATCCGCACGCTCGATCCCGTCCACGCTGAAGTCCTCGACGGCGAACGACGCGCACACCGTGCCGTGGAGGACAGCCCGGCAGAGCGTCGGGTCGTCCAGCGTCCCCGCCCGTGCCAGGTGGCCGAGCATCCCGCCCGCGAAGGCGTCGCCGGCACCGGTCGGGTCGCGGACTTCCTCGAGCGGGTACGCCGGTGTCCAGAAGATCCGATCCCTCGTCAAAAGCAGGGCGCCATATTCCGCCCGCTTGATGACGACGGCCCGCGGACCGAGCGCGAGGATCTCGCGCCCCGCCTTGAGGACGTTGTGTGTCCCGCAGAACTGTCGCGCCTCGGCCTCGTTCACGGTGACGATGTCGACGCGCGTCATGACTGCCGCCAGCGCGTCCCGACGACGCTCGATCCAGTAATTCATCGTGTCGAGAGCGACAGCTTTCGGAGCGCGCACCTGCTCGAGCATCCGGCCCTGGATCTCCGGAAGGATGTTGGCAAGGAAGACGAACTCGCTGTCGGCAAAGGCGGGTGGGACAACGGGCTCCCAGTCGCCGAACACGCCCAGATCGGTGTTGATCGTCTCCGCGGCCGCAAGGTCGTGGTCGTACTTGCCAAGCCAGCGGAAGGAACGACCCTTCGCGTGCTCGACCCCGGCGAGGTCGATGCCCTTCGCGCGGAGACGCTCGAGGTCGCTCCCGCGGAAGTCATCACCGACGACACCCATGAGCCGGACCGGGGCGTACAGACACGCGGCGAGCGAGAAGTAGGACGCGGCGCCGCCGAGCACCTCGTGACGGCTGTCGTAGGGGGTATGCACGTCGTCGTAGGCCAGCGAGCCGACGACGAGGATGTGCGACGGCACGAGACGCGGATGTTAGTTGGTGGGCGCGATCACGTTCGTGGCGGTGAGGAAGATGAAGAACGCCGCGGCCATGCCGAGGGCGAACCAGTCTGATTGGAGGACCCGTTCGTCGGCCGGCGGACCCGGTCTGGCCGCCCAGTACACGTTCAGCGCACGCTGGCCAAAAACGACGACTCCCGTTCCGGCAAGAAGCTCGATCAGATTGAGCACCACGAAGAGCGGCTCGTTCGAGTAGTGCAGCCACGTCACCCACCACACCGTGGTCGCGAGGGCGGCGGTCGAGGGATCGATCTTGAGCGTCGAGCCGACGCGCGTCAGCAGCTGGCCGATCAGGGCGAAGTGCCGATACGCCTGCCAGGTGCCGTATCCGGGTATGAAGATCGAGGCGCCGTGCGCCGCGGGAAACATCGTCTCGTCGGCGGTATCCCGACGAAGCTCCGCCCACGAGAAACCGAACCACAGCGGGACGTAGATCCCGTAAGAGAGAACGGTGAGCGCGGCCACGAGCCACAACGGGCGCCGCCGCGGTCGAATGTCCCGCTCCGCGATCAGACCGCGCCATCCCCGCGAAGCTTCGCGATCTCGTCGGCGGCATAGCCAAGCTCGCGGAGGACCTCATCGGTGTGCTCGCCGAGCAGCGGTGGAGCGCGACGTACCGATCCGGGCGTCTCGGACAGGCGGACCGGTATCCCCGGCGCACGCACCCGGCCCGCCACGGGATGGTCGACCTCGGCGATGAGGCCGAGATGGCGGACCACCGGATCGTTGAATACCTCGGCGAGATCGTTGATGGGGCCGACGGGGACGTTCGCCTCGCGCAGCTTGCGCACCACGTCGCTTTTGGTCATGGCGTGAACGCGCGCGGCAATCAACGGGACGAGAGCCTCACGGTGCTTGACGCGGCTGGCGTTGTCGGCGAAGCGCCCATCGTCGAGGAGATCTTCGAGGTCGATCGCCCGGCACAGCCTCTCGAAGAGCGCGTTGTTGGCGCAGCAGATATTCACGAAGCCATCCGCCGCCCGGAACGTCTGATAGGGAACGATCGAGGCATGCACGTTTCCCTCCGGCTTGGGCACCGTGCCGTCGGCGAAATACCGCGCAGCCTGGCGCGACAGCAACGCGACCTGCCCGCCGATCATCGTCGCGTCGATGATCTGGCCCTCAGCAGTCCGGTGACGGGCTTCGAGCGCCGCGACGATCGCGAACGCCGCGAACATACCCGCCACCATGTCGGCCTGCGGGACACCGACCATGACCGGATCACCGCCCGGAGGACCCGTCAGGCTCATCACGCCGCCCATCCCCTGCACGACGAGGTCGTACGCCGCCCAGGCGCGCCCGGGTCCGTCCTGGCCGAATCCGGAGAGATGACAGACGACCGCCCGGCGGTTGATCGAGCGGAGCCGGTCGTCGGCGAAGCCCAGACGACCCAGGACCCCGGGGCTGAAATTTTCGACAACGACGTCGGCACGCTCGATCAATCGTTCCAGAACGCGCTTCCCGTCGGGATGCTTCAGATCGCACGTGATGCTCCTCTTGTTGCGGTTGATCGCCAGGTAGTAGGCGGACACGCCCTTGATCGAGGGCGGCGCCCACTCGCGCGTCTCATCGCCGGTTCCGGGCATCTCGACTTTCACGACGTCCGCCCCGTGGTCCGCGAGCATGAGCGTGCAGTAGGGACCAGCGAGCGCGCGCGTCAGATCGACGACGCGGATTCCCTCGAGTGCGCCACCCTGGCCGCCGGTCACCGTGGGCCTGCCCTCACCGACGGCCAGAGTACCGTTGAGCGGTGAGCGAAATTCTTCCGCTCTTTCCCCTCGGCTCGGTCCTCTTTCCCGGCGCCCTGATGCCGCTCCACATCTTCGAGCCCCGGTACCGCTTGCTGGTCCGAAGGTGCGTCGACCGGCAGCGCCCGTTCGGGGTCGTCCTCATCCGCCACGGACCGGAGGTCGGTCCGAGCGCCGAGCCCTACGACGTCGGGACCGAGGCGAAGATCGTGGGGGAGTCTCTGCTGCCGGACGGACGCTCCTACATCGTCACCCGCGGAGAGCGTCGCTTCGCGGTGGAGACCCTGATGCCCGACGCGGAGCCCTACCTCGTCGGTCGGGTCCGTTATCTCGACGAGATGGACGGCGACGGCGCGTCCGACCGCGCGAGCGTGGCCCTCGATGCGCTCGGCGCTTACCTCCTCGCGGTGGTCGCCGTGACAGACGACTCCCGAGGCGAGCGCGCGCTCGCTGACGACCTCCGGGGCGCGCCGCCCCGCGACCTCGCGTACCGGATCGCCGGAAGTCTCGCGGTCGATGCGCCTCAGCAACAGGCGCTGCTCGAGCTCGAGACGACGTCGGCCCGCCTAGAGGAGGAGACCCGGATCCTCAACCGGGAGACCGAGCTGCTGCGGGATCTGCTCGTGCGCCTGCGCGAGCGCGGGGAGCGTCCGGAGCTCAACTAGGACAGGCCGTCGGCGTAGCGGACGACTCCATCGGTGATGGTCGCGCGGACCTTGGCCTCAAGTAGCTCGTTTTCTTTCAGTTTCGCGAGATCGCGATCCACGACCGTCGCATCGCAGCGCATACCCACCGCGAGCGTTCCCCACTCCCGCTCGCGGCCGGTGGCGTACGCCGCGCCCGCGGTGTAGCCGTGCAGCGCCTCGTCCAGGCTGAGCCGCTGCGCGGGGAACCAGGCATCGCGATCGGCTGGTCGGCGGCGCGTGACGGCGGCGTGAATGCCGAGAAGCGGATCGATGGGCTCGACCGGTGCATCCGAGCCGAAGGCGAGGACGGCGCCCCGCTCGAGAAGCGTGCGCCAGGGATACGCCCGCGGGGTTCGCTGCGGACCCCAGTAACGATCGGCGAGGTCGCGATCACTCGTGCAATGGATCGGCTGCATCGACGCGATGACGCCGAGAGCGCCGAAGCGTCCCAGGTCCTCCTCGCGTACGAGCTGGATGTGCTCGAGACGCTGGCGCAGCGCCGGTGACGTGACGCGCGTCGGCGCGATCGCATCGAGCGCGACGCGCACCGCGCGGTCGCCGATCGCGTGGACCGCAACCGCGAGTCCCGCGGCCGCGGCGCGAGCGACGTCGGTCCGGAGCTCGATCGGATCGAACGTGAGGATGCCGCGATCGGCGGTCCCCTCATACGGCTCCTCGAGCGCGGCGGTCTGCGACCCGAGCGCACCGTCGGTGAAGAACTTCACGTGACCAAGCTGCAGCCACTCGTCGCCTTGACCGGTGCGCATGTTGTTCCCGAGGGCGGCCTCGAAATCGAACGTCGCCGCATCGCGGATCTGGGGTGGGGTTCCGGTTGTGGGGAGAGAAAGCGCGAGCGACCGATGCGGTATCCCCATCAGCGCGCGAACCGTGAGCTTGCCGCGCTCACGCGCCCGCCGGAGCGCCGCGTACGAGCTCGCCTGCTCGAGGGACTCGACGCCGGTCACCCCTCGCTTCAAGGCTTCGTCCTGCGCCCGCAGGGTCGCCGCGTCGCAATCGGCCTCGGTCGCCGGCGGGACCGCGCGATCCGCGAGCTCATTGGCGCGCTCCTGCAGGACGCCGGTAGGCGCTCCGCCCGCGTCCCGGAAAATCGCGCCCCCTTCGGGCGCGACCGTGTCTTTCCCGATTTTGGCCGCGCGAAGCGCCGCCGTGTTCAGCCAACGCGAGTGACCGTCACGGCTGCGCATCACGGCGGGCCGATCTCCCGTCACGCGATCGAGGTCGGCCGCGACCGGCCAGCGGCCCCAGTTGTTCTTGTCGAACCGCCCTCCGGTGAGCCATTGCCCGGGCGCGAGGTCCCGAGCGCGTCGCCTGATCAGCTCGAGGGCCTCGTCAATGGTCTTCGTATCCCGGAGATCGATCTCCGCCATCTGAAAGCCCCACCACATGAAATGGACATGCACGTCGAACCACCCCGGCGTCATCAGGCCACCACGCAGATCCACTCGTTCGGCGGTTCCCGCGTCACGCGCGACATCGGACGCGCGTCCGACCGCCGCAACGCGGCCATCGCGCGCGAGCAGAGCTTCGGCCGAGACTCCCGATCGGACGTGGATCCGGCCCCCGTGGAACAGCGTGGAGCTCACTAGAGGAAGCCGGCGCGACCGCGGAGCGGAACGAACTTCACCGCGCCGTGTCTGGTCTCGTGACCGTCGGGATAACGGACGACGAGGTGCTGCATCTCCTGGTCTCCGACGGGCGCGACGATGCGGCCGTCCGGTGCGCATTGGCGCACGAGCTCCGGAGCGATACCCGGAGACGCGGCCGTCACGAGGATGCGGTCGTACGGGGCATCCGGTGGAAATCCGACCGATGCGTCGCCTGCCACGACGCGGACGTTCTCGTAACCCAGCTCGGCGAGCACGATGCTCGCGCGGTCCGCGAGCGAGGCGTGTCGCTCGACGGTGACGACATCGCGCGCGAGCGCGGCCAGCACCGCCGCCTGGTATCCCGACCCGGTGCCCACCTCGAGGACGTGGTGCGTCGAATCGACATTCAAAAGCTCGGTCATTCGCGCGACGACATACGGCTGCGAGATCGTCTGACCTTCGGCGATGCCGAGCGCGTGATCGCCATAGGCGACGTCCTGATCCTCATCGCGGACGAACATTTCTCGTGGGACCTTGGCCATTGCGGCGAGCACCCGTTCGTCCTTGATGCCCATGCGACGGAGATCGCGGACCATCTCCAGCCGCTCGCGCGAGTAGTCCACGGCGGAATGATGGACCGGGGGAACGGACTTTGAGGAGAAGCGAGTGGCGCAGAGCGCCGGAAGGACCGAGGCCCCCGCGCGGCGGAGGGGTCCCCGGCCCACGGGGGCTGGGGATACCGCCGCGTAAAGAGGGTTTCGGTCCTTCCGGCGCGCGTTACGAAGCGGCGGCGCTCTTCTCGATGGGCACGCCGATGAGGCTGCCCCACTCAGTCCACGAGCCGTCGTAATTGCGGACGCGATCGTGTCCTAGCAGATATCGAAGGACGAACCAGGTGTGAGCGCTTCGTTCGCCGATGCGGCAGTACGCAATGGTCTCGCCGCGCCCGTCGATCCCTCGGCTTCCGTATATGGATTTGAGCTCGTCCGCTGACTTGAAGCGGCCGTCCTCCGCGACGGCGGTCGCCCAGGGAATGTTTTGCGCGCCTGGGATGTGGCCTCCGCGCTGGGCTCCCTCCTGCGGGAGGTTTTCCGGCGCGAGCAGCTCGCCTGCGTACTCCTTCGGGGAGCGGACGTCGACGATCTTCGTGCCGTTTCCGGCCACGACCTTTTCGAGGACGTTGTCGCGAAGCGCGCGGATCGAAGCGTCGGGCGTACCGGCGCGGTACTCGCTCTTCGAATAGCTCGGCGCGTCGTTCGAGAGCGGACGCTTCTCGGCGATCCATTTCGCGCGGCCGCCGTTCACGAGCTTCACATCCTTGTGTCCGTAGTACTTCAAAAGCCAGAAGAACCAGGCCGCGAACCAGTTGTTGTTGTCACCGTACGCGACGATCGTGGTCGTGGGCGTGACGCCATTCTTTGACAGCAGCCCTTCGAGCTGCTTCTTGTCGAGGAGGTCGCGGACCGGCTGCTGCTGAAGGTCGGTCTTCCAGTTGAGGCCAACCGCGCCGGCGACGTGTCCCTGGTCATACGCGCTCGTGTCGACGTCGACCTCGAACACGCGCACGTTCGGATCCTTGGCATGGTCGGCGAGCCAATCGGTCTCGACGAGCACATCGTTTGCGTAAGCTGCCATGTCGTTCCCCTTCTATCTTCGGTGGACATTCGTGGAGATGGCCGGAACGACGAGCCGCCGAGCGTCGACGGCCGGGCGCTACCGGCCTACGGACAGACGCAGGTCAGCCGCGAACACCGGTAGCGGGCGCGAGGCGAATTTCCGACCTGCTGGGTCAAGAATCCGTTTCTAGCACCCACGGCGGGCCAGGACAAGGATCGCGCGCTACATCCAGCGCTCGAGAACTGCCGGCAGCTCCGTCAGGTCGTCGATGACGGCGTCGGGCTCGACGTCGACCGTTTCCTGCGGCGCCCCTGCGAGCGGGCGGCGCCAGATCGCGCGCATGCCGAGTCGCTTGGCGCCCCATACGTCCTGGACCATGCGGTCCCCAACCATCACCGCGTCCGCAGCCGGCACTCCCGAGAGATCCAGCGCGCGCCGGAAGATGGCCTCGTGTGGCTTCTGCCACCCAACACTGTGCGAACTGACCACGTGATCGACGGCGTCGTCCAATCCGAAGCGGCGGAGGTCCTCCCAGACCTCCTCATCGCCCCGCCACAGGGTGTTCGTCACGAGCCCGACGACGAGACCGCGGCTCTTTGACCAGCGGAGCGCATCGGCAGCACCCAGGACGAGTCGCCCAACAAGATCGAGCGGGACGCTGCCTGCGGATCGGAGCCGATCGACAGGTACATCGTCCAGGCCGTACCCGCTGTTGATGAACCATTCCTCGACCCAGCGGTTCGTTTCCTGCCGATGCGTCTCCGCGCCCTCGGGCGGGCCGAATTCCGCGCTGACGAAGGCGTCGTACCACTCGCGCTCGCCAAAGGCGCGCACGAGAGCCTCCCGTGTCAGCGCGTTGACGCGCTCGCGCGGCGGCCATCCCTCGACGATGGTGTCGCCGATATCGAGAAGAACGGAGCGGAGCGGCACGCAAGTATCGTATCGACGGTTGATGCTCGACTTCGAACAGCTCGCGTTCATCGAGAAGTGGCGCCAGCGAGCCTCGCGCGGGATCGTCGTCGCGCTCGACGGCACGCGGGGCGACGTGCTTCTCACGATGCGCGTCGGCGAAGGTTCGCCGCACATGGACATGCGTGGCCGCGACGCGACCGGCGCGGTCCGCAAGTCGCGGCTCACACTCGGAGACCGCGTGACCATCGCGATCGAGTACCGCGCTCGCGACGTCGCGACAGCGAAGGGCCGCGGTGTGTCGGGAAACCTTGTGGCGCCCGGAGCGAAGATCGAGGGCACCGTGGTGACCGCAGGCGAGATCGTGGCGGTCGATTGCGGAACGCAGGTCCTCGTTGCCGGCGACACGCTCCCGAACGTGAGCCCGGGCGATGAGGTCAGCTTTGTCGTCGCGGACGAGGGAAAGGCCTATCTCATTCCGACGCGCTAGGTGAGCTTCTTCAGCTCGTCGGCGATCTCCTCTTCATCCGGCACTTCCCGCAGCTGATGCACGTCGACGTAGCGGCAGATCCCTTCGGCGTCGACGACGATGATCGCGCGCTCGGGCCGGCCGACCTCCTCGTTGAAGACGCCGTACGCCTGCGTGACCTTCCCGTGCGGCCAATAGTCAGAGCAGAGCGGGTACTGGACGCCGCCCAGCGAATCGGCCCAGGCCTTCAGCGTGTACACCGAGTCGCAGAGGATGCCCACGACCTGGGCCTTACCACCGGCGAAGCGCTGCTGGAGCGCGTTCAGCGCGGGGGCCTCGCTGTTTCAGGTGTTGGTGAACGCGAACGCGAAGAACGCGACGACCACCCGCTGGCCGCGGAATGCCGAAAGCTTGATCTCGCGCCCGTCGTGAGAGCGAAGCACGAACTCCGGAGCGACATCACCGACCTTGAGGGTCTTCGTCTCGCTCGCGATCTTCGTGCGACCCTTCCGTGGCTCCGGTGACACGCACCTAGACTAGCCGCATGCAGAAGATCGACGAGCGCCGCCGGATCACCGTCGATCGGCGTGCCTTCAACCACTACGCGGTCGCGTGCCCGTTCTGCGGCGAGAACGTCGGGCCGCGTTTTGTGACACGTGAGCACCTGGACATCCCACCGAACCCGCCGTACGCGGCGACCGTACGGTGCCCGCGATGCAAAGAGGAGTTCGAGGTCGTGTTCAGTTAGGGCCTGAGGCGACGACGCTCCTCAAGGTGAGCGAGGAACAGAAGGAGCGCGATCAAGAGGAGCCCCGCCGCGAGGAGCGCCAAGAGCGGGAACATGAGATAGCCGACCACCACGATCGCCGTCACGACCCTGAACGAGGATCCGATCTGATCTGACGGTGCCGTCCAAGCGAAGACCGCTACTGCGAACACGAAGACGACGGAAACAATGCCGAGCCACCGAAATAGGCCGATTCGCGGCAGAGCGCTAATAGCTAAGCCCAGACAGGGAGAACTGCCCCGTCGCGGCGGTTTCGGATCACACGATGGTAGGACGTGGACTCTGCCGGGCCGCTTGAGTTAGTTCGTGACGGTGATGTAGAGGAAGACGCCCTCATCTTCCATCCACGTGACGGCGTCGATGACCGGCCGCAGGTGGATCGCGTACAGGCCCGGCGTCATCGGCGCCTGCACCTGGAAGGTGAACGTCCCCACGCCGCCCGGGACCACGGTGGCCTCCGTCTGCGCGGCGACGCGGTTCGCTGACATCCAATTCACCCCGAGGGCCGCCCACTGCGCGTTGTCCTGGTTCACCGCAAGACGAGCTTCTTGACCGAGTGTCCCGCGGATCCACGACTGGCTACCCGCGTTGCGGAAGGCGATGGAGAGCGGACCGCTCAGCTGTCCGACGCGCAATGTCGGGAACGCGGACTCGGACACCCAACGGCTGTGGTAGTCGACCGCGGTCGTGACGGGCACGAACACGCCCTGATCTTCGAGCCACGCGACGCCGTCGACCACCGGCCGCAGCGGGATCCGGACGGTCCCGGCGCTGAACGGCGCTTTCACCGTGAACGTGAACGTGGCGACGGCGCCCGCACCGACGGAGGCTTCGTTCTGAACCGCGACGCGGTTCGCAGACGGCCAACCGACGTTCATGCCGAGCGCGCTGAACGCCCCGCTATCGCCATTGACGCCGAGTGCGACCTGGCTGCCGGCGAGGCCTCTCGTCCACGTCTTCGTGCCGGTGTTCCGGAAGAGGAGCGTCACCTGCGAGGTGGACGCGGGCTGCATCGCGGGCATCTGCGTCTGCGACGTCCATGCCGAGTGCAGCCCGTTGTCGGATGGGACGCTCGAGGTGACACCGCCGCCGCTGATCGTGGCGCCCGTGCTGAAGTTCCATTCGTTCGTGAGCCAGGTGCCGGCCACCGTGATGTCGAAGCGCACGTGGTAGGTCGTGTTCGTCGCGAGGGGCCGCTGCGGAACGATGACCTGGTAGTCGTATTCAAATTGCTGCGGCGCGACGTAGAAGGGAAGACGCACGCCGTTCGGCCCATAGAGCTCGGCCGCGCGGAACTGCACGCTCTGTCCGGCCGAGTAGACGACCATGATCGGATAGCCGTAAGGGCCCGAGGTGCCGGACGGGACGGGGCTCGGAGACTCGTGTCCGCTCCACGAGGTCGGTATGTTCGTCTGCATGTTCGCGGGCGAGCGGACGAACTCGACCGGACGGATCCCGAAGTTGTAGACGATGTCGCCGACGTTGTTCTGGTGACCGCTCAGCTCGGAGTGACCCCAACCGATCGTCGTCGCGTTCGGATGCATCATCCCGAGCCGGTGGTACGGCGCGTCCCAAAGCTGCTGAACACCGCCGAGCTCGGAGCCGCCCGTCGCGACCTCGCTCACGAACGACGTGGTCCAACCCTGCGCGATCAAGCGATCGCGCGCGGAGTAGCCGGTGTAGTACGGCAGGCCGGCGGTCTCGAAGTGACCGAGGATGCCGTTCGCGCTGTTGTAGTTCGCGTGGTTCTGTGCGGCCTGCGTGAGGCGCGGATCGGCCGGGACGGTCGGAGATCCGATCGCCGAGCGAAACTGGTTTGTGAGCGAAAGCATGTCCGTCGCCGAGGCATCGGCCGTGGTCGATAGGGCTACCGCCACGAGAGCCATGCTTAGCGGAAGGCTCACGAGAGCGCTCAGAAGCGCAGCGCGCGCGAAATCCCACCTCATCCTGTTCACTGAACGGGAATGGCGCTCGCGCCGTTATGTCAGCGCGGTAGCAGGGGGACTTTTGTAACGGAGAGGGGTACCGATGTGGCAGCGCCGCCCGCCCGCGGCGCTCCACGTAGTCAACGTGGTCTAGTGCTTTTTCTTCGCGGCCTTCTTCTTCTTCGGCATCTTGGTGATCACCTCCTCCCGTTCGCGGACTTTGGCAGCGCGACTCTGAAAGGAAGCGCCGCTTCCGTTTGACGCGGTACTCGCATTGTCCGTCCCCTTGCTTGTCTGTCAAGAGCGCGAGCCGTGCGACGCAGATGCGCGAGACCTTTCCGCAGGAGCGCGCGGTGCACTGGATCGTTCAACCATCGCGACGCACCGGATGGATGTGGGAGCGGGATATACGTGACGCCGTCTTTCAAGCGCGCACGGCCGACCGCGGATTCGAGCGGGACCCTGCCCCAGAACCGGTCGATGGCGAGACCGCCGAGAAGAAGGATCACGCGCGGTCGGAGAAGCGCGAGCTCCTCATCCAGCCATGGCCGGCAGAGCGCGATCTCGGCGGGAGACGGGCGACGATCGCCACTACCCGTCGGAGACTTTCCGGGAAAGCATTTCGTGATCGCGGTCCGGTACGGCAGGTGATCCTCGTCGATCCCCGCTTCCGCGAGCCAGCGGCGCAGCTCCGCGCCCGAGCGCCCGCTGAAGGGTTGCCCCGTCGTTAGCTCGACCGCGCCCGGCGCTTGGCCGACGATCGCGATGCGGTCGCGGATGGATCCCGCGACGATGGGGCGAGCGCGCTCGAGATAGCCCGCAGCGACGCATTTGGTGCAGGCGCGAATCCGAGCGTGAAGATCTACGAGCTTGAGATCGTCGGCATCGCGACCGCTAGATCGTGAAAGAACTCCCAGACGTCTCGCCGTGGAGTTGGGTGAAACGGAGCGCCTCATCACGCCAAGGATGGCGCCGCGCGACCGGCAATGCGTCGACGCTTTTGATCGCGTCGATTGCCTGCACACGCTTCACAATCCCGAGCCAGGGCCAGATCATGCGCAAGACTCGAAGCGTGTCGTCGGCGCCCGCGTCCCACTTGTACGCATTCTGATATCCCTCCCCCGACGTCGGGCCATCGATCCGGCCACAGCCAACAACAGCCTGGAATCGCTGCAAGACCTGCGGGACACCTTGCGCATCGCACTGGGAAACTCTCGACCGCAGAGAGAACCACGTCCGCGCAAGAGTTCGTCGGGTGTGGAGTTCGGTCGAGCCTTCGCCGTCAAAAGACCCGCGGCCCACGCCAAGTGCTGCTCCTTGGCGGAGGCTGCAGGACCCGGCAGTGACAGGCTGAGCCGTCTCGCTCTCGTCGGAGTTCGATATACAGGCCGGATCGTCTCGTACTGCGCACGAAAGCGACCGAGGGCGTCAGCGGCCTGGGCGCGCTTGATCGCTCCGAGATTCGCCCATAGCAGCGCGATCACTGCCTGCGCCTCTTCGTAGCTGCCCGCGCGCCACTGATATGCGAAGGTTCCACTTCGTTCGTCGAAGTAGGGCGCTCCAATAGAACCCATACCCCCGACCGTCTGCTGGAAACGGACGAGCACCGAAGGGGCGACCTCAGCACTGTGCGACGACTGACTGACCGACGCCTGAATGCGAAGGGCGTTCGCATTTCGCTTTTGTGGGCGCGCGCTCGAACAACCTTCACCGTCGAACAGACCGGCGGCCCACGCGAGTTGAAGAGTGTGGTTGTGCCACGTTCCCTCACTCTCCATGTGCCGATATTAGCTCATGCGTTCGAACCTGTAAACGAAATTCGCTATCCAAGACGCGTAAAATAGGGAACTACAGATCCGCCTCGGTCAACTCCTTGGTTACCGGTCGGGGTGCCGGGATTTGAACCCGGGACCTCCAGTCCCCCAGACTGATGCGCTACCAGGCTGCGCTACACCCCGGAAAAGTAAGCTCGCGATATCTGAAGTCTACCGGCGCGCGGCGCTCGGTTGCGCGACCTCCGGCTTCGTAGCCCCCGCCGGCACGCGTGGGATGGTGACGTTGAGTCTGCTCCCCTTGGCGCCGCCGCTCTCGGCCCAGATGCGGCCGCCATGCCGCACGACGATCTCCCGGCTGATGTAGAGACCGAGGCCCATGCCCGCCGCGTCGCGCGCGGCACGATCCGGCGATCGGTAGAAGAGACCGAAGATCGAGTCGAGCTCCTTCTCGGGGATGCCGATCCCCTCATCGGTGACCGACACGCGCACACCTCCGTCTACTTCGGGACGGACGTCGATCGTGATTGCACCACCGCTCGGCGAGTACTTGATCGCGTTCGTGAGGAGATTGTTCAGCACCTGTTCGAGATGATCGCGATCGGCCGTCACAACGCTCGCAGAGTCGCGAGTGACGGAGATCGAGTGGGTCGTGGTCGTGAGCTGCATCCGCGTCGCAACCTCGTTTGCCAGCTCTCCGATGTCGACATCGCCGTAGCGGAACTCGATGCGGCCGGTCTGAATGCGCGACACATCGAGCAGCTCGTCGACGAGGCGCGCGAGCTTCGTCGTCTGCCGATACACCACCTCGAGCTGTTCGGTGATCCCGCGCAGTCCCTCCGCCACCGGCGCGTCCCCCGCTCCCTCCGTGAGCCGGCGGACCCTGCGGAGCGCGACCTGGAGGAACCCGGACATCGCGGTGATCGGCGTCTTGAGCTCGTGTGACGCGATCGAGAGGAACTGCGACTTCATACGGTCGAGCTCCTTGAGCTGCTCGTATCGCTCCTTGAGCTCGGCGGTCGCGTCGTCGATCCGCCGTTGCAATGACGAGTTGAGGTCCGCGATCTCGCGGTTCGCCCGCTCGAGCTCGGCCACGCGCATCCGCAGCTCCTGCCCGAGGCGCCGGCGCTCGATCCCTCGCGCCACCGTGCTGCGAAGCTCCTCGACCTCGCTCGGCTTGACGAGGTAGTCGTACGCGCCGGCTCGAAGGGCTTGGATCGCGGATTCGAGCGACGCGTATCCGGTGAGCATGATCGTGATCGTCTCGGGGTGCCGCTCGCGGACAGCCTTGAGGACGTCGAGGCCGTCGCCGTCCTCGAGGCGGAGGTCGGTCAGGACGAGGTCGTACTCCGTATCGCGGACCATCTCGCGGGCCTGGACCCCGCTCGTCGTCGTGGCGACGTCGTAGCCGTCGAGCTGCAGGATGGCTTTGATCGTGACGACGACGCTCAACTCGTCGTCGACGACGAGGACCTTAAGCTGCTCGGGCATCGCTCGGCGGCCCCTGGATCGGCAGCGTGATCATGAATGTCGTCCCGCGCCCCACTCGGCTGCGCACGCGCATCGTCCCGCCGTGGCTCTGCACGATGCCCTGCGAAACCCAGAGCCCGAGCCCGGTCCCCTTCCCCGGTTTCGTGGAGAAGAACGGCTCGAAGATCTGCGCGATGAGATCGTCCGGGATCCCCTCGCCGGTGTCGCGCACCTGGATCTGCACGGCATCCCGTCCGAAGACCTCCGTCTCGGTGCCGGCGCCGGACTGGGTGGCGACGGTGATCGTTCCGCCCTTGGGCATCGAGTCGGCAGCATTGAGCAGGAGGTTGAGCAGGACCTGCTTCAGCTGGTCGGAGGACGCGCGTATGCGTGGGAGCCCGGGATCGAGCTGGTTCGCGATCTGTACCCCGCGCTCGCGGAGTCTCTTCATGACGAGACCGCCGGCCTCTTCCACAAGAGCGTTGAGATCGGTCTCGGCCATAGCCTCCTGCTGGCGGTAGAAGCCCAGCATCTGGCGAAGGATCCGCGACATGCGTTGCGTCTCGCGCGACGCGATGTCGAGATACTGGCGGTTGTTGGCGTCCGCGCCGAGCTCCTTTTGCAGCAGGTACAGAGCGTTCTGCACGGCTTCAAGGGGATTGTTGATCTCGTGCGCGATCGATGCGGCCAGCCGTCCCGTCGCGGCGAGCTTTTCCGAGTCGAAAAGGACCTGCTCGAGGCGCCGGCGCTCGAGCTCGCGGAGGCGGCCTATGTCCTGCATGACCGACACGATCGCCATCACCGCTCCTCGTCCGTCGAGGATCTCGGTCGCGCTCACTTCCATCTCGAGACGATCGTCCGTTCCTGGATCGGTCAGCCCGATCTCTCCCCGCTTCGACATGGCCGGATCAAGCCGCAGACCCGCAAGGAAGGAGGTGAATCGAGCATCGTTCGCGAGCGCGGTGTGGGTCGCCCGCGCGGTCGCCGACTCCGGCTTGAAGAGCCGCTCCGCCGCGGGGTTCATCGACATGATGTGATTGTCGTTGTCGACCACGATGATCGGGTTGGGCACGTTGCGCAGGACGAGATCGAGCCGGTCGCGCTCGATCCGGATCTCTTCCTCGGCGCTCTCCAACCGCTCACGGCCGCGTGCCAGCTCCTCGCCGATATGCCGAATATCGGTCACGTTCTTCAGGACCGACACCGTGCCGCGCATGCCCACCCGGAAGTTCGTGGCGGGAGTGGTGATGACCTCGTAGATGAGCTCCTCGCCTTCGATCGGGTCGACGAGGGTCACCTCGCGGCCGGTGGTCGCGCCGACCCGCTCGAGGTTCCAGGTCGACAGCGCCGCCGTGAAGAGGAAGTTGTTCATCCAGACGGCGCGGCGTTTCCCGGCGCTGTCCTCGTCGCTCGCCCGAAAGAGAAGCTCGGCGCGGCGGTTCTGGAGGACCATGTCGTTGTTGGAGTCCGTGACGAGGACGGCGTCTCCGACCCCGTTCACCATCCACCAGAGCCACTCCTTCTCGATCGCATGGGCTTCGCCCGTTTCGCGCAGGAGGTCGACATTCCGCTGCAGGCTGAGCGCTTCCTCCGCCTGCCGCGCGAAAGGAACAAGAGCGTTGACGTCGTCTTGCGTGACCCCGCTCGCGCGGGAAAGAAGGACGACTCCAGCCCACTCGCCGCGATGCTCCCATCCGGCTGCCGCGCTGCGCTTGCCGTCCTGTGCGCTCGTTCTGCGCTCCGTCGTGCTCCGGAGCGGCGCCGCGACGATCGGCCCGAGCTTTGCCTTGGCCAGGATCTCGCGGATCGCGGGCGAGATCCGTTCATCGGTGGTGGCGTCGCGAATCCGCTCCGCGAGGCCACCCCGGAGCACCGCGACGATCGGATCGTCCGATAGTGCGAGCGGAATCACGAGCTCTCGAGCGATCGCGTCCGGCACGCCGATGCCAAAGGTTCCGGCAAGTGCCGCGCGATCCTCGTCGTAGAGAAGGACGGCGGCCCGCTCAAATCCGAGACTCCGCATGAGCTCGTCCAGCAGGGGCTCCAGCGTCTCCCGCGCATCGTATCGCGGCGCGGAGCGCCGACGTGCCCGCTCGAGGACATCAGCCATGGAGGTTCAATCGGTCCGTTAGGCGCGCTCCGAAGAACGCGAACGCGTGGTGGTCGATTCGACCGACCCGCCCCCCGCGCCGAGACTGCCGCCGCGCTGCGCCGGCATGAGGCCGAGGGCGTCCGCGTAACGGAGATACGTGTCGATCGAGGCCACGACCACTCGCGCCTCGACGGTGATGAGGTCGATGCCCACGAGCGAGATCCGGACCCACGCGTCGATGATGATGCCCTTATCGAGGATCCGGTCGAGGACATCGATGAGGCTTGAACCGCCTGGTGCACGTTCGACTGGCATGACTTACCTCCCTGGCTTCCGCGATCGCTCGAGCTCGCGCTCGAGCTCCGCGATGCGCTTTTCCAAGCGGCCGATCGCCGTCTGGTCGTCCCCGTCGCGTCCGGTGAGTGAGCGGTCGTACTTCCACCAGTTCAAGCCGATCTGCTCGGCCTTGTCGATCGAGCAGACCAGCAGACGGATGCGGATGGTCAGGAGCTCCACGTTCGCGAGCGAGACCGAAATGTCTCCGGCGACGACGAGACCTTTGTCCAAAACGCGATCGAGAAGATCCGCGAGCGTCGTCGTCTCGCGCGGGACTGCGATTCCCCTCCCCTGCATGGTCATACAAGCCTCCCCAGCGGCCCAACCTCGAGATTCAGCTCCGTCGGGTCGATCCCGAAGGTGCGTGCCATCTCGTGGACCTTTTCTTCGAGCCGCATGAGCGCAAGGCCCATCCGCTCCACCTCTTCGTCGCTCAATGTGCCTCCTTCCATGCGCCGCACGGCTTGTCGCTCGAGCAACTGTCGCAGGAACTCGACGAGCGTGAGGACGAGCTTGGCTAAACCGTTCTCAACTGTGTCGGGATCGACATCTACCCGATCGGGGAGGATGCCACGAAGCCGCTCCACCTCGCGGCGGAGATCGTCCAGCTCGGCGTCGATGGTCATTCGGTCCTCGCGAAGGTGTATGGCGGCCACGGCCCGTTCAAAACGGGGATGACATCGCCGAATCCGGACGCGATCCGAGCGAGCTCGGCCTTGCGTTCGAGCGCGCGCTCCGTCGGTACCAGGACAGCCAGCGACACGGCCACGGTCGCGCTCGTGCATGTCTCATGCCAGACAAGGGGTCGCTCGATCGCAAGCTCGGTGACAATCCGTTCGACCAGCGATTCCGCGCGCGCCCGTCTCGCTTCCCGTGCGTTGAGCTCCGCCCGCCGCTCCTCCATGTAGCGCCGCCCAGGAGCGGTTACGGGGTCCGGCGCCCCAGCCGGCACTTGCGGCTCGAGCCAGAGGAGCGTCAGCGCGAGCTCACTCTTGCCGCTCACCCGCGTGAGCGCCGCGTGTAGCGCATCGGCACGCTTGTCGAGTGACGCGCGCGCGGCGTCCACGTTCGCGAAGGCCGTACCGAAGCGGACCGGCAGGCACGGCTGCGCCGCGCAGATCCGCTCGACCAAACGGTGATGTTCGAGGGCGTCCGGACGCTCGAGCTTCATGTCGGGCGTCCACTCAGTGCTCCATAAGCCGAGGCCCGCAGCCGCTTCGGCCCAGGCGAGGGGCCGGCCTCGAAGGCCATCGGGGGAAAGCAGGGCAGGCGGGGCCGCCGCGATCGCGTGTGCGAGGAGCGTCACGATGCGCGGCGCTCCTGCGACTTCTCGATCGTCTCGGCGGCCGCGAGCACCACGTTCAGCCCGAGATAGATGAGGTCGATGCCGGCGACGGAGATCGTCGCTTCGCCGGTCAAGACGACGCCTTTGTTCAGAAGGCGGTCGACGAGCTCGAGCAGCGATGCGTCGTCAGCGGTGAGCTCCTTCATGCGGAGGCCACACGCTCGCTCGGAAGTCCGCCGAAGCGATATGCCGGCCACGGACCCGAAAGCCGCACGCGATATCCCGCCGACGTTCCCGTCGCGCCGAGCCGCCGAACCACGTCGCCAAGCTCGACCTCTCGATCGCGGTCGGCGAGAACGCTGAAGCGCGCGACGGCCGCCGCGGTCGGGTCCTCGATCAGAGGTTCGCGGTAGACGCGTTCGGCGATGGCTTCGATCGTCGCCCAGGCTTCCTCGGCCACGGCCACATCGCGCATGCGTCGTTCGTCGCGAGCAACCTCGTCTCGACGCTTGCGCAGGAGGAACGCGCGCCCGGGAGCGGCGGCGGCGATATCCGCGTCCAGAGCGCGAACTGCCTCGCCAGTCACGGCATCGGATCCCTCGCGCTCGATCGAGACGATCCACTCGGCTCGTCCATCCACGGCGCGCAACCGGTCAGCGAAATCATTGGCGCGTGTGCGAAGCAGGTCCCGGACGCCGTCGGTGCCGCGGTAGATCGCGCCGAACGCCAGAGGGATGACTGCACCGGCGAGGTCCAGCAGCCTGGCGTTTACCTCCTGGTGCGCTGCGGCGCGCGGCGCGAGCCACTCCAGATCCTGCAGCCGCTCGTTGAGGGGCTGCTCTTCGTAGTCGTCGGCGGGGACGATGCTCGTTACACCGAGAAGAGCACCTTCGACGATCGCTTCGACCGGGCCGCCTTCGATGCCGCGCAGACTCGCCTTCGCGATCGAGCCCGCCGTATTCGCTCGTGCGACCGCATAGAGATAACGGAGCTCGCTCGTCACTCGAGCTCCTCAGGCACCTCGATGACGACCCTTCGCTCTTGCCCATCCGCGGGCGCGGACGCCTCCGCGGCCTCGCGCGCCAGCTGCTTGCGGTACTCGCGGACCTCGCGCAGGCGCGCCAGGAGCACGGTCTCCCGCTCGGTGTATTCCTCCTCGGTGACGCGACCTTCTTCGAGCTCGAGCTGAAGCTCGAGGAGCTGCTCGCGAACTGGCTCGTCGTCGGTGAGCTCGTGCTCGGCGAACTCCACGACCTTGTCGATGCAGTACCGGATGCCCGCCGCCGGTGCGGTGATCGGAAGGGCGAGGAGCTTGAAGAGGATCATCGGCGCTACACGCTGGCCGATCGCTCGAGCTGTAGCCGGATGGTCACGAAGTTGTACGGCGGCCACGGCCCGGTGTACTTGAAGCTGAGCTTTCCCTCGTAGCGTTTGCCGATCTCGTGGACCTTCTGGTCGAACTGCTCCTGCTTGTTGCGCGCGACCAGAAAGGCGGCATTCATGATCATCTTGTCGCCGATCACTTTGTTGGACCGTGAGGCGATCGCGGCCTCCTGGAGCTCGTCGTATATGTCGCGCACGTACGCGTCGGCTTTATCCGCGAGCGCCTGCTCCACGAGGCGGCCGAGCTGCATCCGCGCGAAATACGTCGAGGTCTGCTGATTCGATTCGATCTCGGCCTTGAGACGCCGGAGCTCTTCGTTCTCCTGCTCGATCTCCGCGAGGACTGACTCCCGATCCCAGTTGACCTTCAGTCCGAACTCGAGCTTGTCCTTCATCTTCTGCAGCACGTCGCGGAGGGCGTCGTAGGTGTCCTTCAGGAATTCGATGGTGTCCTCTTCGGTCTTGAAGAGCGTTCCGAAGCTCATCGGCACCGGCGTAAAGCCGTTGTCGATCATGACGACCTCGTTGACGTGCTCGTGGGTGAGCGCGTTCTCACGGGTCGGGTCGTAGACCTGGAGCGCCGCGCGGCTCACGACGGCCGCGAGATCCCGGTAATGGACCGTGAACACATCATCGCCGCGGCCGCCGATCCCGATCTTCCCGAAGTCGCGCGGCTCACTGCACTCGATGATGCAGTACACGTACACGCCGCTCGTGCTTTTCGAATCGCCGGGCGCCGGCGTCGTGATCGTCGTCTCCATCAGACCTCCGAGGCTGGGACGCCGAGCTGCAGGAAGTCACGGGTGAGCTCGTAGAGCTTGTCGCGATCCTCCCGCTGGGCCGGCCGCAGGCCATAGTGATTGATGACCCGTATCTGCGTGCTGAGCCACTCTTTCCAGCACTCCGCGCAGATCCGCGCCTCGATGTCAGCGCCGAGCGAGCCAGGAAGCCCTACCTTGCCTGCGCCCTCGCGCTCCTGACCGCACCGCGCGCAAACCACGATCGCCACAGGGTCATCTTACAAACGAGGTTCACCAAAGCCAGCCGATTCTGCCGATCGGCGCGTATCGAAAGAGAGCGCGGCCGAGGACGCTCGCGAGCGGTACCGGCCCGAACGTCCGGCTGTCGGTGCTGTCCTCGGGACGGTCGCCGAGCACGGTGCAAGCCCCGTCGGCCACCGTAGCGACCCGTTTCAGGATCAGGCGCTCCGGCTCCCGCGGGTCGCGAAGCAGGACGATCTCCCCCACCCGCGGCCCGCGCGAGAGCCCGGTCACGACGATCCAGTCGCCGGCCAGAAGCGCAGGTTCCATGCTTCGCCCCGTCACGGCGATGCGACGGAGCACGCAGCCTAGGCTCGGGCTGCGACCGCCTTCTGTACGCGCGTCGCCTGGGGGCCGCCTGCCTTCGTCCAGACGTCAGCGATCTTGTCGATCATGTCGAGGAGCGTCTTCGCCTCGCCGAGATCCAGCGATCCCTTCACCTTGGAGCATTGCTTCGCCGCCTTCCAGCAGAGGTCGGTGATCTCGGGGTACTTCTGGACATGCTCGGGCTTGAAGTAGTCGCTCCACAGGACGTCGATGTGGTGCTTCGCTAGCTCCGCCCGCTCTTCCTTGATGACGATCGCGCGGGTCTTGAACTGGTCGTCGCTCGAGGCGTTGTACTTCTCGATGATCTTGTAGCAGGACTCCGCCTCGATGCGGGCCTGCTCCGGGTCGTAGACGCCGCACGGCAGGTCGCAGTGCGCGGAGGCTGTAACGCTCGGCTTCAGCAGTCGTGACAAGAACATGAGTCGTCCCCCCATTTGTTGAGTGCTCGGCTCCGTTCTAGCACGACTTAGGGATTGGCATCCTCGAGCACCACGTCGTATCGGACGAAGTCTTTGACCACGAGTTCGCGCGCCGGCTGCGAGAGAAGATCGCCGCGCTCGCCGCGGAAGGGCGCGAAGACCTCGACCTGGTAGGTGCCCGGCGGCACGACCAAGCTGTAGGTCCCGCTGATATCGGTGTCTGTCGCCGCGACGGGACCGATGTCGTCGTTGAAGTTGAGCGTCGCGCCCTCGAGGGCCACGCCGCGCGTGTCGCGGATGACTCCGGTCACGCGGATGCCTTTGCGCATGGTGAGGTCGAGGGTGCGGTCGGCGGTGCCAAGGCTGACCTCGTTCGCATCCACCCACGTGCGCTTGCCAAGCCAGTACTCGCTGATGAGATCGCTGTTCACCGGAGCGAGCACCTGCACGGTGTACGTCTGGGGCCTGGTCGTCACCGCGTACGAGCCATCGCCCGAGCTCGGCCGGCAGATGCGGCCGGTGGGGAACGGAGTGTCGACGCAAACGAGAGCGCCGTTGATCGGCGTGCCGTCCGTCATCGTGACCTTTCCCCGCAGCTGGGGACCCGGATCGAGGTCGACGTCGATCTGCCGGTCGCGGTCCATGCTGATGTCGGTGGTGCTGACGCCCTCGAGCACGCCCGGGTACCACTGCGCGAGGAGGCGCGTGTTGTCGGGCGGGACGGTCCACATGTAGTAGTGGCCGGGCTCGACGAGGACGAGGTACGAGCCGTTCTTCTTCGATCTCTCGCAGTCCCAGGGCAGCGGCGCCGCAAGCGTTCGCACGCAGACCTGAGCTTCTTCGACCGGACCGTTCGGGCCCCGGATCACGCCGGTGAGCAGGACGCCCCTGACCATCGTGACCGCGATCCCGTCGGCGTCCGCGGACCGGACGTCGACCATGTCCGCGTCGCCGCTGGAGAGCCGTCCGCTTGCCCACTGCGGGAGCAGCTTTCCGCCGGGCGGCCCGGTGACGTCCACCTTGTACACGTCGGAGCGGACGTCGATCGAGAACTTTCCCTCTCCCGCGCTCCGTGCACAGGTCGGTGACGCCGATGCCGACGGGGGATGGGCGCACACCTCGGCGTCGACCACGGCGCCACCGTTCTCGTCCTTGATGGCGCCGCTGATCTTCGAGTGCAGATCGAGTTGGACGACCCTCGTCGCGTCGGCGTCAAGGACGTCGGCCCACGTTCGTCCGGCCGCGAGACGCGACGGGGCACGCGGCGTCACGATCACCTGATAGGCGCCGGGACGCAGCCCGAGGCGCGCGGTGCCCGCCGCGCTCGTTTCGCCGCACCGCTCCTGCGCGCCGGCGACCGTGAACGCGCACACGTCGGCGCCGACCACGGGCGCTCCGGCGGTCGCGGTCACGACCACCGCGAGCGTGCGAGTCGCGCCGGCCGACCCAGATGGCGTGGCCGCTGTCGGAGGCGAGCCGGCCTGACAGGCCAAGACGACGGCGGCCAAAAGGGCGAGGCAGGGGCGGAGCCGACGCAGCATCCGTCTATCTTCGCCTAGTGCCGGTGGCCGCCACCTCCCTTTGCGCGGCTGCGAAGGTTGCAAGAAGGTGGGAGATCTCCGCGAGCGGCCCCGCGACCTCGTCGCCCTGCTCGCGGTCCATGAGGTCCCGCATGGCGTCGCGGATGGGTTTGGCTTCGCTCAGCACGAGGTGTGTCTGCTCGGTGATCGGCATGACGACTCCGCGCTTCAGAGCGGCGCCGTAGGTGGCCTCCGCCGTCGACATCCCTTCGGCGACCTGGCCGCCCAGGCGCTGGGCGATGTCGCCGACCGGGACGCCCTTGGCGAGCATCTCGCCGACCATACGGTTGCGTGAAAACTTGCTCGTGCAGGTGGCGATGAGATCGCCGAAGCCCGCCAGGCCGGCGACCGTGAGCGGGTTCGCACCTTCGGCGAACCCGTAACGCGCGATCTCGGCGAGGCCGCGCGTAACGAACCCGGCCTTGGCGTTCTCGCCGTACCCCATGCCGTCCACGGCCCCCGCGCCGAGCGCGATGATGTTCTTGAGGGCGCCGCAGAGCTCGACTCCCACGACGTCGGCGTTGGTGTAGACGCGAAACATCGGCGTCCCGACGAGCGCCTGGAAGTGACGCGCCGTCGCCAGGTCGACCGACGCGATGACCGTCGGCGCCGGCAGACCGGCCGCGATCTCTCGGCTGATATTCGGGCCGGAGAGCACCGCGATCCGCTCCGGCGCGAGCGCTTCGGCCCAGATCTGGCTCATGCGCCGGCCGTCCTCCGCGAGGCCCTTTGTCGCCGAAAGCACGCGGTGACCTGCCCGGAGGAGCGGCTTGACGCGGTCGCGGAGCTCGCGGACCCCGCGGCTCGGCGCCGCCACGATCAGGTCGTCGGAGACGAGCGCGCGCTCGAGATCGGCGGTCACCTCCACGCGATCCGGGACCCGAATTCCCGCGAGATATTTGCGGTTCTCGCGTCGCGCCGAGATCTCCTTCGCCTGCGCCGGGTCTCGGGCCCAGAGGATCACGTCTTTGCCGCCGTCGCGCGCGAGGATCGTCGCGAGGGTCGTGCCCCAGGATCCAGCCTGGAGCACGGTCACCGTCATGACGTGCCGACGCGCGGCTCGACCCCGCGAACGATGCGCTCGATGTTCGACTTGTGGCGGATGAAGACGACGGTGCCCGCGACGACGATGAAGAGAAAGGTCCACCAGTTGAAGTGGAGCCACCCGGTCGCACAGAAGAGGAGGTAGCCGACCAGCGCGCCGATGACCGACGCAAGCGAGCTGACGGACACCATGCGCGTCAGCGCGAGCGCGATCGCGAAGAAGGCGACGGCCGACGCCCACGCCGGGGTCGCGACGAAGAGGAGCGCCCCGAACCCGGTCGCGACACCGCGGCCGCCGCGCCCTCGAAGCGTCACGGGCCAGCAGTGGCCGGAGACCGCCGCCACCGCGGCGATGGCCTCAGCGACGGGACGCCCGGCGCTTCCCTCGGAGAACACGAGCTGCGCGAAGACCACCGCGAGCGAGCCCTTCACGATGTCGAAGATCGCAACGAGCAGACCCGCGCCCGTGCCGAGCGTGCGGAACGTGTTCGTCGCCCCGGTGGAACCGGAACCGACGTTGCGCAGGTCCACGTTCCGGTAGATGCGGCCAACGATGTACCCGCTCGAGATCGATCCGACGAGGTAACCGACGAGCCCGACCAGGACGAGCGCGACGGCGGAGGCCGGGGAGTCGATCATTCCCGCGCTCCGCGGAGCTCGATCTTTATCGGTGTGCCGTGAAAGTCGTAGCGCTCGCGGATGCGGTTTTCGAGATAGCGCGTGTACGAGAAGTGGACCGCGGCCGGACGGTCGACGAAGAACACGAACGTCGGAGCCGGTCCCTTCGCCTGGGTCACGTGATGAAAACGTATCTCCTTGCCGTTTCGATCACTCGGCGGCGGGTGCGCAGCTACGGCCTCCGTCAGCAAACGATGGAGGTCCGCGGTGGGAATCCGTTTCTTGCGCTCGTCGACGATCGCGACCGCGGCATTGAGCGTGTCTTCGACGCCGCGACCGGTCTTCGCCGAGACGAGGCGGTGGTCCATCCACGGCGCGAACTGGAATTCTCGCGCGATCTCGCTCTCGACGGCCGCCGTCATTTCGGGGCTGCGCGCCACGAGATCCCACTTATTCACCGCGAGCACGAGGCCGATATACGCCTCGAGCGCATACCCCGCAATGTGCAGGTCCTGGGCGGTTATCCCCTCGGTCGCATCGGTGAGGAGGATCGCCGCGTCGGCGCGTTCCAGCGCGCGGACCGTACGCAAGAGAGCGAATTTCTCGATCCCCTCGTCGATGTGGCCGCGTCGCCGGATCCCCGCCGTGTCGATCAGCCGGATGCGGCGCCCCTCACGTTCGATCACCGTATCGATGGCATCGCGGGTGGTCCCGGGTATCTCGCTGACGACGGCGCGCTCCTCGCCGGCGAGACGGTTCAGGAAGCTGGACTTCCCGACGTTGGGGCGGCCGACGATGGCGATGCGCGCTTCGTCGGTGTCGGGCTCGTCCTCGGCCGGCGGCGGAAGCTTCGCGACCACCGCGTCGAGGAGATCTCCGGTCCCGATGCCCTGGAGCGCGGACACCGTGTGCAGCTCACCGAGGCCGAGCTCGTAGAACTCGGCGGCCTGCGCCTCGGTCTTCCAGGACTCCGCTTTGTTCGCGGCCATCACCACCGGCTTCCGGCTGCGGCGGAGCCGGTCCGCGACATCGTGCTCGACCGGAAGGATGCCGGACTGCGCGTCGACCACGAACATAACGACGTCGGCTTCATCGATCGCTGCCTCGGCCTGCCGCCGCACACCCGCTTCGACCTCGCTGGTGCCGTCGTCGAGTCCGCCTGTGTCGACCAGCGTGAACTCGCGGCCGCGCCACTCGACCGTGGCGTAGACCCGATCCCGTGTGGTCCCGGGCTCGTCCTCGACGATGGCGATGCGGTCACCGACAAGGCGATTGAAGAGGGTCGACTTGCCGACGTTCGGACGGCCGACCACGGCGACGAGACCACGGCTCACCCGCATACCCTACGGCGCACGGTGGCCGCCACACCACGAAAGCGCCCGCTCGCGCCGGATCTCCCGCGCATCGTGGCTTCGCTCGACAAGGGGAGCGACCGCCTCGATCCGATGCTTTCGCGGGTGACCGACGCGA
>WNGC01000346.1_pt1 | contig 26407 bp, 29 predicted proteins | sample 5400051 | NCBI WGS metagenome assembly WNGC01 (sample SAMN13153368, study PRJNA577476) | soil metagenome | isolation source: 20 cm soil or saprolite under grassland replicate 2 | place: USA:California | collected 2016-06-15
GACGAATAGTACCGCACTTACTTGGTCGGCTCCACCCGCAGGCTGTCGTTAAAGCGATTGAAGTACTCGGTCATCCCGATCACGAGCGTGATCTCGACGATCTGTCCCTCGTCCCACGCCGCGCGCAGCCTCGCGTACAGCTCGTCCGTGACCTCGTGCCCCGAGCGATGGACGACGTCGGCGTATTCGAGCGCCGCCCGCCATCCGGGGTCGAGCGCCGCCACGGCCTCGCGCCCCCCCCGGTCCTGCACCGCCTCCACCAGCGCGTCGCTCGCTCCCCGCTGTCTTGCCAAGACAGTGTGGGAGCTGAGTCAGTAGCGGCAGCCGTTCAAATGCGAGATGCGCACCCACAGGAGCTCCTTGAGCAGGGGCGGCACCGTGCCTTCGTTCATGACGGCCCGGAAGTGCGCGATCATGGTGCGCAGGTGGGCCGGACGCAGCGCCACCGTGCGGAACATGTTCGGAATGTTGCCGCGCTCCCGCAGGTAGGTCTCGAAGATGGGCCGCACGTCGGGTGCGGCCTGATCCGGTGTGAGCGGCGTGATCCGCGGATTGGTCATAGTGCCTCTCGTCGCTTGCCCCAGCCGATCTTGAAGAGCTCGACCGCCGCGCGATAGCCGATGGACCGCACCAGCGCGTAGACGCCGAGCCCGGTCAACAGGATGGCGGTGTAGAACCGCCACAGCAACAGCATCGTCACCTGGTGCACGCCGAAGTCTCCCGCGAAGCCGTTCAGAAAGGCGACCTCGAGGCCGCCGCCACCCGATGGGAGCGGCACGACGAGCGGCGCGTGCAACAGCGCCAGGGCGCCGTAGAACATTTGTCCGAACGGAGGCCGGCCCGGCATGCCCCACGCGAGCGCCGGCAGAATGAGCGCGCGCGCCGCGATGCTCGCCACCGTGAGGAGCGCGCCCGCGCCCAGCGCCCAGCGCGGGGCGCGCCGCACGTGCGCCCACGCCACGCGCCACTGACGCCGCACGCGGTGCCGGATGAACCCGGCACGCGCCAGCCGCTGCAGCAGGTACACGGTCACGAGGACGACGAGCGCGATGATCTCGACGGTGACGAGCTCACCCGCCCGGTGGCGGCGCAACCAGCTGCGGCCTGCGTCCTGCCAGTCGGGCACGTAATAGGCGAACAGCGCCGCACCCGCCAACAGGAACACGGGCCACTCGCACGCGACCTCGACCCCGATCGCCACGATCGCAGTGACCGGTCGCAGTCCCGCTTCGGTGAGGCCAAGAAACCGCGCCGGCTCGCCGCCCAGCCGGTTGGGGGTGAGCTGCGAGGCGGCTTCGCCGTACAAATTGAGGCGGAACGCGTCGCGGAACGAGAGCCGGCCACCCGCCGTCCACGTGGCCAGCTGGATGCGCCAGGCGCGAGCGACGCAGTCCACACCCAGCAGCGCCAGCGCGAGCAGATGGCTCATGCGAGATTGGCCTAGTCGGAGCAGTCGCCCAGCGGGTAGTTGAAGCCACAGTTCGGGCACGGGTTCCTGCAGCCCCACGGCCGGGGCCGGACCTCCGTCCCGCACCGCAGGCACGTCGGTCGCGGCGTTCTAGCCGAGCCGATGGGCGCCGCTGAGGAAGGGGTTGGCTCCGCGCTCGCGTCCCACGGTGGTTTCCGGTCCATGCCCGCAATACACGATGGTCGAATCGGGCAGCGTAAGCAACTCGCGCTCGATGCTGCGGATCAGCGTCTCGAAGTCGCCGCCGGGCAAGTCGGTGCGCCCGATCGAGCCCTGGAACAGCACGTCCCCGGCGAACGCCACGCCCTGCCCCTCGAACACGACACTGCCCGGCGAGTGACCCGGGGCGTGCCGCACGCGGAACTGGAGCGTACCCACCCGCAACACGTCGCCGTGGGCGAGCGCGCGGTCGGGCGCGGGGAGCGGCCCGGCGCGCATGCCGAACGCCGTCGCCTGCTCCGCCACGTGGTCATACAGCATCCGGTCGGCGGGATGCAGGTACACGGGCGCCCCGCTGTCGGTCTTGAGCCGCGGGACGCCGAGCACGTGATCGATGTGGGCGTGGGTCAGCCAGATCGCGACGGGCTTCACGTCCGCCGCCGCGACCTTGTGGGCGATCAAGCCCGCCTCCTCGCCCGGGTCGATGATCGCACATTCGGCGCCGGCTTCGTCGATGACGAGATAGCAGTTCTCGACGAACCGCCCGTTCGGGATCGACACGACCTTCACGGCGCGACGCCCGCCTTCTCCCGCTCCGGCAGGCCCGCGAGATACTTCTCGACGGCGATCGCCGCGGTGGTCGCATCGCCCACCGCCGTGGTGATCTGGCGGGTGAGCTGGCTGCGTACGTCGCCGGCGGCGAACAACCCCGGGATCGAGGTCATCATGCGCTCGTCGGTGATGAAGTAGCCGCCGGCGTCGTGCTTCGCGTGCCCCTCCACCAGGCCTGAGTTGGGCTTGAAGCCGACGAAGATGAAAACCCCCCCGACCGCCAGGGTGGCGCGCCCGCCCGTCGTCGTGTCCTCCAGCACGAGATGATCGGTCCCGCGCTCGGTGCCCTTGATCTCGAGGACGCGCTTGTTCCAGACCATGTCGATCTTGGGGTTCGCGAACGCGCGCTCCTGGATGATCCTGGAAGCCCGCAACTGGTCGCGCCGGTGCACGATGTACACCTTGGTCGCGTAGCGGGTGAGATAGTCGGCTTCCTCAACGGCCGCATCGCCGCCGCCCACGACGGCGAGCACCTCACCCTTGAAGAACGCGCCGTCGCACACCGCGCAGTACGACACGCCCTTTCCAGCGTACTCCTTCTCTCCCGGCACGCCGAGCTTCACGGGCGTGCCGCCGGCGGTGAGAATCACGGCCGGCGCGCGATAGGTGTGCCCTCGCGTCGTCGCAACGTCGAACCAGCCATCCTCCGCCTTGCGGATCTTCTCCACCGTATCCGTGACGACCTCGGCACCGAACTTCTTGGCATGCTCGGTCATCTTTTGCGCCAGCTCCCAGCCCTTGATGCTCTCGAAGCCGATGTAGTCCTCGATCAGGTCCGTGTTCAGGAGCTCGCCGCCGGGCGCGCCCCGCTCGATCGTGAGCGCCTTCAGCATGCCCCGTCCGGCGTACATCGCGGCGCACAGGCCCGCGGGCCCGGCGCCGACGATGATCACATCGTATCCGTTGGGAGCGTTGGGGGTCATCGGTCCTCAGTCCTCCGTCTGCAATTCGAGTCGCGGCGGCCCGGCTGCGCCCACGAGCGCCCGTTCCAGGTCCGCACGAAACCGGACGGTGTCGAATTCCACGTCGGACCGCTGCGCGCCGGCGAGCTTGTCGAGCGCGGCCCCGCCCACCGCCGCGACGCCATGGCGGTTGCCACGGCGCTGATGCCACAGCGCTGCGGCCGCCTGGATCAACCCCTGCCAAACCCGTGCCGCATCGCGGTCCCCGCCGCTAATAATAGAACGCCACACGGTTTCCAGGGCCTCGTGGGCTTCCCAGTAGGCGCCGGAGTTGAACAGGTCGCGGGCGCGCAGCAGGGTCGCGTGACGCTCGGTGGGAGTCACGGACGGTAGAAGACGGTAGAGGGCGGTAGAAGACGGTAGCGCGCGGAGGCCTGGATGAGCATCCCCCTCTACCGTCCTCTACCGCCTTCTTCCGCCCCTATCGTCAGCAGGTTCACCGCTCCGTGACAGCTCGAGATCGTCCCCACCAACACCGCCGCTGCCGCCCCGGTCTCCCCCGCGGACCGCACGATCGCATCCCCCGCGAGCACCGTGTCCACCGCGAACGTGCCGACGCCGAACACGTGATGGCGGCACACGAACAGGGCCGGCCCGTGAACCGGCTGGCCGGCCGCGCGCAGCCGTCCCGCGAGCGCCCGCACGGCGTCGCCCATCTCCCAGCTGCGCGTGCCGCCGATCGCCGGACAGATCGCGGGCTCGATGCAGTGGGTGGGGCAGATCCAGTCCGCAAACGACACGTAGCGAGTATGGTCGGGGGCCGGAGCGGTGCGATCGTATGGGGTGCCGAGGGTGTCGGGGACCGGGGCGACGTCGACCGGGCGTCCGGGCCAACGCTCGCGGGCACGGGCGAGCACCCACTCGAACATGAGGTGCGGCATGAGCGGTGATGGAACGATGTAGTCCTGCGGCTCGGCGGAGCGCGCGGGAGCAGCCGCGCCGAGGAACTCGTGGAAGTACACGCTCCAGTCGCGCACCACGAAGGCGCGGTCCGGTGCGTCCCCCAGCTCGCGGCGGGCGCGGCACGCCGGGTCTCGATCCACCACCACGACGCGCCGAAAGCGGGCCCGACCCCGCTGTTTGGCCTTGGCGAGCTGCGCGGCGTAGAAGCTGCCGTAGCAGCCCCCTCCGACCACGACGACGTCGCCCATCGCGACGGGATCGCTCAGACGTCCCCTCCGGCCACCGGAAGGATCTCGCCGCTCACCGCCCGCGCCTCGTCGCTCGCGAGATACAGCACCGCGGCGACGAGGTCGTCGAGCTCCACCCAGCGCACCTTGGCGTCCTGCATGTGGGCGAGGTTGTCCGCGGTCCGCATGGTGCCGGGCGCCACCGCGTTCACACGGATCCGCTCGCCCGAGAGTTCGCGCGCCAGCGCGCGGGTGAGCCCCGCCACGGCGGCCTTGGCCGCGATGTAGGAGGCCATCTGACTCTGGGGCTTGAGCACCGCCATGGAGGCGAAGTTCACGATGGCGCCGCCGCCCCGCTCACGCAGCAGCGGGATGGCCGCCTGCGACAGGAAGAACGTCGTCTTGATGTTGACGGCGAGCTCGCGCTCGAGCTGCTCGGACGAGAGATCGAGCACCGGCCCGTAGTTGACGAGCCCGCCCGCGACGTTCACCACGACGTCGAGGCCTCCGAAGCTGTCCCGCGCCGTGGCGACGGCGCGGCGCGCCGGCTCGGGCGTCGTCAAGTCCCCGGGCGCGGCGTGAACGGCGAACCCCTGAGACGCGAGCTCCTGCGCGCGCTCGCCAACGGCGGTCGCATTCCGGTCGGCGATGACGAGTTGCGCGCCCGCACGCGCGAAGCCGGTCGCGACGGCGTAGCCGATCTGGCCCACCCGGCCCACGCCCGTGACGAGCGCCACCTTGCCCCGAAAGTCAGGGGGCACTGGCGACGATCTCGTCGACCGGCGGCGCGCCGCGCTGCGCGAAGGCGACCTTCCCGTCCCGGCGCACGACGTACACGGTGCGCTGGATCCCCTTGCCGTCGTCCTTGAGCGCGTGATAGCCGCGCGCGATCGCGCGGTCCGGATCGGACAGCAGCGGAAAATTGAATCCCAGCTTCCGGACGTAGCCGGCGTGGGCGTCCACGCCCGCGGGGTTGACGCCGAACGGCTGCATCCCCGCTCTGTCGAACTTCGCCATCTCGTCGCGCACGGCGGAGAGTTGGCGGTTTCAGCCGGGTGTGTTGTTGCCCGGATAGAAGACGAGCGCGACGTGCTTCGTCTTCAGGACGTCGGCCAGCGCGTAGGTCTGGCCGTCGGAGGCCGGTGCGCTGAACGCGGGTGCTTTGCTGCCGATTGCCAATAGTTCGCTCATGAGTCGTCCTTACGGTTCTGCGCGACGCTTTCGCGAGACGCCGTCGCTCGACGCTGGTCGAGTCTTTCAAGCCATTCGAGCGGCACGTCCATCTCGCCCAACCCGGCGTGTGAATCACCGAGCTCGATGTCCCCGTGCCAGTCGGAGCCGCCGCTGATCGCCAGTCCCAGGCGCTCGGCGAGTGCGGCGAGCCGCCGCTCGGTGGCCTCCGAGTGGCTGGGATGCCGCACTTCGAGCCCGTCGAGGCCATCGGCTTGGAACTGCCGAATCTGCCCCTCGCTGCCCCGGTCGCCCAGGTGCGCCGCGACGGCGACGCCGCCCACGGCGTGCACGAGGTCGGTCACCTGGCGCAGCGTGGGGAGGGGCTTCTCCACGTAGGCCGGCCGCCCGCGTCCCAGGTAACGTCCGAACGCGTCGTTGATGTCGGTACTCGCGCCCAGCTCGACCAGGACTCGGGCCACGTGCGGGCGGCCGAGCGCTCCGCCGTCGGCGGCCGCGAGCACGTGCCGCAGCTCGATCGCCACGCCGAGCCGGCGCAGGTGCCCCACGATTTGCTCGGCGCGGCGCTGGCGCGCGGCGCGCGTGGCGGCGAGAAACTCCTCGAGCCGCTGATGCCCGGGCGGCAGGAAATACCCCAGCAGGTGCAGCTCGCCCCAGGGCGCCTTCACGCTGAACTCGCACCCCGAGACGACGCGGACGCCCAGCGCCTCGCCGGCGCGCGCGGCTTCGGGGACACCGTCCGTCGTGTCGTGATCGGTCAGCGCGATGGCGACGAGACCCGCGCCGTGGGCGCGGTGCGCGACCTCGGCCGGAGGAAACTCCCCGTCCGACGCCGTGGAATGGCAGTGCAGATCAACGTGCGCCGTAGGCACTCTCCGGCGCCGTCCAGGCCGGTTGCGACTGGCGAAACAGCTGGACCAGGTCGCGCTCTGACCGCTCGGCCAGCGCCGCGTCGAGGCTGCGGTGGCCGACCGGCGCGAAGCGCGTGAACCGGCGGCGCCGTTCCGGGCCCGTCCCCTGCTGGAACACGATCCCGAACTGGTCGCGCCCGTACACGGTGACCCGGCCCGCCGGATACACCTCCCACGTCCCGCCGTCCACCACGATCGCGCGCCGCGCCATCGCCCTCGCCTACGCCTCCGCCCCGGCCGCGAGCGACACTTCGGTCCACAACTCCCAGGCGTCGGAGGCGTAGGTGCCGAGGCCCTGCAGACGCCGCTCGAGCTTGATCTCCTCGGGGAGGCGGGATGCCTGAGCCCGGTGCGACATCTCCGTCTGGCTCTCGGAGAATTCCGTGAACAGCTGCGGATCCTTGGCGTTGCGGAACAGCCAGATGCGCTGGCCGCGGGCCTCGGCGAACTGGCACAGCTCGCGCAGCGTGGCGAGGTAGTCCGCCTCGTTGGTCGGGGGCACGCGCACCCGCGCGGCCGTGAGCACCTTGGGCATGCTACATCGCTCCGTCGGGGAAGGTCTCGAGCGTCCGCTTCACGTCGGCAAGGAAGCGATCCGCGTCGGCGCCGTCCACGACGCGGTGGTCGTAGGACATGGACACCATTCCCATGGTGCGGATCGCGATCGTGTCCGTGCCGTCGGGCAACGTGACGACCTTGGGACGTTTCTCGATCGCGCCCACCCCGAGGATCGCGACCTGCGGCTGGTTGATGATGGGCGCCCCGGCGTACGATCCGAACACGCCGGGATTGGTGATGGTGAACGTGCCGCGCTGGATCTCGTCGGGCGACAGCTTCTTGGTGCGCGCCCGTTCACCCAGATCGCTGATGGCGCGCGCCAGCCCCGACAACGACAGCTCGTCCGCGCGCTTCACCACCGGGACGATCAGCCCCCAGTCGAGCGCCACCGCGATCCCGATGTTCACGTCCCGGCGGTAGATGATGTTGTCGCCCGAGACTGCCGCGTTCACGACGGGGTGTTTGCGCAGGTTCTCGGCGCACGCCTTCGCGATGAAGGCCAGATAGGTGAGATTCACGCCGCCCTCCGCGCTGGCCGCCTTGTGCTTCCTGCGCAGCTCGGCGACGCGGCTGTAATCGACCTCGAAGAAGCTCGTCACGTGCGCCGACACGCGTCGCGACATGATCATGTGGTCGGCCGTGATCTTGCGGATCTTGGAGAACGGCTCGACCCGGTCGCCCGGCCAGGGCTCGACAGCAGGGGCCGCGACAGCGGGGGCTAGGGGCTGGGGGCTAGGGGCTGGGGAGACGGGCGACGCGCCGCGCTCGATCACTCCGAGTATGTCCTGCTTGGTGACCCGGCCCGCGAAGCCGGTTCCCGGAATCGTCGAGATGTCGACGCGGTGCTCGGCCGCGATCTTGCGGACGAGCGGCGTGGACTTGCGGCGCAGACGCTCCTCGGCGGTCTCGACGCCCCCGTCCCCCTTCCCCACCACCGGGGCGGTAGAGGGCGGTAGAGGGCGGGAAGGGGCGGTCGGTTGCTGCGGCGAGACCGCGGTGCCCCCGGGAGCAGCGGGTGCCCGCTGGGCTGCTGCGACCGGGGGCGCCGCGGGCGCGGCCGCCGGAGCGGCCTTGTCGGTTTCGATCACCGCCACGAGCGTCTGCACGGGGACCGTCTGCCCTTCTTGCACCTTGATCTCGGCAAGCACGCCGGCCGTGGGCGCGGGAATCTCCGCGTCCACCTTGTCGGTGGAGATCTCGAACAGCGGCTCGTCGCGCTTCACCTCGTCGCCGAGCTTTTTGAGCCACTTGCTGAGGGTGCCCTCGGCGATCGACTCGCCCATCTGCGGCATCAACACGTCAATACGAGCCATGCGGTCTCCTCAATACGCCGCCAACCAGCGCGCCGCCTTGACGATATCCTCCGTCTGCGGCAGGACGAAGTCCTCGAGCGTCGGCGCATACGGCAGGGGCACGTCGTGCGCCGTGACGCGCATGATCGGCCCGTCGAGCCACGCGAACGCCTGCTCGTTGATGCGCGCCGCGATCTCGCCGGCCACGCCCCCGGTGCGGGTGTCTTCGTGCACGATCAACACCTTGTTCGTCTTCTCGACCGTCCGCATGATGGCCGTGTCGTCCATCGGCAACAGCGTCCGCAGGTCGAGCACTTCTACCGACAGCCCGTCGTCCTTCGCCAGCTGTTCCGCCGCCTCGAGCGACTTCCACACCGTCGCGCCGTACGTGACGATCGACAGATCCTTCCCCTCGCGGGCGACGCGCGCCTCGCCGATCGGCGTGAGCAGGTCCTCCCCCTCGGGGAGCTGCTCCTTGATGCGCCGGTAGAGCCACTTGTGCTCGAGATAAATGACGGGGTCGTCGTCGCGAATGGACGCCTTGATGAGCCCCTTCGCATCGCGGGCGGTGGCGGGATAGACGATTTTCAGGCCCGGCGTGTGGAAGAACGCGGCCTCGGGGTTCTGCGAGTGGAACGGGCCGCCCCGCACGTAGCCGCCACACGGCCCCCGCACCACGATGGGGGTCGCGAGCCCGGCGCGATAGCGCGCGGTCGCCACGTAGTTGGTCAGCATGTCGTACGCGCAGGAGATGAAGTCGATGAACTGCATCTCCGCGACCGGCCGCATGCCCATATGGGCGGCGCCCGCCGCCGCACCCACGATCGCCGCTTCCGAGATCGGCGTGTCGATCACTCGCTCCTCGCCGAACCGTTTGGTGAATCCCTCAGTCACCTTGAAGGCGCCACCGTAGGCGCCGACGTCCTCCCCCAGGATGAAAACGCTGGGATCGCGCTCCATCTCCTCCCACAAGCCCTGGCGCAGGGCCTCCAGGTATGTGACCTCGGCCATCACAGGCTCCGGTACCAGTGCGGCGGCAGCGCGGGCGGACCGGCGTACACACCCGCCAGGGCCGAGGCGCCGGGCGGCAGAGGCTCGTCGACGCACGCGTCCGTCGCCTGGTCGATCTCCGCCTTCGCCTGCCCGTCGATTGCCTGCAACTCGCGCTCCTCGACCCATTCGCTCTGCCGCAGCCGCTTCGCGTAGCGGTCGACGGGGTCGTTCTCCTTCGCCCACCAGTCGAGCTCGTCCTTGGGAACGTAGTGCTGATCGTCGTGCTCGGCGTGCCCTTTACGGCGGTAGGTCTTCACCTCGATCAGGTGCACGCCGTCGCCGGCCCGCGCCCGCTCCACGGCCGACCTGGTCGCCTCGTACACCGCGAGCACGTCGTTTCCGTCCACCGTCATACCCGGGATGCCGTACCCCTTCGCCTTCTCCGCCAGGTCCTTGACCGCGAATTGCTTCTCGGGGGGCGTCGAGTACGCCCAGCGGTTGTATTCCGCGATCACCACGAGGGGCACCCGCTGCACGGCCGCGAAGTTCAGGCCCTCGTGGAACGTGCCGGTCGAGGTCGCCCCATCCCCGATATAGACCAGCCCCACCCGCCGCTCGCCGCGCAACTTGAACGTCAAGGCGATGCCCGCCATGACGGGGACCATGTCGCCCAAGTGCGAAATCTGGCCCAGGTAGCCGCGCTCGAGGTCGTTGAAATGGACGTTCAGCTCGCGGCCGCGCGTGGGGCTCTCGGCTTTGGCCATGTACTGGCGCAGGATCTGGATCGGCTGCGCGCCCATCACCAGCATCGAGCCCAGGTTCCGGATCAGGGGGGAGAGGATATCCCGGTTGGGCCCGCGGTCGAGGGCATACGCCGAGGCCACCGACTCTCCTTCCTGGCCGAGCGAGCGGAACAGACCCCCGATGACCTTGCTCTGCCGGTACAGGGCGACGAGCCGCTCCTCCAAGGTGCGGGTGAGCCGCAGGTACCGATAGATGTCGAGCAGCTGCTCGCGCGTAAGACCGCCCGGGACGGGCGGCGACTGGGCGGTCGGAGCGGCGCGGGATGCCATGAGGTAAATTGTAGTGGGCGCCCAACCCCGGGGCCATGCCCCGGGGTTCCGCGGCCATGTCTCAGGGTCACGAGGGAGACCAAATGGCGACGTTGAAACTGCGCGTGAGCGGCATGACGTGCGGGCATTGCCAGGCGAAGGTCGAGCAGGCCCTCAAGCGGGCGAACGGTGTGTATTCCGCCGTCGTGGACCTCCAGGCCGGAGAGGCCGAAGTGGACTTCGACGACGACGCGGCGACCACCGATCAGCTGATCGCGGCCATCGCGCGGGCGGGATACGGGGCGCGGGTCGCGGGCTAGTACGCGCCGCGCAGCTCGTGGCCCGGTTCGACCTGCTTGTGTACTTCCGCGAGAAACCGTTTGGCGAGCCGGTCGAGCTCCGATTCACCCACCTGATCGGTCGTGACCTGTACCAGCGTATAGTGCCCGCCTTCGGGGCGGGCCGACACGGTGATGCGGCCCAGCGCGCCCGCGTAGCTGCGCCGCCGGGCGGCTTCGTCGGCCGGTGCCAGGCGCGTGCCGAAGAACGCCTTGGCCTGCGCGAGCACGTCCTCGGGACTCAGGGTCGTGCGGTGGAAGTACCTCATGCCCATCCCGGTTTGAAGCGCCGCAGCGTCAGGCTGTTCAACACCACGCTCAAGCTCGACCACGCCATCGCCGCGCTCGCGAACACGGGCGAGAGCAGGACGTGGAACGCGGGATAGAGCGCGCCCGCGGCGATCGGGATGCCGATGACGTTGTACACGAACGCCCAGAACAGATTCACTTTGATGGTCCACATGATGCGCCGCGACAGCCGAATCGCGGTGACCACGCCGCGCAGGTCGCCCCGGATCAGCGTGACGTCCGACGCTTCCATGGCCACGTCCGTTCCGGTCCCGATCGCGATGCCCACGTCGGCCTGCGCCAGCGCGGGCGCGTCGTTGATGCCGTCGCCCACCATGGCCACGCGCTGGCCCTGGCGCTGGCGCTTCTTCACGATGTCCGCCTTCTGCGACGGCAGCACTTCGGCCACCACGTCGTCGATCCCGACCTCGCGCGCCACGGCGTCGGCCCCGCGCCTCGAGTCTCCCGAGATCATCCACACGTCGAGGCCCATCGCTTTCAAGGAGGCGATCGCGTCCTTGGCGGTCGGCTTGATGGGGTCGGATACGGCGATCACCGCGTGCACCGTGTTGTTCACCACGACGATCACCGGTGTGCGTCCCTGCTCGGCGAGCCGGTCGGCGTCCTGACCCAGGGTGCCGAGCTCGAGGCTCCGCTCCCGGGCGTGGCGCAGCGAGATCACCTCGATGATACGCCGGTCCACGGTGCCACGCACCCCCCGCCCTTCCATGGCCGCGAACTTCTCGACCGGGAGGACCTCGACCTGGCGGTCGTTGGCCGCCCTGGCGACGGCCACCGCCAGCGGATGCTCGGAGCGCTGCTCCACGGACGCCGCCCATTTCAGCACCTCGGCGGGAGCGAGCGCCGTGCCGTCGGGCCGCTTGGCCGTGATGATGTGCGTGACGGTGGGCCGCCCTTCCGTGATGGTTCCGGTCTTGTCGAGGAACACGGTGCGCACGCCCGACAGCCGGTCGAGCGCCTCGCCGCTGCGGACGAGAATGCCGTACTCGGCGGCCTTGCCCGTCCCTACCAGCATGGCGGTGGGGGTCGCCAGCCCCAGCGCGCAAGGGCAGGCAATGATGAGCACGGTCACGAGCGTCACCGTCGCGAACACGAGGGCGGGATCGGGACCGACGTCGAACCAGAGCACGAACGCGGCAATCGCCAGGGCCATGACCACCGGGACGAACACCCCCGCCACCCGGTCCGCGAGCTGCTGAATCGGGGCCTTCGTCGCCTGCGCGTCCTCGACGAGCTGGACGATCTGGCCCAGCGCGGAGTCCTTCCCGACGCGGGTCGCCCGGAACGTGATGCTTCCGGTGGTGTTCAGGGTCGCCCCGATGACCTCGTCGCCGATTCGTTTGGCGACCGGCATCGGCTCGCCCGTGAGCATCGACTCGTCCACCGCCGAGGCGCCCTCCGTCACCACGCCGTCGACGGCAATTTTCTCGCCCGGCTTGACGATCACGAGATCGCCCGGCACCAGGGCTTCGACCGCGACCTCGGCCTCCCGGCCGTCGCGCGCCACGTGAGCCGTCTTGGCCCGCAGCCCCGCCAGGCGGCGGATCGCCTGCGACGTGCGTCCCTTGGCCCGCGCTTCGAGCAGCCGGCCCAACAGGATCAGCGCGATGATGGCGCACACGGATTCGTAGTAGACGTCCGCCTCGCGCCCCGCGGCGGCGAACATGCCCGGGGCGAACGTGGCCACGAGCGAATACAGGTAGGCCGCGCCGGTACCGACCCCGATGAGCGTGTTCATGTCGGCGGTGCGATGCCTGAACCCGCTCCACGCGCCGCGATAGAATTGCCGGCCGGACCAGACGATCACGGGCAGCGTCAGCGCGGCGAGCGACAGCTTGATCCAGTATGGGTCGATCGCGCTCACGGCGGGAAGGGCCTCCGGCAACCGCAGCGCCAACGGCATCAGCAGCCGCCCCAGCAGGTCGACGCTGCGGAGCGTCTGGTCCGCGTGACCGGTCATGAGGAGCATGGATCCGAGCATGGTCACCACGGTGGCGAGGGCCGCGACCGCGAACTTCCCCGCGAGGGTGCGGATCTCGCGCCGCCGTGCCAGCCGCTCCCGCTCCAGGGGGTCTTCCGCCGCGATCGGCTCGGCGACCTGGAACCCGGCCGCCGCGACCGCGTGCTCGAGGTCCTCCGCGGTCGCGGCGCCGAGCACGTAGTCCACGGTGACGGTCTCGGTCGCCTGGTTGGCGGCCGCGCGGACCACGCCCGGCACGCGGCGCAGCGCCTGCTCCAAAGGAGCGACGCTGGGCGCGTAGTGGAGCTGGTCCACGGCGAACGTGACGCTCGCCTTGCCGCAATCGTAGCCGGCGGAGCGCACGGTCTGGATCAGCTCGGCGACGTGCGTCCGGCCGTCGTCGTAGTCCACGGCCGCTTTGCCGGTGGCGTAGTTCACGGTCGCGCTCGTGACGCCCGCCACGCCGCCCAGCGCCTCCTGCACGGTGGCGGCGCACGCGGCGCAGCTCATGCCTTCGATCGGGAGCAGGATGCGGGCCTTACTCATGGCGCGGATGGGGCGAGGCGGAGGGGCGGCGCTCGGCGGTCGCCGGCTCGACCACCAGCAGGCCCTTCAGCATGTTCATGCCGCACCGGAAGCGGAATTCACCCGGCTGCGCGGGCGTGAACTCGATGTCCGTGGTCTGAAACGCCGGCAGCGCGGCGTCGATCCCGAAATCCTCGAGCACGATCCGCTCCGAGCAGTCGGCGGTCTCGTCGCGGTAGAACTGCAGGCGGACCGGCTTGCCCGCCTGGACCACGACCGTATCCGGTGTATAGCCGCCTTTCACCGTGATCCGCACCTCTTGGACACCGTCGACGCTGGCGGCGGGCGCGGCGGCCCCCCTGGAGAGCAGGAAATACCATAGGACCCAGACGATGGCCGCGAGCCCGGCGGCCGTGACGGCGACCTGCGCGGCGCTCACGCCTTCTCGTAGTACTCGATGCCGAGGTGAGTGATCTGCTCCTCGCCCATGAGCCAGCGGAGCGTGTTCTTCAGTTTGGTCTGCTGGATGAACAGATCGTGCTCGGGATACAATCCCGGCGCGGTCTGGGGACTCTTGAAGTAGAACGAGAGCCACTCCTGGATGCCCGAGAGCCGCGCCCGCTGCGCCAGGTCGAAGAACAGGGCCAGGTCGAGCACGATGGGCGCCGCAAGGATCGAGTCCCGGCACAGGAAGTCGACCTTGATCTGCATCGGGTAGCCGAGCCACCCGAAGATATCGATGTTGTCCCAGCCTTCCTTGTTGTCGCCCCGCGGCGGATAATAGTTGATCCGCACTTTGTGAAACACGTTGCCGTACAGCTCGGGATACTGGTCGGGCTGGAGGATGTACTCGAGCACGCCGAGCTTCGACTCCTCCTTGGTCTTGAACGACTCGGGATCGTCCAGCACTTCGCCGTCGCGATTGCCGAGGATGTTGGTCGAGTACCAGCCGGCCAGGCCCAGCATCCGCGCCTTGAACGCGGGCGCCAGCACGGTCTTCATCATCGTCTGGCCGGTCTTGAAGTCCTTGCCCCCGATCGGGAGCCTGCGCTCCTCCGCCAGCCGCTGCAGCGCCGGTACGTCCACCGTGAGATTGGGCGCCCCGTTCGCGAACGGCACGTTCTCCATCAGGGCGGCGTAGGCATAGAGCATCGACGGCGCGATGGCGGGGTCGTTCTGCTCCATCGCCTTCTCGAACGCCGCCAGAGTCTGGTGCGCGGGGCCCGCCGTGAGGAACACCTCCGTCGAGGCGGCCCAGATCATCACCAGCCGGTCGGCCTCCGAGCGCTGCTTGAAGTCGCGGATGTCGTGGCGCAGCTGTTCGGCCAGGTCCCGCTTGTTCTTGCCGCTCTTCACGTGCGTCCCGTTGAGCCGCTTCACGTAGCTCTGGTCGAAGGCGGCGGGCAGCGGCTTGATCGCCTGGAGGAAAGCCTTGATCGGCTCCAGATGCTCGTGCCGCTCCAGCACGCCCGCCTTCACCGCGGCCGCGTACGCGTCGTCCGGAATCGGGTCCCAGGCCGCGAACACCAGGTCTTTCAAATCGGCGAGCGGCACGAATTCCTTGATTTTGGGACTGCGCTTCTCGGTGCGCTTCCCCAGCCGGATCGTCCCCATCTGCGAAAGCGAGCCGATCGGCAGCCCCGAGCCGCGGCGCACGTTCTCGACGCCCGCCACGAAGGTCGTCGAGACGGCCCCGAGCCCCACCAGCAGGACCCCGAGCTTTCCCCTGGCGGGCGCGATGTCCCGGCCGGACTGCGGTGCCACGATTACTGTCCTTTCCGAGTTTGCAGGGCCGGCGCGTGCCCGGGAAGCGTGTCTCGCGAGCGCGGCGGGCGCGGCATGGCGGGCTCACGGGCGAGCCGCGCCACGTACAGCACGCGCTGCACCACCGTTGCCGTGGTGGCGACCGCCAGCACCACGACGATCCAAAACAGCAACGCCCCACGGTTCCCGGCTCCGAAAAACATGGTCGGAGCGCCGAGCAGCAGCACCCGCTCGGCCCGCTGCGCGATGCCGACCTTGACGCTCAGCCCCAGGCCTTCGGCCCGGGCCCGCGTGTACGACACGAGCAGCGAGGCCGTGAGGGCGACGATGCAGGCGACCACGGCCAGCGTGACGCGGCCGGGAGCGACGCCGCCGCGCAGGAAATAGATCGCTGTCCCTGAGAACAGCGCCGCTTCGCCGACCCGGTCGAGCGTCGAGTCGTAGAACGCGCCGAAGGTCGTGACCATGCCTCCCCGCCGGGCCACCCGGCCGTCCACCATGTCGCACAGGCCGGACAAGAGCAGGAGAACACCGCCCCACCGAGTCCAGCCGAGCGCGAACGCGACGGCCGAGCCCACGATCACCGCCGTGCCGAGGGTGGTGATGAGGTTGGGCCGGACGTGCAGGCGAATCAGTCGCAGGGCGAGCGGGTCGAGCAGGTTCCCAAAGCCGTCACGCACCTTCTGCGGGATCACGATCATAGCCGGGGGAAAGTAGCGGGAGGGGAGCGGAGTCTCAATAGAGCAAGTACTTGGCGCGCAGCCGCCGGAACCGCGCGAGCGCCGGCTCCCAGCTGCGCCACACGGCGTCCGCGGCACGGCCGGTGAGGATCGCGCGACGCAGCTCGCCACCCTCGGCCAGGCGGTCGAACCGCGCCGCGTCGAAACGCAGCGAGTCACCTTGCGCCGCCTCGATCGCCGTGAGCACCAGCACCGCGGCGCGCGTCGGATCGTAGTGGCGCCGGTCCGTGACGCGCAGCCGGATGCCGCGCACTTCGACGCCGTCGTACTTCCCGTCGGTCGGCGTCCTCGGCGTGAACACCACACCCGACACCTCCACGCCGTTCAGTCCTTCCTGAGCCCAGCGCCCGGCGCCGCGCAGCCGGGGTAACACCGCGCCCGTATCGAGCCACGGCGCCCCGATCACCTTGAACGCGAGCGGCGTGCCACGTCCCACCGAGAGGTTGGTGCCCTCGAACAGGCAGGTCCCGGGATAGTGCAGCGCGCTCTCCAGATCCGGCATGTTGGGCGACGGGCGCACCCACGGCAGGCCGGTGTCGTCGTCGTACATCGCCCGGCGCCACCCCGCCGCCGGCACCACGATCAGCCGGGCACGCATGCCGAAGACGTCGTTCGCGAGCCGCGTCACCTCACCCATCGTCATCCCGTGGCGCATCGGAACCGGGAGGAAGTCTCCGACGCGCTCCACCGGCCGGGCCGTCGCCGGTACGTTGCCCTGCACCGCCACGCCGCCGACGGGGTTGGGGCGATCGAGCACCACCATCGGTTTGCCGCGGCGCGCCGCCTCCTGCAGCAGCAGCACCGCGGTCGTCGGATAGCTGTAGTAGCGGGCCCCGATGTCCTGCAGGTCCACGAGCACGACGTCGACGCTGTCGAGCGCCGCGATGGCGGACAGCGGCGTCCCGCCGTAGAGGCTGTAGATTGGTAATCCGGATGCGGAGTCGACCGCGTCGGGGAGTCCCGGGCGGTCCTCCGTGCCGCGCAACCCGTGTTCCGGGCTGAGGATCACGAGCAGGCGTACTCCGGGGGTGCCGCGCACGAGATCGATGTCGCGCTGGCCCAGGCGGTTCACGCCGGTTTGGTTCGTGAGCAGCGCGACCCGCTTGCCCGTCACGAGCCCGATCGAATCCGAGAGCAGCACTTCGATCCCCGGCCGCACCTGCGCGGCCGCGGGCGCAACGCACACCAGCCCGAGCAACAGCGAGAGAGAATGCGAGCGCATAGACTCCTGATTCTTACGGCGGTGCTCGGCTGTGCCGGCGGCCAAACGCTCGGTCGCACGGCCCGGCCCGTCCCTCGTCCCTCGTCCCCGGTCCCCGCGGCGTCCGTCGATTCGCTGCTCGCCACCCTCACCGTGCGCCAGCGGGTCGGACAGGTCATCGTCCCGTGGCTCTCGGGAAGTTACACCGCATTCGACGATTCGCTTTTCCAGGTCGCGGCGCGGTGGGTCGACTCCCTCGAGGTGGGCGGTCTGATCATCTCCGTCGGGTCGCCGCTCGAGATCGCCGCCAAGCTGAACGCGCTGCAACGCCGCGCCCGCGTGCCCCTGCTCGTTTCGGCGGACCTCGAATGGGGCGCCGCGATGCGGGTGATCGGCGCCACGGCGTTCCCGCAGATCATGGCGGTCGGAGCCACCGGGGACCCACGGGATGCCTATACGATCGGGGCGGCCGCAGCGGTCGAGGGCCGCGCGGTGGGCATCCACGTCAATTTCGCACCCGACGCCGACGTCAACAACAATCCCGCCAATCCGATCATCAATATCCGATCGTTCGGAGAGGACCCCCGCACCGTGTCGCGGCTCGTGACCGAGTACGTACGCGGGCTGCACGACCACGCGATGCTCGCCACGCTCAAGCACTTTCCCGGCCACGGCGACACCCAGATCGACTCGCACATCGGCCTGCCGTTAATTGCGTCGGGGTACGCGCGGCTCGACTCGATCGAGCTGGTGCCGTTCCGCGCTGGGATAGCCGCCGGGGCCGACGTGGTGATGAGCGCACACATCGCGTTTCCCGCCTTCACCGGCTCGGATGAGCCGGGCACCCTCTCGGCCGCCGTGCTCACCGGCCTGCTGCGGGACTCGCTGCGCTTCCCGGGCCTCGTGGTGACCGATGCGCTGACGATGGGCGCCATCGTGGCGAAGTACGGCGCCGGCGAGGCCACGGTGCGGGCGTTTCTCGCGGGCTCCGACCTCCTCCTGATGCCGGCCGATCCCGACTCCGCGATGGCGGCAATGACGGCGGCGGTCGCGGCCGGCCGCATCACGCCGCAGCGGCTCGAGCAATCGGTGCGCCGCCTGCTCGAGATCAAGCGCCGCCTCGGGCTGTTCCAGAACCGCGCGGTGTCGCTCGACTCGATCATGCTCGTGGTGGGCGCCAAACGCTTCCAGGACCAGGCCGACGACATCGCCGTGCGCGCCCTGACGCTGGTGCGCGACATCGGAGGACGGCTGCACGCCCTGCGCGCCCACCGCAGCCGCCTCGCGCTGATCGCCTACGCCGACGAGAACAACGGCGGCGTGGGGCAGACCATGGCTCAGCTGCTGCGCCAGGGCGGCGACAGCGTCGAATACTTCCGCTTGTGGCCGATGTCGGGGACGCTCTCCTACGATTCCGCGCGCGCGGTGATCGCGCGGGCCCCGGGGACGGTGTTCGCGGCCAACGTCCGCCCCCTCTCGGGCCGCGGCACCATCGCCCTGCCCGACTCGCTCGCCGCGCTGATCAGCGCCACCGATTCCACGCGCCCGACCGTCCTCGTCTCGCTCGGCAGCCCGTACTTGTTGACCCAGGCCCCCACCGTGAAGTCGTATCTGGTCGCATGGAGCGGCGTGCGGGCGTCGGAGCGGGCCGTGGCGCTCGCCCTGCTCGGCCGGGTGCCGATCACCGGGCACCTCCCGATCCGGATTCCGCCGGAGTATCCGCTCGGCTGGGGCGTCGTGATCCCCGACGCACAGCCGTGACGGTACGCGCCGCGTTGACGCTCGCCGTGCTCGCCGCCGGCTGCCGGGGATCGGCGGCACCGCCGGTCCCGGTGAGCGCCGGCATCCCGGCCGCGGCACCGGCGTCCCTCGGGTTCGACAGCACGCGCCTGGCGGGCGCGGTCGGCTATCTCCGGGCCGCAGCCGACAGCGGCGCGTTTCCCGGCGCCGTGCTGGCCGTCGGTCGACACGGCCGCCTGGCGCTGCTCGCGCCCGTAGGGGTCTACGCCGTGAGCGACCGCCGGCCCGTGCAGGCCGGCACCATCTACGACCTCGCGTCCCTCACCAAGGTGGTCGCCCTGACCACCGCGTGCATGCTGCTCGTGGACGAGGGAAAGCTCGCGCTCGACGCGCCGGTGCAGCGCTACGTGCCCGAGTTTATCGGGCCCCTGAAGGATCGTGTGACGATCCGGCACCTGCTCACGCATTCCGCCGGCCTGGTCGCGGATCTGCCGCTCTACGATTCGACACGGACGCGCGCCGCGGCGCTGCACGCCGTGGACACGACCACCCTGCTCGCCCCGCCGGGGACGACGTATCGCTACTCCGATCTGAGCGCCATCGTCCTGATGCAGGTGGTCGAGCGGCTCGCCGGTGAGCCGCTCGACCGCTTCCTCACCCGACGGGTGTTCGGACCGCTGGCCATGCCGTCGACCCGGTTCCTCCCCCCGCCGGGGTGGCGGGATCGCATCGCGCCGACCGAAAACGACACCATCTTTCGCCATCGGCTGCTCGTGGGCGAGGTGCACGACGAGAGTGCCGCGCGGCTGGGGGGCGTGTCGGGGAACGCCGGCCTGTTCTCGAACGCCCTCGACCTGTCGCGCCTCGCGGCGCTGCTGCTGAACGGAGGCGCCTGGGACACGCTCCAGCTGATCCGCGCCGAGACCGTCGCCGAGTTCACGCGCCGGCAAGACATCCCCGTGGGCTCCACCCGCGCGCTCGGCTGGGATACGCCCTCGGACTCCGGCTATTCGAGCGCCGGCTCCAAGCTGTCGCGCCACTCGTTCGGCCATACGGGCTACACCGGGACGTCACTCTGGCTGGACCCCGAGCGCGATCAGTTCATCATCCTGCTGACGAACCGCGTCAACCCCACGCGCGCGAATACGATGATCCTGCATGTCCGGTCGCAGGTCGCGGACCTGGTGGTCGACGCCCTCACGCACCCGGAGCTCTAGCCGGCCGTCACTCCACCACGGCGCTCCACCCGCGACGCGACAGGTCGCGGTAGATGACCCACCCGGCGAGCGCGCTGAGCGCGAGCAGCAGCATGCCCGGGCGGGTCTCGTGCAGCAGCAGCTTACCCACGCCGAACAGCACGCCGTACACCAGCACGCATCCGGCCACCCAGTCGAGCAGGTTGGCGAGTCCGTCGCTGGAGGCCTGTACGTCCGGCGCCCGCGCGGCGACGGGCCCCCACCCCATCCGCGACGGCCGCGTGCGGCGGTAGAACGCGACCAGCGTCGACTCGGACTCGGGACGCGTGAGAAAGGTGACCGCCAGCCAGACGACGGTCGTGACCGCCACGGTGATCAGCACGATGTGCGCGAAGTCGAGCGGCAGGTCGCTGTCGAGCCCGCCCACGGTCTGCAGCAGGACCGAAACGACGAACGCCGCGATCATCGCGGAGACTTCGCTCCACGCGTTGATGCGCCACCAGTACCAGCGCAGCAGCAGCACGGCACCCGTCCCCGCGCCCGTGATGATCAGGAGTTTCCAGGCTCCCCCGATCGATTCGATGCGAAACGCCACGGCCGCGGAGATCACGGTCAGCAGGGCCGTGGCGACGCGCGACGCCAGAACGTAGTGCGGTTCGCTCGCGTCGCGGCGCACGAAGCGGCGATAGAAGTCGTTCACGAGATAGCTGGCGCCCCAGTTGAGCTGGGTGGCGATGGTGGACATGAAGGCCGCCGCGAACGCGGCGACCATCAGGCCGCGCAGCGACGAGGGGAGGTAGTCGATCATGACCCGGATATAGCCGGTCTCCGGATCGGGAAGCCCCGGAAACAGGATCAGGGACGCCAGCGCCACGAGGATCCAGGGCCACGGGCGCACGGCATAGTGCGCGATGTTGAACCACAGCGTGGCGAGCAGCGAGTGGCGCTCGTCCTTCGCGCTCAGCATGCGCTGCGCCACGTATCCCCCGCCCCCCGGCTCGGCCCCGGGGTACCACGTGGCCCACCAGTTCACGGCGATATACACGAAGAAGGTGAGCATCGGCATCCAGGCCGAGCCGACGTCGGGAACGAAGCTCAGGACGGATCCGCCGCTGCCGCTCGCCGCGCGCGCCTGGTCGATCAGCGCGAGCTTCGCCTTCATCGCCTCGATGCCCCCGACCGCGTGCACGGCGACCACCGCCAGCACGATCACCATGCCCATCTTGATCACGAACTGGAACAGATCGGTCACCAGCACGCCCCACAGGCCCGAGAGCGTCGAAATGGCGGACGTCAGGACGATCAGCCCGACCACGATCCACAACGCCTCGAGTTTCGAGATGCCGAAGACCAGCTGCAGGATCTTCGCCATCGCCAGATTGACCCAGCCGAGGATGATGCAGTTGATGAGCAGGCCCAGGTACAGCGCCCGGAAGCCTCGCAGAAACGCGGCCGGCGGGCCGGCGTAGCGGATCTCCGAGAATTCGATGTCGGTCATCACACCGGCGCGCCGCCACAGGCGGGCGTAGAAGAAGACGGTCAGCATGCCGCTCGCGAGCAGGTTCCACCACAGCCAGTTCCCCGCCACGCCGTTGCGCGCCACCAGGCCCGTGACGACGAGCGGCGTGTCCGCGGCGAACGTCGTGGCGACCATCGACGTGCCGGCCAGCCACCAGGGAACGTTGCGACCGGACAGGAAGTATTCCGCGGTGCTCTTGCCGGCCCGGCCCTTGTAATACAGGCCGACGGCGATGTTGAAGAGGAAGTACAGGGCGACGACCAACCAATCGGCGGGCGTAAGTCGCATGAGGACGCGGGCCTCGTGGGGCGAGAGTTGACAGGGCCGTCCGGACTTTCTAAGTTCGCATGTGACTGGAGGATCGCAATGGCGACGACGCAACGTTCCGCTCCCATCACCCTGACCGTGACCGACAAGGCCGCGGTCGAGGTCCGCAAGTTCATGGCGGAGGAGAAGGTGTCCCCCGAGACCGCCGGCCTGCGCATCGGCGTGCTGCCGGGCGGGTGCTCGGGCTTCAAATACAGCCTCAGCATCGAAGACAAGCCCGCCGACGACGACATCGTGATCGAGAGCGCCGGCGTACGCTGCTTCGTGGACGGATTCAGCGCCCAGCACCTGAACGGCGTCACCCTGGACTACAAGAGCAACTTCCAGGAGTCGGGGTTCGCCTTCGAAAACCCGAACGCCACCGGCGGCTGCGGCTGCGGATCGTCCTTCACGGTCTGAAGCGGTTGGCCCTCTTCCCATCGGATTCCCGAGCCCGCGCCTGGCGCGGGCTTTTTGTTGCTCCTCCCCGCCGGTGCGGCCGCTCGACGTAGCCGTCATCGCGGCCTATTGCGCCGCCGTCATGGTCTTCGGCCTGGTGCTGTCGGGGCGCCAGCGCGACGCGAGCGACTATTTCCTCGGTCACCGGGGGCTGCCCTGGTGGGCCATCATGCTGTCCATCGTCGCCACCGAGACGTCGGCCTTGACCGTGATCTCGATCCCCGGCATCGCGGCCCGCGGCGACCTCACGTTCCTGCAGCTCGCGTTCGGCTACCTGGCAGGGCGGATCGGCGTCGCCGCGCTGCTGCTCCCGGGGTATTTCGAAGGCACCCAGGACACCGCCTATCAGCGCCTGGAGCGCCGCTTCGGTCGGGGGGCGCGGCGCGCCGCGTCGGGCGTGTTCCTGCTCACGCGCGCGCTCGCCGACTGCGTGCGGATCTTCGCCACGGCGATCCCCCTCGCCATCATCACCCATTGGAGCCTTCCCGCGGGTATCCTCGCCATCGGTATCGTCACCGTGATCTACACGTGGGTCGGCGGGCTGCGAGCCGTGGTCTGGGTGGACGTGATCCAGCTGGGCGTGTATCTGCTGGGCGGTGTGGCGACGCTCGTCGTCGCGACCCGGCTCGCGGGAGGCCCGGGCGCGTTCGCGCGGGCCTGGGACGCCGGTAAGCTCGTCACGCTCGACTTCACGCCGTCGTTCAAGGTGCTGTACACATTCTGGGGTGGGGTTCTGGGCGGGGCGCTGCTCGCCGGGGCGTCGCACGGCACCGACCACGTGATCGTGCAGCGGCTGCTCGCCGCGCGCGCGCTGAAGGATGCGCAACGCGCCTTGATCGGATCGGGCGTGTTCATCATCGCCCAGTTCGCCCTGTTCCTGCTCGTGGGGACGAGTCTGTGGCTCGCGGGCGCGGATCAGGGCGCGGTGCGGAGCGACACCATCTACCCCACGTTCGTGATCACCCGGCTCCCGACCGGGCTGGCGGGGCTCGTGGTCGCGGGGATCCTCGCCGCGGCCATGAGCAGCCACGCATCGGCGGTCAACTCGCTCGCCTCGGCGTCCACGCACGATTTCTACGCGCCGCTCTCGGGGCGCCAGGATCCGACACACCTGCTCCGCGTGGGCCGCTGGCTCACGCTGCTGTGGACGGCGGTCCTCGTGGCGGGTGCGATGGCGTTCCGCAACCAGAACACCCCTGTCGTGCAGCTCGCCCTGAGCGTCGCGTCGATCACCTACGGCGCCCTGCTCGGCACCTATCTGCTGGGTGGATGGTGGTCGCGCGCGCGCCAGCGCGACGTCGTCGTCGCGATCATCGTGAGCGTGCTCGCGATGACCCCCGTCGTGCTCGGCGTGCCGTGGCGCGTGCTGCCGGGGCTCGCATGGCCGTGGTACGTGCCGCTGGGCACGGCGGTGACGGTCGCGGTGGGGATGCTGTCCTCACTGGGCGGACAGTACGCCACGACACCATGACGTCACGGTCCGCCCGTCCGCTCGCCCGCCCGTCCGCCGTCTTTCTCGGCTGCGATGCCGGGGGCTCGCATTCCAGTGTGGTCGTGGGGTCGCCGGCACACGTGCTGGGCCGGGCGGACGGGCCGGGCGCCGCGATGCGACCGGGCGGAGCGGTCGCATCGGCCGCGGTCCTCGCGGACACCGCCCGCCGGGCGGCGGCCCAGGGCGGCATCCCCCTGCCCGGCGACGCCGCCGTCGTCGGGGCGGCGGGCGCAGGGCGGCGGCAGGAGCAGGCCGAGCTCGAAGCGGCGCTGGTGGAGGCCGGCGTTGCCAGGCGCGTGCGGGTGCTCGCGGACGGCGAGGTGGCCCTGACGACGGCCTTCGCGCGCGGCCCGGGAGTGCTGGTGAACGCCGGGACCGGGTCGATCGCGTACGCGCGGGCGCCGGACGGCGAGATCCACCGCGCGGGTGGGTACGGATGGCAGCTCGGCGATGAAGGTGGCGGGTACTGGCTCGGCCGGCGTGCGCTCGAGCTCGCCGGGAGAGCGCAGGACGGCCGCGGGGAGGGCTCGACCCTCCTGGCCCGGCTGCTCGCGGCACTCGGCCTGCAGCAGTTCGACGATCTGGTGCGCTGGACGGCGACGGCGACGCCGGCTCAGGTGGCGGCGCTAGCGCCGCACGTGCTCAACGCGGCGCGGGAGGGCGAGGTGGTGGCGCAGCGGGCCGTGGACGAGGCAGCGCGCGAGCTCGTCGAGCTGGTGGTCATGCTGGGGCGGCATTTTCCCGCCACGGACCCCGTCCCGGTCGCCATCACGGGCGGCCTGCTGCTGCCGCAGTCCCCGCTCACCGCCGCGCTCCGGCAGCGGCTCGCCGCCGGCTTCAAGCGGGCGCGCCTGGTGCCCGAGCGGATCGATGCCGCGATGGGGGCGCTGAAGCTGGCTTCAGAAATGACGTAGGATGGTGTAGGGGCGTAGCATGCTACGCCCCTACGTCGCGCCCCTGCTAGGCCGCCGGCGCCAAGCCCACGGCACCCGTGACGGCCCGAGGATCCCAGTCGCTCTCGGTTCTCGCGACGTACACGGCCGCAGTGAGGTCGCCACACACGTTGAGCGTGGTCCGGCTCATGTCGAGGATACGCTCGACGCCGTAGACCACTCCGACCACCTCGGGCGGGATGCCGACCCCCACACACACGATCATCAGGGGCGCCAGAGAGCCGCCGGGCACGCCGGCCGTGCCCGCCGCCGTCATGACGCTCAGCACGATCGCGATTACCTGTTGGCCCAGCGTGAGGTTCACACCGAACAACTGGGCGAGGAACAGGACGGTGACACCCTCATACAAGGCCGTCCCGTTGTGGCACATGGTGGAGCCCAGGGACAACACGAAACCCGCGATCTTGGGCGGGACCTTCAGCTCCTCCTCGGCAACGGCGATGTTCGTCGGGAGCGTCGCGTTGCTCGAGCTGGTCGTGAACGCCGTGATGATGCTCGGCGTTATCCGACGCCAGAAGACGAGCGGGTTTAGGCCCCCCAGAAAGCGGACCAGCAACGACAGGCTTACGGCGCCGTGAATCAGCAATCCGGTGAGCACCACGAGGACGTAGGCGAGCAACTTCCGCACGATGTCCCATCCCAGGAGCGACGTGACGACGAAGATCAACCCGAACACGCCGACCGGTGCGAGGTGCATCGCCAAGCCGATGATCTTCGCGATCGCGTCGCCGACGGCCTCGAGCACCCGGACGAGCGGCCGCGCTCTCTCTTCGGGGATCAGCGTCAGAGCCGCGCCGAAGACTAACGCGAAGAAGATGATCCCGAGCATGTCGAGATTCGCCGCCGCTTGGATCGGGTTCGCAGGCACGATTTTCACGAAGAAATCGACTCCAAAGGCGGGGGCGCCCCCGCCGCTGGGACCGGCGACCTGCCCGCGATAGGCGTCGAGCAGCTGCTGGCGCACCTCCACGGGGACACCGACGCCGGGGCGCACCAAATTGACAAGCACGATGCCGATCACGGCGGAGATGAGCGTCGACAAAAAGAAGTAGCCGAGCGACCGCACTCCAATGCGACCGACCCTACGAATGTCCCCGAGTTGCGCCACGCCGAGCGTGATGGACGTGAAGACGAGGGGCACGACCGTCATCAGCAAGAGCCGCAGGAAGATCTGGCCCAGCGGGCCAGCGATGTTCGTGTCGACCCACTTCACCCAGAGCGCCCCGCTCGCCAACCAGTTGACCGCGAGGCCGGACAGCCCGCCGGCCAGCAGGCCAACGAAGATCTTGGTGTGGAGCTTCACCGCCCCAGGTCCGAGGGGGGGGCATGCAGGCGACTGTGGCGGAAACCGTAGAAGACGTAGAGGGCGAGGCCGATCGCGAGCCAGATCGCGAACCGCCACCAGGTTTCACCGGGCAGCCCGACCATCACGAACACACAGAGCGCAGCACCCGTGAGCGAGACGACCCATACCAGCGGCACGCGAAACGGTCGCGGGCGATCACGGTCCGTATGGCGCAGCACCAGGACACCGACGCACACCAGCACGAACGCGAACAGGGTTCCGATGTTGGTGA
>WNGC01000772.1_pt1 | contig 26368 bp, 24 predicted proteins | sample 5400051 | NCBI WGS metagenome assembly WNGC01 (sample SAMN13153368, study PRJNA577476) | soil metagenome | isolation source: 20 cm soil or saprolite under grassland replicate 2 | place: USA:California | collected 2016-06-15
GCGCCGGAAGATTGCGTCGTGCAATCAATGCCGGACGTCAGCCCGACGAAATGGCACCTCGCGCATACCAGCTGGTTTTTCGAGACCTTCATCTTAAAAAAATGGGTGCCGGGCTATCGCGATGCCGTTCCGGAGTACGCGTATCTATTCAACTCTTACTACAACGCCGCCAGCGCGATGCATCGCCGCGACCTCCGTGGATTGATCTCGCGGCCAACGGTTGAAGAAGCGAAGAAATATCGCGTCTCGATCGATTCAGGCATTGATGCTCTGGTTTCCGATGCCGATGAGAAATTGTTTCGCGAGATTGAACCGATCCTGACCCTTGGAATCCATCACGAGCAGCAACATCAGGAGTTGCTCATCACCGACATCAAACATGTTTTCGCGCAGAACCCACTCTATCCGGTGTTCCGTCAGCACAAAATCGAAAACGATAAGGTCGATATAGACCCGCTGAAGTTTGTCGAATTCGATGAAGCGACGGTTGAGATCGGCCACGACGGGAGCGGATTTGCTTACGATAACGAAGGACCACGCCATCGCGCACTGGTTCTGCCTTTCTCGCTCGCGGATCGACTGGTCACTAGCCGCGAGTATCTCCAATTCATGGCTGACAATGGTTATTCACGCCCGGAGTTTTGGCTGTCGTTAGGCTGGATCACCGTTAACGAACAGAACTGGCGCGCGCCGCTTTATTGGATCGAGCGCGACAGCGAATGGTGGAATTTTACATTGTCCGGTTTGCGCAAGATCGATCCGAACGAACCGGTCACGCACCTCAGTTATTTCGAAGCTGATGCCTACGCGAACTGGGCCGGCGCCCGGTTGCCGACAGAAATTGAATGGGAGCGGGCGGCGGCAAAGATCGACATCGACGGAAATTTCGTCGAAAGCGAGCGGTTTCACCCGGCACCGGCGCGGCGGCGCGCCAGCTCGAACGGCGATTTTCAACAAATATTCGGAGATGCCTGGGAGTGGACCCGAAGCTCTTACTCACCATATCCCGGTTATCGGGCGGGTCCGGGCGCGCTTGGCGAATACAACGGCAAGTTCATGTGCAATCAATACGTGCTGCGTGGCGGTTCCTGCGCGACGTCGCGCACCCACATTCGCAAAACCTATCGGAACTTCTTTCCACCCGATAAACGGTGGCAATTCACAGGTATCCGTTTGGCGGGCGATCTCTCGTGAACAACAAAATCACTTCTGTTGTTGCAGGCGCGACGAAAGAAAACTTTCGCGAGGAAGTCTTGGCCGGACTTTCACAATCGCCCCGGCAACTGCCGTACAAATTTTTCTACGACGAGCTTGGCGCCCAGTTGTTCCAACAAATTTGTGATTTGCCCGAGTACTACGTTACTCGAACAGAGATCGAGATTTTACGTTTGCACGGCGCAGACATGGCAAAGGCGCTCGGTCCGCAAATCGAATTGATCGGCCTCGGCACCGGTGCCGGAACAAAAACACGGATCCTGCTCGAAGAGTTGCACGATCCGGCTGTTTACGTGCCAATCGACATTTCGAAAGAGCAGCTTGAAAAATCGTCCGCTCGGTTTCGGGAAATGTTTCCCGCCCTGCAAGTCCTGCCGGTCTGGGTTGATTATCTGGAACCATTCGAGTTGCCATTGCCGCGCCGACTCTCTTCTCGGAGCGTCATTTACTTTCCCGGGTCGACCATTGGCAATTTTGAGCCCAAAACCGCGAGCGAGTTTCTCGCGCGCCTGGTGGACCTCGCTGGCGACGGCGGCGGTTTGCTCATCGGCGTTGATCTCCAGAAAGATCGAGATGTTCTCGAGCGCGCCTACAACGATGCCGCCGGTGTGACGGCGCAGTTCAACAAGAACCTTCTCGTGCGTGCCAATCGTGAGCTGGGTGCGGATTTCGATCTAAATCGTTGGCAGCATCATGCGATCTACAATTCAACTGAGGGCCGGATCGAGATTTACCTTATCAGCGACAACGAGCAAACGGTTCACATCGGCGCGCGCGAATTTCAATTTCGCGCCGGCGAAGAAATTCTCACCGAATACTCCTATAAACACACCATCGCCGGATTTATCGACCTCGCGCGCCAGGCTGGCTTTCATTTCGAGCAAGTGTGGACCGATGGCGCGCGCTGGTTTGGCGTTTTCTATTTCACCGTGGCAAACTAGCCGCGGTGAGCGCGTTGGTTCAACTGGTCGGTGTTTCAAAAACATTCGGTGATGCTGCCGCCGTTCATACGATCGATCTTTCGGTTGAGCGCGGCAAAACAACGGTGCTGATTGGGCCAAGCGGTTGTGGCAAATCAACGCTGCTGCGTTTGATCATCGGTTTGCTCCAACCTGACAGCGGCCAGATCATTTTCGATGGCGCGACGATTGACGCGGACAAGCCTGCCCGCCGTAGCCGCGGCGGAGGCGGGATCGACATCGTCCGGCGGCACGTCGGTTACGTGATCCAGGAAGGCGGACTCTTCCCGCATCTGACTGCGCGGGGAAATATTTTGCTCATGGCGCGCCATCTTGGACGCCCTGAAAATGAAATGCTCGCGCGACTTTCCGAACTCTGCGCACTGACAAGGTTTCCCGAGAATTTGCTCGGCCGATATCCGCTCGAGCTCTCCGGCGGACAACGCCAGCGCGTGAGCTTGATGCGCGCGTTGATGCTCTCGCCGGAATTACTCCTGCTCGACGAACCTTTGGGTGCGCTCGATCCGCTCGTGCGCGCAGCGTTACAAAAAGATTTGAAGGAAATTTTCGCCCGCCTCCGGCAAACGGCGCTTCTGGTCACGCACGATCTTGCCGAAGCCGCTTATCTCGGAGACGAAATCGTGCTCGTGAATGAAGGCCGAATCGTCCAACAGGGTTCGCTCGCCGATCTTCGTGAAAAGCCGGCCAGCTCCTTCGTTTCCGAATTTATCAACGCCCAACGAAGTCTCGCAGTGATATGAGACGAATTTGGAATCCAGGAGTCCAGGAATGGTTTGGTCGAATTCTGATCTTTTCCTGGATTCCTGGGTTCCTGATTTTCTCTGCATCTGCTTCTGAGCAGGTGCAGATTGGATCCAAGAAATTTACCGAGTCGTATGTGCTCGGCGAAATTGCGAAGCGCACTTTAACTGATGCCGGAATTTCAGCTGAGCATCGCCAAGGAATGGGCGGCACGATCATTCTCTGGGAGGCGCTGCGCAGCGGCCAGATCGATGTCTACCCGGAGTATACGGGAACGATCACGCAGGAGATTTTGAAATTGAAACGCAGCGATGAATTGACGTTCGAGCAAATCGCGAACGAGATGGGCAAAACCGGCATCGGCATGACCGAACCGCTCGGGTTTAACAATACCTACGCGCTTGTGATGTTGCGAAGCCGCGCCGAGGAGCTCGGTCTTCACACAATCACCGATTTGAAAAATCATCCGGAACTGAAGTATGGGCTCACCCACGAATTTTTGGACCGACAAGATGGATGGCGACCGTTGGCGCAGCATTACCAATTGAATCCACAAAACGTAATCGGAATCGATCATGCGCTCGGTTACGGGGCGCTCGGCAAAGGCTCGGTCGACGTGAAAGACGCCTACTCAACTGATGCCAAGATTTCGGAGAACGATCTGGTCGTGCTCGAGGACGACCGGCAATTTTTCCCGCAATACAAAGCGGTCTTCTTGTTCAGGTACGCGCTTCCAACACCGGCAATTGAAGCGTTGCGCAAGCTGGAAGGAACGATCGAGGAAGCAAAGATGACGCGCCTTAACGCGGAAGCAGAACGCACAAAAAATTACACGCGGGCGGCGAATTTGTATTTTGAAGATTCTTCAGGATCGACCCGCCTCCGCCAAGGCTACGGCGTGGCAAGCAACACGTTTGGCGAAACTTTTCCGCACAAACTCGCGCGGTGGACGGCGCGTCATCTCGAGCTGGCCGCGTTTTCTCTGCTGCTTTCAGTGCTAGTTGGAATTCCGCTTGGGATTTTCGCGAGTCGCGGCGGCGCAATTGGACACGTCATTCTCGGTTTTGCCGGAATTGTGCAGACGATTCCGTCGCTCGCCTTGCTGGCGCTGCTTGTGCCGTTGCCATTTTTTGGAATCAGCGTCCGGACCGCGATCGCGGCGCTTTTTCTCTACGGTCTCCTGCCGATTGTTCGCAATACCGCGACCGGTTTACAGGACATTCCACGCGCATTACGCGAGTCGGCGATCGCGCTCGGACTAAGTCCAGCCGCCCGGCTTTGGCAAATTCATTTGCCGATGGCTTCACGTTCCATTCTCGCCGGAATCAAAACGAGCGCTGTGATCAATGTCGGGACCGCCACTCTGGCGGCGTTAATCGGCGCCGGCGGCCTGGGCGAACCGATTCTGAGCGGCCTCAATCTGAACGATCACGCTACGATCCTCCAAGGCGCGATCCCAGCCGCGGTCCTGGCGTTGCTGGTGCAATCGCTCTTCGATTTGCTCGACCGCGTTTTGATTCCAAAAGGACTTAGGCTGTAGCGAAATCTTCATCCGATTTTGACACCAGGCTTCAGCCAGGTGCGCTAGGAACTTCCCGCGCGTTCAGCCGTTTCAACGGCTTGATCGGCGATAGAAAAATTATGCGACGGTTGTAGACCGCCGCTACAGTAAAAGCATGGCGATCGCGTCGATTAATCCGGCCACGGGCGAGAAGCTCAAAGAATTCGCGCCCTTTAACGACGCCGAGATCGAGAAGCGGCTGAAGCGCGCGGAACACGCCTTTCAGCAACATCGCCGGGAATCGTTTCCAAAGCGCGCGCAATTACTCGTCAGCGTCGCGACATTGCTGGAACATGAAAAAAAAGACCTCGCCCGCACCATGACGCTCGAAATGGGAAAATTATTTCGCGCGTCTGTCGAAGAGATCGAAAAATGCGCGCGCGGGTGCCGATATTACGCCGAGAACGCCGAGCGTTTTTTGGAAGACGAAGTCGCGCAAACGAACGCGCGTCGCAGCTACGTTCATTATGAGCCTATGGGACCGGTCCTGGCGATCATGCCTTGGAATTTTCCGTTCTGGCAGGTCTTTCGATTTGCCGCGCCCGCTTTAATGGCCGGCAACGTCGGGCTTCTCAAACATGCCGCCAACGTTCCGCAATGCGCCCTCGCGATTGAGCAATTGTTCTGTCGCGCCGGATTCGACGAAGGAGTTTTTCAAACACTCCTCATCGAGTCTGATCGAGTCGAAAGATTGATTGTCGATCCTCGGATCAAAGCAGTGACTCTGACTGGCAGCGAAAAAGCCGGCAGCGCGGTAGGCAGCACGGCGGCCCGGGAAATTAAGAAGAGCGTACTCGAGCTCGGCGGCAGCGATCCGTTCATCGTCATGCCCAGCGCCGATTTCGGGCTCGCGGTCACCACGGCCGTGAAAGCGCGAACGATCAACACCGGACAGTCATGCATAGCGGCCAAACGATTTTTCATCGCCGACAAGATCTACGATGATTTTTTAGAGAAATTCGTCGAGGGAATGCGGACGCTGAAAGTGGGCGACCCATGCGACGAAACGACCGAGATCGGCCCGCTCGCGACCGAGCAGATTTTGAACGGCGTCCACGAGCAGGTCCAAAAGTCGATCGCCGCCGGCGCGACATTATTGACGGGCAGCAATCGAATCGCAGGACCGGGATTTTTTTATGAACCAACGGTGCTTATTGATGTACCGAAAGACTCGCCCGCTTACCGCGAAGAAATTTTTGGTCCGGTTGCGGCTGTTTTTCGGGTGCGGGATTCCGCGGAAGCGATTGAGATGGCAAATGACAGCGAGTTCGGGCTGGCCGCCAGCGCATGGACGAACGATCCGATCGAGCAGGAACTTTTCGCCTCCGAATTGGAATCAGGAATGGTTTTCATCAACGCAATGTCAGCGTCAGATCCGCGATTGCCATTCGGCGGAGTGAAGCGCTCCGGGTTCGGTCGCGAGCTCGGCGCAGCAGGCATTCGCGAGTTCATGAACGCGAAGACGATCTGGATTTCCTAGATTAGGGTCTGCTGCGGATCGGTTGATTCAAGCGATACGCTGCGATATTTCTTTCGAGATCGGCGACCAGACCGTCGTTGCCGGTCGCTTTCGCGATTGCGATTGCTTCTTGTGCAGTTTCAATTGCGTCGCCGAATTCGTGGGTCTCCGCATAGGCCGCCGCCAGCGTTCGGAGGACAGTGGGGTTACCGTGGCCTGGTCCCTGCGCGACGCTGGTTGCCAGCTCGACCGCCCTTTCGCCATTTCGCCGGGAAGGATCGGACGATGTTGCCAGGACCCACGCGAGATTGCATCGAGCATTTAAGTTTCTCGGATTGCTCGCGAGGCTTTGCTCGAAATGAATGAGAGCGTCGGCTTCGTCGCCTAACTGGAGGTAGGCGAGTCCAAGATTGTTCTGTGCGTCGGTGTCGTTCGGTTGAATCCTGACCGCTTCCTGACAATGCGAGATCGCGTCGTTAATGCGTCTCTGTCTCAATAGAAGGTCTGCCAAATGGGCATGCGCGACATGATTGTCTGAAGTGTTGGCGATAGTCTGCTGCCACAACCGCTCAGAATCTTTCCAGTAACTCGCCTGAACACGAGAAGCGCCGGCCAAACTGGCAATAATCACGATCGCGGCGGTCGTTAACGCCACTGGAGCGTTGCGCCAACGCGACAATAATTCCGAGATCCACCAGGTCACGCCAAGATAAAGACCAATCTGAGGAAGGTAAGTGTACCTATCAGCATGGCCTTGCAGTCCTACCTGAACGATCCCGATCACTGGAATTAACATGCACACGTACCAAAGCCAGCCGACCACGAGGTAGGGTCGCTTGTTGCGAAGCAAGAATGTCAAAATCGTAATCGCGGCCAAAGCTGCCCCGGCCAGCAGAACCGATCCGTCCTCGGAGTGCGAGTAGAAGACCGCTAGCTTTGTCGGCCAGAACATTTGTCGAATGTAAGTCAGATAGCTAAGCAACGCCTGGCTGACGCGCGACGAAAGCGGGAGCTGTTCAAAAGAACCAATCGCTCGTGTCTGTGCGATCAGCGTTGCCACGCCGGACGCGATGCTCAACAGAAATAGCGCAAGCTTTTCCGCGACCAAGTTTCTAAAAGTGCGCAGATCGACCATGCGTTTGAGAGGCCAGTAATCCAGGAGCAAAAGAACAATTGGCAGAGAAACCAACATCGGTTTCGACATCAACCCGCAAGCAAACAAGATCGACATCGTCAGGTAGCGGCCGATCGATGGTTTGCGCGTGTAATGCAGATACGCGGCGAGCGTGAGCATAAAGAAGAATCCACTCAAAACGTCTTTGCGTTCTGCAATCCAGACGACCGACTCCACCCGCAACGGATGGATGGCAAAGATCGCCGCCACGAATGCGCTTCGCCAGTCCGAGCCGGACTGGCCCTTACCTGTCATCTGTCGCAGGACAAGGAAGAGCAAAACTGATGCAGCGCTGTGCAAGACAACGTTAACGAAATGATGCGCTCCCGCATTGAGACCAAACACACTGCAATCCAACATGTGCGAAATCGTTGTGAGCGGATGCCAGTTTCCTCCATGGACGTGAGAAAAGGCCCAAATAAGTCCGCGCCAGCTTAAGCCCTGAATCACTGCCGGATTCTCAGTGATGTAGTTTGGATCGTCATAGTTCACGAACGGAAAGTGACTCGATTGTCCGAACGCGAACCAGACGAGTCCGACAAGACCGGCGAAGATACCGGCGACGAGCCAACGTTCGGAAATTTTATTGCGCATTTCGCAGGGTGCGATCGCGAAATGGCAGGTGCTGCCGGTAAAGATTGGTCTCGTCCTGAATCTGAACTGCAAGATCGTGCTGACCCTGAGCATTCGCCAGTTCCGACGCGCCCTGAGCAGTTTCGATGGCAACGTCGAACTGGCCTGCCTCCGCGTAAGCTGCGGCAAGCGTTCGGATGAAGAAGGGATTATTTTGCTTCGAGACTCGATTCAAGTTTCTCGCCAGTTCAACAGCCACTGCTCCATTTCTCAGCGAATCATCCGGCCCGGCCGATAACAGCCAGGCAAGATTATTCAGCGCCACAGGGGAGTCTGGTTCTGATCGCAAAGCGACTTCATAGTGAGTGGCGGCCTCCCACAACAAACCTTTTTGGACAAGAGCATTGCCTAGATTCGCGTTCGTTCCCGGATCGTTCGGGTGCAACGATAACGTAATCCGCCATTCCGCGATTGCGCCATCCAAATCCCGGCTTCGAAACAGTACCGTGCCAAGATTGTAATGTGCATCAGGATAATCGGGACGAAACTCGATCGCCTGCCGAAAATGGGCGATCGCTTCATCGGCCCGGCCTTTACGTGCGAGCACGTTGCCGACGCTGTCATGGATAAGCGCGAGGCTTAAATTGTAGTGGCTGTGTTCACTGCGAGAACGGACCGCGAGCGCCTTTTGAAAATAGGAGAGCGCGTCGTCGAGTTGGCCGCGGTCCATCAGCGAGGTGCCGAGATTTGTCAGGGCGACGTCGTTGTCGGTCGTCACCGCCAGGGCGCGCGGCCAAAGCGTTTCGCTGTTCCGCCAGTAAGTCGTTTGCTTCCAGGCGCACGCGCTCAAGACGATGACAATGCCGATTCCCACGCTGGCGAGAATTTCTTTTCGAAAACGTAACGATCTTGCAACGTCAGCAGTGAGCCAGGTCAGAGCGATATACAACCCAACGTGCGGCAAATAAGTGTAACGATCGGCGTGGCCTTGAAGGCCGACCTCCACGATTCCGATCACCGGCAGAAGCATGATCAAATACCAAAGCCAGCCGACAAGGAGATAGGGGCGGTTGCGCCTCAATGCGAAGACCACCCACGTTATCGCAATCAAAAACAAAGCCGAGAGCGCGACTTGCCATAACGCGAGGTGATCGTCGGGATGCGGATAAAACACGGCGAGATTTGCGGGCCAAAACATTTGCCAAATGTAAGTAACGTAAGTCACGAGCGCGTTTTGAAGCCGCCAGCCAAATGGCAATTGGCCGACTGACTCGGTCGATTGCACTTGCAAAGCAAAGGCTACGATCGACGACGCGGCTGAAAGCCCAAACAGCGGTAGTTTCTCGACGATCAGCTTCCGCCAGATTTCCGCGTTGAACTTCTGACCTCTGGCTTCTGTTCTCTGTCCTCTGTTCAGCGGCCAGTAATCAAGGAGCAATAACACGACTGGTGTCGTCACCAGCATCGGCTTCGACATCAATCCGCAGGCAAACAAGATCGACATCGTGAGATAGCGGCCGAGAGAGCGCGCGCGGGCATAGCGGACGTAGGCTCCAAGAGTCAGAAAGAAGAAGACCGCGCTCAAAACATCTTTGCGTTCCGCAATCCAGGCGACCGATTCGACACGAAGCGGGTGGATCGCGAAAAGCGCGGTGACAAAAGCGCTGCTCCAGTCCGAGCCGGACTGGCCTTTACCGGCGATGTTGCGCAACCAAAGGAATAGCAAAACCGCGGCAATCGTGTGCAGGAAAACATTTGTGAAATGGTGCCCGCCGGGTTTGAGATCGTAGAGCTGGCAATCGATCATGTGCGAAACGAGCGTGAGCGGGTGCCAATTGTTGGTTTGGGTGTCGACAAACGCCCGTAACAAACCGTGAAGACTCAGACCGGAGGAAACTAGCGGATTTCCGTAAATGTAGGTCTTATCGTCGTAGTTTACGAAGTCGTAGCTCAGCGTTTGGCCGAAGACAATCCCGATTAGAAGAACGATCACGCCGCAAACGGCAAAGTGCGCCAAACGCAACGCCGGGATGGTTTTAATCTTTCGGGCAGGAGCCTTCATGCAAATACCGCTGACGATCCTTTGAAGTTACGGCGGCGGCGATTCGCGATAAGGCGTGTGCGCCTGATAAAGCTCGATTTCATGTCGCACTGTCGACAGCAACGAAGTGTTGTTTTGGGCGGTGGCCAAATCCAAAGCGCGTCCTCCTGTCTGGATCGCTTTCGAAAAATCGCCCGCCTCGGCGTAGGCCGCGGCCAAGGTGCGAAGAACAATCGGCACAGAGCCGCCAGGAACATTTGTCGCTTTCGCTGCCAATTCGACGGCGCGCTTGCCATCACGGATCGTGTCCGCGGGATAAGTTGCCAGCACCCAGGCGAGATTATTGAGCGCGTTCCCGTCATCCGGATTCAGCTGCAAACTAATTTCCCACTGCTCGATCCCGGCGCGGACATCTCCATTTTGAACGAGAAGAATGCCGAGATCATTATGCGTCGCGACATCGAACGGATAATCCTTAAGCGTGGTGCGTGCGTGCGCGATGGCAGCCGCGCGCGAATGTTTGTTCGCTTCCGCTGTTCTACCTTTCGACCACAATGCTGCCGCCAAATTCTGATGCGCAGTTTGATTGTCCGGCGTCACGGCCAGGGCGTGCTCCCAAAGTGAAATGCTGTTACGCCAAAAAGTTGTTTGCTGGTAAGCCACGACGGTCGAGGCCGCGAGCGTGAATGTGGCCATTGAAATCAGAACAATCCGACGATGTCGCCATTGTTGCGTCAAATCGGCGCACGCCCATGTCACCAACATTGTGATTCCGATATGCGGCAAATAAGTGAACCGATCGGCCCGCGCTTGCAGACCGACCTGAACAATGCCGAGCACTGGAGCGAGCAAAATCAAATACCAAAACCATCCGACGAAAACGTAAGGACGTTTCTGTCTAAAGAATATTGCGAGCAAAGTAAGGACGACAATCAGTGCGACACAGGCTAAGACCACCCAAATATTTAGTTGATCGTGCGGATGCGGATAGAATACCGCCAGGTGAGTGGGCCAGAATGTTTGGCCGAGATAAACGATCACACTGACAGCGGCGTTTTTGAGGCGGGGCAAGAGCGGCAACTGCTCCAGCGAAGCCATCGTGACTGTCTGAGCGAAGACGGTCGCCACTGAAGCGGCCGCCGCCAGCGCCAGCAACGGAATTTTCTCCGCTATGAGCGATAGCCAAATCTGAATTTCTGATCTCTGACCTCTGACTTCTGATTTCTGACTTCTGCCCAGCGGCCAGTAATCCAACAACAACAGCACGAGCGGCACGGCCACGAACGTAGCCTTCGACATTAATCCGCACGCGAGAAAGATCGTCAGAGTCAGGTAACGGGAAATGCCCGGCGCGCGCACGTGACGCAGATACGCGCCGAGCGTCAGCATGAAAAACACGCCACTGAGCACATCCTTGCGCTCGGCGATCCACGCCACCGATTCGACCCGCATTGGATGAATCGCAAAAATTGTTGCTACAAATGCGCTTTGCCAAATGCAGCCGGTCATTCCTCGGAAAACCAAAAAAAGCAGAATCGCTCCGAGATTGTGTAAGACAACGTTAGTAAAATGGTGGCCGGCGGGCCGCAATCCATAGATTTGACAGTCCGCCATGTGACTGAGCGTTGTGAGCGGGTGCCACAGGCTTGCGTGGCTATGAGTGAGAACCCATTTCAATCCGTCGAGAGTGAGTCCACGACTGACCTCGCTGTTTTCGTAAACGTAGCGGTCGTCATCGAAGTTGATAAAGTCGTGGCTGAGTGTTTGCCCAAAAACGAGCCAGATGATCGCGGTGAGAAAAATGCAGACGGCGATCGTGAACCCGCGATCGTCTCGAGAGCTAGCCTGCGCCGGAACTGTCAGCATCGTTAAACTGGTGACGGAAACAATCGCCAGCGGGCCAGGCGGAAACGCAACGCAGTCCCGAGACAACCGAGGCCGTAGCGCACGCTTCGGTGAAAGTTAATCGACGACCCTTCCGGTAAATATTTTGCCGGGCACGTGACCTCACCGATTTTCGAACCTAGCCAAATGATTTGGGCAAGCATCTGGTTGTCGAACACAAAATCGTCCGAGTTTTGTTCAATTGGCACGCGTTCGAGCAAACTCCGCGCGAATGCGCGATATCCGGTGTGATATTCGGAAAGCTTGGCACCGATCAAAAAATTTTCGACGAACGTCAGAAAGCGGTTCGCGATGTATTTCCACCACGGCATCCCGCCATCGAGCGCGCCGCCGCCGAGAATGCGTGAAGCAAGCACGCACGGATAAAGGCCGCTCGCGACCAGCGATGCCATCGCCGGAAGAAGCTGCGGGGTGTATTGATAATCGGGGTGAATCATCACCACGATGTCAGCGCCAGCGGCGAGGGCGAGACGATAACAGGTCTTTTGGTTGCCGCCGTAACCGCGATTCTCCGGATGCACTTCCACTTGCACGTCTTTCAGCGTCCGCGCGATCGCTACCGTCTCATCGTGACTCGCGTCGTCGACTACAATGACAAGATCGACAATCCCCTGCGCCATCACTTCGTCGTAGGTTCGTTGCAGTGTGCGAGCGGCATTATACGCCGGCATCACCACCACAATCTTCTGGCCGTTCAACATTCGAGGTAGTCGAATATGCGCACGAGCGACATCTTGCAACCCCGATGATTATTTTTCAGGACCCGCATTGCGTTGAATATTCAAGCCCCGGCCATCCTGAGCGGTCGGAGCGGATCACGCGCGCCGTCCCAGTGCTGAAAGATCGACATCGAGACTGGGAATGGCGCGAGCCGCAGCCGGCGAAGGAACGTAATCTGTTGCGCGCCCATTCTCGCGATCACGTGGAGCAGATAAGAACTGCAGTGCACGATTTTGATGTTGATACGCCGGCTTATCCACGGATCTATCAATATGCGATCTCGTCCGCCGGCGCAGCGATCGAGGCCGCGCTTGCCGGCGCCCGCGGGGAGCGCGCCTTTAGCCTCATGCGGCCGCCGGGGCATCACGCGACGCGGAATCGAGCGATGGGTTTCTGTTATTTCAGCAACATAGCTATCGCGGCCCTTGCCGCCCTCGACAGTGGTGTCGAACGCGTTGCCATTTGGGACTTTGACGCCCATCACGGGAACGGGACGGAGGATGTCGTTGCGCATAATCCCCGGATCAGCTTCGCGTCGATTCATCAATTTCCAGCCTATCCTGGAACCGGCGCACAATCATTCGCGAACATTGATAATTATCCGGTCGCACCGAACACGCCTCGCGCCGAGCACGTCAATGCGATCGAGCGCGCATTGGAAAAGCTTCTGCTCGCAAAACCGGGATTGTTGCTTGTTTCGGCTGGCTTCGATGCGTATTCAGGAGATCCGCTGACAGAAATGACCCTGGGAACGGAGGACTTTGCCACCCTTGGAAAGTGGCTGGCGGAGATTGATGTACCGGCCGCGGCAATTCTCGAAGGCGGCTACAGCGACGATTTACCGGAATTAATCGATGCGTTTCTCACCGCGTGGGTCGCTTGATTTCAATCCGACTCAGTAACTCGTCAGCAGCAGTTTCGATCTCGGCATAGCCATATTCATGCGCGCGGGCTTTGACCGCGAGTAAGCCACAGCGGTGAAGTGCCGTGAAATCGCCAAACGGAAATTTGTGATGCGTTTTTGTTTCTTCTCCGTGTCTGCGGTCAATCCCAAGATGCCATTTCGCGTATTGGCCAAGGCCGTGCAACCGAATGAACTCGTTTTCCTCGCCCGGAGAGGGCCGATGACCGGCCCATGCGCCTTTTCCATCGAGAACGACGCGGCCTTCTCTGATCAGCTGTTGTGCGAACTCGAGCGCCGCCGGATTTAGTCTGATTGCCGGAACGTTTGGCCGTTCGGCCGAAAAAGCGCAAGAAACAATGCACAGAAAAAGTAGCGGCAGACGCAATTGCATCGGGGAAACGTTGACGATTTAATTACTAGCCAAGATGCGGCCTCAAATCCACGCCGAATTGGTGGCGATCCGTGCCCGATTGGTCAATAGTTCGGTTCACAAGAGCGGGCTGTAGTTCAGCTTGGTAGAACGCTTGAATGGGGTTCAAGAGGTCGTGGGTTCAAATCCCGCCAGCCCGATGTATTCTCAAATCCCAAATTCCAAGTCCTAACATCCAGAAACTCCAAGCTTCAATTTCCAAGAAAGGTGTCTGCTCCTTTTTTGAAGATTAGCGATTGGGATTTCCTTGGACCTTGGTTGTTGGGATTTGGAGATTCGCGCATGCGCGGCCCGTTTGCGGCAAGTGATCTCCAGCGGTAGCATGCGCGCTCATGCTCAGCGCCGGAATTGTTGGACTGCCGAACGTCGGGAAATCGACGCTGTTCAATGCCGTCACCCGCACGCACAACGCGCCCGCGGAAAATTATCCCTTTTGCACGATCGATCCCAACGTTGGCGTCGTCACGGTGCCTGATCCGCGGTTGGAAAGGCTCGGCCGGCTCTCGCATTCGAAAAAAATCGTGCCGACCGCGATCCAATTTGTCGATATTGCCGGCCTGGTGAAAGGCGCGAGCGCGGGCGAAGGACTCGGTAACCAATTTCTTAGTCACATCCGCGAAGTTGACGCGATCGTGCAGGTCGTGCGCTGCTTTGCCGACCCGGACGTCCATCACGTCAGCGCCACAATCGATCCGATTCGAGACATTGAAGTCATTAACACTGAGCTGGTGCTGGCCGATCTTGCTTCGCTCCAGAAGCGGTCCGACCGATTGCAAAAAGAAGTTCGCGCCGGCGAGAAGAGCGCGAAAATCGAAAACGCTGTCGCCGAAAAGCTGTTGCCGCACCTCGATTCCGGGAAACCGGCGATTACTGCGCCGCTTGAGCCCGACGAAAAAATCGTGGCACGAAATTTCTTTCTCCTGACTTCAAAGCCGACTCTTTTCGCCTGCAACGTCGCTGAGACCGATCTGGCAGCGGTGGCAAAGAATGATCAAACAAATGCCGCCGCGAAGTATGTCGATCTTGTCCAGGATTACGCGCAACATCATTTCGGAACGGAAGCGTTCGTAATCAGTGCCAGGATCGAAAGCGAACTTGCCGATCTGAGCGAGGAGGAAGCGCTCGAATATCTGCGCGGTCTTGGCGTTGAAGACAGCGGCGTTCATGCGCTCATTCGCGGGGTCTATCATTTGCTTGGCTTGCGAACATTTTTGACGACGGGTGAAAAAGAAACGCGCGCCTGGACTATTCACGCCGGCGAAAAAGCGCCCGCCGCCGCGGGTGCGATCCATTCCGATTTCGAACGCGGTTTCATCGCAGCGGAAACGATTGCCTATGACGATTTGATCGCGCTTGGCTCGTTCGCGAAAGCGCGCGAGGCCGGAAAGCTCCGGATTGAAGGCAAAGATTACGAAGTCCGCGACGGCGACGTGATGACGTTTCGGTTCAACGTGTGAGCGCTATCGCGCGACGTAAAGGATTCGGCCGCATTGTTCGCAGTTGACAATTTCCTTGCCGGCCTCCGCGTCTTTCACCGTCGCGGTGGTCAATTTCATGTGGCAACCGGTGCAAACGCCATGCTCGACCGCGACAATGGCTGAATCGCCTTTGCTCGCGAAGAGTCGTTCGAATCGATTCAGCAAATCCTCGTCCATCTTTTCCGCCAATTCCTTTCGCTCCTTTTCTAGCTCTTGCAGCCGCGTTTCGAGCGCTTTTGATTTCTCGCCCAGATCGTTCATTTGCCGCGAGATTGAATCCTTGGTCGCAGCAGCTTTTTTTTCCTCAGTCGTAACTTCGACTTTCAGTTTATCCGTCTGCTCCATCAACTCGAGTTCCTGGTCCTCCAGTTTCCGAATCTCATCTTCGTAACGCAGGATCTCGTGACCCATCGCCTGGAATTCGTCGTTCTTGCGGGTCTGATACTGCTGGGTCTTCAAGCGTGCGATACTTTCGTTACGCGTGCCGACATCGAGCTCCAGCCTTTTGCGTTCGATTTCGACTTGCCGCGCTTTCTGCTTGAGAGCCTCCAAACTGGCAGCGCTTTCCGCCAGCTGCAACTCGAGATGCTTTCGTTGCAACGGTAGATTTTTTATCTCGTTCTCGATTTGCCTGATCTTTTGCTGTCGATCTTGAAGGACGAGTAGTTGTTCCAGTTCCGCCTGCACGTGCGCTGAAGTTATTAAGTCGCCGGAGCGGCGTCAATCGCGTCGGCCGCCCTTGGCCGCACCGATCGCGCTTAGAGCCTGTTCGGGTCGTGCGCGCACTGCGATGTTGTCGGTGAGGTTCACCCATTGCACCGTGCCGCTCCCATCAACGTAAAACTCAGCCGGACGTGCGATGTCCGCGTTCTTTGGCCCGGCCCCGCGATGAAGCACATCGTAACGGCGGATGACGCTGGCGTCAGAATCGGAAAGAACCGGGTAGGTAAAGGCCATCTTCTGAGCATGCCCGTGATTTATCTCGACTGAATCGACGCTGATGGCCGCGACATGCACACCGCGCCCAGTGAAATCCGAAAGGTGATTCTGAAAACTCCGCAACTCGGAGTTACACAGCGGTCACCAGTGCCCCCGATAAAAAATCAGGACCGCGCCGTTGGGAGAAAGCAGATCCGCCAATGCCACTAACTTGCCATTTTGGTCCGGCAATGAAAACTCCGGCGCCTTTTCGCCGACGCGCGGCGCTTGTGCTGAAAGCGGGACTTGTCGAAGCACATAAAAAATCTCATAGGCAAAAAAAGCGAAGAGAAAAAGGCTGATCGTAGCGAAGAGCGATCCGAAAACTTTACCGCGATAAACTTGCGGCCGCCCAAAGGCGCGGAACAGACCGACCAGCAGCAGAGTGACGCCGATGCCGAACAAAAAAAGATTCACCCACGGAAAATCGCGCGTGAAGGGGAACTGGGCGAAAAACTCGTATGTAAACAAGCCGCCAAGGACGATGATGAAGCCGATCCAGATCGGCCAATTCCATTTTCGCTTCATGTCGATCTTGCCGAACCCACGCGCAAGACCCATCGGTAAAGCACGAACGCGATGACTGCGAACGCGACTCCGCCGACGATGATTCCAGCGGTTTCGAATCCAGGACTGACCAGAGCGAGCGGCGTGGCTTTGCCCGAAAACACCACGATCGCGGAAAGGAGGACGCCGATAATGCTTTCGCCGACGATCAAGCCCGACGCAAGCAGCACACCCAGCTGTTTGGTCGCTTCGGGTTTTGGAGTGCGATTAGCCCGCTGATCGAAAAACCAGCCGGCGATCGCGCCAACGACAATCATTAGCGTGCTTTGCGTCGGCAAATAAATTCCCAGCCCGACTGCCAACGGGGGAACGCGCATGTGCTTTGTCGTGCGCGCGAGGATTTCGTCCAGCAAGATGATGCCAACTCCGATCAATCCGCCAATTCGGATCAGGCTCCAGTCGATATCGGCAGCGATGACACCTTGCGCCAACGACGAAATCAGGCCGGCTTGCGGCGCTGGCAGCGGATGCGGGCGCAATTCAGCGCCCGGGGCGCCGACAAATCCGTAAGCATGATTCACCAGATCCAGCACCGGCGGAATGACGAACGCACCTGCAATCACGCCGAAAATCAGCGCTACCTGCTGTTTCCACGGCGTCGCATCAACGAGCTGACCGGTCTTGAGGTCCTGGAGGTTGTTGTTCGCGATCGCGGCGACATTGAAAATTACCGCCGTCGTAAAAAGCGCGAACGCCATTAACGCTTTGCTGGCATCGGGACCAACGTACGGTTTCACGCCGATCACGAGAAGCAGCGCCGCACCAATCACGACCAGAATGCCAATTCCTGATAGCGGGCTGTTCGACGAACCAATCAGGCCCGCCATGTAACCGCAAACCGCCGACACGAAGAAGCTCATCAAAACGATGTAGGCAACGCCGCCGATGATGAGCGTCGGCAAATGCGCGCCCAGCCCGCTCGCATTTCCAAAATATCCGAGAAGCCATCCGATAGGCAGCATGCAAACCAATGTGACAAGGCCGACGATTCCAATCGGAATATCGCGTTCGGTAATTGGGAGCGTGTCGGCTTTGCCAGCCTTTCGCGCGCGAGATGCCGCCAACGCGCCTGCGAGGCCACTGGCAACAGGCTTTACCAGTTTCAGCAGCGTCCAGATCGCTGAGACACCAATCGCTCCGGCGCCGATGAAGCGCACTTTCGTGCTCCATGTTTTTTGTGCGAGCGTCGCGGCCGTCGTCGTGATATCGCCGGCCATCGCCGAAAAATGCGGGACTCCCCATCCCCAACCAATCAGCGTGCCGATGAGCATCGCGATTCCAACTGAAAGGCCAACCAAATGTCCGATCGCCAAAAGCGCGAACGAAAGAGAGAAATCATAACCGCTCACTGCCCCGCGCCTGCCGATCCGAAAAGTTTGCGCCACGTCAGCCGCGAAAATTTGCGTACCAACGATCACGGCAAACACCGCTGCAACGATCGATCCCCACAAAACGGCAAGCAGACCCGCGCGGCCGTGTTCGACCTCAGCAGCGTGCTCGGAGCCACCGCTGCTGCCGACCTTAAGGACTTCGGCGCACGCCACCCCTTCCGGGTACGGCAGATCGGATTGCGTCACCAATGCGCGTCGCAGCGGGATTGAATACATCACGCCGAGAATTCCGCCGAGCGCGCAAATCCAGAACGAAGTCCAGAAAGGGAACTCGGTCCAATACCCGATCATGATCAAACCCGGCAACACGAAAATGATCGACGAGAGCGTGCCCGCGGCCGAAGCGACTGTCTGAACGATATTGTTTTCCTGCACCGTGGCATCGCGGAAGCCGCGCAGCATAGCCATTGAAATCACTGCCGCCGGAATGGATGTCGAAAAGGTGAGCCCGGCCTTGAGACCGAAGTAAACATTGGCCGCGGTGAAGACCAACGTGATGATGATTCCTATTATCAAACCGCGGACAGTAAGTTCGGCGCGCATATTCGCTTTGGATGTCGATCCTTGAAGAGCGGAGGATAGGGTGTAATCGTCAAAGGGGTCAAGATGGCGTCCGTTCCATCTAGCACAAATCCTGATCGCCAACTAACGGCTGCCAAAATAGCCAAACGTGTTTTCTACGTAAATGACGCGTCCGTTGTCATCGACGTACGCACGGTACATCTCAGCAGCCTGACGGGCGCGATCTGCCTTACCGTAAATTTGATACGTTCGTCGCATTCTGGAGACATTTAGTTTCTTAGAATGCCGCGGCGTCGGAATGATCGTTTGAAGATCGTACGACAAGTTCAGACGCTTCAGCAGTTCAAGAAACTGATCTTCCGGCATTGGGAGCTGAAGCTTAACGCCTTGGCTTTCCTCAAAATGTCGGCTCGTCTGGTCCAGCTACGATTCCCGATCCCTCCATTTCGGGAAATCGTTTCTGATACTCAGCAGCAACGCATTTCCTATGTTCCTCCGCCTTATCGCAGGCCACCAGCATTAACGCCGTGAATGAAAACAAAAATAGGAACGGGAATCTAAGCATTCGGTCTCAATAAATTTCGACTGGCGAGCGCTTGCCGTCTTCCACGCTTCGCTGTTTGGCGCGTTCCTGGCCGAGAGTCGCGACACGCAATTGCCAGATCTCGTTGTCGATCTTGCGAAAGGCGGCTTCGGAAAATTCGTGAGGCGGCGCGATCTTTTTCTTAAACCGCGCAACGCTTGAAAGCGCGTGATCAATTTGCTCGCGCGGCAACGTGCCAAGGATCCGCTGCACGTTTTCGATCTCGGGAATACGATGACAAATCATCGTTAAATCATTTCCCGCACCGATGGCGAGACGAATTGTTTGTTCGAGGCTGTATCCATTCAAAATCGCGCCCATGTCGAGGTCGTCGGTCATAATCAATCCGTCGAAGCCAAACTCACTTCGAAGAAGATCGGTGATCACGCGACGCGATAAGCTCGCCGGAGTCTTCTGCGGTTCGAGCGACGGATACCAACCGTGACAAATCATCATACTGTCGACGCGATCGACAAATTTTCGGAACACTGCCAGCTCGTTTTGATCTAATTCTTCGCGGCTTCGATCGATCTTCGGCAGTTCGTAATGCGCGTCCGATTTCGCGGCCGAATATCCGGGAAAATGTTTGCCGCAGCTCGCGATCCCCTGCTTTCGCATCGCGTCGTTGAACGCGCCGGCATTGCGTGCCACCTGCTCGACCGTCTTTCCGTAACAACGGCCGCGCAACGAATTGTCCGCGTTGTCGTCGAAAGAAATGTCGAGGACCGGACAAAGATCCAGATTGAATCCGAAAACGCGCAATAAACGTCCAGTGATGTCCCCATGCCGGCGGATAAGATCGACATCGTCCTTGTCGCGTAACTGCTGCGCGTTCGGCGGCTCGCTCCCGATTAATCGCAAACGCGATACCCGGCCGCCCTCCTGATCGATAGTCATGATCGGTTCCGTTTCGCTCAAATCGCGCAGGTCATCGATCAGTTTTCGCAATTGCGACGCGCTTTCGATGTTGCGCCCGAAAAGAATGAAGCCGCCCGGCTGCACGCGCCGGAACAATTCGGCGCTGGCGGCATCGAGTTCCTTCCCAGGAACACCACACAGTATCAGTTGACCGAGCGAACTGTCGTTCATAACTTCGCAACTTAGATGTCGATGCTGACGGTGCGAACGAAAAAGCGGTTGGAATGAGAAAAATCGGTATCTACGGCGGAACGTTCGATCCGATTCATCACGGCCATTTGATTCTTGCCCGACAAACGTGCGAAGAACTTGGGCTCGACCAATTGATCTTTGTTCCAGCCGCGCTATCGCCGTTCAAGAAAGCGGCGTGCGCAAGCGGCGAAGCGCGATTGTCGATGTTGCAAGCGGCCATTGAAGGCCAGGATGGATTTGCGGCTGACGACTGTGAATTAAAACGGCCGCCGCCTTCCTATAGCATCGACACCGTGCTGCAAATCCGCGAGCGCCAGCCGACGGGGGAACTATTTTGGTTGATTGGCGCGGACAACGTCGGCGGCTTAAGCAAATGGCATCGTTTCGAAGAACTGCAGGAGCTGGTGAAGTTCGTCGTGCTCGACCGCGCTTGCCGCGAAGAGAAACAACCTTATCCGGTTATTCGACGAAACATCGACATCTCGGCGACTGAAATCCGAAACCGAGTTGCTTCCGGCCGCTCCATCCGCTATCTCGTACCACGGGCCGTGGAAGAAATTGTTCGCCGCGAAAATCTTTACCGGGAGTCAGCGACATAACCGCAAAACAGTTAGCCACGACCTGCGCCGAGCTTGCCTCGAACAAAAAGGCCGAAGAAATCGTCGTGCTCGATCTCGCCGGCATCTCCAGCTTCACCGATTTCTTCGTTATTTGCTCGGCAACGTCGGAGCCGCAACTCAAGGCCATCGCCAACGAGATTCAGACTCGATTACTAGATAATCATAATCTGCGCGCCGCCGCGATTGACGGCTTCCCGGCGAGTCAATGGATCGTCCTCGATTATCTCGAAGTCGTCATCCACATCTTCCATCGCGACAAGCGCGCGTTTTACTGTCTGGAAGATTTATGGGGCGACGCGCCACGGGTCGCGTGGGAAGCGGCCGCGGCCAGCGCCAGCTGAGTTAGCTGATCCGCCAACTATTTCGCCGAAGGCGAAGGCGTTGCGCTCGCACCACCGGCTTGCGGCGATTTCACGTCCATCAGCTCCACTTCGAAAAGCAGGGCCGAATTCGGCGGAATTCCCGGTCGACCTTGCTCGCCGTAGGCGAGATTCGCCGGGATGAAAAGTTGGAACTTGGAGCCGACCTTCATCAACTGGAGAGCCTCGGTCCAGCCTTTGATGACACCGCTAACTGGAAACGTTGCCGGTTGCCCGCGCTTATAAGAACTGTCGAATTCGGTTCCATCCGTCAACGTGCCGCGGTAATTGACCGTAACACTGTCGCTACTTTTCGGCTGCGCACCGCTGCCTTCTTTCAACACTTTGTATTGCAAACCGTTCTCGGTCGTTTTGACGCCTTCCTTTGTTTTGTTTGCGGCGAGAAATTTTTCCGCCTCCGCCGCGTTCTTTTGAGCGGTCTCCGTTAGTTTTTGTTGCATATCTTTTTCGAATGCCATCATTGTATCCCTGACTTCCTGCTCACTCAGGAGCGGTTTTCTGCCGGACAGAGCGTCTTTGAATCCGGCCGTGAACGCGTCCTGGTTCACATCGACATTCTGCCGTTTGAAATTAAAACCAACGTTGAGGCCGATGGCGTAGCTGGCCTTGTCTTTTAAATCTTTTAGCTGAGGCGGTTTTTCTTCCGCTAACACGCTGACTGCGAAGGACAAAGCAACGGCGCTAAGTAGAATAGATTTCATAAATTGAGATTGCGAATGTGATTGCGCTTTAATCTGGAACAGCGCAGAAAGTTGCAACGCTAGTGGAGAAACCGCGCTCGTCAACCCAGCGCTTTAATCTGGAACAGCGCAGAAAGTTGCAACGCTAGTGGAGAAACCGCGCTCGTCAACCCAACATCACACCGGCCGCATTTGCGCGGTTTGCCTCCTCTTTATTTCACTCCCCGGAGCCGGCTGGGCCGCGGAACCGGTTCGAGTCTCCGAGGCCGACGCGCTTCGAATCGGGAAAAAGATTTGGCAAAATGAAAGTAACGGCACCGTGGCCGGCCTTACCGCCTGGAACGCCGGGGAAAATTTCGCTTCCCTTGGAATTGGTCATTTCATTTGGTATCCCCAAGGCGTGCACGGTCCGTTCGATGAAAGCTTTCCAAAACTCCTCGCGTTCGCACGCGAACGGGGCGTCGCAATTCCCGCGTGGCTCAACCAATCCTCCGCCTGTCCATGGAACTCGCGCGCCGAATTTTCCGGCGCGCAGAATTCCGAGCGAATGCGCGAACTTCGGCAATTTTTATCGCGGACAATCGATCTTCAGGCGCAATTCATGGTTGCGCGTTTGCAACAATCGCTCGCCAAGATGCTCGACGAAGCCGCGCCGGTGGATCGCGCCAATGTAGAGCGCCAGTTTGCGCGCGTGGCGAGGACCCCGCACGGCTGTTATGCGCTGGTCGATTACGTGAACTTCAAAGGCGAAGGCGTTTTGCACACCGAACGTTATCGCGGCGAAGGCTGGGGATTACTGCAAGTGCTCGAACAAATGCACGGCAGCGAAAATGGTCCGAGCGCCGCGCGCGAATTTTCGAGTTCCGCGGCTGCAATGTTGCGTCGCCGCGTCCAGAATTCGCCGCCGGAACGACACGAGGCCCGTTGGTTGCCGGGCTGGCTCAATCGCGTTCACAGCTATAGCGAAAATTCATGAAACGAGTTTGCCTGACAACAATCATCGTCGTGGCAGCGGTCGCGCTCGCCGGATTAGCCAGAGCGCAATTGTTCGGCCCAAAAATGAAGAAACCCGGCGAGCTGATTCAAAAGCAAGCGCCGATGAAGGTGAACCAAGACCTGCTTAAGCAAGCGACGCCGGAAAATACCCGCATCGTGGTTTCCATTCCAAAACAGCGCGCTTATCTCATGATTGGTGAGGAAATCGTCGCGGACGGGCCGGTTTCATCCGGCAAACGGGGACACGAATCGCCACGCGGTCACATGCGCGTGCTTGAGAAAGATCCAAATCATCATTCAACTTTGTATGGTGATTTTGTCGACGGTTCTGGTCGTATCGTTCGCGGCGGTGTCAGCGCCCGAATTGATTCGGCGCCGAGCGGCACCCATTTCGCCGGCGCGGCGATGAAATGGTTTCTTCGATTGACCGAAGACGGCGTCGGAATGCATATCGGCATTCTGCCTGGCTATCCGGCGTCTCACGGTTGCATTCGTGAGTCAGTCGACGGCGCGAAATTATTTTACGATCACGCCAAAGTCGGCACGCCGGTCGATGTCGGCGATTTTTAAATCAGCTTTCGCCGTAGCATTTCAAACGCGGCCTGCGCGACAAGTTGTTTAAACGTCTCGCGGTCGCTTGGAAAAAATAGTTTCTTAACCTTCGTGTTATTGTCGTCTGCGAGCGCGACGTAAACGGTGCCGACCGGTTTCCCCTCCGAACCGCCACTCGGCCCGGCAACTCCGGTCGTCGCCAGCGCATATGTCGATCCTGCGCGCTTCCGCGCGCCCGCAGCCATTGCTCCTGCGACCTGTTCGCTAACAGCGCCTTGCTCCTTTATTAATTTCGGATCGACTCCGACCATATCGATCTTGGCCTCGTTCGCGTAACAAATATATCCCGCGAGCAAGACCGCGGAGGCACCCGCCACGTTCGTAATCCGGTTCGCAAGTAGTCCGCCAGTGCAGGACTCAGCAATTGCCAGCGTTTGGTTTTTCTTTGTCAGCAATTTGACCAGTACGTCCTCGAGTGCTTCATCCCTGGCAGTGAAAATCGCGTCGCCGAGCTGCGCGCGAACGATTTGATCGGCCTGATCGAGCGCGGCGCGCTTGCCGATGATTCGCACATCCACTTCGCCCGGTCGCGCGCAGTAACCGAGCTCGACTCCCGGAATCGCGAGAATCTTTGTGCCAATGGCTTCTTCGATCAACGATTCGCCCATCGACGCGATCTTATAAAACCGGCGCTCAAATCGCGGCGGACCTTTGACGATCGAACGCAAGATCGACATCACCGAGTCACGAAACATTGGTTGCAGCTCGCGCGGTGGACCTGGCAGAAGAAAGATGTGCGGCGAACGAGTCTTCGGGTTGATGTCCGCTTTCAAATACAATCCCGACGCGCTTCCGTTTTCGTTTGGGAAAATTTGTGCGCCGACCGGGACTTGAGCCTGCCGTGCAATGCTCGAGACCCATTTCAAGCCGCGCGCTTTAAGCCGCTTCTTCAGCGATTCGATCAGCTCGGCGTCCTCGCGCAATTCCAATCCGAGCAACTCAGCAGTGACGTCGCGAGTAATATCGTCGCTCGTTGGACCGAGCCCGCCGGTGACAAAGATGATTTCCCCGCGCGAAAATAATTCCTGAAGCGTTTCGCCGATTGCCGGCCCGTCTCCAACGGTTCTTCGTTCCGCAATCCGTAATCCAACTGAAAAAATCTCGCGCGCAATGAAAGCCAGATGTGTGTCGTGCACATCGCCCGCCAGAAGCTCGGTGCCGGTGTTGAGAAGGATCGTCCTCATCGAGTTGCAGAAACTCAACGCGAACACAGCAAACGTCCAACGTGCCTTTGTTCGGGATGGGCTCCGCCGTGGCGAGCGTCGAAGGCTCAATCGCCAATTTGTAGCCGTCGCGCTCTGCGCGACGTAAGCCACGGCGCGCTTCGCAAAGCTAAGCGGCTACGCTAAGCGGCGTCTTTGTCCTGCTTCTTTCGAATCAGCGGGAGTTTTTTGCCCTCAACCACGGCGCGATTGATTGTGACTTCGGCAATATCTTCCCGGCTCGGCACGTCGTACATGATGTCGAGCATGATCCGCTCAAGCATCGAACGAAGCGCGCGGGCGCCAGTGCCTTTCGTGACCGATTGCGCGGCGAGAGCGCGCAACGCGTCCTTCGTCACGGTCAGGCGCACGCCTTCCATCGAGAACAGCTTGGTGTATTGCTTGATCATCGCGTTTTTGGTCTCGGTCAGAATCGCGACCATTTCCTCTTCCGTCAGCGCGTCGAGCGAGCTGACCACCGGCAAACGACCGATAAATTCCGGAATCATCCCGAACGCTAGCAAATCTTCCGGCTCGACGTGACGAACCGCTTCTTTGCGCAACGCTTCTTCCACTTCGAGCGTCGGACTGCTGAAGCCCATTGTTTTTTGGCCGATCCGTTTTTGCACGATCTTATCCAAGCCAATGAACGCGCCGCCGCAGATGAACAAAATTTTCTCAGTGTTGACCTGGATGTATTCCTGGTGTGGGTGTTTCCGGCCGCCTTGCGGCGGAACGTTGCAAGTGCTGCCCTCGAGAATTTTCAGCAACGCCTGCTGCACACCTTCCCCCGATACGTCGCGCGTGATCGAAACGTTGTCGGTCTTGCGGCCGATCTTGTCGATCTCGTCGATATAAACGATCCCGATCTCGGCGCGCTTCACGTCGTAATCCGCGTTTTGCAACAAACGCAGGATGATGTTCTCGACGTCTTCGCCTACGTAGCCCGCTTCCGTCAGCGTAGTCGCATCCGCGATGCAGAATGGAACATCGAGAATCCGGGCAAGCGTTTTCGCCAGAAGCGTTTTGCCGGAACCCGTTGGTCCGATTAAGAGAATATTGCTCTTCTCGATTTCGACTTCGGCCAATGGGTCCGGTTGAAACGCCGCCGAAGAATCCGTCGACGGAGCGCTTTGCAAGACGCGTTTGAAATGATTGTGCACCGCTACGGACAGCGTTTTCTTGGCGACGTCCTGCCCAATCACATACTGATCGAGCATGCGGCGGATCTCCTGCGGTTTCGGAACCCGAATGTTGGAAGACTGCCGTCGCGCGTCCTCGTTCAGTTCCTTGTCGAGAATGCTTTTGCAGACGTTGATGCAACTGTCGCAGATATAAACGCCGGGGCCGGCGATCAACTTGCGCACCTCGGCGTGGCTCTTGCCACAGAACGAGCACATGGTGAGGTTGGTCGCGCGCGCCATATTTGCCCTTAAAAAAGCAGCTTCTATTCCTCCGATTTGCGTCCGGAGCCGCGTTCTGGCTGGTCGCCCGAATGGGCGCCGTCGAGTCCTTTCACTTCCTTGCGAGATTTGATCACTTCGTC
>WNGC01000347.1_pt1 | contig 26361 bp, 18 predicted proteins | sample 5400051 | NCBI WGS metagenome assembly WNGC01 (sample SAMN13153368, study PRJNA577476) | soil metagenome | isolation source: 20 cm soil or saprolite under grassland replicate 2 | place: USA:California | collected 2016-06-15
AGCAACCCGAGTCCCGTATTGCCGACGTGCTGGTGCGCATAGAGCCGGAGCTGCTGCAGCCGCGTTGCTGAGTGGAGGCGTTGACCGCGTTCGCCCCCGGCACGGCGACACAGCGCCGTGGCTACAACGCCGGCGAACCGAATTGATTTGGTCTGTAGCCGCCTCGCTGTGTCGAGGCGAAATGAATTCGTGGCGTCTTGCAAAGTGGTTTTGAGACAGCCAGTCCAGCGAACCCGCAAGTGTTCCCATTTGCTCTTTCCTCTGAGGCGGAGCGGCAATAGACTCCGCTCTGTGGCTGAAGAAGATCAGGCACGGGTGACACGCCACGGGCTTTGGCGGCGCGTGATGATTGGCCTCGCTGTCTGCGTGGCTCTGTTGATCATTTTCCATCGCCCAATTCTGCTGGCAATCGGCCGGAAGGTTGTGCTCCGTTATGCTGCGAAAGAAAATCTAAAAGCCGATTTTCGCGTTGAAGGGAATCCATTCGGCAGCGTCACGGTCCGCAGTCTTCACGCGTTCGCGGTTGGTCCTTCGCGAATCGAATCGATTGATATCGATTATCTCTACCTTGATTACAGTTTGTTCGGGTTTGCGCGACATGGTCTTCCGCGATTGTTCAATGATGTTGAAGCACGCTCCGCTAGCATTGTCTTAAATCCTTCAAAAGCGCCGCTGAGACTGCGCCCACTCCACCCGCAATTAAAATTGCCGAGGTTCTTTCCGGAACGGCTCCGCGCAACAGACTTGACCTTTATCGTTAGAAATCAGCCGTACGATTTTGTGGTCGGGCATGCGGATCTTGATCTAAATCCACGCAGCCCGGGCGAGCTGAGGATCGAAACGCTTCAGCTTCCCTCGGGCGACACCTGGTCGAGGAGCTCCGGCCAAACCTCGTATACGAACAAGAATTTAATTCTGCGCGACCTGAATTTGAGCGACCAGGAGCAGCTTCACGTTCTGAACGTTAACGCATCGCAAATCGACGCGAATGCACTTTCGATCGTTCTCAAGTGCACAGTCGGCGGCGGTCAAATATCTGCGTCTGCTGAGCTGACTGAAACAAAGATTTCGCTCGACATGAAGTTACACTTGGCTGCCGATAAAGTTGCGGCGCAAGCCCTGAACAAATTCGTCGTTTTTCCGGAGAATTATCTCTCAGGCGAAATTGATCGCCTTGCCGTCGAAGGCTCGGGCACCATCGACGCGCCCCGGACATGGAACGGTACACTGTCGCTGCAGATGAGCCGTGTGGATCGGCCGGAAATCCATTTCGATCGTGGCATCGTAGAAATCTCAGCAGGACAGGGCAGAGCGATCTTGCGCTCGGCTGAACTCGACCGAGACGTGAACAAGTTGCATCTTCAGGGCGGAATCGAGTTGCCTGACACATTCGCAGATTTTGGCCGCACGCCGGCGAGTCTTGAAATTTCCGGCACCGCACCTGACCTCGAACGACTAACGGTGGGCACGCCTGTAGAGCTGACCGGCTCGGCCCAGTTCACTGGCAGGATCGACATTGAAAATGCAACCGTACAGGCAGCCCTCGGCGTGACCGCAGACGCGGTCGGATTTTCGGATGGGATAGTTGAGAAGCTGAACTGTACGCTGCGCGCGTCCAAAGGCGTCCCGCGCAGCGATACGAAAAAACCGTGGTTCGCGGATCTTCGCACAACAATGGAGTTCGACGTAACGGGAATACATTATCGAGATTACATTGTTGATTCGGCAGCAGGATCGCTGAATGGAAGCGACGATGTTCTCGGGCTTGACCGATTGAATCTGCGGCGAAACCGAAACGAACTGAGTGTTCGCGGTCGTTATCTGCTTCCGGCAGAAGTCAGCAAATTTGCTTCGCAGCCTGCACAAGTCGATGTCGCTTTGAACGCGCCCGATGCGGGTGACTTCTGGATTATTGATTCCCCAAATAGAGTGAGCGGGCCGTTGCAACTGGCGGCGCAGATTCAATGGAAACAAGAGACCGCAAACGGACAAATGTGGGTCTTCGGATCAAACCTCAGGATGCGAGATTTGGTCTTTCGCCAACTGAGCACTCAATGTTCGATCTCGAATAATGTGATCTATCTCAATGACCTGAGCGCCGCTTTGAACGATACCGATTACGTTAATGCGACTGGGAGACTGAATCTGCATCAACCTCATCACTATAGTGGCAAGGTATCGGCAAACGTGGCGAACCTGGCAACCCTTCAGCCGCTGCTTCGCGCTTCTGGCAATCAGAATGAGCTGGCGGGCGCAGTCAAAGTCGACTGGGAAGGCCAGGGGCAGGGAGTGGCGGCTTCCCAGCCGTCAAATTCGACATCGACCCCGAAAGCGTTGGGGGTCGCTCCTTGGAAAAACTCAGGCAAATTGAATCTGGTATTGCAGAAGGGGCGCTATGGAGATTTGCAATCGTTACAGGCGAACGTCGATGCCTCTTATTCGCCAGATGGTCTTGATGTACCGATCATCTTTTTCGCCACAGGCAACATGGACTTTCGTGCCATCGCTCGGACGAAAGGTGACATGCTGGAGATCGATAAAGTCGAGCTGAACCAAACAGTTACCCCGCCAGCGCGCCGGGCGGGTCGGAGCGGCGCGCTCGGAGACCGCGCCCTACCAGTTCAAAAGACGAATTACGCGTACGGTTCTATCTCGCTTCCGTTTGTCTGGAGGAATCTCGGGACCAACGCTGCAGTTATTCCGTCGTCTGGCAAAGTGTCTGGCGTATTTCAGGCTCAAAACGTCGATATCAAAAAATTCTTCGATGACCTCGGAGTGAAAGCGATGACGTCCGGTGTTTTCAACGCCAGGCTCGACGCAGACGGAACAATCTCTGACTTAAAAGCGCGACTCGACGTGCAGGTGCGCGATTTAAGAAGTGAATACTGGCCCAAAATGGAGCCAGCCACTCTCGAGCTCAGTGCGCAGGCCGCGCAGGATCGGCTGACCCTCGTGGGCAAGCTGCAGCAGGCCCGGATTCAGCCGGCGGAACTAAACGCAAGCATGCCTTTGGACATTCCGAAAATTGCCAGTGCGCGAAAAGTCCCGGACGACACGCCGATCACGGCAAAGGCTCGGGTTCCGCGCACCTCGCTGAATTTTGTCCGGCAATTTGTTCCGGAACTTGAGCAACTCGATGGCGATCTCGGCTTGGACGTGGATGTCAGTGGCACACTCGGTCATCCGGTTTTGAGCGGAGCAGGGGACATGACGGTGAACGTGGCGCGTTTTACGAATGCGACTATTCCTGCGGTGAGAGGATTTGGTGCACGTGTAAGTTTTAGAGATAATGCGCTCACCCTCGACCGATTCGGAGGCGATATCGCTGGCGGCCCATTCACAATGGGTGGCCGAGTCACGTTTACCAAGCTGACCGAGCCAACTCTCGATTTACAATTTAGGGCTCAGAGCATGTTGATTGCACGAAATGATACGCTGACCGTGCGCGCCGACGCAGACATAAAAGTAGCAGGCCCATTCGCTGCCGCGACGGTCAGCGGCAATGTTGCTCTGACGGACAGCCGCTTTCTCAAAAACATCGATCTGATTCCCATCGGGTTGCCCGGCAGACCAGCACCTCAACCGCCGTCCGAGCGTCCGGAATTCTTTTCGTTTCCGGCTCCGCCGTTGCGCGACTGGAAATTTGATGTGGCAGTCAAAACCAAGAATCCCGTCATCATTCGCGGTAATCTGGCGACCGGCGACGCGACTACTGATTTGAAATTAACAGGCACCGGCCTTCGGCCTGGCTTACAGGGGGTGGTGCAGATGGAAGATGTCGAGGCCACGTTGCCCTTTAGCAGGCTCGACGTCACTCGCGGAACTCTCACTTTTTCTCCCGACGATCCGATGAATCCCACGGTCGATCTGCACGGCACATCAGTGATCCGCGACTACACGGTACGCGTTTACGTTTACGGAACGTTGCTTTCGCCACAGGCGATTTTCACCAGTGAACCGCCCCTGGCACAGGAAGAAATCATTTCGTTGATCGCCACTGGCGCGACCAGACAGGAACTTTCGACTGGCAACGTTCTGGCTGGACGCGCGGCCATGCTCCTGATCCAGCAGCTGTACCGGAAAATCGTCAAAAAAGGTGAGCCGACCGAAAGCAACACGGTCTTCAATCGCTTAGATCTTGATTTGGGGACAGTTGATCCGCGAACTGGCCAGCAACAGGCTACGATGCGGTTCAAGATCGACGATCACCTTGTACTCACAGGTGACGTCGGTGTTCGTGGCGATTTCAGAGGGAAGCTAAAGTATCTGATTCGTTTTCGCTGACATGCGACACCGGGTCCTTTTCTTTTTCGGAGGCGTGGCCCTTGCATTTGAAGTCGCAGCGCAGAGTGCGGTCGACGTCGCGAGACCTGAAGAACAACAAACAGCGCGGCAAGCGGTTGAGAAAGCACAGGAGAAACGCGCGAAGCAGGCGAGCATCATCGAGTTTCGCGGTGAACAGGCTTTCGCTGAAAAAGAGTTGCGCGTGGCGCTCAAAGAAGAGATCACCACCATTGAAGATTTTGGGTTAAGCCCGGCTCGCGCCGACGATCTGGCCTTCTTTCTCGAAGTTTTTTATCGGAAGCACGGCTACGCGAAAGTGAACGTGCACTACGTCATTGAATCGGGGAGCCGCTTGCGGTTGGACATTACCGAAGGCCCGCGGTTTACGCTGCGCACGATTGTGTTTGATGGGAACACGCGAGAGCCCGCCGACAAACTCTTCGACTACATGGTGGGACCAACGCGAGAGCGATACTCGAAGCTCGAGAAAACATTGCCATTTGTGGCCGCTGACATGGAGGAGGGGACCAAGCTTGTGCAGCGGTTTTATGTGGCGGAAGGCTTTCTCAATGTCGCGGTCGATCCACCGCGTTACAAATTTCAGCCGCAAGGCGACGAGGTCGACGTGGTCGTTCCGATCCACGAAGGACGGCAGTATTTTTTTGGTCACATCGCGTTCATCGGACAAACTATTTACGGTGCGCAGGCGCTTCGGGCAGAAATATCCGATTTGCTACAGCGGCCTTACACCGATTTGCGCGTGGAAGACATGCCGCGGCGTCTCCAGGCGTATTTCAAAGCGCGCGGGTATTACGACGTGAAAATCGACGCTACCGGTGCGCCCGAGGAAGCAGTCGGCGGGCGAGTGCCGGTGCAGATCACGATCTCGCCGGGACCGGTTTACCATTTCGATGGGACGACAGTTACCGGACTAACTCGGTTGCATCCGAGCTTTGTGACGAAACGATTCACGCGATTGCAGGGCAAAACGTACAGCCCGGACGTTCTCGACCGGCGCTTTCGCACGCTCATGAAAACCGGCCTGTTCAACGTACTGCAGATCAAGCCCGTTCCGGTCGACGGACATCTTTTGCGACTCGATATCTCGGCAGAGGAAGCCAAAAGCAAGGAATTCGGTTTTTGGGTCGGCTTCGATACGTACGAAGGTGCACTCGCAGGTGTTCAAGTTGGGGATCGCAATCTTTTCGGCACCGGTCGAGCCGGGTCGGCCACGATCGAGGTCTCGCAGCGAAGCTACCGGGGTGAGATTTTGTACCAAGACCCATTCTTTCTCGACACTGATTTTGTTTTCACAGCACGAGGCTTCGCCCTCACATTTGATTACGATGGCTACACGAAGTTCGAGTTAGGCTCACGATTCGAGCTCAGCCGCAAAATCACAAAAAATGACGAGATATCGCTATTTTTTTCGCCGCGCCACGTCAAGATAACAGACTCGGAGATCAGGCCGAGTGTCCTCCTTGGCCCCAAAGATTACCAGGTAGATACGATCGGGCTCACCAACACGCTCGACCTGCGCGAGAGCCCGTATGTGAATCCACGTGGTTTCTTGTTTGTCAATACGCTGGACGTGGCTACGAGCGCGCTGGGGAGCGACATCGAGTATATCCGAGGCACAATGCGTGCGGGCTACTATCTTCCGTTTGGACCCAAACCGCTCACGCCGGGAGTAGTTGATGACCAGCCGAGTGAAAGCGGTTTCCAGCGTTGGCTTCACCAGTCATCGATCGCGTTCGGCGCGCGGGCCGGCATTGTTCATTCGCTTACAACGAGCGGCGCGGACGAAGCGACCGCTATTCCCATTGACGAACGTTTCTTTATTGGCGGCGCCACAACGGTGCGCAGTTTCGGCGAACGCGACCTTGGCCCGCATGATAATCACGGGCATCCAGTCGGTGGCGAGTTCTACACAGTCTTCAATGTGGAATACACGTTTCCAATTTTCGGGGAACTACAGGGAGCAGTATTTACCGATGCCGGGAATCTTTTGCCAACGTCCGAGGATATCGGCCTGAACGACATGCGCTACGCGATCGGCGCGGGCTTGCGGTACAAGCTGCCGGTCGGTCCCATTCGCCTTGATTACGGCGTCAATCCCGATCCGCACGCATTCGAGGACTTCGGCGCATTCCATTTCAGCTTTGGCTTTGCGTTTTGAAGCGCTCCTCTTCTTTCATTAACACCGCGCTTCAGCAAGGATGTATTTGGCGCCGAAGGCGCCGCGGTCACCGTCAGCCTGGGGCACCGCCCCAGGTTTCAATGTTTACGAAGATACAAGCGCTGAAAACGTGATTCGTTCTTGCGCTATTGAATCGCGCTTTCAGCGCTGTTTACACGGTGATTTGAATTCCTGGGGCGATGCCCCAGGCTATTATGAGATAGCGTCTTTGGCGCCAAATCGGGTACAGCCTCGTGTGTTAATGATATCGGAAGCAATGCAAAATCGAGAATCGCTCGGCGACACGCCGCCCGAAGAATTTCGCAGGCAACTGCACGCGCTCGCGGATTGGATTGCGGATTTTCGACAGAACATCGATTCTTTGCGAGTAGCGCCTGACGATAAGCTAGGTGCGACTCTCGCCAATATTCCGACGCAGCCGCCCGAGCAATGCGACTCGTTCGACAAAATTCTGAGCGACGTCGATCGGCTAATCGTTCCGGGCATGGTGCACTGGAGTCATCCGATGTTCCTTGGTTATTTCGGCTGGACGACCACTGCGCCTGGGATCCTGGGCGAAATCATTACTGCGCCACTCAATGTCAACGCAATGACATGGCGTACGTCACCGGCGGCGACTGAACTGGAAACGCTGGTGATCGATTGGATCCGCCAGTGGGTGCATTTGCCACAAGAGTTTGGAGGCGTGGTGTACGACACCGCATCCGTCGGCGTGATGCATGCGCTGGCTGTGGCGCGCGAAGAGGCTGCGCCGTCGGTGCGCAAGCGTGGATTGATAGGCGCGGGCGCGCCGGTGTTTCGCATTTATGCTTCCGAGCAGGCGCATAGCTCGGCGGAAAAGGCGGCGATCGCGCTCGGCTTGGGTGAAGAAAACGTGCAACGCATTCCGACAGATTCGGCGTTTTGCATGGAATCGAGTGCGTTGCGCGAGATCATTACACGGGATCTGCGCGAGGGTTTTAGACCGCTGGCGGTTATTGCCACTGTCGGCACAACATCGACCGCGAGTGTTGATCCTGTGCGTGAAATCGCAAGAATCTGCCGCGAATTCAAACTGTGGCTCCACATCGATGGGGCGTACGGCGCGGGATTTGCCATTTTGCCTGAGTGCGAATCGCTGACCGCGGGTTGGAGCGATGCTGATTCTATCGTCGTGAATCCGCACAAAAGTCTTTTTGTGCCACTCGATTTCAGCGTGCTGTATGTGCGCGATCTTGAGCGGTTACGACGCGTCTTCACCCTGGTACCGGAATATTTGCGCGGCGATACCGTCGAGGCACAGAAGAATTACATGGACTACGGCATCCAGCTTGGCCGCCGGTTTCGCGCGCTCAAAGCGTGGGTTATTTTCCGCAGCTTCGGCCGGGACGGAATGGCAGCCCGTCTGCGCGAACACATTCGCCTGGCGAACCGGTTTGCGGATTGGATAAGGAATGACGATCGATTTGAGCTCGCGGCACCTGTAAGCATGGGCGTTGTTTGCTTTGGCTTCATTGGCGCCGCCAAAGATAAGCTCGACAAGTTAAACAGTGAGATCGTGGAAAGAATCAATGCAAGCGGATGCGCTTATCTCACGCAGACGAAGTTGCGCGGCCGAACGGTAATGCGAATCGGCATCGGTAACGTGCTTACGACCGAAGAGCATCTGCGTAAGGCATGGCTATTGATTCGAGAAATGGCGGATGCAATCGGAACATAGGCCCGTTTAGCGGAGTGCAACCCCACGGGCCGCACAGACTGAAAGTTGTTTCGACGCTGCGGTTGCGGCTGAGCATCGTCGCCAGTAGTTTTCGCCCGCTATGATGAAGTTACTGCGCAGGCACAAAGACTGGCTGATGATCGTGATCGCCATTCTGGCGATTCCCTTCATTTTTTATTTTATCAGGACGCCTGACTACGGTCAGATGCGGCGAGGCGACATTGGCAAGATTTACGGGCGCACACTTACGCAGCTCGAGATTGACGCAAATGCGCGCCTGGGCGGCTTGGCCCAAGCTCTCGGAATGTCGGAGCTTTGGGAGACGCTATCGCGCGGACAACAGGGGAACGTAGGCTACGGTGAATTTGCTCTTAACCTGATCATTTTGCGTCATGAGGCAAACGCGCTTGGCCTCCGTCCAAGCTCCCCCGAGATTGCTGATGTCGTGCGCAAATTACCGGCGTTTCAGGGCGACTCGGGGTTCGACATGACTAAGTTCAGCGATTTTGTGCGGAATGGTCTGGGGTCACGGGGGCTCGGGGAAGAACATATCGAGCAGTTGGTCCGGGATGAGCTGGCGCTCAAGGAAATTAAGCGTCTCCTGGCGGCAGGCATTCCAGTGTCCAAAGGCGAGCTCGATGAAAATTTTCAGCGCGGCTACGACAAATTCTACGTGACTGTCATTCGATTTCAGTCCCCTGATTTTGCTAATAGCATCACAGTCACCGACGAAGATGTGCAGAAGTTCTACGATGGCCATAAGGCCGAGCTCAAAAGCGACGAAAAACGCAAGGTGCAGTTTGTTCAGCTCGGCCTGACTGAGGAGCAAAAGAAGTTGACTGGCAAAGACCGGATTGACGCGTTACAAAAGCTGGCGGATCGCGCAACCGATTTCACGCAAGCGCTGCTAGAGAAAGCCGCGGATTTCAAGCAGGCCGCTGGAAAATTCAAGTTGCCGGTCAAGGAGACAGGTGAATTTACAGCCGCTGCGCCCGATGCTCAGCTGAAAGTCGATCCACAGCTTGGTGCGGCAGCTTTTAAGCTATCGGCGCAGGAGCCGAACAGCGATCCCATCCAGGTGGCGGATGGATTTTATATCTTGCATCTTGCAGGAATTACCGAGGCGCATCCTCTTACGCTCGAAGAGGCGAAACCAAAAATTGTAGAATCAATGAAGAAGTCGCGATCGCGTGAAGTAATGTCAACGAAAGGGGCGGAGGTTGTGAATCAGCTTCGCGAGGCAACGAAGTCTGGACAGTCACTGGAGGCGACTATTCAAAAGACGGGCGCAAAACCTGAAAAGCTCCCGGCGTTTTCGCTGATGGAAGAGGAAAAAGCGAAGTCCGTGATGGAAGAGGAAAAAGCAAAATCGGAAGACAAAGAATCGAAGAATGAGCCGGCTGATCTACCTGCGATCAAAGAGGCCGTGGCATATCTGAATCCTGGTGAGATCAGCGATTTTTCTCCCTCTGGTGAGAACGGATTTATCGCGATTTTGGAAAAGCGAGAGGCATTCACAGATGCAAATAGCGGCGAAAAGAAGGCGGCATTTGAGAAAAGGGTAATGGACAACAAACAGCGCATCGTCCTTTACGAGTGGTTGCACGATCGGCAGCAGGCGGCCGGCCTTAAATTTGAACAGGGCTAAACGATAGAGGCGCTGTCTGAGCCGCAGTGCTTTGCGCCGATGGAACAATCGCCTGATCAGATCTTTGACGACGCGAACGGCGACCTCGCTGTCGGCGACCTTGAAACCGCGGTGGGAAAGTACCGGCGCTGTGTTGATATGGCGCCCGATTTTTTCGATGGCTGGCACGCGCTGGGCATGGCGCTCATGAAACTCGGGCGTTTTGACGAAGCGATCGACGCAGGCAAAAAAGCTGTCGAGCTTCGGCCCAATGATCAGATCGGCTGGACCAGCCTGTCGCTATTTTATAATCGGGCCGGCAACATCAAGGAAGCCGAAGCAGCCGGCGCCAAGGCGAAGATACTGGGGTGGGGCGGCAAGATCGCGAAGGAATAACGGGTGCAATAATCCGAGAGATTCCTCGCTTCGCTCGGAATGACATAAAGGCCGGCAGCAAGGTCGCGGGGGAGTAAGGCGCTCCGTAGCTCGCCAGACCGGAGTCAGCCCAGGAATTTATTTTGACAGACTGTAGTTTCAGGATTTACTGAAACTACATGAATAACGAGAACAAATCGGCTGCCGCCCTGCGCGAAGCCCGGGACGAATTTGTAAGCCAATGGGGCGTGATCGGGAGCGCATGGGGAGTCAACCGTACCATGGCGCAGATTCATGCCCTGCTCATTACCGCTCCGTCTGCGCTCAGCACGGATGAGGTCATGGCGGAGCTAAAGATCAGCCGCGGGAATGCTCACAGTAATCTGCGCGACCTGGTGAGCTGGGGTCTGGTGCGCAGTGTCGTTCGGAAAGGCGAACGGAAGGAATTTTTTGAAGCGGAAAAAGATGTCTGGAAGATGTTCTGCATCATCATTCGCGAACGTCGAAGGCGAGAGCTGCGGCCAGCGCAGGCTGTTTTAAAAGAGTGTCTCTCGCGGACCAATAATTTGAGAGGCACTGAAGCGGCCGCTTTTAACAAACAACTCAGAGCGCTCAGTGACTTCCTCGAGCTGGCGGACGGCGTGATCACGAAACTCTCGCAGTCGGAGCAAAGCAAAATGGTTCCCTGGGCGCTCAAATTTTTGAAATGAACAGACCGCTTCCACCGAAACAGCAAAACAAGAAAGGAAACCGTCATGACTCCAATCGTTTGGACTTACATCATCTACATCGCGCTGAGCATTCCGCTCACCGTCTGGGTCGCGCAAACGCTCCACAAGAATGGCCGCGTTTTTTTGATTGATTCGTTTCACGGGAACGAACAGCTGGCCGGGTCCGTCAATCATCTCCTGGTGGTTGGCTTCTATCTTATCAACATCGGCTACGTTGCGCTCGCTCTGAAAGAGGGAATTGCACCGGCAGATCTTCGGGGAGTATTTGAAACGATCAGTCACAAAGTCGGCGTCGTCATGCTGGTGCTCGGCTGCATGCATTTCTTTAACATCTTCGTGTTCTCGAGAATGCGTCGCCGCGCTCTTTTGCAATCCGCACCGCCGCCGGTGCCTCCTCAAGCTCATGTTCCAATCCCCGCGCGATGAAGCGTCTCTACGTTCTGTTCGATGCGCAATGCGAGCTCTGTGTTCGCTGTCGCAACTGGCTGATGAAACAACCGGCTTTTGTGCCACTTGCGTTCGTCGCGTTGCAATCGGATGAAGCAAAGCTGCGATTTCCAGGAATCGAAACGCTTAGACCGAACGACCAGTTGCTGGTGATTTCAGATGACGGCTCGGTTTATCGTGGCGCCTATGCCTGGATCATGTGTTTGTGGGCGTTGCGGAAGTACCGAGAACATGCGCAGCGCTTGGCCCATCCAATCTTGGTACCATTCGCGCGGATTGTTTGTGAGTTGTTGTCACGGAATCGGTTCTTTCTGTCGGGTGCACTCTTTCGGCAGGATGCGCGAAGCGCGGCGAAAAAGTTGACCGCTCATTATGATCTGCACAAAGCGACCTCGTCGAACGCTGCTTGCACGCGATGAAAATAATTATCGCCGGCGGAACTGGCCAGGTAGGCACGATTCTTTGTCGCGCTTTCTCCGCCGCCGGGGATGATGTTGTAGTCCTTGCTCGAAGATCGACGCCGTCTTCATTATGCCGATCCGTACAGTGGAATGCCGAAACTCTTTGCGCCTGGACAGATGAACTCGAAGACGCCGACGTCGTTATCAATCTCGCCGGTAAAAGCGTGAATTGCCGTTACGGAAAACGAAATCGACGCATGATTGTGGATTCGAGAGTCGATTCGGTTCGTGCAATCGGTCGCGCGCTTGAAAAAGCAAAGCGACCGCCGCGCATCTGGTTGCAAGCGGCGACGGCAACCATTTACGCACACCGATTTGACGCACCGAACGACGAATTTACCGGCTTAATCGGCGGAAATGAGCCCGACGCTCCTGACACGTGGCGTTTCAGTATCGATGTCGCCAAAGCCTGGGAATCGGCAGTCAACGAAGCTGCTTTATTGCCACAAACCCGGACCGTAATCATGCGATCGGCGATGATCATGAGTCCGGATCGCGACGGAATTTTCGCAACACTACTTACTTTAGTTCGACTTGGTCTCGGCGGTCGCGCCGGGAATGGACGGCAATTTGTTTCCTGGATTCACGAGTATGACTTTGTCCAAGCCATCAGCTTTTTGATCGAGAACGAAATCTCCGGAATCGTGAACGTTTGCTCGCCGAACCCATTGCCGAATTCCGAGTTCATGCGCGACTTGCGACGGGCGTGCGGAACAAAAATTGGCATGCCGGCATCGAAATGGATGCTAGAGATCGGCGCGTTCTTTATGCGAACCGAGAGTGAATTGATTTTGAAAAGCCGAAGGGTCATCCCGAGTCGATTACTTCAAAACGGTTTCGCGTTCCGATTTCCGAACTGGCGAGATGCGGCCGCAGATCTTTGCGCACGCTATCGCAAAACCGCGTAGTGACCTTGCGGTCACGCGCGTGGGTCTCATTAACACCGCGGCTTCAGCCCGGTGTTCCCGCGCTCCGCGGAGGAAAACCATTTCAACGGTTTCTGGGACGAGTATCGCCACACCACCGCGCTGAAGCGCGGTGTCAATTGGAACTCACCAGATATTCACGCGCTTATCTGCCGGACGAACCATCGGTGAGCCGTCTGGAACATCGAATGCCTTCGCGAATTCCGGCAGATCGGAGAGCGGGCCGTTCACCCGATATTGGGCCGGCGAATGCGGGTCGGTATTCAAGCGCAGTTTTTGCTCTTCGTCGCGGATTTTCGACCGCCAGATCGCCGCGAACGATAAAAAGAATCGCTGCTCGGGCGTAAATCCATCGATCTTTTGCTCCCGTGCCTGCGGGTTTTTGTCGAGTGCTTTTTGCAATGCAGCGTAGGCGAGCTTCACACCGCCGATGTCGGCAATGTTTTCGCCCTGGGTCAGCTCTCCGTTTACGTGCTTACCCGGCAATGGTTCGTATTCGTTGTATTGATTGACCACCGCTTGCGAGCGTTTCTTGAATTCCGCCGCTGACTTCGGCGACCACCAGTCACGCAAATTCCCATCGGCGTCGAACTGTCGGCCTTGATCGTCGAAGCCGTGCGTCATCTCGTGACCAATCACCGCGCCGATACCGCCATAGTTCACCGCATCGTCCGCGTTCGCATAGAAGAACGGCGGCTGCAAGATGCCTGCGGGGAAGACGATCTCGTTTCGGCTTGGCTGATAATACGCGTTCACCGTTGGCGGTGTCATGCCCCATTCTGTGCGATCGACCGGTTTGCCGATCTTGTTCAACTCGCGGTTGGTTTCAAACTGCGACGCCCGCATTTCGTTCAACACGTACGGTCCGCGATCGATCGGCAGCAGCGAATAATCGAGCCATTTGTTTGGATAACCGATCTTCACCTGCATCGCTGCCAGCTTTTTCAACGCTTGCTCTTTCGTCGGCTGGTCCATCCATTCAAGTGTCTTGATCCTGTCGGCCAGCGCCTCCTTCAAATTGTTGACCAGCTCGAGCGCGCGCGCCTTTGCTTCCGGCGGAAAATTAAACGCTACATAAAGTTTTCCGAGCGCCTCGCCGATGGCCTCATCTTCCGACGTGATCACGCGCTTCCAGCGTGGCTTGATCTGTTGCGCGCCGCGCAGAATCCGCTCGCGAAAATTAAAATCTTCATCCACAAAATCCTTTGAGAGATCGGGCGCAGTCGCACCAATCAGGTGCCAGCGCAGATACGCTTTCCAATCATCCATGGGAGTATCCTTGAAGACTTTGTCCGCGGCCTTGAAGAATTCCGGCTGCTGAACGTTCACATCCTGGGGTGCGAGCAGATTGACCGCTTTGAAGTAATCGTTCCAACTCCAGTTCGGCGTCAGGTTCTGCAACTGTTTTACCGGCATTTTGTTGTAGTTCTTGATCGGATCGCGCAATTGCACCCGGGTGCGCGATGCTTCGGCCAGTTTCGTTTCCAGCGCCAGGATCTTCCTGGCTTCGTCTGACGCTTTCGCCGGCGGATCGCCCAGCAGCGTCAACATTTTCGCCACATGCTCGACATATTGGTCGCGCAGTTTTTTCGAGGCTTCATCAGTCTTGGTATAATAATCGCGGTCCGGCAGGCCGAGACCATCTTGAGCGGCCTGCGCAAGCTCATGCGTGCTGTCTTTGGCGTCCGGCTGCGCGCCGAAACCGAAGAGCACATCGATTCCCATTGAATGCAGATGCGCGATTTGTTTGAGCAGACTGGCCCGATCATTGATCGCCTCGATCGCTTTGAACTCCGCATCGAGTGGTTTTGTCCGTAACGATTCGATCGTGTTCTCATCCATTCCGCTCGCGTAAAAATCGCCAACTTTCTCGGTCTCCGGCGCCAGGCGCGGATCGACTTTTGTGTTCTGCGCCTTTTCGGCAATGTCGTGAAGCGCGTCGTTGTTGTGCTCGATCAGCTCGTTAAAGCTGCCCCAGCGTGTGTACTCCGGCGGGATTTCGGTGCGTTTGATCCAGGCGCCGTTGGCGTAAAGAAAAAAATCGTCCTGCGGCTTCACCGATGTATCCATGTTCTTTGGATCGATCGGCGGCGAGTTTTGCCCGTTCTGCGGCTGCGGCTGGGCAAGCGAAGCAAGGGCAGCGATCAGCGAAATGGTAACAGTGATGAATGACTTCATACTTTTGAAAACAGGTGAGTGGTTCCGGATTGTTTTAATGCGGATTAGACCTTCTACAGGCACTTCCGTTGAAAGAGTGCTTGCTCGTTGTGGCGGCGCTCCATGAGCGCCGTCGCCAGGAGGAAATCCGGTTTTGTCGGCGATCACAGACCGCCGCTACAGGTTACAGCTGCTCGATTTGGTAGCCGCGTTTTTGCAATAACGCAATGACACTACGCGGCCCGGAGAAATGAAGTGCGCCTGCGACAATCGCTGTTGGCTTGCCGGTTTTCAGTTCCGCCTCGATCCGGGGAACCCATTTCACATTTCGATTATCGACAAACCGAGCTGCGATCGTGGGCGCCTGGCTGCGCAGTCGCGTGTCACCTGCCCAAAGCGCATCAGTATCGCCTTTGCGCCATGCCTTGTACATCTTGCTTAAATCTTTTGCGCCGTCTTCCGGCTGAGTAAGGGCGTCCCGCAGCATGAATTCGCCTTCGCGGTCTGACAATCCACCCATGACCGCCACATGTTCATCAACCGATTCAAGTCCTGCTATCTCTTTTCCTGTCATTCTCGCATGGTCCACGAAATAATTGTCCAATCCGTGCGTGGCGGAACTCTTGCTATAGCTGGCCGGGGCGGCGAGGTGCTGCGCAATCCACCACGGTTTATAGCGGAGATCGGTCTCGAAGCCCCCAACTCGTGCGGGCTTGCCGTGGCGAGCGTCTGCTTTGACCGTCAAAATATTTTGACGCAGCCAGGCAAAAAGTTCCGAGTCGATCTTCGAGCGGATATCCTGTCCCGGCGGATATTTGGCCGCTGCTTCGAATTTCCTTTCGAATTCGGCGTGCCGGCTTGGATCGAATTCCAAGACGATGCGTTTGCTCTCTCGTAGCGCCAGTTCGTACGGAGAGGGGAGTGGATAATCTTTCTTGCTGAGCGCGTGAATTGAGCCCACCAGGTAAAATGGCGCTCCGGCATTAGTCACGCGCCAGACACAACATTTTGGAAATTTGTGCGCGGGCGAACCTGCAATTGCGGATAGCGGCGTCAAACCCAGCAGGACCAATGCAATCCAGACGCCGCGGACACGTCGGGTAGGCAAAAACATTTCGTGGTTTTTACCGAAAAAAAGGGCCGAGTCAAATTAACTCTTAGGAGGCTGTCAATTCGTTGCCCCGACTCGGCACACACGGACGCACACCTCAACCCGATTTGAGATTAAAGGGCTTTTTGATACTCTAGCGCAGAGAAAAATGACCGGAACCGTGAGACGTTATTTCAATGTTGCATTTCTCACGGCCGCCGTTGCCCTCGCGGACACAACGACATTCGCTGGGACCGAGTGGGAGATCATCAAGGTGAGCGGTCATGATTACCTGACCGTCGATAACATTTCGCGGTTTTATGGATTGCCCGCAGGCGTCGTCCCGTCAGGTGAGAAAATCCGGACCGAGACAGTCAAGAACCCGCTCCAATTTGTCAGCGGCAGCCGCGAGGCAATGATTAATGGCGCGCGAAGTTGGCTGTGCTTCCCGTTGGTTGAGCAGGACGGAAACTATCTGGTCTCGAGAACGGATGTGGCCAAAACCATTGAACCGCTGGTGCGGCCGCACCGTGTTGCCGTAGGCAAGATCCAGACGGTAGTGCTCGATCCTGGGCATGGTGGCTACGACAAGGGACAGGTGAGTCGTTACGGATACGAAAAAGATTTCGCACTCGATGTAGCACGAAAACTGCGCCCGCTTTTGCAATCAAAAGGACTGCGCGTGGTCATGACACGCGAGGGCGATTATTTTGTGCCTTTGGAAGTGCGCGCACGGGTCGCCAACGCCGCACGAAACTCGATTTTCGTCAGCATTCATTTTAATGGAACGAATGACGATCCGAACGCCACCGGTTTCGAGATTTTTTCATTTACGCCGCGTGGAGCGCCATCGACGTCTGACAGCGCGGTGAGCTCGAGTTCTCTCAATATGCAACCCGGTAGTACGGTGGATGGGCAAAGCATGGCGCTCTCGGCTTGCATTTATCATTCGCTCGTCGGTCACATCCCCGAGTACGACCGGGGAATCAAGCGCGCCCGGTTCGCCGTGTTGCGCCTGACGAAAGTGCCCGCTGTGCTAATCGAAGGAGGGTTCCTGACAGAGGGCGGCGAAAGCAGGTTGATTTCGAACAAAGATTGGCGCGGCAAGTTGGCGGCAGCGATTGGGGTAGGGATCGAGAGCTATCGCGAGTTGGGCGTTAAGAAGCAGCCGCCAATGCTCGTTGCGGATTATCGCAAGCAAATTAAGTCAGCGCCGGTTGAACGCGTTATTCAGGAGGGACAAGTGAAGGAAGCGGATGACAGTCTAATCAGCCTGATTGGCAAATCCGCATTTTTTACGCCGCAGCAAACGTCAACTCCTTCAAAAAAAGTATCTCTCGAATCCGACGTAATCGTGCCGTGAAAGCGCGATCTCAACGATGGCGCATGCGTTTAGACGACATGCGGGTCTGTCTTGACCATCTACTTGAATACAGCAAGCTGGTTTCAGCACTCAACCCCAACGAAAGGACATAATGAAAAAACATATCACTCACACAATGGTCGCCCTCTTTGCGACCGTCGCCGTTTCCATCGCCGCAACGCCGGACAAGGCCGCCATGGAAGCCAAGGAAAAATCAGCCTGGCAGGCATTCAAGGACAAGAACGCGGACGCCTTCAAGAAAGTCGTCGATAAAGACATTCGCTGCGTTTACGCGGATAGCATCTCCACCAGTATTCAGAGTGAACTGGCCGCTATGCCAAAGTGGGACATGAAATCGTTTGAGATTAGCGATTTCGACATGTTCTCCGATGAAAAGGACGTCATCGTGACGACCTATAAGGTGAAGCTCGATGGCACGGCAGATGGAAAGGATATGTCCGGCACTTACAACGCCGGATCCGTTTGGAAACTGGAGAACGGTCAATGGCTCGCCATTTTCCACACCAACATAAAGCTAGAGACAAACGCAACACCCGCGGGATAAATTCTCTGCTGCAGTTCCCGGCGGCTCCATTCTGCGAACCCCGAAGGCTTTCGCGGCTGACACAAGCGCCCTGCAAAATCGGCCCTTGTTGACTTCGTTTAGTCGAGTCTTATTCTCATCGGAGAAAGAAAGTGCGGGGGAGCCGCCTGGCTGAGAGGTCCGAGAAAAATCGGACGACCCCTTGAACCTGATGCGGGTAATGCCGCCGAAGGAAGCGAGGCCTGGCCATGCGATTTTCTACGCATGGCCTTTTTCATGTCAGACAGAATTAACAGAATGGACAAAATGAATGGAGCGACCGGGGCGAGCGACATAGAAGGTAAAGCCGCGACGGGTAGCGGCGAGAGAGGCGGGAGCCGATCGAGTTTCAATTCGGAAAAAACCAACGGCACAGATTCTGTTCATTCTGTCGAAAAATCTCTGCCAAATTCCAAAAAGATTTACGTTTCGGGCAAATTGCATCCCGATATTCGTGTGCCGTTTCGCGAGATCTCACTCGCGCCGACCAAAACGATTGCCGGAGGGATTGAAGTAAACGAGCCGGTATGTGTTTACGATGCTAGCGGTCCGTGGGGCGATCCGGATTTCAGTGGCGACGCGGAACAAGGTCTCTCTCCGTTGCGCGCAAAATGGATCCGCGCCCGCGGAGATGTGGAAGAATACGACGGCCGAGTGGTTAGGCCGATCGATGATGGCTACTTGTCGGAGAAACACGCGGCGTCGCGAAATGGAGATTCGTCATTCGTTATTCGTCATTCGTCATTCAGCGCGCGTAAGCCGTTGCGCGCAAAGATCGGCAAAGCGGTTACGCAATTATGGTACGCGCGCCACGGAATCATCACGCCTGAGATGGAATTCATTGCGATCCGCGAGAGCGGATGTCAGGCTGCCAGCTTGACTCGGCCGGCAGGCTGTCAGCCTGCCGCGTCAAATTCTCTTCGTCACCAACATCGAGGCGAATCTTTCGGCGCCCACATTCCTGAGGAAATAACACCTGACTTCGTGCGCTCGGAAGTCGCGCGCGGCCGCGCAATAATTCCCGCGAACATTAATCACCCGGAATCCGAGCCGATGATCATCGGCCGCAATTTCCTCGTAAAGATCAACGCCAACATTGGCAACAGCGCCGTGGCATCATCCATCGAAGAAGAAGTCGAGAAGATGCGCTGGGCGACAAAGTGGGGCGCCGACACGGTGATGGATCTCAGCACCGGCAAGAACATTCACGCCACGCGCGACTGGATCGTTCGCAACAGCCCAGTGCCCATTGGCACTGTGCCGATTTATCAGGCGCTGGAAAAGGTCGGCGGTCGCGCCGAGGAACTGACCTGGGAGATTTATCGCGATACGCTTGTCGAACAAGCCGAGCAGGGAGTCGATTACTTCACCGTCCACGCCGGCGTGTTGCTTCGCTACATTCCGCTGACCGCCCGCCGCGCCACCGGCATCGTCTCGCGCGGCGGTTCAATCATGGCCAAGTGGTGTCTCGCGCATCATCAGGAAAGTTTTCTCTACACGCACTGGGACGAAATCTGCGAGATCATGGCCGCGTACGACGTCAGCTTTTCCATCGGCGATGGATTGCGGCCGGGCTCAATCGCGGACGCGAACGACGAAGCGCAGTTCGCCGAACTTTACACGCAAGGCGAGTTGACCCAGCGCGCCTGGAAACATCACGTGCAGGTGATGAACGAAGGCCCGGGGCACATTCCCATGCATCTGATCAAGGAGAACATGGAGAAACAACTGGAGTGGTGCGACGAAGCGCCGTTTTACACCCTCGGCCCGCTCACCACTGATATTGCGCCCGGTTACGATCACATCACGAGCGCCATCGGCGCGGCCATGATCGGCTGGTACGGCTGTGCCATGCTTTGTTACGTCACGCCGAAAGAACATCTCGGTTTGCCCAACAAGAAAGACGTGAAAGACGGCGTCATCGCCTACAAGATCGCCGCCCACGCCGCCGATTTAGCAAAAGGCCATCCCGGCGCGCAATACCGCGACAATGCTGTTTCGAAAGCACGATTTGAATTCCGTTGGGAGGATCAATTCAATCTTTCACTGGATCCTGAAACCGCCCGCGAATTTCACGATGAGACTCTTCCCGCCGAGGGCGCCAAGACCGCCCACTTCTGCAGCATGTGCGGTCCGCACTTTTGTAGCATGCGCATCACCGAAGACGTTCGACGATACGCGGCAGAAAAGGGGATCGATGAAACCGCAGCGATCGAGCAAGGGCTTCAGGAGAAAGCCAGGCAGTTTCAAGAAGCCGGCGCGGAAATTTACGCCGGGCCGTGACCAGCAGATTTTCGACTCGAATCACACAGAGCTTTGCGGTAAAAAGTTGCGATTGTCGGATATGCCTGAGTCAGGGACACCCGGTTAGTAGTAGCCATCACCGAGAATTCACGAACCATTCAACCTCATCCAAAAATGAAAAAACTCATTACAACTAGCTTCTCCATCGCTTTGCTGTCGCGGTTCATCTTTGCAGCCGCGCTCGCGTTCAGTTTGAATTTTGGGTCGGCCTTCGCCGATGAAACCTGCTCGTCACCGTATCTCGCCCGCATCGACGGTCAGGAAGAGTTCGTTTACGTGTGGACGCTTGGCGTGGAAGGAATGGGTGACGGCGCTGACAAACTTGTCACGGTCGATGTAAAACCCGGCTCGCCGTCGTACGGGAAAGTTGTCAGCAGTGTTTCCGTTGATGGGCGCAACGAAGCCCATCACGGCGGATTCACCGACGATCGCCGCCAACTCTGGCTGGCAGGTCTCGACACCAGCCGCGTCTTCATCTTCGATGTGCACACTGATCCGGCCAGGCCGCAAGCCGTTAAGACGATCGACAATTTTGCCGACATGACAGGTGGCGCGATTGGACCGCACGGCGCGTATGCCTTGCCCGGGCGCGTGCTCATTCCGTGTTTATCCAACGCCAAGGATCATGGCGGCCGAACTGCGCTGGTCGAAATCAGTAATGACGGCGATTACATCACGACTCATTGGTTGCCGACAAAGGATGATCCTCAAGGCGCGGCTAACGCGGACCTCGCGGACGGCTATGGCTACGACGCGCGCGTGCTACCGCGAAAGAACGCGCTTCTTACTTCCTCGTTCACCGGTTGGAACAACTACATGAACGAGTTAAGCAAAGTAACCGCTGACCCTGAAGCGATGAAGCATTTCGGTTCAACGATGGTGATGTGGGACTTTCATGCGCGGCAGCCAAAAAAGATTTTCTCAGTGCCCGGCGCGCCACTGGAGATCCGCTGGGCCTGGGGCGACAAACACAATTACGCATTTACGGCAACAGCGCTGACATCGAAGCTCTGGCTCGTTTACGCGGACGACAAGGGCGATTGGCAGGCCAAGGAAGTTGCAACGGTGGGCAACGTGAAAGGCGGCGTGCTGCCGGTCGATATTAGCCTGAGCGCCGACGATAAAACATTGTTTGTTGATTGTTTTGGTGACGGCAAGTGCCGCGTGTTCGATGTTTCTGATCCGCACAAGCCGAAACAGATTTACGAGAAACAGATTGGCAAACAGGTGAACATGGTGTCGCAAAGCTGGGACGGAAAACGACTTTATTTTACCAGCTCGCTCCTGGAGAAATGGGACAAGAAAGGCGCCGACAACGAGCAGTTTGTTCGGGCTTATTCGTGGGACGGCAAGGAATTGAAACCGCAATTTGCTCTGGATTTTACTGAGCTGAAACTCGGCCGGCCGCATCACATGCTTTTTGGATCGAGCAAGCTTGGCCCGAATCGCGCGGTTGCGAGCAAGTAACACGGGACTTAGAACCGCGGATCACGCGGGTGAATCGAGCGGGATGAGCGAAATAGAAGGCAAAGCCGCAATGGACAGCGGCGAGATAGGCGGCAGCCGAACGAGTTTCAAACAGATCACCCGAACAAAACTCGAAGCCGTAACGACTCGGCGTCATTCGCCTCTCCTCGGGAGGAAAGGATTAAGGTGAGGAGCGAAAAGACTTGGATGCTTAAGCTACTTTCTTCGACGTTTTCAATTTTGTTGGTCGTGAGAACATTTGCCACGGCCGGCGAAATTCCTGCTCATGACGCCGACTACGATTACGACCCACCGATGCCGGGCAGTTACAATCTGCCGGTCGTCAAAGTTGCGCCGGATGGCGCCTTGCTCGGTTCCGAGGGCAAATCATTAAACCTGCGCGACCTGACCCACGGACACATCACGGTTTTGAGTTTTATTTACACGCGTTGTGCAGCGCCCAAGGCATGCCCCTATGCGACCGGCGTGTTGAGCCAACTGTACCGTGCCAGTGAGAACGATGACGCGCTCGCAAAAAATCTGCGACTCGTCAGCTTGAGTTTTGATCCGGAATACGACACACCTCAGCGCCTCGCTGCGTATTCAGAAGGTGTCCGCGATGAAAAACCAGGATGTGAATGGCGCTTCGCCACCGCCAAATCGCGAGCTGAGTTACAAAAAATTCTGGATGCCTACGGTCAGGCCGTGGACAAGCGACAAAATGCGGCTGATCCCCAGGGTCCACTTTTCCATATCGTGCGCGTTTTCTTGATCGATCGTAAAGGCCGCATTCGGAACATCTACAGTTCCGGCACGCTCGATCCGCGACTGGTGATCGCGGATGTGAAAACATTGTTGTTGGAAGAAACGAAACTTTCTAAACAGTAGCCCTGGTGTAGAGCGCAGCCTGACCGATACAGAAGCAGTTGAATCAGGAAAGAACGGATCTGACTGCGTCGACTGCCGTGGTTGGCACGAAAACCAAGCGAATAGCCGCCGATGTTCCGATGGACGCGATGAAGCCCTTAAAAAAATCCCGTTCCTAACCCTTCACGGTTGCATCGTGGACCGATTTTCTTTGCTCCGCGTGATCCGGGCGCGCTGAAGCGAGCTCGCCGTAAAACGCGTAGGCAGCTTTCTTGCCCGAAATCTCCAGGCGCCAGTGTGTGAAGTCATCGGTACCGTCGCATCGATTACCGCGGCCTTGAAAAATAAGCGTATATCGCGCCGGTGCGGCGAAGCCCTCCTTGAACATTTCATTGCCCGTCGCGCGGCCTTCCAGGCGCCATTCTTTGTAGAGGAGCGGTTGTCCCACGAAATTCGCTTCGCCGTTGTGAATGTCGACCGCAAACGTCGCTACTTTCGAAGGCCACGGCAAAATCAATTCACCGCTCTTGCCATCTGCCGCCCGGAACTTCAAACGCCACTGTTTCGACTCCGCCACCGCAGTGACGCCATAACTGTCCTCCGAGAAGGTGGCGAGTCCTTTGACCTGATCTTCGACATCGGGTCCATCGACCGTAAAGAGCTGCGCCTCGGATCCGAATTTGATACCTTTTATCTGATCCAGCACATAACCCGAGAGAGGTTCGTTTGACTCAAGCCTCCACGTTCCGCGGTCCGAGCAGCAGGCACAGGCGCGTGCCTCCGTAGGCCCGCAGAAGAGTAAGGCAGTGGAGAGTACGATAATGTGGAAGAAGCGACCGGAAGAATTCATCCCGGCTTCTTACCACTCGGAATGACGAAGGATCGATCTAATTCTGGGGAGCGCACGCGTCTCGCGTGCTGGCGATGGTGTCCTGGCCATCGCGAACTTTTCTACACGTTCACCACAGAGACCGCAGAGACAAACCCAAATTGGATGCAATGTCACGCTGCCTCTGCGTTGTTCGTGTCCTTCGTGGTTAAATCCGTTTTCGAATCTGATTCCAGAATAGCGACGATTGTTGCGCTTTCGCGACGATCTCGCACACTTCACCATGAACATCGAGACGCTCCATATCGGTATGAAGGTGCGCCATCCGCAATACGGCATCGGCGTGGTGAAATCGCTGACCGAACAAACCGCCGAGATCGCGTTTGAGGACGCGCCGCGGAAAGTTGCGCCGGCCTCCAGCGATCTACAACCGGCGGAAGCGACCGCTACTTTGAGCGAGTTAGAGATGCCGCTTGCGAAGCTGATCCACGATACTGCTCACGCTATGGTCGAAGCGCTCGGGCTGGAACAAAAGGATATGCTCGTAGAAGGTCTGGCCACTCGATGGCAGCGCGGGACACTCGTCATGCAGCCGGCGGACACGTCGCTTCAGCCGAAAGAAGTTCCGCTCGAGACATTCTTCCACAAAATCGTCATGATTCGGAATAATCTGCGAGTTCTCGAGCAGAAGGTGAACGCAAGCGACAAACTGAGCGACGCGGACAAGTTCGACCTGCAACAGTACATCACGCGTTGTTACGGATCGCTCACCACATTCAACATCCTGTTCAAAAACAAGGACGACCAGTTCCGGACCGGGGGTTAAGGCAGCCGCTGTACGGTCCGCTGTTCTTGGCTAGCCGAAGTCTTGGCGAAGGCTGCTCAGGGGAAATTCTGGGGAACGCGCGTGTTACTTAGCGAGACTTTGACACACCTTCTATTGTCAATCTCTGAAAGCGTGGATCGTTCCGGAGCGGATCGAACATTGGATCGAGCCGGAGTAGCGCAGGAGTAAGTGGCACGCGCGAAGCCAGTGCGCCCTCGGACGGTATCGACAACAGTTTCTGCAACGCGGCAATGGCGCTGTCCGGCTCTCCGAGTTGTGCTGCTACGCGGGCGAATACCTCGATCGGAGCGGGGCCATCTACTGCGTCTTTCTCGAGCGGCAGTACTTTCATTGCCTGTTCCGACAAAGCGAGCGCAGCGACCTTGTCGCCAAGGCCCATGTTAACCAGCGCGAGATCACCGATGAGAACATAGTTATCCGGCTGTTCCTTGAGGAGCGGTTCCAGTTCGATGCGCGCCTGCCGCCAACTGTCCTGGGCAGCGGCATGATCGCCGGCGACGTCTTGCGCCCAGCCTAACCAAAAGCGCAGTTCGCCATTGTTATAGCCTAACGCGGGGTCAGGCTTGGCAAGTATCTCGCTTAGCCGGGAGATCATTTTTGCAGGGCGACGTTCCAGGATCGCCTGGTAAACTTGTATTTCCAAGGCGCCCGTGTCGTCGGCTGACGGATTCAGCGGAGCGAGGAGCGCACCAGCCCGCATAAGGTCGCCTTGCGCTTGTGCAATGCCTGCCTGCTGCGCAAGCGTGTCCACGTCGTCCGGTATAACATCGAGCACCTGATCAAACTTTCGGAGCGCTTCCGAGAAACGACGGACTATCATGTAGGATTGAGCGTGCTGGGTGAGCAGAGAAGCGTTCCGTGGATCGAGCCGCTCAGCTTCATTGAAATAGTTCTCGCTCTGCTCCCACTGACCGCGCCGACGTGCGACATAGGCTAGCGATTCAGGAATCTGGCTGCTATTCGGCAGAAACTGACGTGCCTGCTCAAAGTAACGCACCGCCGCGTCGTTATCTTTCAAGCAGGCGTAGTAGTAGTATCCCTTGGCCAGTATTGCCTCGCCGAGATTGGGCTGAAGAGCGATCGCCGTTTCCGCTGCCTGGCCCGTCTCATCGCGGAGGGCGGCCGTCGGTTGAAGAGTCAATGTGAGATACCCAAGTGCATCGACGTATGAAAGCAGCGCCCAGGCCAGAGCGAACTTGGGATCCAACCGCACGGCTTCTTTGAGATATTTCTGTGCGCCAAGGGTATTGGCGGGTGAGTTTCCGGTTTTCAGCGTGTAAGCAAGACCGCGCAGGTAGGCATCGTAAGCCTGAGGATTGTTTGTCGGTCTGGCTGCAATGACTTCTTCTTCCTGACCGGTAAGTTTCACCCGTAGCTGATCGGCAATGGCTTTGGCCACCTCAGTTTCGACGGAAAAGATGTCAGTCAGTCTGCGATCAAAAGTCTCTGCCCAGAGATGCGAATCATTCGCAGCTCGGATGAGTTGAACATTCACGCGCACCTGATCATTGGTTTTCTGAACACTACCTTCCAGGAGATTGGCAACACCAAGTTGTTTGGCAATTTCAGAAAGTTTCCGAGATCTGTTCTTGTAACGCTGTGTGGACGTGCGCGAGATCACTTTGAGATCCGCAATTTTTGAGAGCCGGGTAAGAATCTCGTCCTGGATCCCATCAGCGAAGTAGGCATTGGATTTATCTTCACTCAGGTTTTCAAATGGAAGAACAGCGATGGATTTTTCATTTGGTAATGGCGCGCGGGCGACAAAGAAAAAGTACGCAATCGCCACGCCTGCCAGCAGCGTCGCGGCCAGAGTGACTAACACGCTCCGCTTACGACGTTTGATTTTGCCGGGGAGAAATTCGGCACGCGGTTTTGTCTGCGACAACGAGTCCTCCGCGTGCAGTTTCCCCTTGAGAATGCGCACTTCGGCGAGCATCTCCTTGATCGTTTGGTAACGTTCATCGCTGTTTTTGCGCAACGCCTTTTGCAGAATGGATTCGAGTTCGAGTGGAACATCTGGCGATACGCCGGATAAAGGTGGCGGCTCCGCTGTCAGGATGGCGGCAATGCAGTCGCTGGGCGTCTCGCCGCGAAACGGCGG